>ERZ761602.1752-NODE-1752-length-37648-cov-8.116511_pt1 | contig 37648 bp, 40 predicted proteins | sample MGYA00512165_ERZ761602 | MGnify/ENA primary metagenome ERZ761602 (study PRJEB28899, sample SAMN02445085) | bioreactor sludge metagenome | biome: EBPR sludge; isolation source: Thorneside wastewater treatment plant | place: Australia: Brisbane, Thorneside...
TCAGCATGCCCGAATCAAAGGGCTCGATCTCGGGATAGAGTGTTTTCATATATATCCAAATAATAACCGATGCGATGTCCGCAGTCTAAGATATAAAAAACGAGCGCTATTACGTTTCGTCGTTAGCTTCGGATTCCTCTTGCCAAAACGTAACTTCGTACGCCTCCAAATCTTCTGGATCTTCTGGCTGGTAGAACGACACGACAAAAGACCTGCCGGGAAACTGCCATTGAAGTCTAGCCTCGTATATTTCCTTCAACTTATTGCCCAGAAGAATGACTTTGTCCTTCGACAAATCCGCACAACCAACATGCTGAATATCGGCGATGTGAAGATGATTCATCATAGTTTCGACTGCCGCTCTATCGCCAGAGCAACTTTCTTCAAAGCCTTTCAAGGAGCTTTCAGCAAAACCCGCTCTCAGAATATAGCCCTCAAACTCAATTAACTCTGGCCAAAAAACGCTAAGATACCCAATCGCAAGACCATAGTTTCCAACGCAGCCGACCCACGATTCAAGATCGATTCCTTCACCATTGTTCCACGCCGCTAACGCGGCTTTCATGCTTTCGGGGGCATTCATAGATCAACCATTTACAGATTGGGACGCGAAATTGTCAAACCAAAGCTGGAACACGAGCAGCGTCCAGAGTTCCTTGTGGTGCGAGGCTCGGCCGGTTTCGTGTTCCTTGATCAGCCGCTGCACGTAATCTACGTTGAACAACCCCTGCTTGTTCAGCCGTTCGGGTGCGAGCATGTCGTGCATGAGCGGATTGAGGCGGCCTTTGAGCCATTCGGCGATCGGGATGCCGAAGCCTTTTTTGGGCCGGTGGAGGATGCCGTGCGGGAGCAGGTCCCGCATCGCCTCTTTCAGGATCACCTTGCCGCTCTTGCCTTTGAGTTTGTATTCGACCGGGATAGACGCGGCGAACTGGCCGATCCGTGGGTCAAGGAAAGGTGCACGCGTCTCTAGGCTGACTGCCATCGCGGCCCGATCGACCTTGGTCAAAATATCCTCGGCGAGATAGAAATTGATGTCGGCGTACTGCATCTGCTCGATGACATTTTTTGCATCGGAACCGCCGACGAGTTCGCGGACCCCGCGGTAAATGTCGGCGTCGGTCTGGGCGAGGACATCTTTCGAGAAAAGCTCCTTGTGCTGGTCGATGGAGAACGAACCGAACCACGAATGGTGCCGCGTGACGTCGTCGTAATGCGAGGCGCGGACGAACCGCTTTGCCTTGTAATCGAACGACAAGTTCTTGGTCGAAACGGGCAGTGCGTTGACGACCGGTTCGATCAAACCACGCCGCAATACCGACGGGATCGCCAGATACTTTGCCGCTACGGTGTGAGCGTAGTACATCGGGTAGCCCGCAAAAAGCTCGTCGCCGCCGTCGCCGCCGAGAGCGACGGTGACATGCTTGCGGACAAAGCGTGCGAGGAGATAGGTCGGTATCAGCGAGCCGTCGGACATCGGCTCGTCGAGCCAGGTGCCGATCTCGCTGATCAGGTCGCCGGCGGTCGCGGCGGAGAGCTTGTCCTCGTAATGCTCGGTATTTAGGTGCCGGGCGACCTGCCTCGCATATTTCGATTCATCGAAGCTGTCTTCTTCGAAGCCGATCGAGAAAGTCTTAACGCGCTCGGTCGCGTGTTGAACGGAAAGAGCCGCGACGGTCGAAGAATCGATCCCGCCGGAGAGCAAAATGCCGAGCGGGACGTCAGAGACCAGCCGCATCCGAACGGCGTCGGAGAGCAGGTCGCGGAGTTCTTCTGCTTTCGCGCGTAGCGATGGAGCGCGGACACTCTTGTCCGCATCGCCGGTTCCTCCGGCGAAACTATCTTGGTCATTCGAGCTTGTTCGCGTCGAAGCGACGCTCATGCGGACAGGAGTGTCCGCGCTCCAATTTAAGTCCCAATAGCGGCGGGTTGTTGCCTCGCCGTTCTCGACCGTCAGGACGTGTGCCGCCGGAAGTTTTTGAATGCCTTTGAAGATCGACATCGGGGCCGGGACGTAGTCGAACGAGACGTAGTGGCGGAATGCATCGAGGTCGAGCTCGGGCTTGACGGCGGGATGGGCGAGAATCGCTTTAAGCTCCGATGCCCAGATCAGCTTGTCCTCAAAAACGCCGTAATACAGCGGCTTTTCGCCAAAGCGGTCGCGGGCGATGATCAGCTTTTTCCGCCGCGAGTCCCAGAGCGAGAAGGCGTACATGCCGTTAACGTGTTCGAGCAGGGCGTCGCCGTGCTCTTCGTAAAGATGCGGCAGGATCTCGGTGTCAGATTTGGTCGTAAACTTGTGGCCTTTAGCTTCGAGCTCGGAGCGGACCTCGCGATAGTTGTAGAGCTCGCCGTTCATCATCACGACGACCGAGCGGTCGCAATTGAAAACAGGCTGGTCGCCGGTGTGCAGATCGATGATCGAAAGCCGCCGCATTCCGAGCGCGACCGTGTCGTCAAGCCACAGCCCTTCGCTGTCCGGCCCGCGATGCACGATCCGCTCGCACATCGAGTGCAGCACCGCCTCGGCGTCTGAGTGTGTAATTTTACTGTCCAGGTTTATCCAACCCGTTATCCCACACATAAACTCTTAACAACGGATTCTCGCGGATTTTCGCGGATCAAAAAAGTGACATAATCTGCGCAAATCTGGGCTAATCCGTTGTTTGGAATCCGATTCTTTCCCGTACCGCATATATCGCCTTGTCCTGCGATTCGTGATACGTACGAACGAGCAACTCTGCGAGCAGGCCCATCAGAAAAAACTGGATCGAGATGGCGAACATCACGATGCAGAGGATGGGGAGCGGCGTTTCGACGAAGTCGGCCTGATACTGCGGCAGTCCGACGAGCCCGGCAAACTTGAGAAAAACGGCATAAAGGCCCGAAAAGACCGAGGCGGCAAGGGCCAGCATCCCGAATGTGCCGAAGACATAGATCGGTTTCGTGTGATACTCGGCCATGAACTTGATGGTCATCAGGTCGAAGATGACCTTGATCGTCCGCGAGATGCCGTATTTTGATTTGCCGGCGGTGCGTGCGTGGTGATCGACCGGGATCTCGGTCACGCGTGCCCCTGCCCATGAAGCGTAGATCGGGATAAAGCGGTGCATCTCGCCGTAGAGCTTTACGTCTTTCAGCACGTCGCGGCGATAGGCCTTGAGCGAGCAGCCGTAATCGTGAAGGTGAACGTCGCCGATCCAGGAGATGATCTTGTTGGCGATCATCGAAGGTATCTTTCGCGAGACCATCTTGTCCTGCCGGTTGCGCCGCCAGCCGGAGACGACGTCGTAGCCTTCGTCGAGCTTATCGAGCAGGCGTTTGATGTCGGCCGGGTCGTTCTGCAGGTCGGCGTCCATCGGGATGAGGATGTCGCCTTTTGCTGCGTCGATGCCGGCGGACATTGCGGCGGTCTGGCCGTAGTTCCGGCGAAGCGAGATTACGCGGACGCGGTCGTCCTCGGCGGCGATCTCTTTCAGTATCGCAAGGCTCATATCGGTCGAGCCGTCATCGACGAAGATCACCTCCGCCGTTTTGCCGAGCGCGTCGAGCGCCGCCGCGATCTTCGCGTGCATCGGCCGGAGGTTGTCCTCCTCGTCAAGCACGGGCAGAAAGAGCGAGAGCTCCGGCACGTCGGTTCGTTTTTCAGTATTATCCGAATCCATTTCAATAAATCCGATAAACCTAATAATCTAGAACTTTCGGCGGCGAAAATACAGCAGGCACAAGCGGTTAGCACAGGAACTATCGCCGTTCGCGCACCGATAATACGAAAACATGAATCGAAGAACCTTTATTGGGATACCGGCCGCGGTCGCCGCTGCTGCTAATTTGACGCCAGCCAACGCCCGGTCTTTTTCGACAAGTTCGGGCCTTCGGGTAAATCTTCCGGTCGTGGTTTCCACTTGGGACAGCGGTGTACGGGCGAATGCGGCCGCGTGGCCGGTGTTGGCCGGCAAGGGTTCGGCTCTTGACGCGGTCGAGGCTGCGGGGCGTGCGAGCGAGGAAGAGATCAGTTGCTGCGTTGGGCTTGGTGCGAATCCGGACCGCGATGGAACGGTGACGCTCGATGCGTGCATTATGAATGGCAACGGCGATTGCGGCAGCGTCGCGTATCTGGAGCGGATCAAACATCCGGTCTCGGTCGCCCGGAAAGTGATGGAACTCACGCCACACGTTCTGCTCGCCGGCCGCGGAGCACAGCAATTTGCCGCGGCGAACGGGTTCGCGATCGAGAGCGGCGAGCTTTCGCCCGAGGCGGAGCGGGAATGGAAGAAATGGCTTGAGAAATCGAACTACAAGCCTGAGATCAACATCGAGAACAAGAAGGTCTCGCAGGCGGCGCCGTACCGTTTGAGCGACGGCTCAACGAACCATGACACGATGGGCACAGTTGCGATCGGGGCCGATGGAAAGCTTGCCGGAATGGTAACGACGAGCGGAATGGCGTTTAAGATGCACGGCCGGGTTGGCGATTCGCCGATCATCGGTGCAGGGCTTTTTGTTGATGACGAGGTCGGGGCGGCGACGAGTTCGGGCGTTGGCGAGGAGGTCATCCGCATCTGCGGAACGCACACCGTCATTGAACAAATGCGAATGGGCCGCTCGCCCGTACAGGCTTGCCGCGAGGCGATCCGCCGCATTGTCAAACGCAACCCGGCCAAGGCAAAGGAATTTCAGGTCGGCTTCGTCGCCATCTCACGCCGCGGCGAGGTCGGCGCCTTCGCTATACAAAAGGGCTTCTCGTTCTCTGTCACGAATGCTGAATTTCCGGATGGCAAGGTCTTTCAGGCGAGAAGTCATTTTTAGCCTCAGAGTACACGGAGAGTATTTGGGGCGGTCTTAACGATAACAAGTTCGGGCACTCTGGCTCTTCTTCTCGAGAAAAGCCGAAGCTTTCTCTCTGAGCCCTCTGTGTGCTCTGTGGTGGACTACTTTGGGTCGCCGGAGTTGATGTGAAAATGCAGATGTTTTGAGTCCTGGTATTCGCCGAGGTTGGTGAGGACACGGGCGGCACCGTGTTCTTCGAAGACCCTAGCAGCGACCTCTTTTATGACGTCGAAGATCTCGATGAGCAGATCGCTTTCGACCTCGAGAACGGAGGCGACGTGGCGCTTCGGCACAACCACGATATGCACCGGCCAGAACGGCCGCGTGTGGTGATAGGCAAGAACGTTCTCCGTCTCAAGCACCTTCTCGACCGGCGTCTTTCCCGAAAAAACCTCTTCGCAATAGAAATCTGTAGACATATGAATCCGCGAGAGAAGTGTAACGAACTTACCGCCCTCTTACGCAGACGGTTCTGACTTTCTTGCGACGATGACGATCGAGACGCCGAAGGGGAAGTCGAGGTTTTTGAGGATGTGCCGCTCGGCGGAAAATATCTTGCCGAAGAGTCCGTTTAGGGCGGAGACGTTGATGTTGTTTTCCGAGTCGGGCTTGATGCCGGTAAGTTTCATCAGCGTTCGGCCGCCGAGGATCGGGGCAAAGAAGGTAAAGTTGGCGTAGGTCGCCCGCTCGACCGTGTAGCCGGCCTTTTCGAGCCGCTCGACGATCTGCTTACGGGTGTAGCGGATGCGGTGGTGCGAGATGTCGTCCTGCACGCCCCAGAGCCACATGAATGCCGGCACGAAGATCAGCGAATAGCCGCCGGTCTTCGTCACGCGGTGCATCTCTTTGAGGCCCGCGATATCGTCATCGAGGTGTTCAACGACGTCGAGAGCGGTTGTGATGTCAAAGGTCGCGTCTGCGTAGGGCAGCTTCTCGGCAAGGCCTTTTTGAACGGCCAACCCCTTGCGGCGACAGAATTCGAGAGCCTCATCCGAGACATCAACGCCCTCGGCCGAGCCGAACTGCGAGAGCATCTCAAGATTTGCACCCGTCCCACAGCCAACGTCTAAAATGCGCAGGTTTTGAGTACCGGCTTCAGCCGGCCTATTTGCGTCCGCAGTCGCACTTATTAACTCAGAACTTTTAACGATATCGCGGAGAAAAGATTCAAGGATCGCCCGGCGGCCGACGAACCACCAATGGCTATCCTCCACACGATCCATGATCGCGTAGGTGTGCTGCTGCATTTCCTGCGGAAGTGCCGTGTTCATAAACTTTATATCCTACCAAATCCGGCACCGCTCAAACTACCCTACCAAGTTCATCGTGGGTTCCAAATGTTCAAAGCGATACAACGTTCTAAAGTGCGGGCAAGCTTTGGATTGAGCGATTTTAACGTTGTGAGGTAGTTGCGAGCTAAATCAAGCTCGCCTAGCCTGACCGAAAGCAGACCGGCTTGGAAGATCGCGGCCGTATTCAACGGTTTCAGGGACAGCGACCGCTGGTACATTTCCAATGCCTCGCGTCGCCTGCCGCTCTCACGCAAAAGGTCCGCAAGCCCCTTCATTATATCCGGCGTATCCGCCTTGCCGGCTATTACTTTCTTATATTCTTCGATCGCTTCGTCAATCCTTCCAAGTTTGCGATACGCTCCGGCGAGACCAAGATGTGCGGCCAGATTCTCCTTTTTTGCTAGCGATTTTTTGTAGGCCTCGATCGACCTTAAGACATCACCACCCTCCGTATAGATAATGCCGATGTAGTGATAGATCTGTGGATCGTCTGGATCGAGTTCGTAGATCCTCTGGATATATCGTTCAGCATCGCCTAAACGATTCGCGTAGCCGAGTGCGGAAGCGAGATAAAGCAATTTGTCTACATCTTTCGGGAAATTCTCGATCGCAACGATCATTTCTGGGAGTCGCTGAATGATCCTCTGGCGGTTTTGCGAAACCTCAAGGAACATTTCGTAACCCTCGTTACCTGGGTTCAGCTTGACGTTCCGTTCGTGATACTCGATCGCTTTATCAAATTCGGCGAGAGCCGCATGAGCGGAGCCAAGCTGCATAAGGATATCCGGATTATCCGGATCGTTCGCTAGTGCTTGTTCGAGAACCGCCTTCGCCTCCGAGTACAGGCGAAGCGACGACAAACTCACTCCTAACTGGTACAAGACCGCCAAACGGTTCGGTTCTTGTGCGGCCAAGGGGCGGAGAATTTGTACAACCGCTTCATGTCGTCCCAGAACGGAGCTACTCATCGCTGTAAGCAACTTCGCGGTCGTTTCTCTAGTATCGTAGGTGTTGACGCGTGAGAATGCCTCGATAGCTTCTTTGTGTTCGCCGAGCTCAAACAAGATCAGCCCCATCGCGAAGTTGGCATGCGGATCGACTGGCCCTAAAGCGAGAGCACGCCTCGCAGACGCAAGAGCCTCAGGGTCACGACCAAGATTCAACAGCACTTCAGCCAAAACGCCGTGATGCCTCGCCCTTTCTGGCTCAAGCGTCGTCAATGTCTGAAGAATGTTCACCGCAGTCTGGAAGTTCTTGCGGAATACATAGTAATCTGCGGCGACAGTAAGCAGTAATGTACTGGTTCGGAAGCGATCGACGGCGATGCCGATCGTTCGTTCGGTCTCGTCATCCATTCTTCCGGCCGCACCAAGGGCGTCGATGCGGGCCGCATGGATTCGATCGGAGTCGGGGGCTAACTCTACCGCTTCATCGCAGGCTTCGATAGCTTCGGCGTGTTTGCGCTGAACGCTAAGTGCCGTACATAGATTCGCAAGGAACTCTGCATTGTTTGGAGCAAGCCTGACCGCCCTTCGAAAGGCAGTTTCGGCTTCCACAGGCCGCTGAAGCTTAAGATTAAGCGTCCCGATATTTGCAAAGGTCGCGGGCTCCTTGTCGTCCAACCTCGCGCTTCGCTCAAAGCTTGCAAGGGCTTCTTCTAGGTTATTGAGACGCAGAAGCCTTATACCTTCTTGAAAATGCCATTGTGGGGTATTAGGTTGGTTCGATTGTCCTGGGACGCACAAAACAAGTACGAATATGGAGGCGAGCAGAAACGCGGGTTTGACCATCTGGGAAAATCTCTCCTTCGGATTTACTAAATCCCACGATTATACCCTATATGGCAATTCCCGACGTAGGTTTTTCTTTACGGCGTTTCGACGGGGGAATCCTAATTTAGCACAAGCCCAAGGAGTTCGCTGGCACGCGGGCCTTGGTTGCCGTCGGGCGTGAGGCCGTAGCTTTCGCTTAGGCGGCGATGGATGCCCTCAAGGTCAAGGAAACACGGGCCTGCGTCGCCCTCGCGGCCGAGGATCATCAGGTGCAGGCCCTCGTGAAGATATTCTTCCCGGTCGATGCAGAGCATATACTCGCCCGAGGTCCGGTGTGCCTCAAGCTCGAGCTCATAAAGCGTCGGGTCAAATATTGAGAGCGGGTTGACGTCTGCCTTTGAAAAGCTCTCGATGGTGCGGGCAAAATCGTATGCGTGGCGGCCCTCGTGAACGAACGTGCCCTCGCAGCCGCGTTGGCCGCCCGTATCGATCGTCTCCTTGGCGATGGCGATATAGACCTCGCCAAAGGCCTCGCGAAGTCCGAGCCGCTCGTCCGCGATCTTCTCATTCGTTGCCGCAGGGTCGATCAAGCCGGTGATGCCCGAGGCATTGATCTCGGCCACCGGCTTTACCCGAACCGTCATCTCCGAGCCGAGAATGTGGCGGACGATCACCTTCTGCTCGTCCGTTCCCCGCTCGGCAATCGTCGAAAGAGCTTCCTCGACCGATCTGCGGTACTTCCTGTCAATACCGTTGTCGAATTTCATGGATCCTGACCAAGTGAATAGAGAATAGAAAATCGTTAATAGCGGATCGACAGGTACTGTTCCTGGCGAAGGTCATTTAGCCTTCGATCGAACGTGGTTTATTAGTCCACTCAACATCCGCCCAAGCTCATCAAATCGAGGCCTGATATCGCTGTAAGATTTCTCCGAAATGTAACCCAAGCGAACTGCAATCAAGAGTTGGGTTGAATTTCACTTGCTGAACCCTGCGAATTTGAGAGGAAATATAGGAACTCCTTGTCAAACGTCCGAGCAGCTCCCCCGGCAATATTCGATGGTATGGACACTGCCGCTCGACGAAGTTGCGATGTTAGTCCAAATCGCTCATCAGTGGGAAATTTCTCGGTCAGCCGATAGATCTCAACGACAAGGTCTACGCCCCTCTTCCAGACTTCCAAATTCTCGTGAGTTCTCATACTTGGTACAGTAGCCCCTTCAGAACGATGGGGAGAATTTCGATGACCACCTTTTTTCTATTCACTATTCTCTATTCTCTATTCTCCTACCACAACCTCGGACAATGAATTCACACTCGTCCAAAGCCGCACCAGCTATTGCTATTGTGCCAGATTATCTCGACGTCCTGGGCCTTAACGTCATTCCACCAATCCTCGAATTCCTCTTTCGAGATATAGAACGCCGTCGGGGCGACGAGGTGGTCGAAGACGATGTTGTGCTGTTCGCGCCAACCGAATGTGCCGAGGTGATTGAGGTAATCGTTGTAGAAGAGCTTTTTCGCGACCGGCTTCGCCGCGATATTCGCGGGGCGATAGACGAGTTTCGTTGTCAGAAAAAGCGAGAGCGTCGGCAGCTTTGAAAGCTGATAAAGCACCGGCTGCGACATCTTTGAGGTAAAGCCCTCGCGGATCGGGTTGACGTATTTCGTGATCCACTCGTTGTTCTCGGCACCATAGACCCAGGCCGAGATATGCCCGCCTTTCTGCACTTTTGAGGCGAGCGAAAGGAATGCCTTTTTCGGGTCGGGCGTGTGATGAAGCACGCCAACGCTGAAGGCGTAATCGAACGCCCGCTTGAGCGGCAGCTTAAAAATGTCGCACTGAATAATGTGGGCGTTCGGCAGGTCTCGCGTTAGAGCAAATGCGGATTCGACGCCATCGCCGAGGTCGATGCCGACCACCTCTTTCGCTCCCCACTGAGCGGCGAGCTTCGTGTGCCGGCCCTTGCCGCAGCCGCCCTCAAGGACGACCTTGCCTTCAAAGAACTCGGGCTTTACGGGCTGAAGCCAGCCGAGGAATTGCTCGTTATATTTCGGGTCTTCCTGTGTGAAATGCGTCCATTGCCAGCCGAAGTTCTCGGCCGTCTCCGCTTTGTCCGCCTCGATCTTGCCGAGATCTGCAAAGCGCGGAACACCGCGGACGACCTTATATTCGCGGTCGCACTTCTTGCAGGTCAGAACACCTTCGATTATCTCTTTGCCTTCATAGGTGCTGGCATATGCCAGCAAAATGTCACCGCCGCATGTCGGGCAGGCGAGAAGGTCTAATAGTTTTTCTTTCACAATTCAAGACAATACCGGACGGCACTTTCTACCTTGTTCATCATCTCTTCCGGTAGTTTTCCGGCGGGGGCATCAGGAAATCTGCGATGGTCGATCGCACGAATTTGAAAGCACAAAAACACGGTTTCGATCGGGAGGCCGCTATCCATTGAAGAAACTCTCACATTTGTAGGAAAGTCGCGCTTTATGTTCTCGCCTTTCGTTCCAAAGACTACAGTTACAACAAGCGGCAGTTGATTTATTCGGTCAGAAGACAAAACCAATACGGGACGTTGAACTGCCTGCTCACGGCCTTTTGTTGGATTGAGGTCAACAAAATAAATCTGGCCACGTTCGATCATTTCGCTAGTCCGTCCAGTTCCGTAAAACTAAAATCGTCCTCGATTTCTTTCAGTTCATGCCGGATGTCAGGGTCGGATGCCATTTCAGCCAACTGTTTCTGCGTTTCTTCCTCCTGCCGCTTTCGCAAGGTCTCCGAAACACGTGAAATGAGACGAAGTTGCTCTTTCTCCGGTAGCGCAAATATATTCCTTTCAATTTCTGCAATATTGGTTGCGTTCACAATACTCATTACCCTATTTTACCTTATCCGTGACCGATTTGAACGCTGAAAACTCGCGATGCGGGAAAGGCTGACGCCAGTTGAACTCGAATTCGTCCGTTTCGCGGTCTTCGTAGAGACGGTCGAAAGTTTCGCCGAAGGCCCTGACTATCTCGGCGGTCGGACCGGTGTGCGAATAGACCAGCTCACGTTCGGCGGCGTCGCGTTCGTCGGTCGGATACTGATAGATCTCAATGGTCAGATCATCGCCGCTCCGCAGGAAATGAAAATCGAATTCCTCGGGGTCGCGGTTCCATTTTAAGATGTGCTCGCTTGAATCGACACCCTCGCTACCGGTCGGGTTTCCGCCTTCGGAGGCGATCGCCGTCAGGATCCGCATTAAATCGGACAGAGCCGTCTCATGCGGCGAATGGGCGGTCGTCGTGTGAAATTCGTTCACACCATCGCTGAATCCTATCGACATCCATCCGCACTGCGGGCTGTTGAAGCTGATCTCTAGCATCGTGAGTAAATAGTAAATCGTGAATCGTGAATAGTAAATCGCAGGTCGGAGCACAGCCTTTTTACTATTTACTATTTACGATTTACTATTCACTAAATGCACCAGTATCAAGATCTGTTAAGGCATGTTTTGGCGAACGGGACGAAGCACGAGGACCGAACGGGCGTCGGTACCATTTCGGCGTTCGGATACCAAACGCGGTTCGATCTGCGTGCGGGTTTCCCGATAGTGACAACCAAACGTGTGCCGTTTCGCTGGGTCGCCGAAGAGCTTTTCTGGTTTCTGAGCGGTTCGACCGATGAGGCCGATCTGCGGGCGCGCGGCGTCGATATCTGGCAGGAATGGGCGACCGAAGAGCAGACCGCCCGTTTCGGCCGCGAAGAAGGCGATCTCGGGCCGGTTTACGGCTATCTTTGGCGGTCGTTTGGCGGTGACTATCCGCAGATGAACGGCGTTGACCAGATCGCTAGGCTGATCCGCGAGATCGAAACGAACCCGAATTCCCGCCGCCTGATCGTGACGGGCTGGAATCCCGAGACTTGCGACGAAGTTGCCTTGCCGCCTTGCCACACGCTTTTTCAATTCAAGATCGACGGCGGGCGGACGCTGCACTGCCAGCTTTACCAACGTTCGGCCGATGCCTTCCTTGGCGTGCCGTTCAATATCTCAAGCTACGCATTGATGACGCACCTGGTCGCACACGTCTGCGGGCTTGAGGTCGGCGAGTTCATCCACACCTTCGGCGATCTGCACATCTATTCCAACCACCTAGAACAGGTCGAGGAACTGCTCTCGCGCGAACCTTTAGAATTGCCGACGCTCGAAATACAAAACGCCGAGAACCTGAAAGGCCTCGACGGTTTGCTGAATTTCAAATATGAGAATCTAAACCTCGTTGGCTATCAGTCACACAGGAAGATAGCAGCACCGGTCGCGGTTTGAGCTATTGCCGGACGACCGAGTATTCGATCCGGCGGTTGTAGAACTTGCCGAGGTCGGTGTCGTTGGTCGTCTTTGGACGGGTCGGGCCGTAGCCCTTTGTTTGCAGAGCTTCGGGGCGTACTCCGAAGGTGACGAGTGCATCTTTGACCGCTTTGGCACGGTTGTCCGAAAGCGTTTGGTTCGAAGCGTCGCTGCCGACGTTGTCCGTGTGGCCGCCGACCTCAAGCACCACCGAAGGCGGGAGTTTCTGGATAAATCCGGCACCTTTCTTCAAGGCTTCCATCCGTTTTGCCGGGATGTCGAACTTGCCGCTCTCGAAATTGATGATGAGAATGTTCAAGGCATTCTTAAGCTGCTCGGCTGTGAATGGATCGGGAAGCCCGTCGAGGGCCGCGTTGTAGCAGCGTTCGGCCTTGTCCTCTTCGCCGAGCCCGATGCGCGAGCAATCTTCGCCGGGCTTTACGGCCGCCTGCCGGCAGCGGGCGACCACTTCACGCTTACTTGAGTTCACCGTTGCGGCCTCACATTCAAATGCCGGGTGAACAATGGTTATCGTGCGGTCGCCTTCGGGCTTGAGGTTCTGCAGGAGAATGGAACCGTCTGGCTGCTCGACACCCCAGAGTCGGCCATCAACAAAGATATCCGCACCAATCGGTGGATTTCGCACTACGGCGTCGAAGGTGGAACCAACGGAATTCCAAAGCAGAACACCAACCAGCACAACAACTGCAAACATGAACATCGCGAGTAGCCCCGCGGCCGCCCAAACCCAGCCGGGAATCCCGCCCTGAGCCTTTGCTGCGGCCTGCTCCTCTGCAGCGACCTCGCCCGGCGTTGGCGGGACCTGCTCGTATTTTTGTCTTAGGTCGTCGGGAAGCTGAAAGTAAGGCGTCGTCTTGCCGTATCCTTCGTCGCCGCGTCCACCGCCGAAGTCTGTATCCGGCACGCGGACATTTGCCTGTGTCGCCCCCCAATCGACCTCCGGGGCCTTGCGGGCGCCCGGATACATCGTCTTGCCGAAATCATCGTTATCGATGTCGATTGGCTTGATGTTGGCGACGGTTTTGCCCCATTCGTCGGCAGTTGGTTGTTTGGGATAGTTGTAATTCGTCTTGCTCCAATCGTCTCCGCCACCGGACGCACCGCTCCCGCCCGGCACCTTGATATTCGGCACGGTCTCGGAAAAATCATCGGGCGGCGGCCCTGGTTTTTGGTTCGAATCGCTCACGATCGGACGGCAAAGGTCAAACTTTGACTAAGCAAATTGTAACATAACCCGCTCAAAAACCGGCCGATGAGCGGTAACTATTTGAGGGTCGGCGGTTGGGCGTTCTTTGTTCGGATGGCGATGCCCTCATTGGCAAGAACCAGCAGCCTGCGGTTATCAAAAGAGGTCGTATTTACGGGAATGTACGAAAGAAGATAGCGGTTCTTTCTCAGCTCGTCGCAGATAAATTTTGCGGCCTGCTGGGCTTCGTCAAGTGGGAAGGCGAGCCCGCCGGTTCCTTCCGTTAACTGTGTTATAACGGCACCGGCTTTCGGCTTCCCGCCGCGGTAGGCTCCGCCCGTCCGGTCCGGAACCTGAAGTGCGTAAACGGTGATGTTCTGCGATTGCACCTCGGCGAACATATCTTCGAACGAGACCTTGCTGCCGCGGTCGAGTCCGTCGCCGATAACGACGACGACCGTTTTTCGCGAACCCGGCATCAGCGGGAGCAGGACCTCGCGGACCGTCGCGCTCATCGCGTCAAAAAGATTCGGGTTGCCCTGTTTGCGGAACGACTTGAGCGATGCCTCGAGCTTTTCGGCGCTGTCGGTCCATTCCTGAATGATCTCCGGCTTTTCGTCATAAGCGACGACGAATAGCTGGTCGCCGTCGAAGATCTCGTAGGCGAATTCCATCACTGCCTTTTGGAGCTTTTCTATATCGGCCGGGACCGTTTGCGAATTATCGACAAGAAGAACGATCCTCGCTGGGGAGGGGTCGTAAGCAAAATTGCGGATCCGCTGCTCGACGCCGTTCTCATAGAGAAAGAAGCTCTCAGCAGTTATCGGTTCCTTCTTATCATCGGTCCGCCACGCCGTCACGTTTACTATCACGCCTTCAAGGTCCCCGCCGCGTACGCTATGGCGCGATTGCCCGACGGCCATTCCCGCAAGCAAAACTGCGAGGGCCGTAATGAGCAGGGCTTTTTTGGCAGATCTCATTGGGTCAATCCTTTGTTGGGCCGGACGTGGCCGTACTTTCACTTTTCGTCTTTGATGCAGAATCGGCCCCCGAGGTTGATTCCGAGGTCGAACTTTTCTCGCCGGCTGGCTTATCCGAGCCATTCGACTTCTTTGAATAGTCAGTTATATACCAGCCGGCCCCTTTGAACTGGAAGCCCGAAAGCGACCATTGCTTTTCAAGCGCGCCGCCGCATTCTTCGCAGGTTTTCAGCGGTTCGTCTGAGACCTTTTGTCTTTTTTCGATATGCTGCCCGCACTCGCGGCAGCAGTATTCATAGATCGGCATAAACTTAATTTCAATTTAAATGATCTTCGTTTTGTTATCGCGATTCGGCGGCGTTTATAAATCTTTACAACCGAACCGCATCTGTTAACATTCTAACTTCGAAATCGCTGGGTGAAAAGCGTTTTGCAGGGTCGAAACGCTTTTCAGGGAGAATATGATGAAGCAATTTTTTCTTGGATTTCTTTTTGTCGCTGCGGCGGCGGTTAGTTCATTTGCACAGGGAAGCCAACCAAAGCTTGAGGCGGTGCCGAAGGTCGAACTCGACCGATACCTGGGCAAGTGGTACGAGATCGCCAAGTATCCGAATAAGTTTCAAAAGCAGTGCGTTGGCAACACGACCGCGACCTATTCGCAAAAGCAGAACGGCCGGCTTGAGCTGCTCAATGAATGCCTGAAGAAGGACGGTACGATGGAGGCCGCAAAGGGCGAAGCGAAGATCGCCGATAAGCAAACGAACTCAAAGCTCAAGGTGCGTTTTGCACCGGGTTTTATCTCGTTCCTGCCGTTCGTTTGGGCCAATTACTGGGTCATCGACCTCGCACCGGATTATTCCTATGCGGTCATCGGCGAACCCGGCCGCGATTACTTCTGGATCCTGGCTCGCGAGCCCGAGATGGACGACGCGACCTATCAGCAGATCCTGCGAAGGGCCGAATCGATGGGCTTCAGCCCCGGACGTGTAGAAAAAACGCCGCAGGGGGTCGAAACCATCCGCGGCGGCGTTTTGAACAGGACGTAGTTTCTTGATCTTCAGCTCGCGGCCGCACCGGCCTCGCTTTCGTGCTCGGCAAGAAAGCGTTCGGCATCGATCGCGGCCATGCAGCCCGTTCCGGCAGCGGTGATGGCCTGCCGATAGTAAGAATCCTGGGCGTCGCCGCAGGCAAAGACGCCCGGGATATTTGTTTCCATCGTTCTGCCTTCGGTCTTGAGATAACCTGTCTCGTCCATATCGAGCACGCCCTTAAAGAGATCAGTATTCGGCTTATGGCCAATGGCGATGAAAACGCCTTGCGTCTCGTAATCGTAGGTCGCGTTGGTCTCGGCGTTAAAGAGCGTGACCCGCTCAACGCCAGTCTCTTTGGTGCCATGAATCTCTTTGACCTCGGTGTTCCAGAGCACCTTGATCTTCTCGTGGCTGAGCACGCGGTCGGCCATGATCTTCGACGCACGGAACTCATCGCGGCGGTGAATGACCGTCACTTCCGAGGCGAACTTGGTCAGGAACAGGGCCTCTTCCATCGCCGTATCGCCTCCGCCGACGACCACGATCGGCTTACCGCGGAAGAAAAAGCCGTCGCAGGTTGCGCAGGCCGAGACGCCGTTGCCGCCAAAACCGTTCGGCACTGGGTCTTCGCCGGGAATCCCTAGCCACTTGGCCGAAGCTCCGGTCGCGATGATAAGCGTTTCAGCTTCGATTGTGGTGGTTATTTCTTCGGCGTCCTGGCTTGATTTGCCGTAAAGCGTGAAGGGCCGCTTGGAGAGATCGACGCTGTCGATCCAGACATTGATGATCTCGGTACCGAATCGCTCGGACTGTTTGCGAAACTCGTCCATCAGTGCCGGGCCCATTATCCCTTCGGAAAATCCGGGATAGTTCTCGACGTCCGTGGTGATGGTCAATTGGCCGCCGGGCTGCGGCCCGTCAATTACGAGCGGTTCAAGCTGAGCACGAGAGGCGTAGATCGCCGCCGTAAGACCGGCGGGGCCGGAGCCTAGAATTACGACCTTCTTCTGAATCCTGTTTGGTTCCATTTGTTTTATATGTCGGCCTAAGTTCAATAAATAGTTGATATAGGTTCGACCTTTATAGTATAACTATCGAGTATTTGGTTAGTCGAATGTTGGGGGCCGCACCGCACCTAAAGTAATCCCGAAATCGCGGGAGATATTCCGTGCGGCGGCATCGGACCCGGGCCGAATATATCCGATCCTGTTTTTCCTTTGTCACATGGTAACAACGAGCCAGCCCAAGTTTGAAGAAAGGCGATTTGCACTTCGAATGGCGCTTCGCCTGCCGGTAGTTGTTTCCGGAAGGACGGAGGACGGAGCCGCCTGGAGCGAGCCGACCGAAACGGACGACATCTCTACGCTCGGCGCTCTTTTTCAGCTAAATCAGGAGATCGAGATCGGCGACAGCCTTTACCTGCGGTCCCATCGGCCGGACGGAGTTCCGGTCGAGGTGAAGGCAAAGGTCGTCCGCGTGACGCCGGCAAGCTACGGCTCACACCGCGTCGGCGTTACGATCATCGAACAGCAGGAAAGCTGGCTGCGGCTTTTCGTTGCCTGGATCGCCGATGACAACATAGCCGAAGGCGTAACAGAATAACGAACGTATCAAAATCCACTAACAGGATCGGCAGGCCGGAAATCGCCTGTCGATAGTATTTTATGAGCAACTATAATTCGATAAGCGTGGAGCACCGCGGACACGTTGCCGTGCTGACGATTAACCGGCCGGAGAAGCTGAACTCGCTTTCAAGCGAGGTGCATGCGGAGGGCATTGCCGCTCTCGATGAATTTCGCCGCGATGATGATGTGCGCGTGGTCGTGATAACCGGCGCCGGCGAAAAGGCCTTCATCGCCGGTGCGGACATCAGCGAATTTGAGGGCAAAACTCCGGTAACGCAGCGGGCGGTCTTCTATGAGCGGACGCTTTTTAATCAGATAGATCTTTTCCCGAAACCGGTCATCGCGATGATCAACGGCTTTTGCCTCGGCGGCGGTAATGAACTTGCACTAGCCTGCGACCTCCGCGTGGCGAGCGAGAATGCGAAGTTCTCGCAGCCCGAGATCAATCTCGGCATAATGCCTGGCGGCGGCGGAACGCAGCGGCTTTCGCGCTTAATCGGCGAAGGCCGGGCGATGGAGATGATCCTCTCTGGCGATATGATCGACGCCGAAACGGCACTTCGCTTCGGGCTCGTCAATCACGTTTTTCCGCTTTCGGAGCTCAAGGCAAAGACGATGGAGCTTGCAGAGAAGATCGCCGCGAAGGCTCCGATCGCACTGCAGCTTTGCAAGGAGGCGGTCAAGTTCGCCTCGCGGACAAGCCTCGATGAAGGACTGCGGCGTGAGGTTGACCTTTTCGCCATCGTCTTTTCAACCGAAGACAAACAGGAAGGCGTCTCCGCGTTTCTGGAAAAAAGAAAGCCGGAATTCAAGGGACGATGATCTTGAGTAACGAGGGATGAGTGTTAAGTGTTAAGTGATGAACGTTTCGTTATGTGGGATGTGGGATTCCAAGTTTATGATTCACCCCTCGTCACTTGTCACTAAACACTTGCCACTGGCTATTGCAGCCCTTGACGCACAGAGGCAATTTCGGTAGATTCAGAATTTGCCCTTCGGGGCGGAATTTGGGGTCGTAGCTCAGCTGGGAGAGCGCATGAATGGCATTCATGAGGTCAGGGGTTCGATCCCCCTCGACTCCACCAAGTTTAGGCAAAAAGAGGCTGTCCGAAAAGGCAGTCTCTTTTTTTGAGCGCCAGGTTGAAGTCGCAGCGCAGTTTGAACTTTCGCGTATAGCGATCAAGGTCGTATTCAGGATGTATGAGCAGAACCAGTCAATGTGGGGGCCAGGCTATGAGGATCTTGTGCCTGGGAATCAACAAGTGCGGCCTGCATAAAGAAGAAAGTACCTGAGGGCAAATTACCATCGCGAGAATAAGGCCATGGTCGCGGTGGTTAACTCGATCTTCGTGGCAGCTTACCACCTCCTCACCCGTCGTCGGCAATACCCCCGACTTGGGGACGAACTACTTTGACGAACGCGACCGAAACTCCGTGAGGCTACGCTGCAAAGCGTCTCGAAAACCGATCCCAGCTACAAACAGACAATTTCAGCCGGGCAGCAGAAAGAGGCTCCTAAATTCATTTGATTAGAGCCTCTTTTGGAGAAGTGGTGGCGGGGGGGAGGATCGAACTCCCGACCTTGGGGTTATGAATCCCACGCTCTAACCATCTGAGCTACCCAGCCTGAAAGATAAGAGTATAGGTTGTGCCGCGAAAAAATCAAGCGAATTTCGGTAGTTCGTCCACCGGGTGGTCTTGCTATCGGGTCGTCTGCTGTTAGAATTTCCACTTGAGTTTTTTTCCGGGAGTAAACTTACCGCAGCATGCCACTTGTCTTAGGAGCAGCCGTTGAGCACGCGCAGGTTCTACTTGCGCTCTTTATCATGATCGCCGCCGCGAAGGTGATGGCGGAGATATTTGAGCGGCTCAAGCAGCCGGCCGTCGTCGGTGAGATCCTGGCCGGCGTCGTTATCGGCCCGAGCGTGCTTGGCTGGGTCCAGCCCTCGGAGATCATCGGCATAGTTGCGGAGATCGGCGTCATCTTTCTGCTTTTCATGGTTGGGCTTGAGACCAAGCCGCAGTCCATTCTAAGAGTAGGAAAAAAAGCATTTCTGGTCGGCACACTCGGGGTGATCCTGCCTTTCATTGCTGGCTATTTCATTGCAATGGCCTGGGACGGCTCGTTTGTCGAGGCGATGTTCATCGGGGCGGCGTTGGTGGCGACCTCGGTCGGGATAACGGCCCGCGTGCTCGGCGGGCTCGGCCTGCTCGATAAGCGAACGTCGAAGATCATTCTCGGAGCGGCGGTCATAGACGACATTCTTGGACTGATCATTCTTTCCGTGGTTTCAGCCGTTAGTACGGGCCAGGTCAATTACATCGAGCTTGGCAAAACGGCTCTGCTGGCGATCGGGTTTACGGCACTTGTCGCCACGATCGGCTCGCACGCAATGAAGCGGCTATCACCGCGGGTGGCGGCCCTGAGGCTCGACAAGCCATTTTTTAATACCGGCCTGATCTTGTGCCTTGGACTTTCGGTCGCCTCGATGTACGTTGGCGTTGCGGCGATCATCGGTGCCTTTCTTGCCGGGATGGCCCTTGCCGAACCGACCGAAGAGAATCACGGTATGCACAAGCTGACCTCGGGAGTGACAGAGTTTCTGGTGCCGTTCTTTTTGGTCAATATCGGGATGCAGCTTAACCTTGCGGTCTTCAGGGAATGGGAGGTTATTGCGCTTGCCTTGGTCATCACATTCTTTGCATGCGTCACTAAATTCATCGGCTGCGGACTGGGAGCCTGGGGCCTCTCGCGGCGCGAGATGGCGCAGGTCGGTGTCGGGATGATCCCGCGGGGCGAAGTCGGCATCGTCGTCGCACAGATAGGTCTCGGACTTGCGGTGATCACGGACAAGTTCTTCGCCGCCGTGCTTTTCATGGCGGTCGCAACGACGTTGATCGCACCGCCGTTGATCAAGTATTTCTTCGCGGAGGATAAGAACAAGGACGGAATTCCGGACCCGTTCGAGGAGCAGGATGTCTCTGGAGAGTTCACAAGGATCGGATGAGAAAAAGGCTCCGGGACTGCTGACGCGGTGGTTCCGCTATCTTCGCTTTCTGCTCGCAATCCGCGGCGGTACGGACGTCAACGGCACGATCGAGGAGATCTGCGAGAACGTAAAGCTCCGCGGAGCGAACACGTGGCTGCTGATCTGTTCGGCACTGCTTGCCTCTATCGGCCTTGATGTGAATTCAACGGCGGTGATCATCGGGGCGATGCTCATTTCGCCGCTGATGTCGCCGATACTCGGTGTCGGGCTTGGAGTTGCCATACTTGACCGGCAGCTCCTGAAGAGATCGGTCGGCAGTCTCGGCATCGCGACACTCGTCTCGCTCTTGACGAGCTTTATCTATTTTCTCATCTCGCCGTTCGCAGAAATGACCTCCGAGCTAAGCGCCCGGACAACGCCGACCATTCTCGATATCGGGGTGGCGTTCTTTGGCGGTATGGCGGGCGTTGTTGCCGGCTCGCGTATGCGGAAAACGAACGCAATACCGGGCGTGGCGATCGCAACCGCATTGATGCCGCCGGTCTGCACTGCCGGGTTCGGGCTTGCGACCGGAGATTGGACGACGTTTCTCGGGAGCTTTTACCTCTTCTTTATCAACGCTTTCTTCATTTCGCTCGCTACCTACTTGATCGCTGTTTGGCTGAAATTCCCGAAGAAGGCAAGGCTAAACGAGGAGCAGGGTGTTCGCGTGCGGCAATCGGTGATCGCCTTCGCCGTTATAGTGACCATCCCGAGTGGTTTGATAATGTGGGGCGTTCTTGACCGGCTAAAGACCGAGCGCGGCATCCGAAACCTGATAAACGCCGAGTTCAGGAAGGACGACCGGCAAGCCTTTCGCTGGACGCTTTCAAAAGAGGACGGCCGGACGCTGCTCAAGATCTACACGTTCGGCGCCCCGATCACGCCCGAGGAAGAGCAGCGCCTTCGTCTTGTGAAGAACGAGTTTGGCCTCTCATCTTTAGATATGAAGATCTACAAGATGAATGTCTCGCCATCGGAGTTCAAAAACATCACCGGCGAGTTCGAGGCGAGCCTGGTCGATGGCCTCCGGGCGTTGAGCGAGGTTGACCAGAACCGTTCCAAAGAGCTTGAAGAGCTACGAAAAGCACTTGCCGACCTGACGAAAAAGACCGATCCGCTCGAGGCCTATGCAATGGAGGTGACCGATAGGTTTGCGAGCGTTGAAGCTGCGGAGTGGCAGCCGCCGACAACTTTCGACGCGGTTGAGGCATCAACTGAAAAGACAGTGCTGACCGTGAGATTTCGGCCCGAGGCGGACGAGGCCGAACGCGTCCGCGACCTGCGGGCGATCGGCCGGACACTTGCAGAACGCTGGCCCAAGCGTAGGCTCACAGCCGTTGAGGAGAAGCAGGAGAATGCGGTTACCGAACCTGCACAATAAAAAAGCGATCCTTACGGGGGCGGCGCGTGTTTTCGCTCTCGGGCTGTTCGCATGCGCGTTTGCGGGCAGCGGCCTCGCCCAGCGAACCGCTTCGGCACCGGCTTTCACAATAAAAACCGAACCCGGAGCAAAGATCTGGCTTAACAATATATATTTCGGGACGGCCGGGGATAATGGCGAACTTTCGGTCAATCTTCCACCGAAAGCACCGATCGAGGTGCGAGTACGGGCGGCGGGGTACGCGCCGGCCGCGGTTAGGGCGGGTGCGCAAAGAACGGTGACCGTGGCTCTCAAGCGGACAGACGACGCCGCCGAGCTCGCATTTCAAGCCGCCGAACGGCAAGCAACGATCGACCGCCGCGAAGGGATCGAGCTTTACGAGAAGGCGATCGAGCTACGGCCGGCGTTCATAGAGGCACATCTCGCTCGGGCGCGGCATCTGATAGAGACGGGCGATTTCATAGAGGCCGAAGCATCGCTCGCCGCGGCGAGGAAGACCGCTCCAATGCTTCCCGAGATATCGGCGATCGCGGGCAGGCTTTATCGCGAGGAGGGCGACTTCGCAAAGGCCGAGGCGGCATTCAAAAAAGCGCTCGCAGACGGCAAGGGCTTTCAGCCCGAGGCATTGACCGGACTCGGGATGCTATATGCCGACCGGGCCGAAACGCCGCGAGGGGAGGATACGCTTGCAGCGACTCTCGAATACTACTCTCTGGCGGAAAAGTACCTGCGAAAGGCGATAGAGCAACTTGCCGGTGCTCCGGATGCTAAGGTCGTTTTTCAGTATCTCGGCCGGCTCCTGGAGCGGCAGGACAAGGCCGCAGAGGCCATCGAACTTTACCAAAAATTCCTCAAGATCTTTCCTGATAGCGTTGAGGCAACCGCTGTCCGCTCCTTCATTGAACAACTCCGGCGCCCGCAATAAGCGGCACACTGTTTCATTCTGACCTGTTTTCTGTCAAAAAAGCACCTTGACACGGTTAGAATAAATGCGTATTATCTTTTTACAACGGTGTTTACCACTGTTGTTACGCCGTCTCTTCATTTGAATTGGTCAAAGAAAGACTCTTCACTTCTACTTCTGATCCGGTTTCCTTTTTTTCAGGTACCCGACGCAAATAAATGTCAGCTAAACTTGGGGAAATCCTTGTCCGCGAGAACCTCTTGACGCCCCAGCAGCTCCGCGAAGCGCTCGACTATCAGCGCACGAACGGCGGCCGCTTGGGGTCCAGCCTAGTCAAGCTCGGGATGATCTCCGATGACGTAATAACGGCCGTCCTTTCACGCCAATACGGCGTGCCCTCCATCAATCTCGATCTCTTTCATATCGAGGCGGACGTTATCAAACTCATATCCCAGGAGGTCGCTCTCAAATACACAGTTCTGCCGATCTCAAAGGTTGGAGCGACGCTTACGCTTGCGATGGCCGACCCGACGAACGTCTTTGCCATGGACGATATCAAGTTCATGACGGGGCTCAACGTCGAGCCGGTGATCGCATCTGAGGCTTCGATCCAGATGTCGATCGGCAAATATTACAGCGGCACGATGGACATCGATGTCTTTGACGCCGCATTTGCCGAGTCCTTCGTCGCCGGCGGCCGCAGCGGCAAGAATGGAGCCGGTAAGGCATCGAAGAACGGAAAGGGGAACAAAGGCGACAAGCTTTCGGATGCCGACCTCGATGTTTCGCTTGGCGACTTTGAGTTTCATGGTGACGGCGAAGAGCTTGAGGTAGTCGATACAAATGAAGAGATAAACCTCGCGGACCTTGCACGGGCGTCGGAGGATGCTCCTGTCGTTCGACTGGTCAACGTACTTTTGGTTGACAGTCTTCGTCGTGGAGCTTCGGACATCCACGTCGAATGCTACGAAAAGCTCTTCCGCATCCGGTTTCGCATCGACGGCGTTCTCTACGATGTAATGCAGCCGCCGATGAAGATGCGCGATGCACTCATCTCGCGGCTTAAGATCATGGCGAAACTCGACATCGCCGAAAAGCGTTTGCCGCAGGACGGACGCATCAAGATCAAGGTCAAGGTCGATGACCGCTCGCGGGAACTCGACTTTCGCGTTTCGACCCTGCCGACTCTCTTTGGCGAAAAGGTCGTGCTCCGGCTCCTTGATAAAGACAAGCTGATGCTTGACATGGCAAAGCTCGGCTTTGAGCCGGAGAGCCTCGAAAAGTTCAAGCGGGCTATCGCGAATCCTTATGGAATGGTCCTCGTAACCGGCCCTACCGGTTCCGGTAAGACCAATACGCTTTACTCGGCACTGCAGTCGCTCAACACGCCCGAGACAAACATCATGACGGCTGAGGATCCGGTCGAGTTCAACCTTGAGGGCATCAACCAGGTGCAGATGAAGGAACAGATCGGGCTCAATTTTGCAGCGGCCCTTCGCTCGTTCCTGCGGCAGGACCCGAACATCGTGCTCGTCGGCGAAATTCGTGACTTTGAAACGGCCGAGATCGCGATCAAGGCGGCACTCACGGGCCACCTTGTGCTCTCAACGCTGCACACGAACGACGCGCCTTCGACCGTTTCGCGGCTTGTTAATATGGGCATCGAGCCCTTTCTGGTCGCGACCTCGGTCAATCTTATCCAGGCCCAGCGGCTCATCCGCCGGATCTGTAAGGACTGCAAGGAAGAGGTCGAGGTCTCGAAGGAACTGCTTATCGAGATCGGCTTTTCACCGAGCGAGGTCGATGACCTTCGGCTCTACAAAGGCCGGGGCTGCGACAACTGTCTCAACACGGGCTTCAAGGGCCGGGTCGGCCTTTATGAAGTAATGGAAGTAACCGACGAACTCCGCGAACTGATCATCATCGGTGCGAGCGCGATCGAGCTTCGAAAGAAGGCGATCGAGCTCGGGATGATCACGCTTCGCGAGTCGGGGCTATGCAAGATCAGAGAAGGGATCACGACGATCGATGAGGTCGTGAAAGAAACAGTGCTTTAACCACAGGAGGAAGTATGGCAATACGTGCGATCGTAATTTCGATAGCTTTACTGCTCGGGCTCGGGACATTCATCCCGCTGGCGACCGAATATGCCGAGGCCGGAGCGGTCAAGACCAAGCGCTATAAGAACAAGAAGAAAAAGAAAAGGTACTGGCGCGGTGTCAAGAAGTATTCGAAGCGTTGGTGGCAGCTCTATCGGGCGCAGGAGCGCCGCAAGCGGCAGGTTGCCCAGCGTCGGCGTGCCCTGAGGCTTCGCCAGATGCGGCTCGCCAAGGCGAGAAAGGCCGCTGAGGAACGCCGTGCGGCTGTTGCCGCGGGCAAGGCTCAGCCGAAAGAAACCGCCGCGGTCCTGCCCTCGGGTGCTCCGGCTCCGAAGAATTGGTCGGTCGGCAGCGCCGATTCGAGCGAACTGAAGTTCAACGTCGCCGGCAACAGCGGCTCGACGGTAGGGTCGGCCTCGATCTCGGTCGTCGGTGCTGCAACGGGCGATTCCTCGTCGCGGTTCAATAACAAGACCGTCGGCGGCATCCCGACGACGGCCCTTCGCCGCGACGTCATCAACAAGATGATCAAGGAGAACGGCTGGGTGGTCAATGACTATCAGAAGCAGGTCGGCGACGATACGGTCTATGTCGTAGTTGCCCAATCGCAGGGCCGCGACGGCCGCGTACACTCACGACTCTTCTACTTCACCGAGGCCGGCGGACGCGTTTACAGCGTTGCCACAAACTCGGCGACCGACTCGGCCGAACGCCTTGCCGAAGAATCGGAAAAGGTGATCCAGTCGCTTCGCGGCGGAGCCCGCCGTACGCAGCAGGCCGCTATTCGCGAATAGCGAACGCCTTCAAACAACACCATCGGGAGCCGCAAGCCGCCATACCTTGCGGCTACCTGACCTACGTATCTACCATGAGTAAAGAAACACCAGAAAGCATAGCTTCGCAGATAACGCTTCCCGAGCTTTTGAAGCGGATGACCGACCTCGGCGGCTCCGACCTTCACCTGACGACCAACTCGGCCCCGCAGGTTCGTGTTCACGGTCATCTCCGACCGCTCGACGGTTTTCCGCCAATGACGCCGGCGGACACCAAAAGGCTTGCGTACTCCGTGTTGACCGATGCACAAAAGCATCGCTTTGAAGAGAACCTCGAGCTTGACTTCTCATTCGGCCTAAAGGGGATGTCGCGGTTTCGTGCGAACCTGTTCAATCAGAAGGGTGCGGTCGGAGCCGTCTTTCGTGCGATCCCCTACGAGATCAAGACGTTCGAGGCACTCGGCCTGCCGCCGGTCGTCTCGGATCTCTGCAATAAGCCGCGCGGGCTGATCCTCGTTACCGGCCCGACGGGCTCGGGTAAATCGACGACGCTCGCCGCGATGATCGACAAGATCAATAGCGAACGGCACGACCATATTCTGACCATTGAAGACCCGATCGAGTTTCTTCACAACCATAAGAGTTGCGTGGTCAATCAGCGTGAGGTCGCAGCCGATACTCATTCGTTCGCGTCGGCACTCAGGACCGCACTTCGCCAGGACCCGGACATCGTCCTCGTCGGCGAAATGCGTGACCTCGAAACGATCGAGATGGCTCTCCGCATCGCGGAAACGGGCCACCTGACGTTCGCCACGCTCCACACGAACTCGGCCTATTCGACCATTAACCGTATCATCGACGTTTTTCCGGCAAGCCAGCAGTCACAGGTGCGCACGCAGCTCTCGCTCGTGCTCGAAGGCATTATGTGTCAAGCCCTGCTGCCAAAAGCCTCGGGCGATGGGCGGTGCATGGCTCTTGAGATCCTTGTGCCGAATTCGGCTATCCGCAACCTGATCCGAGAGGACAAGATCCACCAGATCTATTCGATGATGCAGACCGGCCAGGACAAGTTCGGAATGCAGACGTTCAACCAGTCGCTTGCCACGCTGGTTCATAAGAAGCTGATCACCATAGACGCGGCGATGCAGCGGACCTCGAACGCCGACGAGCTCAAAGAACTGCTCGAACGCGGATCAGGATTGAACCAATCATATGGCGGAGCCGCAAAGCCGGGAATGCCGCCAAATGGACATGCAAGCCCATATGCCCAGGGCCGCCCTATCGGGCAAAGGCCGCCGGCACGATAAAAGCGTAAAGGGTGTAATCGAAGGAGTGTAAAAAAAGATGCCAACATTTGCATATAAAGGAAGGAACCGCCTGAACGAATTGGTTGCCGGTGAGCGAGAGGCAGCAAATGCCGACGAACTTCGCAACCTGCTTCGCCGCGAACAGATCGTCATGACCCAAGCGACCGAAAAGGGAAAGGTCATTTCGATACCGAAGCTCGGCACTCGTAAAAAGGTCAATGCCAAGGAGCTTGCGGTTTTCACGCGTCAATTCTCGGTGATGATCGACGCGGGCCTCCCGCTCGTACAGTGCCTTGATATACTTGCCGAACAACAGGCCAACCCTTTCTTCAAGGAAGTGCTCCGGCAGGTGAGGCAGAACGTCGAAGAAGGTTCGACCCTTTACGCGGCGCTTGATAAGCACCCGAAGGTCTTCGACTCACTTTACACGCACATGGTCGAGGCCGGTGAAACGGGCGGTGTGCTCGACCTGATCCTTCAGCGGCTTGCGACCCTTATCGAAAAGGTGGTCAAGCTTAAGCGGAGCATAGTCTCGGCATCGATCTATCCAGCGGCCGTCATCCTTGTTGCGATCGCGGCTATTGCGGTGATCCTTATCGTGGTCATTCCGCAGTTCGAGCAGATCTTTATCGGCTTGCTCGGACCGGGCGAGATGCTCCCGCTGCCGACGCGGATCGTTATGGCCTTAAGCGGATTTCTTGCCGGCTGGGGCGGCCTCGCAACGCTTGCCTTCCTGATCGCCGCCACGATTGGCACCCGCGCATACTACAAAACAGAAAAAGGTCGTTGGCAGATCGATTCGCTTCTTTTGAAGACTCCGATCTTTGGCCCCTTGCTGAGAAAAGTAGCGGTTGCACGTTTTTCGCGTATTCTATCGACGCTGCTCTCATCGGGTGTCCCGATCCTGCAGTCGCTCGATATCACATCGAAAACGGCCGGAAACGTCGTCATTGAAGACGCGATCCTAAAGGTCCGGGCCGGTGTTGAACGCGGTGAGAACTTCGTCGATCCGCTCAAGGCGACCAAGGTGTTTCCGCACATGGTCGGACAGATGATCGGCGTTGGTGAACAGACCGGTGCCCTTGATGCGATGCTCGGAAAGATCGCCGACTTCTACGAGGAAGAAGTTGACTCGGCCATCGCCGACCTGCTCGCGATGATCGAACCGGTACTGATCGCCTTCCTTGGCGTCACCATCGGCGGCATCGTTATCTCGATGTACCTTCCGCTCTTCACCCTCATCGGCAAACTCGCCGGCGGGCCGAAGTAAAAAGGCACAACGCAGAAAACAAAAGGCGGCATCTTCGGGTGCCGTCTTTTTTATTGCTTCGGAGTGCGGATGAAAGCGATCGCGAAAGGAATGGCGAGCAAGAGGTCGATGGCGGCTCCTGCGGTGATCTGCCAAGGAGCAAGGCCATTGAAATAAAGATAGAACGTCGGGATGACGAACGCTATCTTCTCAAGAACGGCCGCAGGCATTATGGGGCGAAAACGGATCGGATCACGGGAAATGATCAGGAAAACGACCTGAAATGCCAGAGCCACGCCGATGAAGCCGTAGAAATATTCGGGGTGCGTTATCGCCGGCGGGCTGTCGATGCCGATCTGTTTCTCGAGAAAATATTGCGGGACGAGGGCAATGATGCCGTAGATACCGGCGATGGCGAATGTATATCGGGCGAATCTCATAACGCTCTGAGCCGCCGCGGCGGGCTAAACAAAGCCGGCCTTTTCGAGCGTCTCCATCGTTATACGCGAATCGGGCACACGTGCTTGTATCATTCGCTCGACGTATTTTGCGATGACGTCGGCCTCAAGATTGACCGGGTCGCCGGGTTTGAGAGATGAGAGATTGGTCAACTGCCAGGTCTTTGGAATGACGGCGATCTCGAAATGCGCATCGGCGAGCGAAGCGACGGTAAGGCTGATGCCCTCGACCGCGACCGAGCCTTTGAAGACAAGATATTGGGCCATTTCCGGCGGAAAGCCGATCCGGACGGTCCAAAAATCATCGATTTTCTCGGCACCGAGAAAAGCTCCGCGGGCATCGACGTGGCCCTGGACGATGTGGCCTCCAAGCCGGGTTGAAGGCGTTACGGCTCGCTCAAGATTGACGGCCGAGTTCGGTGCCAAGCCGCCGAGCGTCGAGCGGACGAGCGTTTCTCGGGAAACGTCAGCCGCAAATGAATCTTTGCCGATATCGAGCGCCGTCAGGCATACGCCGTTGACCGCGATCGAATCGCCAGAGGCAGTGCCCTCGACCACGTTATGTGCCTCGATTACAATTCGGGCATTCTCGCCCTTGCGTTCGACCGTGCGTACACGGCCGAGTTCTTCGATCAATCCGGTGAACATCTTCAGACCCTGCGACCTAGAACCACGGCTTTTTGCCGATAACGTAGGTCTGTACAAATTCTTCGTCAGATTTGGTCAGATAGATGATTCCTTCAACAATGCCGATGACCGTCGGAATGAGCACCAGCGGAGTCCCGATGCCGCAAGTCACGATCGCGATGATGAAAGAAATAAGATAGACCGATAGCAGGATGATGCCTTCCTGCTGATAGCCGAGTATAAATTTGTGAATGCCGAGGCCGCCGAGCAGGATGCCGCAAAGGCCGGCGGCGATCTTTTTATCGGCACCGACGGGCTTTGACTGCATCTGCGGCGATTGTTGCATCGGTGCCCCGACTCCCATGAATGCCCCGCAGTTCGTGCAGTTCTGAAAGGTACCCGGGTTTTGGGTTCGGCAGTTCGGACAAGTTGTGTAGCTGGTTGCCATAGTTACGTCTCCGTGGGAGTTTGAGGTGCCCTAAGTATCGGCCGAAAAACCGCGTTTGTCAACGAACTTGGCCTCGACCGCCGGCGGGTGAAACGCGGCGGGAAACCGTGTAAACTTGAGAGCAAATGAACGAAGCAGCAACGGCCGGCCAGGAGCCGCCGAAACTTAAACGCGATGCCTCGGGGGCTTTGGACAACAACTCGCTTGCCGACCTGATCGAGTGGTTTCTCAACTTTGACGAGCGGACGGCTCGTATTCGGCACGAAATGTCTAACGAGCTTTTCTTGTGGAAACAGGCCGATGACGAAGCCAACGGCGTTCCGATCTATCCCTTTGAGAATGCCGAGGCAAGATTTGCGATCGGGGTCTTTCAGGCGGTTCAGGAAAACAATTCCGAGCCGCTGCTCGGGCTTTGGCTGAACGACATTCTCGCCGCCATCCACGATGCCAAAGAAACAAAGCAGGAGATCGCCGACGCGAACAAACTGCAGGACCCGGCCGCGACGATAATGGAGAATGCAGAGAAGCTGACCACCAATACGGAACGGCGGCTTTACCTGGCAAGTTCCTGGATCGAAACGCTTTACACGGCCGAGGCCCGCGTGCTCGGTTGGATCTATCAGGAACTTTACGGCCGGCCGTTCACACCGACCTCGGCGGGGTGATGCCCGCCTAGCGGAACGTCTGGCACTGCCGCATATCGCCGCCATTGAACCCGCGGGCGAACCATTCCATCCGCTCCTTTGCTGAGCCGTGGGTGAACGATTCCGGAACGACATAGCCTTGCGTCCGCTTCTGGATCATATCGTCGCCGACGGCCGCGGCCGCACGAAGAGCTTCCTCCGGGTCGCCCGGTTCAACTATTCCTTTCTTGGCCGCATGGTGAGCCCAAACGCCGGCGTAGCAATCGGCCTGCAGCTCAAGCCTAACCGAGAGAGCGTTATTCTGGCCGCGGGCTTGAACCTGTCCCATCGTTCCAAGCAAATTCTGAATATGATGCCCGACCTCGTGGGCGATGACGTAGGCTTGGGCAAAATCGCCGGGTGCCTTGAACTCGCGTTTGAGCTCATCAAAGAACGCAAAATCGAGATAGAGCTTTCGGTCGCCGGGGCAATAGAACGGCCCCATCGCGGCACTCGCATAGCCGCAGGCCGATGAGACCTGGCCGGAAAAGAGAACGAGCGTCGGCGGTTGATATCGCGGACCGCCCTGGGCCGGAAGTATTTGCGAGAAAACGTCTTCCGTGCTGCCGAGCACGGCGGCAGCAAATTGCCGGTTCTCGTCTGGCGGAGCGTTGTTTGCGGCGGGCTGCTGCTGGGTCTGCGGCTGTGCGGGAAGACCCTCGAGAAATTGCCGTGGATCGCCGCCGAGCAGGCAGACAAGAGCAGCAATGATAAGCACTCCGATACCGCCGCCGCCCATTGCGATGCCGGGGCTCATACCCCGCCGGTCTTCGATGTTAGAACTCTGCCGCTGCTGCCTCCAACGCATTTGCCCACCTCGTTTTTTTTGGTCTTTGCGAAAGTTTATCGAGATTTTACCATCATTTCTGCCGGCAAACGAAAGATTTGGTATGGGACGGATGCGAAACGACCAAGGTGCGGCGAGCAAAAGGCGACGAAATAATCGGCCGCTAGTGCGATAACGCCGCGCGGCGGGCTCACCGCAAAATGTTGACAAAAGTGGATTTACGGGTTTATTATCAATTTTGACGAGGTGGGTTGTTCTTTCCCTGGGTCAGCGGATCCGCCCGGAGGGCAAAATGATAAAACTGGACATCGTCAATCAGGTCGCCGATAAGACCGGAGTTCCGAAGCAAAAGGCGGAGCAGGTGGTCGATTCGCTCTTTAACGCGATGAAGGAGGCTCTTGCTCAGGGCAAAAGGATCGAGCTGCGGGGTTTTGGTGTATTTGTCGTTAAGCCGCGGAAGCGGGGCGTAGGTCGAAACCCGCGGACAGGCGAGGAAGTGCCGATCCCGGCCGGCAAGACGATACGGTTCAAGCCCGGAAAGGAACTGACCGGAGGAAACTCCGACGAGGACCACGACGAATAGAAAATTAGAGGCAGCTTTGCACCAATCGCAAACTACTCCGAATGCATCGGGCCAAGTAGTTTGCGATAATTATTTTCAGCCAGAGAATGCAAGAACTACCCGAAACGGCCGCATACGAACGAGCCTTTATCCTCGAACGCGAAAAGCTGCGGCCGTGGCGTCACATCGGCCTCCTTTTGCTGACGTTGGTAACGGCGACCATTGCGGGAAGCCTTTATCCCTTTGGCCCGTTGATGATCTTTCCCGAGGCCGACCCGCAAAGCTGGAAGGAGCTTTTCGATTTTCTGATCGCGGCCCCGGCCAGCTATATTTCGCTTCTCGTTTCCGCGGTCGGTTATCTTGCTTCTGATTGGGCCAATCTGGCCCGGGCCCTATCGTTCTCCGGCTCGCTGCTATTTATCCTGGTCGCCCATGAAATGGGGCACTACGTGGCCTGCCGCATTTACCGCGTCGACGCGACGCTTCCCTATTTTATCCCGACGCCGCCGCTCATCGGGCCGGCCGGAACTTTCGGTGCCTTCATCAAGATCCGCTCGCCGATGCCCTCGCGAAAGGCCGTTTTCGATATCGGCGTCGCAGGACCGATCGCGGGCTTCATCGCCCTGCTACCGATAGCCTTTCTTGGGATCTTTACTGCCGAGAAGGCCCCGCCCGAGGTCGTTGCGAATTATCAAGGGATCGTTTTCTCAGATCCGCTATTGATGCAGGCGATCGGCTGGCTTGCCGGAACCGGGACAGACGCGATCTACGGTAATTCGTTTTATTATGCGGCGTGGGTCGGACTGCTTGTAACGGCACTCAATCTCATACCCTCAGGCCAGCTCGATGGCGGACATGCGATCTATGCAGTCTTTGGTGAGCGTGTACATTACTGGACCGGGCGGATCGCCTTTGCGATAATGGCCGTGCTTTCTGTGCTCGGGATGTTCTACTTCAACAGCCCAAGCGGATTTCTGATCGCAATACTGCTCGGGATAATGATGCGGATCGGGCATCCGGAACCTTGGGACACCTCGCCGCTCGATGGCAAGCGAAAGCTCATTGCCTTCGGTATTTTGGTGGTATTTATTCTCAGCTTTGTGCCGTTTCCGATAAAGATCAGTTAGCGGTGAGCCGTGAGCGGTGAGCAGCAACGCGCGAAAGATCACTGCTTACTGCTCACCGCTTACTTCTTACTACGCAGGTAAAAGTCCTTTGATCTCGCGGACCATTTTTTCGACGTCCTCCTGGCCCTCGAGCGCGATCATAAAGAAGTCGTAGCTGGTTTTGAAGCAGACGACGCCATTGCCGAAGAACCATACGCCCTCGAGCAGCGGATTGCCGCCGATCAGCCAATCGATCGGTGCACCGGTAATGGTCTTCGGATTGAAAACGTTCGTCATCATCACCGCTCCCGAAGCGAATGAGAATGCTCCAAGCATCGGTGCACCGAAGTAACGGGCGATGTCGCGTTCAAAGCGGACCTGAGCGGTTCGGGCCTCGTCGAGCTTGCCCTCGGCGATCATTTTCTCACGCGAACGGAGGTACTCGTTGAACTGCTCGGCGACCTTCTGGACCGACCATGCCGGAAGTGCTGAATTGAAAAGCCAGTGCGAACTAAAGCCGGTAAAAACGGCGCCGAGCCCGGCACCGACTGCCATCGAAAAACCTGTAGCTGCGGCCTGAAGCGGATTATCCGCTACCCATGACGAAGCTTTCGAAAGCGATGTCATTGCCGAATCGACCGTCCTTGCCCAGCCCGTACCGAGGTTGAACGCTTTGGTCGCTCCTTCGGCGGTCTTCGAGACGGTCTCGCGGGCATCGTCGATGATCTCGCCGGCTTTTTCCCCCGCCGAACCGATAACGTCACCCGCCGCCTTTGTCGCCTTTTCAGCGGCATCGCCGGCCGCCTCGCGGATCGGCTCCGCTGCGGTCCAAGCTTGTTTCGCGGTGTCGGTCGCGGCCTTAACGGTCTCTTCGGCGACCTTCACGGCCTGTTTGCCGACTCCAGTCTTTTCGGCCTCGGCCTTCAGCCGCTCGGCGCCTTTCTGTGCCGTATCGGCAACGGTCTTGACGCCTTCGATGACGTTCTCCGAGATGCCCAACTGCTTATCGATCTCGCCGAACTTTTCCTTCGCCTCTTTCTGCCACGACTCGAACCTGTCCTTGATATCGCTCATAATTCCTCCGCGAGCTTGTGTGATGAAGTTATTAACGAAACTGATGCTCCGGATGTTCTGTCAACATGCTAATGATTGCATCAAATCGCCCGGCAATCAACAAAAATCGGCAATGGCGAGGGGCTTACGGCGGCCGCCGCGTTGTGGTAACCTTTCGTTTTGAAGTGCGATGTTAATGGAAATAAAATGCCCGACCTGCGGGCGGATGGCGCCCTACGAGGGGAATGAGTTTCGGCCGTTCTGTTCGGAACGGTGCCGGTTGATCGATTTCGGGGCGTGGGTAGATGAGGAGTATTCGCTCCCGGCCGAGGGCTCTTCGCTGACCGAGGAAGACCTTCAGCACATCGAGCGAACAATGGCCGAGAAGGAGCGGCAACGATGATGGAGTTTTCGAGTACAATTCTGGCCGTCGTCGCGGTTCTTATATTTCTTATCGGGGCCGCGGTCGCGTATATCGCCTTTCGCGTCCTGAGAAAAAGCGTCCGGCTTGCTATCCGTTTAGTGCTTGCCGGGGTGTTGCTGATCGGGGCGTTGGTCGGCGGCGGAACGCTCTGGTACTACGCCCTTGGCAGCGACGCAGCCGGGAAATCGCCGCCGGCGCGCCGAAGATAGCCGCTGCTTTTTTCTCCTGCGAGGCATTGAGTGTTCCTGCTTTCAAAGATCCGCGATCTTGCGTCCCGTTATCGCGGGCTTCCGCGAAACGTCTTTGCCCTTAGCCTCGTCAGCCTGCTTAACGACACCTCAAGCGAGATAATATATCCGCTTCTGCCGGCCTTTCTTTTTCTTGCACTTGGGGCATCGCCTTTCGCCATCGGACTGATCGAGGGTCTCGCCGAATCGGCCGCGAGCATTCTGAAGCTCTTCTCCGGCTATCTCTCGGATAAATTCAACAAACGAAAGCTGCCGGTCTTTCTCGGCTATTCGCTGGCGGCGGTAACGCGGCCGCTGCTTGCGTTTGTAACAGCCTGGCCGCAGGTGCTGGTCGTCCGAGCCGCGGATCGCGTTGGCAAAGGTATCCGCGGGGCTCCGCGTGATGCACTGCTCGCGGCGGACGTCGAACCCGAGCGGCGCGGGCTTGCCTTCGGTTTTAACCGTGCGGCGGACCACCTCGGGGCTGTGATCGGGCCTGTGATCGCGTTTCTTTTGCTGAGCTATATCGCGCTTGATGCGGCAGAGCCGACGGTCCGCGAGTATCAGCAGGTCTTCTTGTTCGCTTCGATACCGGTCGTGTTCGGACTCTTCGTCATCGTCTTTTTTGTACGCGAGGACGGCGTTCGCAATGCCGATGCCGAACCGCCGAAGCTTACGCTCTCACTGAAGGGCTTTGATGGCAGGTTCAAGCGCTATCTGCTCATCGTCGCGCTTTTCACGCTTTCAAACTCGACCGATGCGTTTCTGCTGCTTCGTGCAGAGCAAGCCGGAATTGCCCCGATCCTCTTGCCGTTCCTCTGGATGGCGCTTCACTTCAGCAAGGTCGTCTTTTCACTTGTCGGCGGCGACCTTTCGGACCGCTTCGGGCGGCGGACGCTTATCGCCGGCGGCTGGGTTGTCTATGCGCTCGTCTATCTCGGTTTTGCGTTCATAGATTCGGCGTGGCAGGCATGGGCACTTTTCATAATTTACGGCGCTTACTTTGGACTTTCGGAAGGGGCCGAAAAGGCACTCGTCGCCGATATGGTCGAACCGGAAAAACACGGGACGGCCTATGGGCTTTTCAATCTCGCTTTCGGTATCACGGTGCTGCCGGCCTCGCTGATGTTCGGGTTTCTCTGGTATCAGTTCAATGCGGAAACGGCGTTCATTACGAGTGCGGTCATCTCGTTGGCTGCGGTGGCGTTGTTGTTGATGATGGGAAGTGATAAGGGACGGGGGGCGAGTAACGAGTGACGAGCAACGGACAGTCGATAATGGACAGTGGAAAATGGCGGAGCTTTGGGGATTCTGCGATTATCTCTGCGAGAACTGCGGTAAAGTATATTGAAATACCGTGAGCAGTGAGCAGTAGGCTGGAAAAATGAAAATCCCGGATACGCTTTTGACGAATCCGGGATCTTCTTTTTCTTGACGCTTGTTAAAGCGAGGCGTCGTTGAGCCTTACGGAATTGATAATGGTCCGGAAGGTTCGGTCATAGTTTGCGGCCTGCTGCTGCGGCGAGACGGCAATCAGGTAGAACGTCTCTCCGCTGCGAAGCGGTGTCGTGTAGATGGTCACAAGTTCGGTGCCGCCATAGATCGGCGAGCGGCCTGCGAGCTGGATCGCAAGGCCCTGTCGGCCTGCAAACCGTACTTGCTGGTAGCCGGTTTGCTGCCGAAGGTAACCATTTGCCTGCAACAACCCGCGGACGAACTCATCGGTATCGCGGTTAAATTGCCCGCTCTGTCCGCGATGAACACCGACCATCATTCCATGCGTGAAGCCGTTATCGCCATAGGCACCTTCGGGAGCGAAGGTAGCGTCCCGCTGGCCGCTGAATTCGCGCCAATTCTGCGGTACGTTCATCCGCAGCCAGTTTCCGACTGCATATGACCGGTAGCGGGCCGACGGCAACGGCACATTCTGTGAATACCGTCCGCCTGACATCGCTCCGCCCGAGCCTGTGTTCTGACCACGTTCGGCTTCCTGCTGTATTTGAGCCATTGATTTGGCCGGCGGCATTGCCCTGAGCCTTTCCTGGACGCGCCGGAACTCCGGCGTCATTTTGATCGGGTTCGGCGAGACCTCGACCCGTTGTGCTTCGGCGAGGATCTTCTGTTGGCGATTGCCCGGGTCGGGGTGGCTGCTTAGCCATTCCGGAGCGCGGCCTCCGCCTTCGCCAGCAATGGTCTGAAACATACCGGCGAGGTCACGCGGATCGTAACCCGCATCTGCCATTATCTGTGCTCCAAGAATATCTGCCTGCGTTTCATATTCGCGACTATAACGCAGGAAGTAACCGGCAGTGAAGATCTGTCCGATCTGTGCCCCGGTCTGGCCGCCGACCACAGCACCGCCGAGGATGGCGCCGATACCGAGGATCTGGTTCCACGGATTATTGAGCTTTGTCTGCTGAGCGGTTGCGTGGCGAAGTGCGACGTGGCTTATCTCGTGAGCCATCACGCCCGCCATTTCGCCCTCGTTGCGGGCGGCTTCGATCATTCCGCGATTTACATACATCGGCCCGCCCGGAAGGGCAAAGGCATTGATGTCGCTCGCGTTTACGACCTGAAATTCATAGTCGAACGCGGGCTGGCGAAACTGCGGCGGGATCGCGGCCACAAGCCGTGCTCCGACCCGCTGTACGTACTGCGTTGCCTGTGCGTCGCGGAGGATCGGAAACTGCTGTTCCACCTGGCTTGAGGCCTGCTGGCCGAGCTTTACGTCGTCCTGGACCTTGTACTTGTTCTTCGGCATTTTGACGGCCGTTTGGGCGATAATTGCCGGAGGCAATACGACCAATGACAGCGTCAAAACAAATGCCGAAATAGTTTTCACAAAATGACCTTTTCTCATTTTTCCCTCCTCGAAATGTAGTGAGGATATTATTCCATTTGCCGGGGGCGGGCAACGTGGGCACCAAAGGCAGGGATACGATGAAGTCGGGCTGGGCGAAGTTCGCCGTAATCTGGTTAGTGGGCGAACGAACGATCGGCAGATCGTCCTAAATTGCGGCCTCTCGATGGTTCCAGAGGGATTAATGGGAACGCTGGGAAACAGCGATGTCGGTCCGCGGGAGTGCGTTTGCTGGCAGCCTTTGTCCGGTTTCAGAAAGAAGTCCCTGAATGCGGTTGATGAGGTCAATGGCCTCACGGCTCTCTATCTTATGCGAATGACGCTTTTCGATCAAAAAGGCAACCGCGAGGTCGCTGCCTATTTCGTCTATCAGGTCCATAATCATTTTACCTTTCGACACCAGCACCGAGATATACCGACATATAATGTCAGGCTCGAGAGAAACAGCGTTCCAGGATAAGCGAATAGAATATTGCCCGCATGTTACCTTGGTGTTAACGGAATGTTAACTTTTTTCCTGTATGAGAGGATTATTGCACAATTTAAGTGTAATGTAACCTGTATAAAAAGCTCTATAGACTATAATTCAATGATTTATCA
>ERZ761602.1754-NODE-1754-length-37618-cov-272.332854_pt1 | contig 37618 bp, 36 predicted proteins | sample MGYA00512165_ERZ761602 | MGnify/ENA primary metagenome ERZ761602 (study PRJEB28899, sample SAMN02445085) | bioreactor sludge metagenome | biome: EBPR sludge; isolation source: Thorneside wastewater treatment plant | place: Australia: Brisbane, Thorneside...
CGCATTCATGACGCCACTTGTGCCAGCGTCATGGCGCCGAGATCAGGTTGTCTGAACCTGTCGGTGGCGGTCGCCGTCGGCTTCATCGCCCTCGCCGGCGTCGCCGCCGAGACCGGCGTCGTCATGCTCATCTATCTCGACCATGCCTGGCAGGCGATCCGGCAGGAATGCCGCGCCGCCGGGCGCGCAGCGACCGCCGACGACCTCTACCGGGCAATCATGGAAGGCGCCGTCGAGCGCGTGCGGCCGAAGATGATGACCGTCGTCGCCATCATGGCTGGTCTGCTGCCGATCATGTGGGGAACGGGAACCGGCTCGGAGGTGATGCGCCGCATCGCGGCACCGATGGTCGGCGGCATGGTCTCCTCGACGATCCTCACGCTCGCCGTCATCCCCGCGCTCTACGCGCTGGTCCAGCAATGGTCGCTGCGCCGCGAGGTGGTGGCGATGGCAGCATCGACGGATGCGGGGCAAGCCAGGGCCGGCTGAAGCGAACGTCGCCGGCCGCCGCCAAGTGTTGATCACGCAACGCAATGGCGCCCGCCCGGGCGTCGAGGGTGCCTCGATGCGGCCAAGAGATCAGTGCAGGTCGTCGAGCGGGCTGCGCACGCCCAGCCCGCCGCGATTGAGCACATGCGTGTAGATCATCGTCGTCGACACATCCGCATGCCCCAACAGCTCCTGCACCGTGCGGATGTCGCGGCCGCTTTCCAGGAGCGAGGTCGCGAACGAATGGCGCAGGGTGTGCGGCGTGGCCGGCTTGCTGATCCCCGCCTGGCGCAGCGCCGCGCGCATCGCTCGCTGGATGCTCTGCGCTTCGACGTGGTGCCGACGAATCGCTCCCGAGCGTGGGTCGAGCGATCGCCTGGCGGCGACGAAGACATACTGCCAGGCCCATTCGCGCGCCGCATGCGGATACTTGCGTGCCAGCGCAAACGGCAGAAAGACTTCTCCGAAGCCCTCGGCAAGGTCCGCCTCGTGCAGCGCCTTGACGCGCCCGAGGTGGGCCCGCAGCGGATCGGCCAGCGTCCTCGGCAGCATCGTGACGCGGTCCTTGGCGCCTTTGCCCTCGCGAACCAGGATCTCGCCACGCGCGAAGTCGATGTCCTTCACGCGCAAACGGAGACATTCCATGATGCGCATGCCGGTGCCGTAGAGCAGCCGCAGGATCAGGCCCGTGGTTCCCTCGCTCAGCACCAGCAAGCGCTGCACTTCTTCCGGCGTGAGGACGACCGGCAAGCGCCTGGAAGCTTTCGCCGACTCGACCTCGTCGAGCCAGGGAAGCTCGCTGCCGAGCACCTCCTTGTACAGGAAGAGCAGCGCACTCTTCGCCTGGTTCTGCGTCGACGCCGCAACGCGCCCCGTGACGGCAAGGTGCGTGAGGAAGGATTCGACTTCCCGCGCGCCCATTTCACGCGGATGTCGCTTGTTGTGGAAGAGGATGAAGCGCCGCACCCAGTCGCAGTAGGCCTGCTCGGTGCGCATGCTATAGTGCTTGAACCGGATGCGGTCGGCGAGCTGATCGAGCAACCGGCGCGGCGGCGCAGCGGGCGGGGCATTGACGCAATTGCCGGAGCTTTTAGTGGACGGGCCCATGGCGTACCTCACTGTTCTGTCGGAAGATTTCGCGATTGCTGTACATGCGTACAGTATAATGACGCAAAGCTCTGCGTCAAGTAGGATTGCTACTTCACGTTAGCCTTCATCAGATTCACTCTACCGCAACCCTAATCAACCAAGGAGCAATCATGTCAGAGCAAATTAAGTTCGCAGTTGGCACTACCGTAAAGCTGAAATCCGGTGGCCCGGAAATGACAGTCCAGAGAGTGCCTGAAAAAACCGATGTGTATTACACCTGTCAGTGGTTTGCTGGCAAAAAGCTTGAGGCTGGCCGTTTTCCAGCCGATTCTCTTGAACTGACAAAGATTGAAAAGCAGTAATGGATTCCAAGGCAGTTGCAAGCTGGATGCTTGCTCAAGTTGAGGAGCACGGCTGCATCTACCAAGACGATGTTGTGGACTACTTGGTAAAAGCAGGCGCCGAGGAGCTGCTCCGAGAAAATAGCGATGGAAACTTGGTGGTGGGGCGTGCAGTGCTCGAAACGTTTAAGGCGGTAACCGAAACAACAGTCGTTTGGGTAAAGCCTGACCGGTACTGGCGCTGGCGCGTTGCCGAAGATGAACCAGGCCGCGAAGCGAGGGGATAGTGCAAGTTTCAAAAAGGCTAACCCGGCGCTCAACCTCGCTCCCTTCGGTCGCTGGACGCTGCGCGATAAAGCCGCGCAGCGCCGGTTAGCTCTACGTTAGGCCTCGCAATCCACTCACAGTGCAGGCCAAGCGCTTCGAATACGCCGTTCAGCACCGCACACGATGCCGCGCTTCGGGCACGCAGTGAATCCCAATTCGAACGCAACGCCCGGCGTGGCTACGGAGAAGCACGTCAAACGCTCCAACGCCAGTGACTGGCCACGGTCAACGCAAGCTCAGCCAGTCGTCGCAGTGGGAAGCCATTCCCTAACCCAGCAAGCTCAGGTCCAGCCGGCCAGCCACGCGAGCAGTTGCACGCCGGGCAAGACGCGAAGCGCCCTGCCAGGTTGCCGGTCGGGTGCAGCGGCAGCCGAGTACGGCTCCCGCTACTGGCTTCAGCGCGCGCCGGAACGGTCAACAGCCGGTCCATGGACATCGAGCCTTCCGCAGCGCGGAGCGGGAAGCGCACGTCGAGCCTTTGGGAAGTCACCCACTGCGGGTTTACCCTCGGCGAGGCCTAACCCCTCGCTCAAGCTGACCCGCTGCGGCAGGCACTGTAAGCCCGGCCTGAGCCACTCGTACTATCGTCTCAGCCCGGGCTTACAGTACCTGCCTCCGCGGGCAGCTTAGCTCGAACGTTGGGCGCTCGTGGGGGAAAGCGCATGAGTGCTCCTGGCGGTCGCAGCCGCCGGCCTCGTCTTCGCGGGAAGCTCTGGTTTGCCGTAGCGCTCCCGGTGGCAGCGTTACCGGGGCTGACGCGGCGGCCTGGTTGGCCGGCCTTCTGGTCCCGGGGCGTCGTCGGCACGCGCGCTTGCGGCGGGAAGCCGTCGGTCGGGTTCTTGCCCGGTGAACTCGTTGCCTTTCCGGTCAGCAGTGGCTACGCTTTGTGCTATTCGCCCAACCCGGCGCTCCAGGCGACCGGCCGCATGAAGCCGCGGCCGTCGCCTGAGCTTACACGTTAGGCATCGCAAACACCGAGTCTGCACACTGAGGGAATCATCGATGACCACCACTCTCTTTGGCTGGGACAAGCCTGAACCCAAGAAGATCACGCGGTTCAGCGATAAGAGCATTCAACGGTTCATGGACGGTGATGAAGCGCTAGAGATAACCGCAGAGACAGTTGAGTCTACGTATAGGACTATTCAAGGTCTTCGCGATGGCACCCGCGCCGACCGGGCAAAGGCCGGTTGCACCTACCTTCGTTTCGCCCAAGGGAGTCTTCGGCCGGCCGGCCTGTCAGAGGCGGAGTGCTATCACCGAGCGGCCAACGAACTGCGAGCCGCAGATGTGCTGGATCGCTCCGCGCAGTGCTACGCATCAGCTGCTGCGGTCGCCTTCAAGGCGATCCCGAACGCGTACCCCACGGACGAGGCGCAGCGAACTGCTGTCAACAAGGAGATTGATCTCGCTCTGCGATCAGCTGGAAGAGCCAAGGCTCAGTACTCTGCAATCGGGGTAGACGACGCCGCTGACGACGCACACCGACTGCAGCAAGAGATACTTCGCAAACGGTACTCCCTCAACGGCAGCCCGCTCGGCGCCGTTCTCTGGATCTGGCGCGTAGTTACCGGTTACGGCACCAGTGTGCGACGTTGGTTCTCTTGGCTTCTAGCGGGCGTCTTGTTCTTCGCAGTGGTCTACGGAGTTCTGCACGCAAGCAAGATGTTGGAACTAGCAAACAGTGCACCGTTCACGCCAGTGGTCACGCCTATTTATCTTGCCATCGTCAATCTCGTGTCGTTCGGCGCATACACGCAGATTGTCCCAAAGTCCCCAGTAACCGAGCTCGCCCTTGTGATGCAGGCGGCAGCATCATTCGTCATTATCGGAACTGGGGTGACGTTCCTGGCCCGCAAGTAGCAATGCTCCACGAGGCGATGCCTAACCCGTCGTTGCACCCGACGTGCGCCAGCCTGCGGCTGTCGCCCGCGGGTGAACTCCAACGTTAGCTGACCCAAGAACACCCAGGGCACTCACGCGTTCCCAATGACAAAACAAGGAGCAAACGGATGACCACACAGACGGCGCGATTGGCAAGATTCATTCTCTTCCTGTTCACGGCGCTTTGGTTTTGGGGGGGCACGGCACACGCGCAGACCAGCAAGCCTTCATCTGCGGGCAAGCCAAACATCCTCATAATTTGGGGCGACGATGTCGGCATGTGGAACATCAGCGCCTACCATCGAGGCATGATGGGCGGCCGTACTCCGAATATCGACCGTATCGCCAAGGAAGGCATGCTCTTCGTCGATCACTACGCACAGGCTTCCTGCACAGCGGGGCGCGCCGCGTTCATCACGGGGCAATACCCGATTCGCGTTGGCCTGAGCACCGTCGGCTTGCCCGGATCACCGGCCGGCATGGCGAAGGAAGACCCGACGCTGGCGAGTCTGCTCAAACCGCTGGGCTATGCCACCGGACAGTTCGGCAAGAACCACCTGGGCGACCGTGACGAGCACCTGCCGACCGCTCACGGCTTCGATGAGTTCTTCGGCATTCTTTACCACCTGAACGCCGGCGAATACGAAGAGCAATATGACTTCCCCAAGAAGGGCTCTCCGTTGGCCGAAAAGTTCAAGCAGCGCGGCGTGGTTCACTCCTGGGCACTGCCAAATGGCACCCAGAAGATCGAAGACAAGGGTCCGTTCGGTCGGGAGCGGCAACGCACGCTGGACTCGGAAATACTGGTCGAATCCAAGCGCTTCATCTCGGATGCGGCCAAGTCAGGCAAGCCGTTCTTCGTGTGGCACAACACCACGCGCATGCACTACCGGACCAATCTGTCGCAGAAATACGAAGGCAAGTCGGGCTATGGCGTTTACGCCGACGGCATGATGGAACTCGACGACACGGTGGGCGAACTGCTCAAGACGCTGGACGATGCCGGTGTGGCAGACAACACCATCGTGATGTTCTCCACCGACAACGGCCCAGCCATGAACAGTTGGCCCGACGGCGGCAACACGCCTTTTGCCGGAGAGAAAGGCGCCGGAGGCAAAGAAGGCGGATTCCGCGTCCCCATGGTCGTCAAATGGCCTGGCAAGATTCCAGCCAACACCACCACTGATGGGTTCATGACCCATGAAGACTGGCTGCCGACTCTGATGGCAGCGGCAGGTGCGCCAGGGGTCAAGGACAAGCTGCTCACGGAATACAAGGCCGGTGGCAACACCTACAAGCGCATCCACCTCGACGGCTATGACCAGACGGCGTTGATTACCGGCAAGGGCCCGAGCCAACGCAAGGAGTTCTTCTACTTCACCGAAACCAAGCTCCACGGCGTGCGCTACGGTGACTGGAAGTTCCTCTTCGTGAACCAGGACAAATGGTTCCGAGCCACGCAGGACAATTTGACGACGCCGATCGTCACCAACCTCAAACTGGACCCGTTCGAGCGTTTCCATGAGGCGCGTGGTTACGATGAATGGGCGGAAAACCGCGCCTGGACCTATGGCCCGGCCTTTGACCAGGTCGGGGTCTTGCTCAAATCCCTCAAGGACTATCCGCCGCGCGCAGCGAGTGTCGATTTCAATATCGATGAGGCCATGCGATCACTCAAACCTGGCGCCGACAGATAAGAGTGGGATAGGGGGCCAGCTAACAAGCGGTTGCAGCGGACGGCGCTACCGCGCCGCCGCTGAACCGCGGCGTTAGGCCGCAAAGTAAGGAGAGCCGTATGCCCGGACCGCTGTGTAGTAATGAATTGGGCGAGGACTGGATTGATCCCGGAACTTTGGCTTTGACTAGGCATCGTCCCCCAGTGCCTCATGGCATCAACTCTTGCCAAGACAATCCACGAGCGCTGCTAACGCAACAGGTCTTGCTCAGCCCGGCGCTCCAGGAAACCGTCCAGATCACCGACAACCTGACCGCGCCGATGACCTGGGACTCCTACTGGCGATTGGCCTACGATCGTGCCGACAAGGTGCTACAGGCGCAAGCCAACGAACTGCTCAGGCGCGGCAACATCACCAGGTTGGAGTTCGACGAACTGGTGAAGGCACGCAACAGACTGGTCGAAGAGTTCCGGAAGCCCCTGAGTCCTTTTGGCAAGCAGTATTCGGAGATCCTGAAGCCAGCCTCGAAACTGCCGCAGCCGGGTGAATTGCTGGCCAAGAAGGGCGGCGTCGAGGCCGTGCTGGAAAGCGTGGGCAAGTCGCGCGCTACCGTCAACCGGTTAAGCATGGTATTCCGCGTGGCAGGACCGGCGCTGCTCATGCTGGACATTACAATCACGACCATCGTGGTGATGAAGGCGCATCCTGAAGGGCGCGGCCGCGTGGCGGCGCGTGAATACACGGGCTTGGGCTTTGGTGTGGCAGGCGGCGCTGCAGGTGCATGGGCGGGTTGCGTCACGCTAGCAGCCCTTGGGTCGCCAAGTCTGGTGGTGCCGGTTGTCGGCGAGGCGGCCGAGGGAACTCTTTGCGTCGTCGGTGGCATTCTGGGCGGACTTGGCGTCGGCTGGGTGGGGCGCGAGGCAGGTAAAGCAACTGGGGAAGCGGTCTACGACTTCGTGACGACGTTCCGATGGGAGTGATCTCACGATACTTCGAGCGGTTGGCCGCAATAGTACGGCCGAGACGCGCCGCGCTTCCCGCAATTTCTGCCGACGCCGAAGGCTTGCGGATCGGCGGCGAAACGGTGGCGTGGAACGACCTACGCCGGTTGGACGCCTACAAACGCGATACCTACGTCGGTGATCTTCTTTGTCTGGCGATTCTCGACTCTAGCGGGCGGGTGTTCGAGATCAACGAGGAGTCGCCGGGCTGGAAGGAGGCTGGGGACGCAATCGACCGGTTTCTGCCGGGTTCGCTACCTCACGCCGAGTGGACGTTACAGCTGATTGCCGCCAACCCGGGTGAGTCGGTGGCCATTTATCCCGTATCACAACCCCGATAGGCCGGGCAATGGCTTTAGCTTCAGCTTTAGCTTTGCTGAGCACTCTATACATGGCGCGGTCTAACGGATAAGGATAGATCGTGCGAAGCCACGATCTGATCCGATTGTTGGACGAGCCCGGGCCGGAGCGCGGGGCTCCCCTCCTGCAAATATCTTTCCTGGATTGACCCCATGGGCATGAACGCCGGTGGGGCGGGAGCGGAGCGTTTCGACACGCCGGCGCATGCGGGACGCGGATCTCCCGAAAACGGCCCATTTTTGCGTCCCGGCCACCGCTTTCCGGGCGGCCGGATGACTCAGCCTGGGGAAACTGAAGTCCCGAATGCGGCCGTGGGCCGGGCCGCGCTGAGGTCTCGGCCTACCTCATCAGATGGCGACCCCGACGCGCGGCAAGTCCGGGACGGCTGCGGACGATGTCGCTCGAATCCGCGTCCTGACGATCGCCATCACGGCGCCACAGCACGCGCAAAGCATCGCTGGCCGCTCCTTGCGCGCTGGCTTGAAGCGGCTGGGATCGAACTTCAGCAAGAGATGCAGCAAGGCAATCAGGCGCTTGCAGTTGGCGTGCAGGAAGCCGAAGTTGCGTGCGCGGCGAAAGCCCTTGGGCAGCACGTGCTGGAGAATCAACCAGAGAAAATCGACACCGCTGAGCGTGCGCCTTTCCGACTTGCCGGTTTGGGCGTTGCGATAGCGGAAGCTCACCCGGCCCTTCTCGCAGGCGACGATATCCTGTTCCAGGATGACGCCGCGGTAGAGATAACGACCGAGGATGCGTATTTCGACGCCTATGCGCTGTCCGACGGCACCCTGCGCTTCATCTGCCTTGCCACGCTGCTGCTGCAACCGAACCCGCCCGTGTTGATCTTGCTCGACGAGCCGGACTTGGGCCTGCATCCCTTCGCCATCCGGATTCTGGCCGAGATGATCGCGGCCGCATCCAAGCGCGGGCAGGTGCTGCTGGCAACACAGTCGGTGACGCTGCTCAACAACTTTGCAGTGCAGAACGTAATCGTCGCAGAAAATGATGGCCTGAAAACCACGTTCAACCGGCTCGACCTGGAGAAGCTAAAGGGGTGGCTGGATGACTTCAGCCTGGGCGAGCTGTGGGAGAAGAATGTGCTTGGAGGTCGCCCATGACGCGGCTTCTGATGCTGGTCGAAGGCCAGAGCGAGGAAGTTTTCGTCAAGCGAACGTTGACCCCTCACTTGGCGCAGCATGGCGTGTTCGTGGAGTCGCCCATCGTGCTGTGGACGATGCGCCTGCCCAGCGGTGGTGGCTTTCGTGGCGGCGTGTCGAACTGGAGCCAGATTCGCCGGAGCCTGCTGCCGCTGACGCGCGACGGCGATGCGTGGGTCACTACGCCGCTATTCACCCACGCCGTTGAGCCGACTCTGCAGCGGGAACTGAAACACAAGGCAGCGGCGAATGGCGATGGCAGCTATTCAGCGGAGTTGATCGGGTACGTCGAAATCATCGGTCGGCAGCCCAGCAAAAAGCCCCGGCTTGTGACCGAGGCCAAGTGCTTGATTCTTTGGTGCCGCTGCCCGGAATCGAACTGGGGACCTACGCATTACGAATGCGCTGCTCTACCGACTGAGCTACAGCGGCACGGCGTCAAGTGTCGCCAGTGCAGGACGCGGATTCTAGCAGGGGCCAAGCCGATATGGAACCCCCTCTGCGCACGGCCGCCCACCTTCCGGGCCAGTCGCAACCGCGAAGGGCTGGTAGGCCACCGGCGTCAGTCGAGACGCGCGAGCCGCGACTTGGCGAGCGGCGGGTTCCTGGCAAAGTACTTGCGGATGCCGGACAGGATTGCCTCGGCCATCTTGTCCTGATAGGCGTCGTCGTTCAGTTTCTTCTCCTCCTCCGGGTTGGAGATGAAGGCCGTCTCGATCAGGATCGACGGGATGTCGGGGGCCTTGAGGACGGCAAACCCCGCCTGTTCGACGTTCGCCTTGTGCAGGCGGTTGATGCCGCCGATCTCGCCGAGAACGGCCTTGCCTAGCTTCAGGCTGTCGTTGATCGTCGCCGTCTGCGACAGATCGAGCAGCGTCCGCGCCAGAACCGGATCCTTGACGTCGATGTTGACCCCGCCGATCAGGTCGGCGGCGTTTTCCTTCTGAGCCAGGTAACGCGCTGCCGAACTCGAGGCGCCGCTCTCCGAGAGGACGAAGACCGACGAGCCGTTGGCATCGGGCCGGACGAACGCATCGGCGTGGATCGAGACGAAAAGGTCCGACTGGATTCGGCGCGCCTTCTGCACGCGCGCCTGCAACGGCACGAAGTAGTCGGCGTCCCGGGTGAGCACCGCGCGCATGTTCGGCTCGGCCTCGATCTTGGCCTTCAGCCGCCGGGCGACGGCCAGCGTGACGTTTTTCTCGTAGCTGCCACCGCTGCCGACCGCGCCCGGGTCTTCGCCACCATGCCCGGGATCGAGCGTGATGGTGACCAGGCGATCGACCACCGGGCGGCCCGGGCGCTTGGCCGCAGCCCTCTGCTCGCCTGGCGCCGCTTCGTTCCGGACCTCGCGCCGGCTGTCGGCCACGGCCTCGGGCCGCGCCTCGCTGCGGCTGTCCGGCCTGCTGGCCATCCGGCTCTCGACCACCGCCTGCCCGGGCTCGTTCCTGTCGATCAGCGAGAGCAACGGATCGGGCGGATTGAGTGGATAGACGTCGAGAACCAGACGATGGCCGTAGCCACCGACCGGTGCCAGTTCGAACACCTGTGGATTGGCCTCCCCCTTGAGTTCCATCACCAGGCGAACGACCCCCGGCTTGTAGCGGCCGGCGCGCAGCAGGCGGATGTTGGGGTCATCAGCGGCGACCTTGCTCGCCAGCCCGTCGAGAACCCCGTTGAACTCGACTCCCTCGAGATCGACGACCAGACGGTCGGGGTCCTTGACCAGGAAATGGGTGTATTTCAGTGGTGCGTTGTGCTCGATCGTCACGCGTGTATAGTCGGCCGCCGGCCAGACCCGCACCGCCACGATTCCCACGGCGCGTCCCGCCGCGGCCTGCCCCAGCGGGCTGACCGACAACAGCAGTGACGCGCCGGTAAACTTGATCAGCCGGCGGCGGGCAACCAGCCGCTTCTCAGCGCTCGCAGACATTCTCGACCCTCCTCACTGCCGGCGACGATGTCCACCTCCCTCGCACGCTGCGCGAAACGCAGGCGCAGGACGAGGTCGGCCGCGGGCATGTACCCGGCCGCATTTTGCGGCCATTCGACCAGACAGACCGCATCGTCACGGAAATACTCGCCAAGCCCAGCATCCAGAAACTCTTCCGGAAAGTTGAAACGATAGAAATCAAAGTGATAGAAGTATATCCTCGAAATCACATAAATTTCAACCAGCGCATACGTAGGGCTTTTGACGGGGCCGCAGTGGCCGCGGGCGCGCAACAGCGCGCGCACCAGGGTGGTCTTGCCGGCGCCGAGGTCGCCATCGAGCGCAACGACCATTCCGGGCTCGAGCAGCGGCGCCAGCGCGCCGCCGAGACGAGCGGTGGCGGCGGCATCCGGCAGGTGCAGGCGAAGGGCGGACTGGTTATCATCCGGGCTATGCACGATGAGGACTCCGAGGCGGGTGCGATGCGCGTGGCGGGCGACGCGCCATCATTGAGCGTCGGCGACGCAGCCGCGCTGCGGCGGCAGATCAGCTCCTGGGGCGCCGAACTGGGCTTTGCCGCCATCGGCGTCAGCGGCATCGACGTGGCCGCGGCTGCACCCGGGTTGCTGCGCTGGCTGGATCTGGGACGGCACGGGGAGATGGATTATATGGCCAAACATGCGGCCCTGCGTCTGGCGCCGCAAGCGCTGCTGCCCGGTGTCCGGACGGTGATCGCGGCCCGCCTGCCGTATTGGCCGCCGGCGGCGGACGCCCTGGCGGTTCTGGGCGACGACCGCCTCGCTTACGTTTCCCGTTATGCCCTCGGCCGCGACTACCACAAGACGACGCGGCACCGCCTGCGGAAGATCGCCGCGCGCCTGCAGGAAGCCGCCGCGAAACTCGGCCAGCCCTGCAGTTGCCGTGTCTTGTCGGATTCGGCGCCGGTGCTCGAGACCGAGTTCGCACGGCAGTCGGGAGTCGGCTGGCGCGGCAAGCACACGCTCTCACTGACGCGCGAGGGCTCGTGGCACTTCCTCGGCGAGATTTACACGACCCTGCCACTGCCCGCCGACCCGCCGGCAGAGGAGCATTGCGGCGACTGCCGGCGCTGTCTCGATGTCTGCCCGACGGCGGCGATCGTCGCGCCTTACGAACTCGACGCGCGGCTGTGCATCTCGTATCTGACGATCGAGTTGCCGGGCAGCATCCCGCCGTCGCTCCGGCCACTGATCGGCAACCGCATCTACGGTTGCGACGACTGCCAGCTGCATTGCCCGTGGAATCGTTTTGCCCGCATGGGTGACGCCGACTTCGCCGTGCGCAACGGGCTCGATGCAGCGCCGCTGACGGCACTCCTGGCCTGGAGTGAGAGCGAATTCGACAGTCGCCTGGCGGGCAGCGCGATTCGCCGCATCGGTCACGAGCGCTGGCTGCGCAACGTGTCGGTCGCCCTCGGCAACGCCCACCCGGGAACTCCTGGAGTCGTCACCGCCTTGCGTTCGCGGCTCGACCACCCGTCGCCGCTGGTGCGCGAACACGTCGTCTGGGCGCTCGCGCGCCACCAGGCGGCGGTCTGAGCGACGCCGCCACCTGCCGGCTCACATGTTGGGATAGTTCGGTCCGCCGCCGCCCTCGGGTGCGACCCAGCGGATGTTCTGTGTCGGGTCCTTGATGTCGCAGGTCTTGCAGTGCAGGCAGTTCGATGCGTTGATCTGCAGGCGCGGACCGGCATCCTCCTCGACGATCTCGTACACACCGGCCGGGCAGTAGCGCTGCTCGGGCGACGCATACTCGCGGTAATTGACCGCAATCGCCTTGCTGCTGTCGAGCAGTTGCAGATGGACCGGTTGCTCTTCCTCGTGTGCGGTGTTCGACATGAAGACCGAAGACAGCCGGTCGAAGCTCAGTTTGCCGTCCGGCTTCGGGTATTCGATCGGCTGGAAGCGCGATGCGGGCGCCAGTTGCCCGTGGTCGCTGCTGCGGTCCTTGAGCGTGAAGAACATGCGGCCGCCACAGAGGTTCTGTTGGATCCAGTTGAAGGCACCGCCGAGGAAGGTACCGAACTTGTGCAGCGCCGGGCCGAAGTTGCGCGCCCGGTACAGTTCGCCGTACAGCCACGACTCGCGGCAGGCAGCGGCGTAGGCGACGAGATCGCTGTGCCCCTGGTCGCCGGCCTGCAGCGCCGCGGCGACCGTTTCGGCAGCGAGCATGCCCGACTTCATCGCCGTATGGATGCCCTTGATCTTGGCGAAGTTCAGCGTACCGGCGTCGCAGCCGAGCAGCAAACCGCCGGGAAAACTCTGCTTCGGCAGGCTGTTGAAACCGCCCTTGGTGATCGCGCGCGCCCCATAGCACAGCCGCTTGCCGCCCTCGAGGTACTTCCTGATCTCCGACTGTCGCTTGAAGCGCTGGAACTCCTCGAAGGGCGAGAGGTAGGGATTGGCGTAGTTGAGGTCGGCGATCAGGCCGACGACCACCTGCCGTTCATCGAGATGGTAGAGAAAGGAGCCGCCGGTGGCGCCATGTTCGCTCAGCGGCCAGCCGGCGCCATGCACGACGAGCCCGGGCCGGTGCTTCGCCGGATCGATCTCCCACAGCTCCTTGATGCCAAGACCATAGTGCTGCGCGGTCGCGCCGGCGGCCAGGTCGTAACGTGCGATCACTTCCTTGCCCAGTTGCCCGCGCGAGCCTTCGGCAAGCAACGTGTAACGGGCGTGCAGCTCGAGTCCCGGCTGGAAGCCGTCCTTCGGCTGGCCATGCTTGTCACGACCCATGTCGCCGGTCGCCACGCCCTTCAGCGAGCCATCTTCATGGTAGAGGAGTTCGGCGGCGGCAAAGCCGGGGAAGATCTCGACGCCCAGCGCCTCGGCCTGCTCGGCCAGCCAGCGACAGAGCGAGCCGAGACTGATCACCCAGTTGCCGTCGTTGTGCATCGGCGCCGGAACGGCAAAGCCCGGCAAGCGGACGGCCGAGTTCTCGCTGCGATAGAGGAAAACCTGGTCCTCGCAGACCGGCGTCGTCACCGGCGCACCCCGGGACTGCCAGTCGGGCAGCAACTCATCGAGTGCCCTGGCCTCGAAAAGCGCGCCGGAGAGGATGTGCGCTCCCACTTCCGAACCCTTTTCGAGGACCATCACCGACCAGTCCGGATTCAACTGCTTCAGGCGGATGGCCGCACTCAGGCCCGCCGGACCGGCTCCGACAACCACCACGTCGTACTCCATTGCTTCGCGTTCCATTACCGCTCCCCATGGTTTTTCTATCGAGTCCGCAGCCGCCGCAAGCCCCCCAGGCGCCTCGCCGGGTCTGTCACCGGCAGACTGCACTGCGTCCGTCGTATACCGCAGTCAGCGGGTCCGGTCAACGACCTGCGCGGCGCGATCGCACAAGACCTCGCCCGCCGGCGCCACCCGTCACTCACGCCTCGTCGGCCGCTGGCAGAGGCGGGGACGGCTGTGGCCGCAGCCGCCACTCCGGAAACTCGGCGCGGAAGTTGCTGCCGGCGCCAGGCTGCGAGTCGATCACCAGCGCCGCCTGATGACGCAACAGGATGTGCTTGACGATCGCCAGGCCGAGACCGGTGCCGCCGGTGTCGCGCGAGCGGCCCCGGTCGATGCGGTAGAAACGCTCGGTCAGGCGCGGCAGGTGTTCGGCGGCGATGCCGACGCCGGAATCACGCACCGAAAAGACACCGACACCGGCGCGCAGCCTCCAGCGAACGCGGATGTCACCGCCGGCCGGCGTGTAGCGGATCGCGTTCGACACCAGATTGCCGAAGGCGCTGTGCAGCTCATGGCGGTTGCCGCGCAAGCCGGGGCCGCTGCAACGGAACTGCAGGCGATGCCGGCCGCCGCTGAGTCCCTCGGCCTCGGCCTGCAATTGCGCCAGCAGGTCGGCCATGTCGATGTCTTCCTCGCTGGCGGGTGCGTCGTCCGCCTCGAGACGCGACAGCGTCAGCAGATCGTCGACCAGGCTCAGCATGCGCCGCGTCTGCTCGCTCATCAGGCGGACGAAGTGCTGCCGCTGCTCGACGCTCATCGCGCTGTCGTCGCCGAAGTGCTCGAGAAAGCCGCTGACGACGGTCAGCGGCGTGCGCAGTTCGTGCGAGACGTTGGCGACGAAGGTGCTGCGCATCGCCTCGACGCGCCTGGCGTCGGTGACGTCGAGACTGACCAGCAGGGTGTTGCGCTCGCCCAGCGGCACCGCCCGCAGTGAATAGGCGCGACGGCGGGCCGCCGGCGACAGCAGGATGAACGGGGACTGCCCGTCCGGACTGCTCAGGTACTCGGCGAAACCGGGCGCGCGCACGAGCTGCTGGATGATCGCACCGCCATCGCGCGGCAGGCGGATGCCGAGGTGCTCGCCGGCGGCGCGATTGGCCCACTGCACCTGATGGTTCTCGCTGAGCACGACCAGACCATCGGGGACGGCGTCCATGGCGTCGCTGAACGAGCCCAGTCGCGCCTCGACCTCCGCCAGCGCGCGTGCGTCGAGGCGCAGCTTGCGCGACAGCTTGCGGAACACCTCGCCCCAGGCGCCACCCGAATCAGGCACCTCGCCGTGCTGCGGGCCATCGATCCACGCCGCGAGCAACGCCAGCCGCCGCGTCTGCAACAAGACGACGAGCATCAGCCCGCCGGCTGCCACCACCCAGCCCCAGATGGCGCCATGGAGCGCCGCCAGCAGCAGCGCGAGGCAGACGATCGGCAGCACGCCGGTGAGAACGATCCGCGCGCACCAGCGGCTGGCGGCAGTCATGCCTCGCTCGGCGGCGTTCCTGGCTGGGCGCAGAGCTTGTAGCCGGCGCCGCGCACCGTCTCGACGACATGCTCGGCTGCCGGGCCGAGCGCGACGCGCAGGCGACGGACATGGATGTCCACCGTGCGGTCCTCGATATACACGTGGTCACCCCAGACGTTGTCGAGCAACTGCTGGCGCGAATAGACGCGCCCGGGATTGGCCATCAGGAAGCGCAGCAGGCGGAACTCGGTCGGCGTCAGGTTGATGCGCTGGCCGGCAACGCGCACCTCGTGCGCCACGGTATCGAGCGCCAGCGGTCCGACGGTCAGCGTGCCGGCGGCGAACTCGGGTGCGCAGCGGCGCAGGACGGACTGGACACGCGCCATCAGTTCCTTCGGGCTGAACGGCTTGACGATGTAGTCGTCGGCGCCGCCTTCGAGTCCGGCAACGCGGTCGGCCTCCTCGCCGCGCGCAGTCAGGATGATGATCGGCAGCCGCCGCGTCCGTCGCTCGCCACGCAGTTTGCGTGTCAGCGCCAGGCCCGACTTGCCGGGCAGCATCCAGTCGATCAGCGCCAGGTCCGGCAGCGTCCCGGCAAGCACGGTCTCCGCCTGCTCGGCGGTGTCCACGCACAACGGCTGGTAGCCGCCGCAAACGAGCGTGAAGCGCAGCAGTTCCTGGATTCCCTTGTCGTCCTCGACGACGAGTACCTGCGCCCGACCGGCTTCGCTGCGCGTCATGCTTCGTCCGTCTTGCTGGCGGCGACCGCGCTGTGCCGGATGTCGATGCCGCTGACGATGTAGATCACGTTCTCGGCGATGTTCGTCGCATGGTCGCCGACGCGCTCGATCGCCTTGGCGATCCAGATGATGTCGAGCGCCTCGCTGATCGTTCGCGGATCCTCCATCATGTAGGTGATCAACTGCCGCAGGATGGCGTTGAAAGCGGCATCGATCGCCTTGTCGGCGCCGATCACCTGCCGTGCTGCATCGATGTCCATGCGCGCCAGCGAATCGAGCGACCGCTGCAGCATGTCGCTCGCCAGGCGCCCGCAATGGTGTACATCGGACAGCCGCGGAATCCGCTGCGAACCCGCCTGGTGCAGCTTCTGCGACATGCGTGCGATCTTCGACGCCTTGTCGCCCACCCGCTCGAGATCGGTGACGATGCGCGAAATCGCCATCACCAGCCGCAGATCACGCGCCGTCGGCTGCCGCCGCGCGATCAGCAGCGTGCAGTCCTCGTCGATCCCGACCTCGAGCACGTCGACCTCGCGATCGCTGCCGATGACCTGCTGCATTTCGTCGAGGTTGCCGCTGCTGAAGGCATCGACCGCCGCCAGCACCTGTCTTTCGACCAGGCCACCCATCTGCAGGATGCGGGTACGGATGTTCTCCAGTTCGAGATCGAATTGTTTGCTCAGGTGGTCGCTCATGGGACACGGGCTCGTTTCGGGTGGCGGACAGAAGTATCGACGGCGGCAGCTTAGAACGCCAATGTTACGGGACAATGACGGCACGGGCAGCCTGCGCCGGCAGCGGCAGCTGCCGGCAGCGACGAGCGGACGTCCATCACGGCAACGCGCGGCGCGATGCCGCCTATAATCGCGTTTCCGACAACACGGACCGGCGCTTCGCCAATGGCGCATTCCCATGACTCGAACCTGCTGCTCGCGGCGATCCCGGCACTCGCCTTCGCCGGCTGCCTGCTGCCACTGCTGCTGCAGCGCTGCGGCCGGGCGGTGGCGGCGATCGCTGCCGCGGCGGTCATGGCCGGCTGCCTCGGCCTGCTGCTGCGCCTGGCTGCAGCCGCCTTCGCCGGTCAGACGCAATTCTTCCGGCTCGCCTGGCTGCCGGCGTGGGGCCTCGACTTCAGCCTGCGACTCGACGGCCTCGGCCTGCTCTTCTGCCTGCTGATCCTCGGCATCGGCCTGCTCGTCGTGCTCTATGCCGCCTGGTACCTGCCGGAGGAGGATCGGCTCGGCCGCTTCTACTCGATCCTGCTGCTCTTCATGGCCGCGATGCTTGGCGTCGTGCTGGCCGAGAACCTGCTGTTGCTGCTGGTCTTCTGGGAGATCACCAGCCTCTCCTCGTTCCTCCTCGTCGCCTACCGCAGCGATAGGCACGAATCCCGCATCAGCGCGCGCATGGCGCTGGCGGTCACCGGCGGCGGCGGTCTGGCTCTGTTCGCCGGCATCCTGCTGCTCGGCGAGATCGTCGGCAGCCACGAGCTGTCGGCCATTCTCGATGCCGGCGAGCGGATTCGTTCCAGCCCGCTGTACACGCCGGCGCTGCTCCTGATCCTGCTCGGCGCGTTCACCAAGTCGGCGCAGTTTCCCTTCCACTTCTGGCTGCCGAACGCGATGGCGGCACCGACGCCGGTATCCGCCTACCTGCATTCGGCGACGATGGTCAAGGCCGGCGTCTTCCTGCTCGCCCGCCTCTACCCGGCGCTCGGCAGCAGCGACCTGTGGTTCTGGCTGGTCAGCGGCACCGGCGCGGTGACCCTCGTCTACGCCGCGGCGATGGCGCTCTTCCGCAATGACATCAAGGGCCTGCTCGCCTATTCGACGATCAGCCACCTCGGTCTGATCACCCTGCTCTTCGGCCTCGACACGCCGCTGTCGGTGATCGCCGGCATCTTCCACATCATCAACCACGCCATCTTCAAGGCCTCGCTGTTCATGGCCGCCGGCATCGTCGATCACGAATGCGGCACGCGCGACATGCGCCGGGTCAACGGCATGTTCCGCTACATGCCGATCACCGCCACGCTGGCGATCATCGCCGCCGGCTCGATGGCCGGCGTGCCGCTGCTCAACGGCTTCCTGAGCAAGGAGATGTTCTTCGCCGAGGCGGTCAGCTACAGCGAGCCGATCAGCTGGGCACTGCCGCTGCTGGCGACGGTGGCGGGCATGCTGGCCGTCGCCTACTCGGCGCGTTTCGTGCATGACGTCTTCTTCAACGGCGAGCCGGTCGACCTGCCGCGCCAGCCGCACGAGCCACCGCGCTGGATGCGCGCCCCGATCGAACTGCTGGTGCTGCTCTGCCTGCTGGTCGGCGTCGTACCGGCATGGACGGTGGCGCCGCTGCTCGATGCGGCAGCGGGCGCTGCGCTGCAGGGCCCGCTGCCGGACTTCCACCTGGCGCTCTGGCACGGCTTCAACAAGCCCCTGCTGATGAGCCTGCTGGCGCTCGCCGGCGGCGTCCTGATCTATGCCCTGCGCCGGCCGCTCTTCGCCTGGCAGGAGCAGTTGCCGCCCATGCACCCGCGCACCGCCTTCGAGCGTTTCTACCGCTTGCTTGCGCTCTCCGCCCGGCGCTGCGTCTTCCTGCTCGACAACGGCTCGCTGCAACGCTACAGCGCGCTGCTTTTCGCCTTCGTCTTCGTGCTCGCGACCTGGGCCCACCTCTCCGGGCCACCCGGCGGCGGCATCAGCGTACCGGCGCTGGTCGCCGACGAGGCAGCGGTCGCCGCGCTCTGCGTCCTGCTGCTGGGTACCGTTGGCGCGACGGCGCTCTACCGCGAGCGGCTGCTGGCAGTCATTCTGGTCAGTCTCGTCGGCCTGGCGGTGACCCTCACCTTCATCCGCCTGTCGGCGCCGGACCTCGCGCTGACCCAGCTCGCGGTCGAGATGGGGACGATCATCCTGATGCTGCTCGTGCTCTATTACCTGCCGCCGCGCAGCGCACCGAAGAGCAGCGCGGCGCGCCTGTCCCGCGACCTGCTGCTGGCGCTGCTCGCCGGCGGCGGCATGGCTCTGCTGACGCTGCTGATGCTCAGCGCGCCAGCCGCTTCGATCTCCGGCTTCTACCTGCAGCAATCGGTTCCGGGCGGCGGCGGCGCCAACGTCGTGAATGTCATTCTCGTCGATTTCCGCGGCTTCGACACCCTCGGCGAGATCACTGTCCTGGCGATGGTCGCCCTCGCCTCGCAGGCGCTGCTCGAACGCCTGACGCTGCGCTCGCCGGCGCACGACGCGGACGGTCGCCGCTGGGACAGGGACGTGCATCCGCTGTTTCTCGCCATGCTGACGCGGCCCCTGCTGCCGCTGGCACTGACGGTTTCGGTGTACATCTTCCTGCGCGGTCACAACGTCCCCGGCGGCGGCTTCGTCGCCGGCCTGATCACCAGCGTCGCGCTGGTCATGCAGTATCTCGCCAACGGCATCGACTTCGCGCAACCGCGCCTGCCTGCAAGACCAGCGCCGCTGCTGGCAGTCGGCCTGCTGCTGGCAGCCGGCATCGGGGTCGCCAGCTGGCCTTTTGGCCGTCCCTTCCTGACCAGCGCGCACGGGCACGTGCAACTGCCGCTGCTCGGCGACATCGAACTGGCGAGCGCGATGGTCTTCGACCTCGGCGTCTACGTCGTCGTCGTCACCGTCGTCGTCACCATTCTCGCGGGACTCGGCCGCCTGTCGCTGCGCGCCCGCTCCGGCAACGAGGGGCCGGCCTGATGGAAGCACTGCTGGCAAGCGCGATCGGCGTCCTGACCGCCTGCGGCGTCTTTCTCATCCTGCGCGCCCGGACCTTCCCGGTGCTGCTCGGCCTCACCCTGCTCTCCTATGCCGTCAACCTCTTCCTCTTCGCCAGCGGCCGCCTGCACCTGGATGCGCCACCGCTGATCCGTGCCGGCGCCAGCTACACCGACCCGCTGCCCCAGGCACTGGTGCTGACGGCGATCGTCATCGGCTTCGGCATGACCGGCTATCTGGCGATGCTCGCGCTGCGCGCGCTGGCGGAAGCCGGTGACGACCACGTGGATCCCGGCAAGGATTCGTGATGCACGCCCACCTGCCGATCCTGCCGATCCTCATCCCCTTCGCCGCCGCCCTGCTGCAGATGGCCTGCCCCCGCCTGGCCTGGCAGCGCGCCGTCGGATTCGCTGCCACTGTCCTGCTGCTGCTGGTCTGCGGCTGGCTGACACAGCTCAGCGACGACGGCCAGTTGCGCGTTTATGCGCTTGGCGACTGGCCTGCTCCCTTTGGCATCGTCCTCGTCGTCGACCGGCTGGCGGCGATGATGAGCCTGCTCTGCGCCGTCCTCGGGCTGGCGACCCTGCTCTACGCGAGCGCCGGATTCGACGAACACGGACAGCACTTCCACCCCCTCTTCCAGTTCCAGCTCGTCGGCCTTTGCGGTGCCTTCCTGACCGGCGACCTGTTCAACCTCTTCGTCTTCTTCGAGGTCATGCTGCTCGCCTCGTACACGCTGCTGGCACACGGGGGCGGCCTGGCGCGGACGCGCGCCGGCATCGCCTACGTCGTCCTCAACCTGATCGGTTCGGCGCTTTTCCTGATTGCCCTCGGCCTGCTCTACGCCACGCTCGGCACCCTCAACCTCGCCGACATGGCCAGCCGGCTGCTCGGGCCGCAACACGACGTCGCACTGTCGCGTGTCGCCTTTGCGCTGCTGATCGCCGTCTTCGCCCTGAAGGCCGGCTTGCTGCCGCTCTCGTTCTGGCTGCAGCCGACCTACAGCGCTGCCGGAGCACCGGTCGCGGCGCTGTTTGCAATCATGACGAAGGTCGGCATCGTCGCCATCCTGCGCGTGCAGGCGGTGGCTCTGGCACCGGCGATGCCCGATCTCCTCGCCGGCTGGCTGACGCCGCTGGCGCTGGCAACGGTCGGCTTTGCCGCGCTCGGTACCCTCGTCGCCGACCGCCTGCGGGCGCTGGCAGCCTGGCTGGTCCTGCTGTCGGCGGGCAGCCTGCTGCTGACACCGGTCCATGCGAGCCAACAGGTCGCAACGGCGGCGATCTACTACCTGCTGCAGTCGACGCTGACCGGCGCTGCCTTCTTCCTCGTCGCCGGCCTCATCGCCCGCCAGCGCGCCGACGGTGGCGATTACTTCCGTGCCGGCCCGCCGGTCGCAAGCTGGATCCGGATCGCATTCCTGGTCGTCGCCGCCAGCGCTGCCGGCCTGCCGCCGTTCGCCGGCTTCGTCGGCAAGCTGATGCTGCTGACGACCCTGCGCCAGACGCCGGCCGGAACGGCCATCTGGATCGTTCTCCTTGGCGCCGGTTTCCTGGTCATGGCGGCACTCGCACGCCAGGGCTGCACCCTGCTCTGGAAGCCGCAGGCGCTGCGCTTGGCCGCCACACCGGCACCGGCGGTCGGCTGGCAGCGGGCGCTGGCGACGCTGCTGCTGGTCGCCGCGGCACCGCTTCTGGCGATCTTCGCGGGCCCGCTGAGTGCCTACGCACAGCGCACGGCCAGCCAGCTGCACGCGCCGGGTGCGTACGTCGCCGGCGTCCTCGGGGCGCAGCGATGAGGCGCCGCCTGCTGCCGCGACCGCTGCTCTCGCTCAGCGTCTTCGTCGTCTGGGCGCTGATCACGAATGCAGCGTCGCTCGCGCTGCTCGCCCTCGGCGCCCTGCTGGCGCTCGTCATACCGCGACTGACGGCGCCCTTCTGGCCGCAACCGCCACGCCTCGTCCGTCCGCTGGCGGCCTTGCGCTTTCTCGCCGTTTTCGCCTTCGACATCGTCACCGCCAACTGGCGCGTCGCACGGCAGGTCGTCGGTCCGCTGCATCGGCTGTCGCCAGCCTTCGTCGAAGTACCGCTCGAGCTGCGCGATCCCTTCGTCGCGACGCTGCTCGCCAGTGTCGTCTCGCTGACACCGGGCACGGTGGCCATCGACGTCGACCGGCGCGACTGGATCCTGCTCGTGCACGCCCTCGACGCCCCCGATCCGCGGGCGCTCATCGACGAGATCAAGGAGCGCTACGAGCAACCACTGCGGGAGATCTTCGCATGCTGAACGCGGCCCTCGAAATCGCCTTCGTGTTCATCGCCGTCGCCCTGGCTCTGAACCTCTACCGCCTGCTGCGCGGACCCGACCTCTGCGATCGCATCCTGGCGCTCGACACGCTCGGCATCAACGCGATTGCAATGCTCGTCCTGTTCGGCATCCGCAGCGCCAGCACCGCCTACTTCGAGGTCGCGCTGTTGCTGGCGCTGCTCGGCTTCGTCGGCACCGTCGCGTTGTGCAAGTTCCTCTTGCGCGGCGACATCATCGAATGAGTCCGATCAGCGAAGCGACCGTCGCCGCGCTGATCGTGCTCGGTGCGCTTTTCGTCCTTCTCGGCTCGGTCGGCTTGGCGCGCCTGCCCGACTTCCTGACCCGCCTGCACGGACCGACCAAGGCGACCACCGTCGGCGTCGGCGCGATCCTTCTTGCCTCGGCGATCTTCTTCTCCAGTGGCGGGTCGGCGGCGATCAGCCTGCACGAACTGGCGATCCTCCTCTTCCTCTTCATCACCGCGCCGATCACCGCCCACCTGCTGGCGAAGGCGGCGCTGCACCGGCAGGCGAAGAGGAGCGACGAGGCCGACGCCGAAACACGCGCCGACGACGGGCGACAGGCACCGGACTGAGCGTCCGCCCCTCGCCGGCAGAGCCGGCTGCGGCCGGCGAATGCTAGAATCCGGCTGCGGACTCAGGCCGCACCCGGGACACGCCACCGGCACGGCAGGCGCCGCGGGGAAACAACAAACGAACAACAGGGAGCAGCCCGCGATGTCCGAGGAAGGCCAGTTCTTTCGCCCGGTGAAGGACTTCTGTCAACGCCAAGTCGTCACCTGCGCACCCGACGACCGGCTCGTCGATGTCGTCGGAGTCATGCGCGAGAAGAACATCTCGAGCGTCGTCGTCCTCGAGAACCGCTTGCCGCACGGCATCATGACCGACCGCGATCTGCGCAACAAGGTGGTTGCCACCGGCCTGGATCCGACGACGCTCAGCGTGCGCGCGATCATGAACAGCCCGCTGTCGGTGATCCGGGAGAGTGATCTGCTCTACGAGGCACTCTACCGCATGTCGCGCCAGCGCATCCACCGTCTGGCTGTGGTCGATGGCAAGGGCAGGCTGTCGGGCATCATCACCGACAGTGACATCATCCGGCTGCAGGCGAACACGCCGCACCAGCTCGTCCTCGACATCGAGCGCGCGACCAGCCTCGAGGAACTGCGCAGCGTCTTCGAGCGCATCCAGGGACTGGTCCTGCACATCAGCGACGGCGGTGCGGGGACGCGCAGCGTCCGCGACCTGGTGCGCATGATCGCCCATCTCAACGACCAGGTGCTGCTGCGACTGATCGCCCTGCTGCGCCAGGACCGCTTCGCCGACCTGCCAGCGCGCTTTGCCCTCGTCGTCCTCGGCAGCGAGGGTCGCGGCGAGCAGACGCTGCTGACCGACCAGGACAATGCGATCGTCTATGGTGACGAACTCGGCGCCGATGAGGTCAGCCGGATCGAGGACTTCGCGCAGCACCTCATCGAATCGTTGACCGCCATCGGCATTCCGCCGTGCCCCGGCGGCATCATGGCGAGCAACAAGGAATGGCGGCGCAGCCTCGGCAAGTGGCGCGATCAGCTCGCCCGCTGGTTGCAGGCGCCAACGCCGAAGCATGTCCTGAGCTGCGGCACCTTCGTCGATATCCGGACGATCTTCGGCGACCCGTCGTTCGAGCAGGAACTGAAGGATCAGCTGTACACGCACGTCCGGCGCGACAAGCTGTTCCTCATGCGAATGGTCGAGAACACGCTGCGCTTCGCGCCGCCGATCGGCTGGTTCGGCCGCATCAAGGCGGAGAGCGAAGGCGCGCATTCCGGCATGCTCGAGATCAAGAAGGCCGGCATCTTCGCCATCTCGGAAGGCGTCAAGGCGCTGGCGATCCAGGCCGGCAAGCTGGAAGGCAGCACGCACCAGCGGCTGGACATGCTGGTCAGGGACAAGGTGGTCAACCGCAAGATGGCGGCCACCATTTCCGAAAGCTTCGACTTCCTGGTCCTGATGCGCCTGCGCGCGCAGGTCGAAGCCGTGCGTGAGGGACGCCAGCCGGACAACTACGTCGTGCTCGAACGACTCAACACGATGGAGCTCGGTCGCCTGCAACTGGCGCTCAAGGGGGTCGAGAACTTCCAGGCGTTCATCAAGGGTCACTTCGCCCTGCATCTGCTGCGCTGACCGGCAGCCACGATGCCGCCCGTTCAGAAGATGCCGGCGTCGACGTCGTCGTCCTTCTTGACGCCCGGCTTGCGTCCGCGAGCGGGCGTCGGCGGATCGCAGGAAAGGCGACAACTGATCCCTTCGATCTTGCGACCCTCGATGAAACGGGTGACCCGGCAGCAGATCACGTCTCCCGAAGCGGCAAGCTGGGCGATCTGCTCGCGCAGGTCGGCAAGCGGAATGCGCAACGCCTCCGCCATATCAACGTCGAGCTGCTCGGCATGGGCTCGCAGGTAAGCAACAATCGTTTCGGTCATCAGACACCCCCAAGAAAACGCACCTGCCGATGCGGGAAGGCTGCAGTTTGCGCCAGCGAAGCCGTTCTGGCAATTCCCGCCGCGGGCGCCGGCGTGGCCTTGCAGCCTGTCAGCAGCATGCGCCTGCCAATCCCGTCGCTGGCCCGGACAGCGGGCTGCCGGATGTCCACACGCGATCGCCACTGCCCACGGCACGCCCGCGACTGCCACCGGGACGGCCGCGACTGCCACCGGGACGGCCGCTGGCGCGCGCCGGGCAAGTACATGACGCGCACTGCGAGGGCTGGATTCTAGCGATTGCGCAGCGGCTGTCAATTGCGATGCTGCGCTGCCGCAAGGGACGGCTGCCAGGGGTACAATCGTGCTTCGTCAGCAAACCAGGATCACGCGGCATGCAGGAACAGACCCTCTACCTCCTGCTTGGCGGCGAGACGACCGTCGCCAGGCTTTGCGACCGTTTCTACGAACTGATGGCACAGGTACCGCAGTTCGCCACCATTCGCGCGCTGCATCCGGCCGACCTGCGGTCATCGCGCGACAAGCTCTTCATGTTCCTCTCCGGCTGGCTCGGCGGCCCCGACCTCTACGTCCAGCACATCGGCCATCCGATGCTCCGCCGCCGGCACATGCCCTTTGCCATCGGCGAGGACGAGCGCGACCAATGGGTCGCCTGCATGCTGCTGGCGATGGAGTCGATCGGCATCGAGCAGCCGCTGCGCGAGAAACTGCTGGCGGCCTTCTTCAGTACCGCCGATTTCATGCGCAATCAGCCGGGCACGACCCAAAGCTAGCCGGCGTCACGGCTTTTTTTCGCCGGAGCGGCAGCCGGGGGTGGCCGTGCTAGAATGTTGCCCCTTCTCCAGAGGCCTCAGCCGACATGTCCCGCGCCGTTCGCAACATCGCCATCATCGCCCATGTCGACCATGGCAAGACCACCCTTGTGGACAAGCTCCTGGTGCAGGCCGGCAGCTTCGCCGCCCACCAGCACATCACCGAGCGCATGATGGACTCGAACGAGCTGGAGAAGGAGCGCGGCATCACCATCCTGGCCAAGAACCTGGCCGTCGACTATGCCGGAATCCACATCAACATCGTCGACACCCCGGGCCACGCCGACTTCGGCGGCGAGGTCGAGCGCGTGCTGTCGATGGTCGATGGCGTCCTGCTGCTGGTCGATGCGGTCGAAGGACCGATGCCGCAGACGCGCTTCGTGACCAAGAAGGCGCTCGCCCTCGGCCTGAAGCCGATCGTCGTCGTGAACAAGATCGACCGCGACGGCGCCCGCCCGGACTGGGTGGTGGACCATACCTTCGACCTCTTCGACAAGCTGGGCGCCAACGACGAGCAGCTCGATTTTCCGGTGATCTACGCTTCGGCGATCAACGGTCATGCCACACTCGACCTGGCGAAACCGTCGCCGGACATGCGACCGCTGTTCGACGCGATCCTGCACCACGTGCCACCACCGGCGGCGGCCGAGATCGACGGCGCGCTGCAACTGCAGATCTCGGCGCTTGACTATTCGAGCTACGTTGGCCGCATCGGTATTGGCCGCCTGCAGCGGGGCCGCCTGAAGCCGGCGCAACAGGTGACGGTGATGTACGGCCAGGCGGACGCGGCAGGCCGCTTCGAGCACGGCGCACCGAAAAACGCCAAGGTGGGTCAGGTCTTCGGCTTCCGCGGCATGGAACGGGTACCGATGGAGGAAGCGGTGGCGGGTGACATCGTTCTCGTCACCGGCATCGAGGATCTGTCGATCGGCTGCACGATCACCGACAGCGAGAAACCCGAGGCGCTGCCGATGCTGAAGATCGACGAACCGACGCTGAACATGACGTTCATGGTCAACAACTCGCCGCTCGCCGGCAGCGAGGGGCGCTTCGTCACCAGCCGGCAAATCGGTGAACGGCTGCGCAAGGAACTGCTGACGAACATGGCGCTGCGCGTCGAGGAGACCTCCGACACGGACAGCTTCCTCGTTTCCGGACGCGGTGAACTGCACCTGACGATCCTCCTCGAAACCATGCGCCGCGAAGGCTATGAGCTTGCCGTCGGGCGCCCGCGGGTGATTCTCAAGGAAATCGACGGCGAAGTCTGCGAACCCTACGAAATGCTCACGCTCGACGTCGAGGAGTCGCATCAGGGCGCCGTGATGGAGGCGCTCGGCTACCGTCGTGGCGACCTGCAGGACATGTCCGCCGACGGCCGTGGCCGCGTCCGCCTCGAATACCGGATTCCCGCCCGCGGCCTGATCGGATTCCAGGGCGAATTCATGAACATCACCCGTGGCACCGGACTCATCAGCCATGTCTTCGACGAGTACGCGGCGGTCAAGGGGGAGATCCCGGGGCGCCGCAATGGCGTCCTGATCTCGGCCGAAAAGGGCGAAGCCGTCGCCTACGCCCTGTGGAAACTGCAGGACCGCGGCCGCATGTTCTCGGTCCCCGGCGACAAGCTGTACGAAGGAATGGTCATCGGCATCCACAGCCGGGAGAACGATCTCGTGGTCAATCCGATCAAGGGCAAGCAACTGACCAACATCCGCGCCTCGGGATCGGACGAGGCGGTGCGGCTGGTACCGGCAGTGGCGCTGACGCTCGAATCGGCGGTCGAATTCATCGCCGACGACGAACTGGTCGAGATCACGCCGAAGAGCATCCGCATCCGCAAACGCCTGCTCACCGACAACGAGCGCCGGCGTGCCGCACGCGAGGGTTAGCGGCGGCCGCGGTCGCCGCTGACCGACCGCCCGACCGTCTCCGCGGCCGGCAGGAGAACGCATGAACGCAACCCGACCCGCTGGCCTGATGAGCGGCAGCGACTACCGCGAATCCTTGCGCCGTTACCGGCCGACGGTCTATCTCGATGGTCACCGCCTCGACTCGGTAGCCGACAGTCGCGAGCTGCGGCCCGGCATCAACGCCCTCGCCGTCACCTACGACTTCGCCCACGATCCGCGGCAGGCGCCGCTGATGACCGCACTGCAGACGAGCCGAGGACGCACGGTGAATCGCATGCTGCACATCGACGAGTCGGCCGCTGACCTGCTGAACAAGCTCGAGGCAGTGCGCCTGTTGTGCCAGGAAACCGGCTGCGCGCAGCGCTACCTGGCACACGACGCGCTCAATGCGATCAACCAGCTCTGCGCGCGTGCCGACGCCGCCGCTGGCAGCAACGAGCGGCGGGCACGCTTTGCGGCGTACCTCGAGCACGTCCAGGACGGCGACCTGGCGCTCGGAATCGCGATGACCGACGCCAAGGGCGACCGTTCGCAGCGACCGCACCGGCAGGCAAGCCGCAACAGCTACGTGCACATCGTCGAGCGCCTCGCCGCCGGCGTCGTCATTTCGGGCACCAAGGCCATCGTCACCGGTGCGCCCTACATGCACGAAATCCTCGTCATGCCGAGCCGCAACATGGGTCCGGCCGACGCCGATTTCGCCATCTGCTGTGCCCTGCCCGTCGATGCAGCGGGACTGACGATGATCGCCCGCCCGGCCGGACGGCCCGGTGAGAAGCTCGAGCACGGTGCCGCTCCGTTCTCGCGCCGCTACGGTCAATCGACAGCCGTCCTCGTCTTCGACCGCGTCTTCGTCCCCTGGGACCGGGTGTTCCTCGCCGGCGAGTGGGAGCATTCGGCCTCGCTGACCTACGCCTATGCCACACACCATCGACACAGTTGCATCGCGGCCCGCGCCGGCTTTGGCGATCTCCTGATCGGCGCCGGCGCGCTGATGTGCGAGGCGAACGGCTTCGATCCGGGGACGAAGGCGAGCCTGCGCGAACCGATGGTCGAGCTGATCAAGATCACCGAGGGCTTCTTTGCCTGCGGCGTCGCGGCCAGCGTCTATGGCACGCCCGACCCGCACAGCGGCAGCTTCATGCCCGAGCCGGTCTTCGCCAACATCGGCAAGCTGCTGCTCGCCACCCAGATCTACGACATGCACCGGCTGGCGCACGAAGTCTCCGGCGGGCTGATCGTCGCCCTCCCTGGGCCTGACGAAGACCACAACCCGGCGACGGCGGCGACGCTGGCCGAGGTCCTGCGCGCCAGTCCGGACGTTCCCTACGACAAGCGGATCGAAGTCGCCCGCTTCATCGAGGATCTGACGGCGTCGTACCAGGGCGGCTGGTACTCGGTGATCAGCCTGCACGGCGGCGGCTCGCCGGCGGCGATGAAACGGGAGATCTGGCGCAACTACCCGCTCGGCAGCAAGGTCGAGCTGGTCGAGCGGCTGCTCGAGCGCGGTGTCCTGCACGACGAGTCGCGTCCGATCACGCGCAACAGACAACCCGGACGCTGCTGCGCTGCCGGCTGCGCGCTCCCCGGGCAGGCGATGATGGTAGCCCTGCCGGCGGCTGCCGGTTGCCACCCGACTCCCGTCGATGAGGAGCCAGCCGCCGAGTAGGCGAGCCCGGCCGCACCAAGAGCAGTCAGCAGCACGACGACCCTGTTCGTGAGGTGGTAACATGCGAGCCGCGCCGGGTCCGTGGGGCGCCGCCGGCGGAACGACCCGGCGCTCACGGCAGCCGGCGCCGACATCAGCAAGGGAGGAGAGAACGATGCACAAGGCACACAGGCTGCTGCTCCTGGCAGCACCGGCGCTGTTCGCCGTCACTTCGGCAGTGGCGAAGGAGGGGCCGGATCAGTACCCCAACGGTTCCGAGAACTTCATGGCTGGCGCCCTGCCACCACCGGGCAACTACTTCATCAACTATCTCGGCTACTACGAAGGCGACTACCGCGACAACAAGGGCGACAAGGTCCCCGGCCTGAGCGTCAGCGCCACCTTCGATGCCCTGCGCTTCATCCACGTCACCGGCCACAAGATCCTGGGCGGCGACTGGGCAGTGCATGCCATCGTACCGGTCGCATACCAGCGGCTGCACACCCCGATTCCCGGCATCGGCTCCGGCAGCACCTTTGGCCTCGGCGACATCGTCATCGACCCGATCATCATTGGCTGGCACTTCCCGCCCGACTGGCACCTGACGGTCGGCCTCGACATCTATCTGCCGACCGGCAAGTACGACGCCAATGATCCGACCCAGAGCATCGGCGCCAATTACTACAGCTTCGAACCGATCGTCGCGTTCACCTACCTGAACCAGGGCGGCTTCGAGGTGTCGGCGAAACTGATGTACAACATCAAGACGAAGAACAACGACACCGACTACCACTCCGGCCAGGAATTCCACATGGATTACCTGGTTGGTCAGCACTTCGGCCCCTGGGGAGTCGGCCTCGCCGGTTACTACCTGACACAGACCACCGACGACGAGGTCGCTGGCCGCAAGGTTCCTCCCGACGGCCGTCGCGGCAAGGTGTTTGCCTACGGACCGGCGGTCCAGTACAACCACAAGGGAACGAGTTTCATCGCCAGCTGGAACCACGAAGTCGGCGTCGACAACCGCTTCCAGGGCAACAAGTTCTTTCTCAAGCTCGTCACCGGGTTCTAGGGAGCCGGCGGCGATCGGCCGGCGATCGTCTACCCCTCGTCGGCCGTCTGGCGACCGCCGACAACCCGCAGCCGCCCCCCGGCGGCGGTTGCGTGTGGCATCAGGCGCAACAGCAGCACTTCGTCGCCAAGCAGGGCGAGTTGGCCAGGGCGACGATTGTCGCCGGTATCGCTGTACTCGAAGTCGTAGGTCCGTCGCACGCGAAGCCTGCCCTCGTCGTCGCGCTGCAGGCGCAGGTGCGCCAGCGCCACCGTGTCATCGAGCAGCAACAGCCCATCGGCAGCACAGGCGACGCGTGCCGCGTGCATCGCCGCCGCCCGCGCCTGGAAGCCGTCGAACCAGAACCAGCCGGCGAGCAGCAGAACGCTCAGGCCGAAGATCTCCAGCCAGGGCATCATTGACTCTGCGGGCCAGGCAGGTACGAGGCGAAAGTTGCTCGGAGCCTGCCCGCCGATGGACGCCGCAGCCGCCGCATCAGGCAGGCGGCCGCGCGGCGCCGCCTGCCTCCGGCCCCTCCCGGTCCAGCCGCCGGCTGTGGCGAACGAGGCTGCCACTCAGTTGCTCGATGATCTCCGAAGCAGCGTTGACGATCTGCCGCGGCCCGAGACCGACACGATTCATCTCCTTGTAGAAAGAGCGTGCGATGATGCGCGCCACCTGGTCCGGGTTTGGCAGCGGGCTCGCCAACGCCTGTCCGATATCCTTCTCTGCCAGGTCGAGGAGCGCCAACTGGGCAAAACGGGAGTTCAGCAGACCCTGCAACTGGCGGATCTGGATGGCCTTGCCGACCAGCAGCGCAACAATTTCCAGCAGGTGCAGGTCATCCAGGCCGAAGGCACGTCCGGTGCGATGCGCGCTGACGTTGAGAACGCCGATGACCGAGCCGGCATGGCGAACGGGTACGCAGAGCAGGCTCTTGCGCGGGTCGTCCGCCCGCCGCGCGCAACTCGCGAACTCGGAGCGGTCGATGTCGGTGACGAGCAACGTTTCGCCACTGGCGGCGACGCGGCCGGCGATGCCTTCGCCGGCCCGGACATCCTCGAGGTAAGCGCGCTCAGGGAGCGGACCGAAGCTGGCACAAACCCGCCAGCGAAGCTGCGACTGCTCGTCCTCGCTGCGCAGCATCAACGAACAGCGCTCGCTGTCAAGTATCCGCGCGGTCGTTTCGGCCAGCCGTTGCAGGCTGTCCTCGCCACCGGCCTCTTCGAGCAAGCCGGCAAACTGCTTCAGTCGAAGCAGAAGGTTCTCTGTTGCAACCATCGACGTACCATTTCGCAAGTGCCGCCGCGAGAAGCGGTGGCAGATCCATGCAGCACCAGTGCCGAAAGACTCATCGCTGCGGGTCTCGGCCGCCGGCAGCTGCAGCGCGGTGGCCGGCTTCGATTTCTCCGGCAACGACGTCGAAGATGCCGCGCAGCCGCGGATTGAGGTTGGCGATCACCTGCGCCACGTCCATCATCGCCGGAACACGCAGGCCTCGGTGCTCGGCTGCCGCACCGATCTGTCGGTTGCCGATGCCCAAGTGATTGAGATGTCGGGACAGACGCGGCTCGACGAGAAGGAAGAGCGTGTCCAGTCGATGGCGTTGGGCAATGACGAATACCGCCATGTAGAGACCAACGAGCAGATAGGGAAAGCGTGGCTGCTCGGCGGTACCGAAACTGGAAGCGAGCAGTGTGCCGGGGGAACTTTCCTCGCCCCGCCGCCGTCGATAGTCGCGAACAATGGCCAGGCGGGAGACCTCGGCCATCCGATCCCGGCTGCCGGCGAACCGTTCCATCAACGCACGGTCAAGCGTCTCGCCGCAGGTCAGCTCGAACGGCAGGCGCTGACTGGCATCGTCCGTGCGACCGAGAACCAGGCGCACGCAGCCGGCGAGCCGGCCGGACTGCCTGCTGCGGGCAAGGCAATGCAGCGAATGCACGTCATGGGCATCCGTCTCGAGCGCATCGCTCCGCCGCTCCTCCCAACCGAGATCCTCACAATAGACCTCGTGCCGCAGGCGAAAGCTCTGCTCCTGCTCTTCCCTGCTCAGCGCCGGCAGCATCTCGAAGTACTTGCTGAAACCGGCGCCGGTATCGAACGGGTCGGGCAAACCGCTCATCGCCGATCGCCACCGCCGCAGACCGATACCTGCCTGGTTCGGGGAAACAACCGCCGCGCGGCAAGCCGGCGAACGGCCGTCAGGCGGCGCTTGTCGCCATGAACGCGGCTCACGGCCGTCCCGCCCGTTGTTGTGGCGGCGCCTCGCCCGGCAGCAACCTGCCCGAAAGGGCTTCCTGATCGTCACCCACGAGAAAATACCGGTAGAGGCTCCTGCCGGCAGCCGGATCATTCTTCCTGCCGCCGTAAAGTTCGATCTGCCGCGCCGCCACCTCATAGTCGAGACGCAGCAGCACTGCCGGCGCGTTGACCCGCGGGCAGTGCCGCTCCTCGCCGATACAGACGAAGTTGGCTCGACTGACGTAGTAGTCGACATGTCGTGGATTCACCTCGATGATCGCATCGGTGAAGCCCTCTGCTTTGGCACAGGTGTAGAAGACATTCATCAGCGCGGCCACGACCTTTCGCGAATCCACGAAGCCACGATCGATCGCCAGCCGGCTGTACTCGACCAGCCGCCGTCCCTCCCTTCGCAGTCGATCCAGCTCGGCAGGATAGAGCTCATCCGCCAGCAATCCGCCGGGGCCATCGAAACGCAGGGTCGCCGTACCGACCGGCAAGCCATCATTTCCGTAGACCAGACCGGTGATCGTCAGCGCTCCCTCCTTGCGGGCCAATGTCGCATCACCGCTCAGCTTGTAGCCTCGCCAGCCGTACATCTTCTCGACCAACACGGTCGCTGACCGGCGACGTTCCGGACTGCTGCCCGCAAGCCGCAACTTGAAACGCTCACGCTCCACCCGCGAAACGTGATCGGCCGCCAGTGACGGGCGTTCGAACGACATCGGCCGCGTCCGGTCCATGACGGAAAACTCCATGACCGTCTTCTGGATGTCGCTGGGCATGGGAGCAGTAGTCGCCGGCGCCACCTGGCGTCCGATTCCCAACGTCTCACCCAGTCGTCGAATCCACTTCACGCGTTGCTGCCTCCTCCGCTCACGGAGATCGGATGTTCGCCCACCGGGATACGGGTGCGAAGGCCCGGCCCCAGCCGCGATCATCGGCGTAGTGTTTGCAGGGCACATCGTACCATCGCCAAGGCGCAGCACGCAGTACCGTCTTGGTCTGCGTCCTGGCACCCACGCAGCAATCGCGACTGCTGCGCAAGTGGCACGGCGCGAGCAACGTACACCGAGAACAACTGTGGCACAAAATGTGCGCACCGACAAGCCCGCCAACACCACCCGCTGCCGCACCCGGGTGCAGCCCGCTGAGCGTCCGTGACGATCGCCGTCGGCCGGCGGTCGATTGCCCGCGACCTGCGTCGCCCATCACCGGAGCCGGGCCCCGGGCGCCCGAAAGTGTCGGATTTTTTTACAGTCAAGCATCCCGAAAAACCGGAGCTCTTCGACGAGAGAGAATTTTACTCACTAAACCATTGGGTTAATGAATCACCATCCGGCTGGCACACATATTGCTCCTGTTTCGCTGCGCACCCAGGTGCGGGGAACTTTGGGTCATTTTCTAAGAGGAGTAGTAATCATGAGAAAAACTGGCATCGCTCTTGCCATCGCCTTGGCCATGGGTGCGGGTGCGGCAGGCGCGGCAACGGTCAACGGCATCTCCTTTGCCGGCGGCGCATATTTCGAGGTCGGTGACGTCTATGAGGGCAGCCTCGCCTCCGACGGTACCGTACCGATCCTGGCTGCGGGCGACATCCTGGCCGGCGTCGGCCGCATCGACACGATCAAGGATTCGCAAGGGAACGTGACTTGGTCGCGTGGCCAGAACGGCGTATACCTGAGCTACTGGTTCGACAGCTACAAGACGCAGGCGATCAACTCCGCCGTGCCGGCGACGCCGCCCTTCAACGTCATCTTCTCCGGCGGCTCGATCCACTTCTACACGTCGGCGACCGAATTCACCCCGACGGGGAGCTTCGCAGCCGACAAGGCAACGATTTCCGCCGGCAACCTCTGGGTTGACGCCACTGGCGCGACGACGCGGTTGTGCACCGCCGCCGACAACTGCGTCGATGGTGTCGGCACGCCGATCGCCCTCGACTCGTTCATCCTCAGCGGCAGCCTCGGCTCGATCGGCAGTGGCGCTGGCAACGGTCTGCTGAACTTCACCGGCGGCCCCGCGCAGCTCTACCTCGACACCAACGCCTTCCCGGGTGGCAGTGATGCGGCCCTGGGCAGCAGCTTCAACAGCGGTTCGGCCACCGCCGGTTATGCCGCCAGCGGCAGTATCGACATCCGCGGCGTCGCGCTGCCGGAACCGGCAACGCTGAGCGTGATGGGCCTCGCCCTGCTTGGCATGGCCGGCATTCGCCGCCGCAAGGCCTCCTGAGTCGCAGGACACCGGGCAACGGGCCATTGCACCCGCCCGGTTGAAACGAAAACCCCGCCGGGCTCTGGCCAAGCGGGGTTTTCGCATTTGCTGGGAGGGTGTTTTCTCCAGTTTGGCGCGTCCATCTCCCGCGCAACCGGCCGACGACAGCGCTCGCTCCTCACCGCCGCCCATCGACCTGGTCGATCGCTCGCGGCAAGCATCGCCACCTGCTGGCGAGACCCTTCAGGCAAGCTCTCAGTGCGGCAACTTGCGGCGCAAGAGAGCGATCTTCAGTCTCTGAATCGGCCCACGCATCCCCCAGCGGTAGCGCGCCCGGCGAAAACGCCGCAGGAGCGCGTCGAACTGGATCAGTTCCGGCACCGCGATGCTGGGTTGACGGCGTGTCAGCAGGTTCATCACTTCCGTGGCTATGACTCCGGCGATCATGAAGGGGGCAGCGCCGACCGAAGGCAGGCGGTGCCCTTTCGGATCAAGGCCGCCCTGCGTCTGGTATTGCATCAGCCAGGGCCGCGGTGCGATGCCGGCAATCAGTGACACGCTCAGTTCAAACTCGCTCATTCCCTCTTCGAAGGCAAAGTAGTCCTCGAAGCTCATTCCCTTGGGATCGAAGACCAGCAGCGTATAGCCAAAGCCGAGCGGTGGTGAGGTGATGACCCAGATGCCGCGCTCGCGGGCACTGCGGTAGAGCAGGAAGCGCTCCCGGAAGCAATAGAAGTCGAGCGAGTCCACCACGACATCGACCCCGTCGAGGAAGGCTGCAATGTTCTCCGGGCTGACGCCGTTCGCGAACAGTCGGACATCCGCTTCCGGGTTGATCGAATGCACGAGTTCCGCCATCACGGCCGTCTTGGCACGGCCGATGGAGTTCATCGTCGCGCCGATCTGGCGGTTGAAGTTGACCAACTCGAAAACGTCGGGATCAGCGAGACTGAAAGCACCGATGCCCATGCGGCAGAGCGCATGCACCTGCGCGCCACCGGTCCCGCCAAGACCGGCGATCGCGACGCGGGCATGGCGCAGCTTTTCCTGTTCGGCCCGGGTAAGAAAGCCGAGGTTACGCTGGAAGGCAGTGAAATAGTCGAAAGCAGCGGTTGGCGATTCCATCGGATTCGTTCGACCTTGGCCAGTTCGTCAGTTCTTGTGGGCAACCAGCATGCCATGGTGCAGCGGCAGGCCGCCGACTTCGACAACGCGCGTGAACCCGGCCTCGAGCATGGCTTGCTGATAGTCCTTGCGAGCGTGCAGCATCCCCTCGCCAGTCGCGATCGCCAGAAAATAGGGCGAACCGAGCGCCGTGCCGATCGGCCCGGTATCGTCGTCGTTGCCCATCATGTTGAACACGACGACGGCACCATCGGCCGGCAGCGACCGCCAGCATTTGCGCAGCAGGTCGCGATTGCGCTCCATCGACCAGATGGTGAGGATGTGGCAGAAGAGGATCGCATCGACGCCGGCCGGGAAAGGGTCCTGCAGGAAATTGCCGACACAGGTGAAGACGCGATCCGCCAGGCCCGCGGCGGCGATCTTCTCGCTGGCGATGTGGCACACCGATTCCGAGTCGTAGACCGTAACCCGCAATGACGGGTAACGACGGGCGAGCGCGATGGCATTGGTTCCGTCACCGCCGCCGGCATCGACGACATGGGTGAAACGACCGAAGTCAAAGGCATCGACGATGAGCCGGTTGGCCTGCCGGGACAGCGAACTCATCGCGTCCTGGAACACCTGCTCGAGTTCCGGATGGCTGACGAGACGCTCGTAGAGTGTCTCGCCGCTGCCGGGAAAACGGCTCAGGCCGAGGTTTCGTCCGGCACGCAGCGATGGCAGGAAGTCCTGCAATCCCGGATAGACGATCTCGGCCTGCCAGCCGAGGACCGGCGCCATCGAGTCCGGCCTGTCGCGAACGAGCACGCTCTCGGCCACGGCCGAGTTGCGAAATCGTCCATCGACCTTGACGATCAGGCCGAGAGCGGCAAGACCCGTCAACAGCACGCGGCAGGGATAGGCCTGCAGCCCCATGCTCTGGCCCAATTGATCGGCGCTCGAGTCGGGCTGACGCGATAGCGTATCGAACAAACCCAACTGGACGCCCGACCACAGCAACTGGAAAGCACTGTGACCCTGGGCGACCAGAAGGAACCCGTCCATGTCAATCTCTCTGGGCTGACTCATGCTTCCCTCCTTGTCAATGCGAAACCAGCGTCGAGAAACTGCGCGCGAGCGGCAGGCGTCTGGAACGTGCCGGATCGGCGACGCGTGGCACCCCAACCCGCAGCAGCATGAGAACCGTTTCGTTCCGCGAAGCCAGCAGTTCGCCGACACCGGCCTCGATGCGGCGTACTTCGTGCACGAACTCCGGCGCGACGCGGCCGCGTCGGAGACGGTACAACTGGTCAGGAAGAACGAAATACGGATGGACAGCCACCCCCTCCTCGTTCAAGGCAATCCAGACCCGTTGCAACAGCCTGCCGGCGGCCACCTCGACGCCGAAGCCCGCAGGCGGACCGGTGAGCACGACGAGTGCCGCGCAGTTCTTCAGCATCGCCGCCTCGAGCATGGCAAACAGCTTGCAGCCGCCGAAGCGGTTGAGCAGCTCCATTCGCCGCCAGTCCAGGGACAGGCGGAGAAGCGATTCCCCACCGGGAGGCAGCAGCAGAGTCGCGACATCGAGGCCATCGCCGCGCGCGACCTCTTCCGGCGTGAAACGCAGACTGCCGGCCAGCCAGCGGTGAATCTCCTCGGTTTGAAAGCGCAGCTCGGATGCCTTGCGAACCAGAGCGGACCACCGTTCGCGCTGCTGCCGCTCGGTGACGATGACGACCCGCACCGGCGCCTCCTGCAAGGCCGCCACTGCGGCCAGCAGTTCCGGATCCAGTGCGGTCGTCGCAAAGGGACCGCGATTGGTGTGCCGCTGCTGCACACCTGCCGGCAGTGCTCCGAGTGGCTGCAACCCCGCTGCATCCCAAACCACGCGCGCCATGCATCCGGTCCCCGTCGGGTCTCCGGTCTGCAAAGCGTCGGCCGGCATCCCCAAGGCGCCGGCTGCCTGCGACAGATTCTCGACGACCGCCCCCAGCGCCATCAGGTTTGCCGGATGGTCTGCCCCCAGACCATCCTTGCCCCGCTCCTCATGCATGAAGAGTTCGAGGCTGTGGCCGTCCCAGACGAAACGCCAAGGCTGCGAGTTGTCGGCTGAAGGCGCGTGCAGACCGGAGCGCACCAGATAGTCCACCCAGTCAGGAATTCCCCGCAGACTCATCACGAATGACCTTGCAAGTTCGATCCACCATCGCTGCCAACGCCGTACCGCGCGTAGTTTCCCACACTAACAGGCGCAACGGGAGAGGAGACGCCGCCTTTTTCCCGCCGTCGGCGCTGCCGGCAGCAGTTCTCATTTCAAACCCACGCAAGGCGGCGGTTGGCGTAGGCTGGCGCAC
>ERZ761602.1758-NODE-1758-length-37563-cov-6.256692_pt1 | contig 37563 bp, 35 predicted proteins | sample MGYA00512165_ERZ761602 | MGnify/ENA primary metagenome ERZ761602 (study PRJEB28899, sample SAMN02445085) | bioreactor sludge metagenome | biome: EBPR sludge; isolation source: Thorneside wastewater treatment plant | place: Australia: Brisbane, Thorneside...
GCACAATGAGGTAGATCAGGGCGCCAATGTCGCCGTCGCCGCCGCCGCCGCTCCCGCCGCCCCCTCCTCCGCCACTGAAGGAATCACCGCCGCCCGCGCGGGCAAGCAACTCGGCTGCGGCTATGCCGCAGGCAAATTGCATCAGGAGAATGGCGGCAATGCGCTTGGGTCCCACATCAGCCCCTGTACTCTTCGTCTTGTTCTATGCGGCAAAGCACCCAGTCGAAATCCCCGCTCACGATCTTGCTGTTGCAGTAGCCGCAAATGCCGGCCTGGTTGATTTTGTCCAGAGGAGCACCGCAACTGGGGCACTGGCCTTGAACAGAGGGCCGGTGCGGCCGGTCGCTGCGGCGAATGAAGGTCCAGTATTCGCTGTAATCACGCTTTTCCTTGTGGTCGCCCTTGTAAAGGTTGCCCTGGGCGTCCAGCGTGTAGTCCAGCATGCGCGCGAAGATGCGGGAGGTGACGGTGTCGAACCAGGCGTCGTGCTCTATCTTGGCCAGGTCAACCCGGTAGACGTCAATTTCCTTGATGATGGCGCGCAGGTCCTGCTGGTCGTGACGCTCAAGCCCGAAACGAACGCTGTTGTAAAGCCCGTCAGACAAGTGGGGCCTCAGCCGGCCGACGTCTCTCGCCGCCCATCCCAACTGCAGCTCCTTGAACACATGAGAAGCGCGGTTCACGAAGGACTCATGGGAAAATCCCCTGTCGCGGGCGGTCAACGCTCGCAATGCGGCCTGCAGGCCTGAATGCACGAAGGTCGGCCGATCCAGCCCGGCGCTGTGATGTCCCAGCCTGCGTTGCTCCGCGCCGCGCGCTTCGCTGCGCCGTGTCTCCACGGCCACCACCTGCCAGGCCATTTCTCCGGTGGCTGAAAGGCTGCCGCAACTGGGGCAATGCCCGCTGCTGCGCGGCTCTTCGGGGCTGCCGCAGGCGGGGCATCCCAGTCGCATGACCTGGGCTGGATCAGGCGTCAACACTCCCTTGGGTCGAGAGAAGACCAGGACCTGTTCCACGAAATCCTTGAGCCTCGTGCCGCCCTGCACCCGGAACAGATTGGCGCGGAACACGACGGCAATCTTTGTGGCGGCGTCATGCTCAGTCACGGACTCGACGCGGCGCCCACCCACAACAACGCCATCGATGACGACATCTTCGGCGGGAATCGCGGCACGCAGGGGCGCGCTCACGTACGGCATGATGGAGTCGCGCTTGCCGTCGCGGCCCCGCGCCTGGTGGTACTTGACGAACACCAGGTTGGCGAACTCCACAAACAGGGGGCCGGAGAAGTTGGGGTCCGTGGCGCGAATGGTCGCTGCCCAGTCGGGTGGGGCGCTCAAGACGCTCGCCGCCGCACGCTTGACTGACCTGCGTTCGAACTTGTCGATAAGCCAGCCCACGGCGCCCACGACCAGAAGCGCGGCAAAGCCGATGAAGCCCGCGATGGGGTCATCCGACCCGCCGCCGCTGCCGTAGTCGCTGCTGTCTGAGGAACTGTAGCCGCTGGAGCTACCCCCGTAGTCACTGCTGGAACCACCGTAGTCACTGCCGCCGCTGTAGTCACCACCGCAGCCAAAGTCGGCATGCAGCGGTTGCCCCCAGACGCCCAGAAGCGTCGCCAGCATCAGCAGTGTCAGTAGCGTTCTTGCCATGTTAGGGGAGCCGGATGATCGGTCTGTCAGGCAGTTCGTTCACATCGCCGGCAGCGCGAGGAAAGGACTCGGCGCACAGGCGACCCAGTTGCGCGATAGCATCCTCCAAGCCCTCGATGGCTTCACCCTTGTGGTTGAGCAGGGCCGCCAGCACTTCATTCAGGCGCGCCTCCTTGACCTTGCGCTCCAGTTGAACGTCGGCGAGAAGGCGGGCTTCTCCTTCAAGGACACTGACATAAAGCAATGCCGCGTTGCGCTCCTCGGTGAAGCTCGCGTTCTGCTCGTGAAACACGCTGCCTGCCGCCTGAGTCACGGCCGCATGCATCTGCGCACGAGGAATGAACAGACGCTGCAAGGCGGGCATCCTGGCGACAGCAAAGGCTGCGCAGGCGCCCGCCACGCAGGCTTCAGCCAGCAGCCACAGCGCGTCAGGGCGGCCCGTGGTGAAAAAATGAACCCAGTAAAGCGCGATGAAAACAAACAGGGCCACAGCCGCGCCGGCTTTGAGGGTTTTTCCTTCATAGCGGGAGGACGCCGGGGCCAGCACCACAATGAACTCGCAGGATGTCGCCGCTTCCGCCGAAGCGATGGCGGCCTCAAGGCGCTTGAGGCCGGCGTCACTCAGCACGCGTCTGTCTCGCAGGGGAAAACCCATGGTTACTCGCTAATCTGCCGCAATCGGGAAGGCCGTGAAGTTACAAAACCGCTGCGAGATTCGTAATCTGGCTTCGGCTGGGCAAGGGCGAAGACCTCCGTACCACATGGCCATTCAATACCACAAGTTGCTGGATCGGATTCTTGTCAGACGCGCGGGCGAACGTGAGTCACTGCAACGTCAGGTGGACGAAAATCGTCCCATGCCCAAAGTGATGATGGCCCTGCTGTGCATATCCCTGGCGGGTCTGTTCACGTTGCTGGGCATTCTGCCGGTCTCTCTGATCCTGCTGGTGGGGGCTGTTCTCTCAGCCATCAATGCCTTCGCCACATGGAAGCAGGCGGCCAAGGCAGACGCGGCCTTGGACAATGAGCTGCAGGAGGAGGAGTATCGCCGCTATCTGCTGGGAAAGCTCGGCCCCCAGCGCTTTGACCAACTCGCAGGGGCCGTCGCGGCGGGGGGGAGCGATGCCAGCATCCAGGGTTGGCTCAAACCGCTCGATTTTGATGCCCACGACATCGAATACCTCCTGTGGCTTGCAGAGAACATCGTGGCTCAAGTGCGCGAAGGTGTCGAAGCCGTGGGAGGCATGGGCCCCGGGCGGGGGGCAGGCCGAACCCCTTCTCCCCCGGCGCGCAAGGCACCCGAGAAAACAGCCGCAGAGTCTCTGCCCCAGCCAGCGACCCTGCCCAAGCCGGAGTTGCGCAACCTCTCGCCTGAGGAGATCGAGAAGTTCAAGCGGCTGGCGTCTCAACGCAAGGCAGAATTTGAGCGATGGGAGCAGGCTGGTGGCGGGCGTAGTGGTGCGCCGGACGATCCCCTGGGCAAACTTGGCGCCTATACTCCGGCCCAGCTCGAAGAATTGAAGAAGAAGGCCCGAGAGCGGCGTGAGCGGGGCAAGGCCCCCAAGTCGACCCTGCCGGCCCCGGCGGCCAAAGACCATCCGGGCAATTTCACGGAAGAGGAGCTGAAAGAGTTGGAGCGTGCCGCCTTGAGCCGCTTCGAACCCCGTCCCAGGGCGGGGCAGGAACAGCCCAACAAGTCAGAGGTGCTGGGCCAGGTGTTCAGCCCGGAGGACATTCAGGCACTCGCGGCCAAAATCGAGCGCCAGGCCCGCGAAAGGTCGCCTGCGAAGGAAAGTGACGGCAAGGCGCTGCCTGCCGCAGACGAGTCGGACTGGGATTCTTCCGCCAAGAGCGACTAAACCGGCTACGCAGGGCCGGTGAAAGGGACAAACCTGCAGGCACTGCCTGCCGGGTTTCAATTCTTCGTAGGAGGGGCTGGCAGCAAGGCCAACACACGCGCACCGAATTCGAGCAGGGTTTCGGCGGCTGCCTCCCGAAGTGCAAACGCAGCAAGCTCTGACGGCTTGGATTCCGCATTTCCCTCAAGAAGAGCTGATGGGGAATAGCGGTAAATTGTGGCAGAGGAGTCCGCATCTGACAGGGTCAGGCTGCCCTCAGCCCGCGCGATCAGCTTTTCTCCCTGTCGCAGAACGCTGACCTTGATGCTGCCCGCCAGGCGCAGGCGGTAGGGGTAGTCTTTGGCCTTTATGGGGTGCATGTCGGAGGCCAGCGTCAGATCATTGAGCCTCGCCCACTCGGTGGCGGCGGGCAGGAACACCGGTTCGGTCAAGGCCTCTCCGTATTTCTCCTGAACGTCAATGTCCAGCAGCGCCTGCCGGCGAGACGGCACGACAATCTGCCAGCGCCAGGCGGGCAGCGACAGTCCAAGTCTTCGGCCGCTCAAGCCATCAAGGTCCAGGCGGGCCTGAACGTAGGCGTAGTCACTTCCGTTGCCTGCAAGCATGAAGACTTTGCAGAAAGCCTGTCCTGCCGTGTTGAACTCGGGAAAACCGCTGATAACGCCGTTGCCCGGTACCTCCACGGCCCAGCGCAAGCTCAACCCCTGAAGGGAGCGACCGCGAAACGACGCGGTAAGAGCCAAATCTTCCTTCGTGCCGCCCATGAGCTGAGCCTTCTGCTTGAGTCCATCCAGCGAAACATTCATCTGGGCCGGCAGGTCGATGAGCGTCAGAGCGGCTGTTTCCGCCGCGCTGAGCGCCTCGCGGTCCACTTCGTTCTCGCCGAGTATGCGCAGCGCAAAGACCCGCACGGAAAGCCAGAAACGTTCGATCCAGGATTTGGCGCGCTGGGCCGCATGGTCAAGCTCCGGTGGGGGGACGTTCTGTCGCCAGAGCTCCAGCGCAAGCGTGAGCAGTCCCTGCGCGCGGTACTTGAGTTCCGAGTACTCGATAGCGCTGACAGCGACGGCCTCAAACCCGTCCGTGGCAAAGTCGCGCTTCACACCCTGACCCAGCTCCGGAGCAAGCAGCCAGGCCGCGCGCCCGCTCAACATATGGCCCAGACGCGTACCGGCCAGTCGTTCCCCCGCCAGATCGATGACCCTTTCTGTGATGAGTTCTTCCAGCAGCATATCGGCTGCCTGCTTGGCGTTGACAGCCGTATCGGCTGCCGCGTAGGCCGCGATATGGGTTTGGCGAGGAAAGTCGGGGTGTTGGCCGTCTTTGGCCCAGGCGGGCACGGACAATGGCTTGATGGCAACGCCTTCTGGCTGAGGCGTGGTGCACCCGGCCGCCAGCAGGGCAAACGCGAGGACGAAACCACAGGACGGTAGGAGGTTGCTCACGATCAATAGGCTTTTCGAGGGTGATGAAAGCGGGGCACTGCGTACTATTTGGCATCACCTGACCAAAGTGGCAAGTCTCGGCCACGCCGGAGCCCTCATGAAGGTTGTCATTCGTTATTGCCTGGGCGTTGTTGCCCTCTGCTGCCTTGTTCAGGCCCCGGGGGCGCAGGATGCCGCCAAGGCTTCCCTTACGGCCCCGAACCTGGAGTCGATAACCGTCGGCGACCTCAAGGGAGACGTCTATTTCCTCGCCTCGGATGAAATGCGCGGCCGCGACACAGCCAAGCCGGAGTCGGACATTGCCTCGGCCTATATTGCCAGCCGCTTTCGCAAGGCCGGTGCGCTGCCTGCAGGAGATAACGGCAGCTACTTCCAGGACGTCCAATTCGCCTATCACGAGTTCGTTGAACCTCCCGTGCTGAAGCTCTACGACTCGCAGAATGCGGGCACCGCCGTTCAGTTGAAGTACGGTCAGGATTTTTCGACCGCAGCGGGCAAACCCATGCCCGTGGCCAAGTGTGAAGTCGTCTTCGCGGGATATGCCGTTACGGATGCTGCCCGCGGCTGGGATGACCTGGGCGGCCTCGACATCAGAGGGAAGGCAGCCCTGATCCTTCGTTACGAGCCCACCGGCTGGCGCAGCGGCAGTTCCATGCGCGGCTGGTCCAGGAACAGCTACCTGGAAACCAAGGCAGCACTATTGCGCAAGGCGGGTGCGGCCGCGGTTCTGATGGTTACCGGCCCTGCGTCCACGGGCGGCATCGACAACTGGGTGCCGCTGGGCAACAGCGAGATCAACAGCGAGTCGCCGCCGCTGGCCCTGGCCGACGAACCTGAGCAGCAAACTGGGCTTGGGCTGCCGTTCTTCAGCGCGAGCGTGAAAGCGGCAGATCAGATTCTGGGCGAGGAAGGAGCGCTCAAGCGCCTGCAGGAAGCGCTGGACAAGGGCGACCGCAAGGCCATGCCGGACCTGTCCTCCAAGCGCCTGGAGTTTGACGTCAAGACGCGCCAGGTGTTCAAGTCCGGACGCAACGTGATTGCCAAAGTTGAGGGTGACCTCGACGAGTGGGTGGTGCTGGGCGGCCATTACGACCACATCGGGCTTGGCTACTTCGGCGCTACGGACGCTCGCACGGCCATGGGCAAAGTTCATAACGGCGCCGACGACAACGCGTCGGGAACGTCGGCCATTCTGGAGATCGCCGAGGCCTTCGCCGGGCAGCGCAAGCCAAGGCGCAGCTTCCTGTTCATCGCATTCACCGGCGAGGAAAGGGGGTTGCTCGGCAGTGCCTGGTATGCCCGTCACCCGGTAGTGCCCCACGAAAAGACGCTGGCCATGATCAACATTGACATGATCGGACGCGTCAAGAACAGGCGGCTGGAAATGCATGGTATGGCCAGCAGCAAGGCCTTGGCACAGCATGTCCGGGACTGCGCGCCTCTTTTCCCTGAGCTCAGCCTGAAGTTCAACGAGCAGCCAGTCGGGCCCGTTTCAGACATGTGGGCCTTCTACCAGGCAGGCGTTCCCGTGCTGTTTCCATTCAGCGGATACAACGAAGAAATGCACTCGATCAAGGATCGCCCTGAGACGATCAACTACGAAGGTCTGTCCCAGGCGACGCGACTGGTGGCCGAGATTGCCTGGCGCGTGAGTGAGACCCAGGCCTACCCGGACTATCGCGGCACCAACAAGGACGCCATTGGCCCAGACGGCCAATACCGTATCCCCCGGCCCAATCAGCCCAAACCGGCACCCAAAGAGAAGCCTCCCGAAGACTCCGAGAAGGAAGAAGAGTTTTCGATGCCGCGCGGAGAGGGCCAGGGGTAGCGCCCAGAACAGGAAGCAGTCTGCTTCACGTCGGTTATGCCGCGGGCAGGCTGATGCGGAAAACGCTGCCTTTGCCAAGCTCACTGTCGGCGTCAATGCGGCCCCCATGGCGAAGGGCCACATGCTTGACGATGCTCAGGCCCAGACCTGTGCCGCCCAGGGCGCGGGAACGGGCCTTGTCCACCCGGAAGAAGCGCTCAAACACGCGCGGAAGCGACTCACGCGGAATGCCGATGCCGGTGTCCGACACGGCGATCTCGTGTCGGTCATCATGAGTTGAAACGCTCACGCTGACCTTGCCTCCTTCGGGGGTGTACTTCACGGCGTTGTCGATCAGGTTCTCTACAGCCTCGCTGAGGTCTTCATCGTTCACGACGGCAAAGGCAGGAGCCGCTGCTGGCACCCACTCCAGCGTCACGCGGCGGCGCTCGGCGCGCTCCTTGAACTGGGCCAGCACCCGTTCGACCAGCAAGTTGAGGTCCATACGCTGGCGGGCATCGTCAGTGGGGCTGCCTTCGAGCCGCGAGATATCGAGGATGTCTGACACGAGTTTTGTCAGGCGTTCGGCGTTGTTGCGGATCTTCTCGAGAAAGGGTCCACGGGCCTCAACGTCGTCCATGGCGCCGTCGAGCAGTGTTTCGACGTAGGCCTTGATGCTGGTGAGCGGGGTTTTGAGTTCGTGGCTCACGTCAGCCACGAAGTCGCGGCGCATCTGCTCCAGGCGTCGGTCTTCGGTGCGATCTCGAACCAGCAGCACCGAGCGCTTCTCGCCTTCGGCCGTCTCGAACATGGGTGTGGCCACGATCTCCAGCGTGCGCGTGGAGGCCCCGGCACCGAGGTCCATCTTCACGCTCGATGGTCGATCCACTTCTCGCAGCGTGTCGAGCAGGTCATGAATTTCGGGATGGCGGAGGTTCTGCCACAGGGGTTTTCCCTCCAATTGAGCGGCGGACAGTCCCAGCAGCCGGGTGGCCGCGCGGTTGACCAGGGCTACCTCGCCCTGGGGGTCTACCAGCAGCAGCCCGTCTGACACATTCTCCATGATGCTGGCAAGTTCGCGGCTCTGCCCTTCCAGCTCATTGACACGCTGGCGCATCTGCACGCCCACGGAATGCAGGGCAGCTTCCAGCTCGCTGAAGTCGCCTCCAGCTGCGCGGGCGGCAGTGGCAACGGGCGCGTCGAGCCGGCCCTCAGTCATGCCTTCAGCGGCCGCACGCAGTCGCTCAATGGGGCTGCGTATGAGATGCGTCGCGAAGAGGGCAAGCCCGCTGCCCACAATCAGGAGAGCGCCGGCGATGGCCAGCAGGCCCTGGCGCATGGCGTTGAGCCGGGCGTTTGTGACCTCCGTGGGCCGGGCCACGCGCAGCAGGGGGGCGTCGGCATCCTTGGTGTCTGTTACCGCGACATAATCCATTTCACGCCGCAGCGTCTGGCCTATGCGGGTGTCCATACCCACGCCGTTCACGAGCGCCTGCTGAATCTCGAGACGTTGCAGGTGGCTTTCCATGGCGCGCCCGTCAGCGTCGGTGTCGGCCAGCACCACGCCGTCGCGACGTATCAGCGTGACGCGCGCGTCGGCACGACGGCCCACTTCATTGAGGTCAACCTGGCCGCCCGCTTGCCGCAACGCCATGAAGGCCAGCCGGGCGCGTGACTCCAGGTCGGCCATGGTCTCCGCCCTGAGCGCCTGACGCAGGTTCAGTTCGATGTAGGCCTGGGAAACGGCCACAAAGGCCAACACCGCGAAAATGTTGACCGCAAGCAGACGCCAGAGCAGGCGCGAACGCCACATGGAAAGCCGACGTTAGAAGAAAGCTGGCCCAGGGCCAAGCGCGAGGCTCAGGCCTCTTCCATGCGGTAGCCCACGCCCCGCACGGTCAAAATGAGCTGGCCAGCGTCTCCCAGCTTGCGCCGGAGCGCACCCACATGCACATCGATGTTGCGCTCGGTTACAAACACGTCGGGGCCCACAACAGCGTTCAGAAGCTGGTCACGGGTGAACACCCGGCCGCGACGCAGCATCAGGTGCCGCAAGAGCTTGAATTCAGAAAGCGTGAGCTGGACCTGCTCGCCGTCCACGCTGACCTCGTGGCGCGCGGCATCAAGCGTGATGGGGCCCAGCTTGAGGATGTCGCTGTTGGAGTCATTCTTGCGGGCGGATTCGTTGCGCCGCAGTACGGCCTTCATGCGAGCCAGAAGCTCCACAGGCGAGAAGGGCTTGGGCACGTAGTCGTCGGCTCCAAGGGTCAGGCCCAGTACAATATCCGCTTCGGTTCCCTTGGCCGTCAGCATGACGATGGGAATGTTGCGGGTGCGTTCGCTGCCCCTGAGACGCCGGCAGACTTCCAGGCCGTCCATGCGCGGCAGCATGAGGTCCAGCAGAATCAAGTCGGGGAGGCGGGCGGCTGCGACTTCAAGGCCCTGTTCGCCGGAGTCGGCGGTCAGCGTATCAAACCCGTTCTTGTTGAGGTTGTACTTGATCACCTCAACGATGTCTGCTTCGTCTTCAATCACGAGCACAGAACGGCGCTTGGGGGGCGGCGTGTTCAAGGTTTGTTGCCCTCGGAGTCAAGCCGATCCTTGGCTTTGTGAACACTGCGCCCGGTCACGATGTACAGGACCTGCTCGGCAATGTCCGTGGCGCGATCGGCAGCGCGCTCCAGGTGTCGGCACAGATTCATGGTCTGCAGCGCGTCTTCCACCTGGTCTGGGTGAAACTTGATGAACTCGATGAGTTGCTTGTTCATCCTGCGATAGGCTTCGTCCACCTCCGCATCCATGTCCAGGACCTCATTGGCCTTGTCCGCCGACAGCTCGATGAAGGCCTGAAGGGCCCGGTCCAGCATGTTGATGACGTTCCTGCCGATACCCTCAAAGTCCAGCTCGATGTTCAGGGGCGGACGCTTGGAGAGGTATCGGACGCGCCGCGCAATGTTGGCAGCCACGTCTCCGGTACGTTCGATGGTGCTGTTAATCTTGATGACGCTGGTGATGAACCTGAGGTCGCTGGCCACGGGCTGATACAGCGCCAGCAGCTTGAGGCACTCCTCTTCCACGCGCAACTCGCGGTCATGGAGCGGACGGTCGGCCTCGATCACCTGCTGGGCGAGGTCGGCGTCGCGGCGTGTCAGCGCGCTGATCGCCTTGCGGATGGCCGCAAGGGCGAGGGCGCCGGTGTTGAGCATGTCTCGCTTCAGGAGTTCAAGCTCTCTGGTAAAGTGGCGTTCCATCAGGACGTATCCCACCTGCGCGCTCTCTAGGAAATCCGGCGAGAGCAGACTGCCGGCTCAAGCCGCTTTCCGGAAGCGATGGAGGGCCGGACACCCGCTTCCATCGTCGGCGGAGGCTTGATAGCTCATTGAAGTAAAGGGATTGTGAAGACGGCTTCAAGGCGTAAATAAACGTTAGAAGTGCTGCCGGTGCGGAACATGCGCCAGGCCTGTGCCCGCCGCGCAAACGGGTACCCCTCAGGCGCGGCGCTATGTAACGTGCGAAGGCAAATAGGAATCGCTCATGGACATCGAACAGCAGGCCCGCAGTTTTCAGGAGACCTTGATCAAACTGCGCGATGAGATCGCCAAGGTCATCGTCGGACATCAGGACATCATCGAGAAGACCATCATCGGCTTCGTCGCCGGCGGCCACGTGCTGCTTGAAGGTGTGCCGGGCCTGGGCAAGACGTTGCTGGTCCGCACGTTGGCCGACGCTGTCAGCGTGCAGTTTTCGCGCATCCAGTTCACGCCCGACCTCATGCCCGCGGACATCACCGGCACCAACATCGTGGTTGAGGAGGACGGGCGCCGCCGCTTCGAGTTCCAGAAGGGGCCCATTTTCGGGAACATCATCCTGGCCGATGAAATTAACCGCGCCACGCCCAAGACACAGAGCGCTTTGCTGGAAGCCATGCAGGAAGGCAGCGTGACCTTTGCGGGCAAGCGCATGATTTTCGAGCAGCCGTTCTTCGTGCTTGCCACCCAGAACCCGATTGAAATGGAAGGCACCTATCCACTGCCGGAAGCCCAGCTTGACCGCTTCATGTTCAAACTGGACGTCAAGTCGCCCTCGGTGCAGGAACTGGCCAGCATTTTCGGGGGCACCACGGGTTCCACGCAGAACAAGGCCCAGCCCGTTGTGGATGGCAAGCGCATTCTTGAGATGCGCGCTCTGGCCAAGCAGGTGCCCGTGGCCCAGCACCTGCTGGAGTACGTGGCCCGTATCGTGCTTGCCACCCACCCGACCAGCCCTGAAGGTGCGCCGGTCGTCAAACAGTTCGTGCGCGTAGGTTCGAGCCCGCGCGGCGGGCAGGCTATCATCAACGGCGCCAAGCTGATTGCTCTGATGAAGGGGCGCTACAACGTCAGCGCCGATGACATCCGCGATTGCGCCCGGCCCGCGTTGCGCCATCGCCTGATTCTGAATTTCGAAGGAGAAGCAGAAGGCATCAAGTCCGACGATGTCGTGGGCAAGGTCATCGAGCACGTGCCGGATATTCCTGAGCGGGTGCGACGCATGTAGCTCAGTCGAGGCGCGGTTACTCCCGCAGGATTTTCTCCATGGGTTTTCCCTTGGCCAGCTCGTCAATCAGCTTGTCCAGGCAGCGCAGCTTGCGCATCAGCGGATCTTCGATCTGCTCCACGCGCACTCCGCAGACGACGCCCTTGATCAACGCGCTCCGGGGGTGAAAGCGCGGCGCCTGCTCAAAGAAGGCCTCAAGGTCGTTGTTCTGGTTCAACTGGTGCTGCAGGCCTGCCTGGTCGTATCCCGTCAGCCAGCAGATGATCTGGTCGACTTCTTCCCTGGTGCGCTTCTTGCGAATGGCCTTCTGCACGTACAACGGATAGACCTTGGCAAGTTTCATCTTGAACACGGCGTGAATTGGCATCGTCTGTCCTGCCTACCTTGGCCAGCAGCCGGGTACAACGTTGCCGCCACCGGTTCATACGGGAGCGCATTTCAGCTGCGCACAATCTATGCCTGAACTTCCTGAAGTCGAGGTAACGAGGCGTGAACTTGCGCCGCGCCTTCTGGGGCGGCGTATCAGCGCCGTTCACACCACGGCGCCCAGTTACTTCTTCCTGACGCCTCCCGCGAGCCTCAAGCGCCGCCTGAAGGGCTGCGTCGTCGTCGACCTGCGTCGCCGCGGCAAGTACCTGCTGGCCTGTCTCGACTCCGGAGACGTGCTCCTGCTTCACCTGGGAATGACGGGCCAGCTTTTCACAGCCAAAGCCCGGAGCCCGCGGCTGCTGAGTGCGACAGCGCGCTCATCCCTGGCGCCGGAGCAGATCGCCGGCTTCAAGCCCGACCGCCACACGCACCTGCGGTTGTGCTTTGCCGACAGGGACGAAGATGTGATTTTCCGCGACGTTCGCAAGTTCGGGAAGGTGCGGCTTTTGCCGTCGGGCCAGAGCGATCCCCGGCTGGACAAGCTTGGCGTCGATGCCCTTGAATCAACGGGGGCTGACCTGTTTGCAGCGGCAAGCAAGCGTCGCACGCCGATCAAGACACTGCTGCTGGATCAGGGGGTGATTGCCGGAATCGGGAACATCTACGCCGATGAGGGTCTGTTCCTGGCCCGGGTTCGGCCCAGTCGGAGAGCGGATCGCGTGTCGGCAGATGAATGCGACAGGATTGTTCAGTCCTGTCAGGCGGTCATGCTGCGCAGCATCGAGACGGGGGGCTCCTCGATTGCAGACTACGTCCGGCCCACGGGCGGCGATGGCGGCTACCAGGATGAGCGCAAGGTCTATGCGCGGGAAGGTTTGCCCTGCCCGATCTGCGGGGCCAGGATTGTACGGCGCGTGCTGGGACAACGCTCAACGCACTACTGCCCACGTTGCCAGCGCTAGAGGGCCACAGGAATGTTGACCTGAGGCGCTTCGCTAGCAACACTGGCGCCGCACTACGGGCAAGAGAACTTCATGCTCAGCCTCGCCGAGCTGCGACATGTTGCGCAAGCCATTACTTCCAGCCTCAAAGGTTGGAAGGTTCAGCGCATCGTCCAACCTGATGGGTATGAAGTCTTTGTCAATCTCTACGGTTATGACGAGAGCAAGGCCGACGGTGCCCGGCGCAACCTGCGCATCTGCGCGCGGCCTGAATTGGCCCACATCGGCGAGGTCGATACCCTGCCCAAGGCACCGGTGGACCCGCCGACCTTTGTGACTTTGCTGCGAGACAGGCTGGAGCGGTCCCGGATCCAGGGCGCGCGCATCGTCAATGATGACCGGCAATTGGCCATCGCATTCAAGGCCAGGGATGCGGAGTTCGAACTTCTGCTTTCGGTGCTGGGGTCGCGCAGCAACCTGTATCTGCTGGACGGCAATGGAACGCTGCTGGGGGCTCTGCGACCGCTGGAGGACACGCGCCGTGAATTGACTCGCGGCAAGGCCTGGAGCAACCCGGAATCTCCCGCGCCCGAAGAGGGGATGGACCGTTTTGCCGAATGCAGTGACGGCGAGTTTCTGGCGGAAGTCGGCCGGACGTACCAGGGTCTGCAAGGGGAACATGAGTCGAGTGAACTGAGGCGCAAAGTCGAATCCTCGCTCAAGCGCTCCAGCGAATTCCTAGAGCACAAGCTCAACAAGCTGGAAAAGGAACTGCACGACGCTGAAGAAGCCCGGGCGCTGAAGAAAGAGGGCGAATTGCTCAAGAGTGTTCTGCACCGCATCAAGCCCGGCGATACGGAAGTGGTCGCCAACGACTATGAGACCGGTGAAGAACTTCGCATTCCCCTCAATCCTGCGCTGAGCGCGGCAGACAACCTGAAGGCCTTCTTCAAGAAGTATCACAAGGGGCTGACGGGCGCGAACATGCTCAGCCAGCAGATTGAAGTCGTGCGCAGCACCCTGGCTGACGTTCACCGACTGCGCTCGGAGTTTGAGCAACTCTGCCAGAGCGGGCTGATGGATCAGCCCACGCTGCGGGATTTCTCGGAGCGCGGCCCGGTCAAGAAGATCCTCCAGAAGTACTACCCGGAGTCCCGGCGCATCACCAAGCCGCCCAAGGGTAAGCCCAAGAAGAAGGAAGTTCCCAGCAAGCTGTTGCCGCGCCGATATGCCACGGCCGAGAACCTGGAAATCTGGGTGGGCAAGAGTGACGAGGGCAATGATTACCTGACGACCAAGCTGGCGAGCGGCAATGACCTGTTCTTCCATCTGGAAGGCTGGCCCGGCAGCCACGTGGTGCTGCGCACGGAGGGCCGGCGCGATCCGCCCGCTGAGGCGCTGCTTGATGCCTGTGAACTGGCGGTCTACTACTCCAAGCAGAAGGGGGCCACTCGCGCCAACGTGCACGTGGCCCACATCAAGGATGTCAAGAAGCCCGGCGGGGCCAAACCTGGACTGGTCTACGTCAACCGTGGCAAGACAATCGCGCTGCGTCACGAGCCCAAGCGGCTGGAGCGATTGCTGGGCTCGGTCATCAAGGATGCGGAACCCCGTTGACGCTGGGTTCAGGCGTGCTATCTCTGGCGCCCATGAAGCGCACGAACATCAGCGGCTGGTGGTGGAGCGGAAGCGGGCGAAGGTAGCGTTGGCGACAACGCAGACCATGCGCCCGGCGACGGGCGTTTTGTTTTTCTGGCCAGTTTGAAGGGCAAGACATGCGCATCCTCAGCGGAGTGCAACCCAGCGGCAGGCTTCACATCGGCAATTACTTTGGGGCCATCCGCCAGTTCGTAGATCTGCAGCACAAGGGCAGCGGGCTCTATTTCATCGCTGACCTTCACGCACTTACCACGGTGCGGGATGCTGCCAAGTTGCGTGAACTCACGCGCGATGTGGTCATTACTTTTCTCGCCCTGGGACTCGACCCCGAGCGTGCCACTCTGTTCAAGCAGAGCGACGTGCCCGAGGTGAGCGAGTTGAGCTGGATTCTCAGCACCGTGACACCCATGGGCCTGCTTGAGCGCGCCCACAGCTACAAGGACAAGGTCGCCCATGGCATCTCGCCCGACCACGGGCTCTTTGCCTATCCGGTGCTGATGGCGGCGGACATTCTGATCTACCAGAGCGACGTGGTTCCCGTTGGGAAAGACCAGAAGCAGCACCTGGAAATCACGCGCGACATCGCCGTGAAGTTCAACCAGACCTATTGCCCCGGCTTTGACCCTGCGACGGGCAAAGGTGGGGTGCTCAAGCTGCCCGATCCCATGATCATGGAAGACACGGCCATTGTGCCGGGCATCGATGGCCAGAAGATGAGCAAAAGCTACGGCAACACGATTGAGCTGTTTGCCCCTGATAAGGAAACGCAAAAGCGCATCATGAGCATCAAGACGGACAGCACGCCCGTCGAGGCCCCCAAGGATCCCGACAAGTGCAATGTCTTTGCGCTGCTCAAGCTCTTTGCCACACCCGAGGAACTGGCCGTCATTCGAGATCAGTACACTCACGGCGGGGTAGGCTACGGGGACTTCAAGAAGCAGTTGCTGCAGTTGTTCATGCGACAATTCGGAGAGGCCCGCAGCCGTCAGGCCGAGTTGGTCAAGAATACGGATTACGTCGATGGGGTGCTGGCCCGCGGCGCGGAGAGGGCGCGGAAAATCGCATCAGAACTGATGGACGAAGTTCGCAAAGTGACCGGGCTGAGATAGCATCCTCGCTAGAACCGTAACGGGAGTTGCACATGAATAGAAATAACCCCTGGGGTCCGGCCCAGCCGCCCCACAACAATGCAAACCCCTTTGCGCGCGGCTACGCCGCGCCGCCTGGCGCAACGCCCCATGCATTGGGTCAGCCCCAGGTGGAAGCCATTGATCTCTATGACGCGCGTTATGACGGCGCGCTGGAAGACAGCGCCGTCGTGGCATTCACCAAGCGCGTTTACGCCTATTTTTCCGTGGCGTTGTTTGTGGCCACGGCAGCTTGCCTCGGCGGCGTGTACGCCATGGATCACTTGATTGCCACGGGACAAGCCGGCCTGGTATCCGGCTTCGCGCTTGGCACTCTGGTGGTTTTCTTTGGCTCGTATTTGACCGTCATTTTCATGCGCAAGAATCACAGCCCGCTGAAGTTGGGGCTGCTTTACGTATTTGCCGCGTCGGCCGGGTTCATGACCACGCCTCTGGTGGGGGCCTTCGTGCACCAGGGGATGGGGCTGACAGTGGTGGCAGCCTTTGCCGTTACGGCCGTGACGTTCTTCGGCTTGACGGTTTACACGCTGACGACAGGGCGCGACTTCCGCAATCTGGGCGGCGCGCTCTTCCTCGGACTCATTGTTCTGCTCTGCCTCGTGTTGCTCAATCTCTTCGTGCCTTTCGCCAGCGGAATGCATCGCTTGATTGTTGTGGGCGGAACCCTGCTGTTTATCGGGTTCATCCTCTATGACACCTCTCAAGTGACCCGCGCCTACTTCATCAGCAATGACGCCGTGACTGCGGCCCTCATGCTGTTCTATGACTTCTTTGCCCTGTTCAAGTACATCTTGCTCCTACTCGCTGACCGCAGGTAGCCACTGACCGGAACGCTTGTAACCTCAGCGCGGCAGGCACGGGGCCTGCCGCGTTGCATTGGACCGGAAATGCCCAAGCGCTCAAGTCAATCGAGATTCACCAAGGCCAGGGGCTCAGGGGGCTCCAAGATCCGCGCGCCGCGCTCGGCGGGAGGCGGATCGGGCAAGCGCAGGCCTGAGCCTTCACGCAACCCCGAGGAAGCCAGGGCGCGCCACAAGCGCAAGGACGAAAAGCCCAGGACACGCATGACGCGCACGGCCATGCAGAATCGGGCCGAAGCCTTCATGGAAGAGCAGCGCCGGCTGAAGGCCAACCCGCCGGTAGAGACACAGACGCCCGACACGAGCACGGGCCTTGACGATTACTCGGAAGAGGGCTCATGGCTCTCTGACGACGAAGGTGAGCAGAGCCTGGAAGTTGCCGAGACTGAGGACGAAGAAACCGCCGGGCAGCTCGACGCCGAGGAGCCCGAGGAATTGCCGGCAGGAAGACTTCCCGTGGTGGCGATTGTTGGTCGCCCTAACGTGGGCAAGAGCAGCCTTTTCAACCGGCTGGCCGGCAGCCGCATTGCCATTGAAGATCCGCGTCCCGGCACCACGCGCGACCGCGTCAGCGCGCTGGTAGGCATTCGCGAGATGGGTCAGCAGCGCGTCGTAGAGCTGTACGACACGGCCGGCATCGGCATTGTCGACGAAGCCCTGGTGGAAGATCACGTCCATGAGCAGATCCAGTACGGCATTGCGCGCGCCGACCTGATTCTCTTTGTTGTCGATGCTAAGGACGGCCCCACCACTCTGGACCGACAGACAGCCCAGATGCTCAGGCGCACGGGCCGCCCCGTTCTGCTGGTGGCGAACAAGGCGGATGTTCCGCATCAGGACGATCTGGCGCAGTCGTTTCACGAACTGGGCTTGGGCGACCCCAACCCCATCAGTGCCAAGCAGGGCCGCAACATCCGCGCGCTCAAGCGAGCCATCATCGGCCAGCTTCCGCCAAAGACGGCGGCCGAGCGGCTCGAACCGCCCGAAATGATGCTTGCCATCGTGGGGCGTCGCAACGCGGGCAAGAGCTCGCTGGTCAATACGCTGGCCGGGGACAATCGCGTCATCGTCAGCGAGCTGCCCGGCACTACCCGCGACAGTGTGGACGTGCGGCTGGAGTTTGACGGCAAATCCGTCGTGGTCATTGATACCGCGGGCCTGCGCAAGAAGCAGAGCTTCGAGAGCAGCGTGGATTTCTTCAGCCAGTCGAGGTCTCTGCGGGCCGTGAGGCGTGCAAGCGTCATACTGCTGCTGCTGGACGCGCGCGAGCCGGTCACACGCCTGGACCGTGAACTGGTGGAAGTCGCGCTGCGGGAAACCAAGCCGATCATCATCGGCATCAACAAGTGGGACCTCGCAACGGGCTACACTACGGACGAATACCGGGACTATCTGGCCAAGAAGCTCGGCGACATCGACTTTGCGCCCATGGTCTTTCTCTCGGCAAAGACCGGCCAGAACGTGTTTGCCACGCTGGAGATCGCACGGGATCTTCATGCCCAGGCCGGAATCCGCATCGGTACCGGCGAACTCAATCGCATCGTCAACGCTGCCTACGAGAAGCATCACCCGCAGCCGCGCAAGAACAAGCTTGGACGCCTGTTCTATGCCACGCAGACAGACATCTACCCGCCCACCATCGTGCTCTTCGTCAACGACCCCGACCTCTTCCCCGAGAACTGGAGGCGCTATCTCGTGCGCCAGTTGCAGGAGAAAACTCCCTACGGCGAGGTGCCCATCCGCTTGAAGCTGAAGGCAAGGGAGCGCGTCGAGCTGGCCAAACTCCAGGCGTAGCGCGCATGGCAGGGCAAGTCACAGCAAAGCCTCCCGTTCTCGTGGTGCTGGGACCCACAGCCAGCGGAAAATCGCTGCTGGCCATGGCCATCGCGCGGCGGCTTGCATCGGAGATCATCAGCGTCGATGCCATGAAGGTCTACCGGCACCTTGATGTCGGCACGGCAAAGCCTTCGGCCCGGGATCGGGCGGAGGTTCCCCATCATGGCTTGGACCTGATTGACCCAAGCGAAACCTTCTCCGTCGCCCAGTTTCTTGATTACGCCGGGCCCTTGTTGGCACAGGTTCACCAACGGGGCCGGCTTCCAATTCTGGATGTCACAGCTCCGCTCTACCTCAAAGCGCTGATGTACGGCATCCAGGGCGGCCCCTCGCCCGACCCGGAATTGCGCGCCCGGCTTGAAGCGACTCCGGGCGACGCGCTCTACGACGAACTCGGCCGGCGCGACCCGCAGCGTGCCAGGCAACTGCATCCCAATGATGTCAAGCGCATCGTCCGGGCGCTCGAACACGTGATGCTCAAGGGCAAGCCCATGAGCGAGCTCAGTCCCTGGGCTGAGGCCCGTGATGACGTTCAGTGGGTCCTGACAGGGATTGCCTGGCCGCGCGAGATGCTTTATGGGCGTGTGCTTGAGCGCGTCGACCGCATGATGGCAGCCGGCTGGCTTGACGAAGTGAGGAACGTCCGTGAACGCTGGGGTTTTTCTCGTACCGCTGCCGAGGCACACGGCTACAAGCGGCTGCTGGCGCATCTCAGGGGCGAACTCACCCTGGCCCAGGCCATCGAAATGACGCGCAAAGACGTCAAGACCTACGCCCGCAAGAGCATGACGTTCTTCAGGCAGTTTCCGCGGGTACAGTGGCTCCAGGTTTCCAGCGAAGAAGAGATGCAGCGTGCCGCGCTCTATCTGTCCGGCGAAATGCGAGAAGCCCTGATTGCGTCAGGGGTACTCAACCAGGAACGAGACCCGGACTAGGCGGCCGCAGGTGCGGCCCCTTGCCAACGGCCCGCCGCAGGCTATCCTTTGCGCCCCTTGCAGCCCCTTGGCAGCGTCGCGTGACGCGAAGCGGCTGACACCAGGCCGGCGCCGAGGGTCGCCGTCCGGAGAGAGAGCAGCCCTCAAACCTACCGCATGTTGAAAGCCATTAATCCCCTGATTCGCGAATACGGACCGAAGTCCGACCTTGTCGACGCCGAGCTCAACCAGCTTTGGAAGGAGCCCGACGAGAGCAAGTACGCGCCCACGGCCAAGCACTTCGCAGAGGACGCGATTGTCAAGGGCAAGGTTGTCAGCGCCAACAAGGACCGCCTCATCGTTGATTTCGGCGCCAAGACTGTCGGCGTGGTGGACGGCCACGAGTTTGAAGACGGCAATATCCCCAAGGTCGGCGAGGAAATCACCGTCCTTATCGAGGAGCTTGAAAACGAAGACGGACTGATCGGCCTGTCCAAGCGCAAGGCCGACCGCAAGATGAACTGGGAGAACGTCGTCAAGAAGCACAAGGAAGGCGACGTAGTCAACGGCAGGATCACCAAGAAGATCAAGGGCGGTCTGCTCATCGACATCGGGGTTCCGGCCTTCCTGCCCGCTTCGCAGGTTTCAATCCGCCGCACCCGCGACATCAACGAGTTCATCGGCGACGAGCTCGAGTGCGAAATCATCAAGATCGATGAGGCCCGCGAGAACATCGTGGTCAGCGCCCGCAAGCTGCAGGAGCGCAACCGCGAGCGCCTCAAGCAGGCCCTGCTGAGCGAAATCGAGGAAGGCCAGGTCCGCGATGGCGTGGTGAAGAACATCGCCGATTTCGGTGCCTTTGTGGACCTCGGCGGCATCGACGGCCTGCTGCACATCACCGACATGACATGGGGCCGCATCCAGCACCCCAGCGAGGTGGTGCAGATCAACATGCCCATCAAGGTCAAGGTACTCAAGGTGGATCGCGAGCGCGAACGCATCGCGCTGGGCATGAAGCAGCTTTCCAGCAGCCCCTGGGAAGGCATCGCCGAGCGCTATCCTGTGGGTTCGCGCCACAAGGGCAGCGTAGTGAACATCATGAGCTACGGCGCCTTCATCAAGCTTCAGGAGGGCATCGAGGGTCTGGTCCACGTCAGTGAAATGAGCTGGACCAAGCGCGTCAACGATCCGCGTGAAGTGGTACAGCCCGGCGATTCCGTCGAGGTGGTCATCCTCGGCGTGAACGAAGAGAAGCAGGAAATCTCCCTGGGCATGAAGCAGCTCGAAACCAACCCCTGGGACCGCGCCAGCGAGAAGTACCAGCCCGGCGTCAAGGTCAAGGGCACCATCCGTAACCTGACCAGCTACGGCGCGTTCGTCGAGATTGAACCCGGCATCGACGGTCTGCTGCATGTCAGCGACATGAGCTGGACGCGCAAGGTCAGCCATCCGAACGAGATGGTCAAGAAGGGCGATGTCGTCGAGTGCATCGTGCTGGCTGTCGATACGGAAAAGCGCCGCATCGCGCTGGGTATGAAGCAGCTTGAGACTGACCCCTGGGAAAGCACGATTCCCAAGAAGTTTGCCGTCAACACGGAAGTGGAAGGCACCATCACCAAGGTGACCAACTTCGGCGTATTCGTTGAGCTCACGCCGGAGCTTGAGGGTCTCCTGCACATCAGCGAGCTCGCTGAACAGGGTGGTGAGGAAAGCGTGAAGGTGGGCCAGAAGATCAAGGTGAAGGTCATCAAGCTTGATCCCAAGGAACGCAAGATCGGCCTGACGGCCGTCAACGCGCCCGCCCAAGCCTAGGCGGTTGGCATCCAGCATCTCCAGAGCGGCCGGGGTCAGCCCGGCCGCTCTGCTTGCGCCTGCTTTTGGGCACCCCGAAAACGGGGATCTAACTTGCTGGAACCGGGCGCCCGGGATGCCTAAACTCTCTCCAGTCGGTAAGCGATCAACGTATCGCGACACAACCTTTTGGGCTCATTGCGTTCCGCATTGCCCGTGGAGGACACCCAGCATGACTCGCGCCCTAATGCTGCTGGCACTCGTGCTTGCCGCGTCGTGCGCCCATGCGGGCCTCGTTGAGACGCACTTTCCCGGCAAGACGGAAGAGGCGCTGGCCAAGGAGTTTGAGGCCGGCCTGAACAAAATGATGGAGCCCCGGCTCAAGGATCCCGCTCCGCTGCGCCTGGCTCTGCCGCGCGGCAAGGAGACGATCTACTGTCAGCTGGACTCCATTGACGCTGCAACGTCGACCTGGGTGGCCTTGGCCAAGTCCGGCTTTGACGGCGAGAGCCGCCAGGTGATCTGGACGGCCACGGGCGTGAAGCACAAGGTCAAGCCGGCCGACCTGCCTGCTTCCGGCGTCGCGGCCTGGTTTGACGTGCCACGCTGCCGGCCGGAGGTCGTGGTTCAGGTGGCCATCTGGCTGTTTGGCCGCAAGCAGCCCGACTTGGCCAATGCCAAGCTGGCGCACCTTTCCAAGACGGCATCGAACCTGCGGGGCGAGATCGAGGACTATCTCTGCGCCAAGCAGGCATGGACCAAACCTCAGGGTGGCCTGGTGCTGGTTGATACCTGCGACATTGAAAGCGGTGTCGAGGGTTTTCTGTTGCTACCCCCAGAGCTCCAGACGACCCGCCTGAACGAGCTGGAAAAGCAGGCCAAGACTGTACTCAAGGAATTGGACGCAGCGCGCGGCGACGACAGGGGCGCCTTTGGCACGCGCAAGAAGGCGCCGACGCTGGCCCTGCACGTGCTGCGGGACAGGTACAGCCGATTTGAAAAGGCATTCAAGGGCACCACCACCGGGTCGAGCACCCGCATCCTTGAGAAGGTTAAGGAGTCGCTGGCCTCCGTGGAAAGCGACCTGAAAGTGATCTCCGAGAACAGGCTGAGGGCGGAGAAGCTGATCATCGACGAGAAGTTCAAGGAAGCCGCCGAGATTTTTGACGCGCTGTTTCGAGGAGACCCGCACAACTTCGAACTGATGCAGCTTTGCGCCATCAACTACTGGCGGGCGGCGGGCATCAAGGACGGGGGAAACAAGTGCGAGTATCCCGACCTGATGAAACGGGCACTTTCGTTCTATGAGGGGCTGCTGCGCGAGTTTCCTCGGGCGCTGTCAGCGATGAACTACAGCGGCACCTGCCACCAGGCGCTGGGCAACAAGGACAAGGCCAAGGCGTTCTACAACGAGGTTCTGAAGCAGGCCGACAAGGAGCGCGAGAAGGCCAACCGCGAGTTCGCGGAGAAGCAACTTGCGAGCATCAAGTGATCCGGAGAATCGTCATGACCAGGCTTGGCAGCTTCACTCTTGCGCTTTGCGCCGCGCTGTTTGCCGGTCATCTTCATGCAGGCCTGGTAGATCGTTACTTCCCGGGCAAGAAGGACGAGGATCTGGTCAAAGAGTTCTACAAGCGCCTGCCGGACCACCTGCGCAACATGATGTCCACCAAGAACCCTCCCCGGGCGCTCCTGACCGTCAACAAGCGCAGCACCGTCTTCGCAGAGCTCAAACAGGTGCAGGGCAAGGGAGACACGAACATCTGGGTAGAACTGCTCAGGTCCAACTGGTTCACCAACGCGGCCGGGTTTGCCTGGGCCCCCGGTGAGGCCCAGTTCTATTTCAAGAATTCCGACATTCCGCCGGCGGTCGTTGCAAGCTGGTTTGATGGTCGCACGGCGGCTCCCTCGGACGTTGTGCTGCTGGCGATCTTTCTGGCCAAGAACAATGAGTTCACACTGGCCAACATGCGGCTGACGGAAATGTCCGAAGAACACAAGGACATGAGGGCCGATGTGGAGGCCTGGCTGTGCGAGCGCAACAAGTGGACCCTGCCGGAAGGCGGCCTGCATCTGGTGGCGGTGCGGGACATCGTCAGCGGGCAGGGTGGAGCGATGCTGATGACCGCAGAAGCGAGAACCGCCCACCTCGCGAAGCTGGACGCCAAAGCTCGTGAAACCCTCGAGACGCTGGCCGCCGCCCGCGGAGACGCCGCAGGCGACCTGGGCAAGCGCAAGAACGCGCCCACGGAACGCCTGGATGAATTGAAGAACCGATGCGATCGCTTCAGCGACTGCTTCAGGGGCACGGCCTTCTTTGAGGATTCCGAGAAGGTGCAGAAGCTGGAAGCCTTGAAGAAGTCGCTTGAAGCCGATCTCGAGATTATCAAGAGCATGGCCGAAGGCGCCGAGGGCATCATCAAGCAGGATCCGGTCAAGGCCGCCTCGACCTTCGAAACACTGACCAAGGCGGACCCATTCAACACCACATGGAAGTCGCGGCTGGCCTATTGCTGGTTTCTGGACGGCAACCTGCTGATGGGGGGAGGCTGCAGCAACGCCAAGTCCATGAAGAAGGCGGCGGACCTCTATGAACCCCTGGCCAGGGAGTTCCCCCTGAACGGGAACCTGAACCTGTTTGCGGGAGCCTGCAAGTACGCCGCCGGCGACCGTGACAGCGCCAAGAAGTACCTTGAAAAGGCCGAGAAGCTGCTCGACCCCCAGAGTTCCGACTATCGATTCCTCCAGGACCTGCTCAAGAACCTGAAGTGATGCGACATCGATGTAAAGAGGAGCAAACCATGCGAACCAACACTGCTTTCACCCTAGGGGCCCTGCTTTGTCTCTCGCTGCTCGTACCGGCATTGCCGGCCCAGGGACTCGTTGAGAAGCATTTCCCCGGCAAGAAGGAAGCCATGGTGGCGGAGAAGTGGTACTCCGACCTGCCCGGCTACTTCGTGAGCCTGATCAAGGTCAACAAGTTTCCCCAGGTCTGGGTGACGGACCCCAAGGACGCCAAGCGCGTATTCAAGATCGAAATTGACGACGTCCATGCCTCCGGCAGCAAGTTCCACTACTTCGAGCTGGTGCGCGACGGCACTGATGCCAACGGTCAACCTCTCTACAAGCGGGGTTCGCGTCGGGACCTCTGGATGGAGTTCTCGCGGCTGGAAGGTCGCCACCTCGTTTACACCTATCCGGTGAAGAACAACCCCAAGGTGGAAGACGTGCTGGCCTTCGCCTTCTGGATTGCCCAGGGCAAGGAAAAGGACGCCAAGCGCGTGGCCAACCGCGTCATGACAGTTCTGTGGGAGACCAAGCCCGACATGAAGGAGTTGATCGAAGCCTGGATCATCGAGAAGGAAGGCTGGAAGGCCGCGCCCGGCCAGCTCGAACTCTGGAATGACTGGGATTCGCTGTACCAGGTCGAGCGCAACGTGCTGGTCACGCCCGAAGTCCGCGATACCCTGCTTGCCGAGCGCGAAAAGGCGGCCAAAGCCGAGTTCAGCTCCATCGTGGCCGCGCGCGGCAACTACGACAAGCGCCAGCGCCCGCCGCGCAAGCCGGCGCCGACGGAGCAACTGATCCTGATCGAGTGGCGCATAAAGGAGTTCCGTCGCGTTTATGCTTCCTCCAACTTCATCAAGGACAAAAAGATCGAGGACCAGCTTCTCGCCCTGCAGGACTCCATCAAGGATGACCAGGACCTGATCAAGGACATCAAGAAGCAGGCCGCTGATCTCAAGGAGCCGGGCGACGCCACCCTGAAGAGGAAAGCCGAGATGCTGGCCACGGCCGGATCCCTTGACCCGGAAGACCTGCAGCTCTGCTCGGAGATCGCGGCCGCCTGGGTCGCCTATGCCAACATCGCGGCGCACGGCAACAGCTGCGACAGGACAGAGGGCGCCAAGAACGCCATCCCGTACTTCGAGAAGATCGTGAAGGTTTATCCCGAGAACACATCTTTCCTGATCTGGATTGGCAAGTGCTACCAGGCGCAGGAGGACGGCAAAGCCAAGGTCTACTACGACAAGGTCATTGCCATTTGCGGCAAGGACAAGGGCGACGGCAAGACTGCTGCCGCGCTCAAGGACAACATGGACAAGAAGGACCAGAACCGCCAGAAGAAGAACTAGGCGATGCCTGTGCGCAGGCCCGGCGTCCATGAAACGGGCAAACAAGGGAGAAGCACGATGAAACGCGTCAATCAGTGGTGCCTTTCGGCGATGGCTGCTGTGACCGTGTCGCTCTTTCCGCTGGGGCTTCTCAGCGCCGGTGACTGGGGGCCCAGCAGCTACCAGAACCCGGGTGGGGGTGCGCGCAGCGGCGGTGTCTCTGATGCGGACCGCAAACCCGCCCCCGGCGGCGGCAAGAAGAAGCACAAGGGCGGAGAGACGCGAGTACCTGAAGATCAACTTCCGTCCTGGGAAGCGCCGACCAGCAAAGTTGTCGAGCGCGCAGCCAAGAAGGAGCTGCCGCTGTTCATTCTTTTCAGCGGCGAGGACGACGAATCAACTGAGGCGGATTACCTCCATGGCAAGGACATCGTCGAGCTCTCCAAGACCAAGGCGGTGTTCATTCGGGTTCCCTACACCAAGGACCGCGAACCTTCCTGGGACGATGGCTCGCCCGTGCCGACCAGCATCATCCTCAGCAAGAACCCGACGCGCGACTACCACGTGAGCGTCTATCCGACCATGGTCATCGCCGACTGGCACGGTAACGAGTATTACAAGGGCACCAGCAAGCCCGACGCCGCCACACTGGAGAAATACTTCGCATCGATTGCGGAACTCGCCAAGAAGTCCAACGAGAAACTGCAGAAGACCCTCGACGCTGCGAAGAAGGCCTTTGAAGAGAAGGATCGGGCAAAGACGCTCAAGGGCCTGCTGGAGAACTTCAAGACGAAGATCGTGGGCCTGGACGCCCAGGAGGCTTCCATCAAGCTGTATCGCGAGATTATCGAGAACGGCCGCAAGGAGCTGAGTGACGCTTCGGCGCTGGGCGGCAAAGAAGCTCAGAAGAGGCTGAAGGATCTGAAGGCCGAGTTCAAGGACACAGAACTGGTGAAGGAGATCGACGCCGCTCTCAAAGAGGTCAAGTAAGCGCCCCCGGCTGATGCGCGCGAGCGCCGGGCCAAGGGGCAGGGCAGCCGCGCCAGAGCCTGGCCAAAGGCCATGGGAGGCCAGGCGGACAGTGCCCCAGGGGACCGAACCCGCAAGGCGCACCGTGCTTTGCGGGGAACTGCACGGGGCGCACAACGCCGGAAGGGGTCATTGGGACAGGCTCAAAGCCAAGGGCTTGTCGGTTTCGAGAAGCTCAGGATGCAATGGTTCAATCAGGAAGGATTTTTGTGTTTATGTTGCATCTCAGGGGTGTCGGCGTACGATTCAGGTGAGATGTCTAATCTTCTCCTGGGCCAGGGAGACACATTCATGCAGCGTTTGATTGCGACTTTGAGCGTGGGGCTTTTCGCCTTCGCGCTCGCGGGAATCTTCCCGCAGGCATTGAGCGGGCAGTGATGAGGCGGCGGCGGTTCCTCCGGTGGGGGAACAAACGCAGGTGGTGGCGGCGGCTCGGGCCCTTCTGGCTATCAGAATCCCGGTGGTGGCGCCCGCAGCGGTGTCTCTGACGCCGATCGCAAGCCCGTTCCGGGCGGCGGCAAGAAGAAGCATGGCGGTGAAAGCGGCGATTCAGTCATCAAGCCCGAAGATATTCCCACCTGGGAGCGTCCTTCGGCCAAGGTTCTTGAACGGGCCGCCGCCAAGCAGCTTCCGCTCTTCATTCTCTTCGAGGGCGAGAACGATGAATCCGCCGATGGCAAGTACATCCACGGCGCTGAAATCGTGAAGCTGGCCAAGGAGAAGGCGGTGTTTCTGCGGGTGGCCTACACCAGCGACCGCGAACCCTCCTGGAACGACGGCAGCATGGTTCCTACCAGCAAGATCCTGGGCAAGAACCCGTCACGCGATTACGACATCAAGTCCTACCCCACAATGCTGGTGACGGACGCCTACGGCAACGAGTACTTCCGTTTCACCGCCAAGCCCGATGCCGCTTCGCTTGGCAAGAAGATCGATGCCGTCGCCGAACAGGCCAAGAAGACCAACGAGAAGCTCCAGAAGAGCCTTGATGCAGCCAAGAAGTCCTTTGAGTCCAAGGATCGCGCCAAGGCCCTCAAGGGCTTGCTGGAAAACTTCCGCACGGGTGTCGTTGGCCTTGATGCCCAGGAGGCTTCCATCAAGCTCTATCACGAGATCATTGACGCCGGCCGCAAGGAACTTGACGCGGCTGTGGCCGAAGGCGGCAAGGATCTCCAGAAGAGGCTGAAGGAACTGAAGGGTATCTACAAAGACACTGAACTGAACAAGGACATTGACGCTGCCATCAAGGGCGCCAAGTAGTCCCGGCAATCAGACACAGGGGCGGCGCTGGCGCCGCCCCTGTTCATTTTCGTTCTGTTGTGCGCGGCCAGGAGCGGCGTTAAACCAGCAACATGCTCGACAGGATCTGGCCCCTTGTTTTGGCGTTGCTGTGTTGCCTCGCGGCACTTGCCGCCGGACTTTTGACTACGCTGCCGGCAAGCCCTCCCCAGGGCCAGCCAACCCCGCCTGAGCCCGCTGACGAAGACCTGGCGCGTGCCTATGTCGAGGCACAGTGCTGGCATTGCCATAGCGTGAGCCAGCGTCAAGATGAGTTGTCGCGGCTTGGAGTTCTGGCTGCGGGTGCCCGCCCTGCGGGGCCGGACCTCTCGGGGGTGGGCGGCTTGTACCCCGACGGCTGGCACTTTGCCCATCTTTGGCAACCCGACGCCGTGAGCTGGCATTCCCACATGCCGGCCCAACGCCACCTGTTCGCGCTGGGAGGAAAGGCCGGTTCTGCCAACCTGCGAGGTGAGATGGTGCCAGTTCCGTCGGCCACAACCAGAAAGGCCGTGCAGTATGTCCAGACTCTCATGGCACCTTCCCCGCAACGCCTGCCGTGGCCTCGCGGTCGGCACAGCCTGACCGATTCAGGGAGCGTGGTTGAGGGCAAGAAGCTGTTCGCGGAGTTGTGCAGCGGCTGTCACGGCGCGGACGGCGGCGGGAAAAGTGCAGTGTCCGCCTTCTTCGAGAAGCCGCCAGCCAACCTTTCTGGCGGCATCATGATGTGGCGCAGCACCAAGGCACCGCTGCCCAGCTACGATGACCTCTACACAACCCTGACCAATGGCCTTCCCGGCGCGGGTATGCCCAGCTTTGCGCATCTGAGTGAGAGCCGCCGCGCCGGCCTCGTGGCTTATCTGGCCTCAATGCATCGCGAAGAATTCAATGCCTACGAACCCCAGTTCGCCGAGGTTCTTGGAACCGATGCGCCCGCATTCACACCTGAGATGGTGGAACGGGGTCGGGCGCTGTACCGCGATCAGGAGTACTACAAGTGCAGCGACTGCCACGGTGCCGATGGCCGAGGCGATGGCTATTTGCGCGGTGAGGTCCTGCGCAGCTTTGGCTATGGTCCCAGAAACCTGGTGGCTGAACGCTTGCGCCGCGGCTATCCCGAAGGCCTGTATGTAACGCTGGCACTTGGTCTGGGGCGCGCCATGTCCGGCTATCTCAAGGATGATGCAAGCAATGAGGCCGACCTGTGGGCGCTTGTGGCCTATGTGCGCAGCATCAATCGTTTTGAACGCTAGGCCTTTGACATGCTCCAAGGCTAATCCAAACTCTCGGGAAACGAGGACACTCTATGCCGCTCTTTTCAGCCACCTATCCCATCCGCTTCTCTGACGTCGATCGCGCCGGCATCCTTTACTACCCCCGCTTCCTGCATTACTTTCACTGCTGCTTTGAAGACTTTTTCGATCGCGGCCTCGGCATTCCCTACAACCACCTGCTGGACGTCGAGCGCATCGGCTTTCCGACGGTGCACATGGAGGTGGACTATCTCGCTCCGCTGCGCTTTGGTGACAAGGTCGAAATCACGCTGGGTGTCGAGAAGCTCGGCACCAAGAGCGTGACCTGGATGTACACGGGTACCACATCGCGCGAGAACAAACCGGTGCAATGCGTGCGCGCAGTTCTGGTCACGGCATGTCTTGACATGGATTCGTTCAAGGGTCGCGAATTGCCCATGAAGTACCGCGACCTGTTCAACGGCTTTCTGGTGCCGGACTCGCACCGCACGGGGTTCTATAAGCCTGTGAAGGGGTAACTCATGCGCGACAAGCCAGCATTTCCTGACGTCTTCAACATGGCGTCGTACTTTGTTGATTCGAACATCGAGGCCGGTCGCGGCGGGAAAACAGCCATCCGTTATGAGGGCAAGTCGATCACCTATCAGCAGGTGTTCGAGAACGTCAATCGTGCGGGCAACGGGTTGCTCAATCTCGGCTTGCAGGCTGAGCAGCGCGTGCTGGTGTGCTTGCAGGATCGGCCGGAGTTTGCCTACGCCTGGTTCGGCGCGCTGAAGGCCGGCGGCGTCGCCACGCAGATTAACCCGCAGCTTCCCACAGAAGACTACGCCTATTACCTGAATTACACCAAGGCGCCGATTGCGATTGTCGATGCCGCGGCGCTGGCCGAGTTCGAGCCGGCCATCAAAAATGCGCGGCATCTGCGTGAGGTGGTCGTCGTCGGCGGTGAAGAAGGCACGCGCAGCAAATGGACCGCCTGGGAGGACTGGATCCAGAAGTGGTCGCCGGAAATGCAGGCCGCGCCCACGAGCAAGGATGACCCCGCCGTGTGGTTGTTCACCAGCGGTACGACGGGCCAGAGCAAAGGTGCTGTGCACACGCACGCGCACTTTGCGTTCAACACGGAAGTGTACGCCAGGCGCTTCATCGGCATGAAGGAAAGCGACATCACGATCGCCGGGCCGCGCCTGTTTTTCGGCTATGCCACCGGCACGAACTTGATGTTCCCGTTTTCGGTGGGGGCGACGACAGTGCTTTTCCGCGACCGCCCGCTGCCGCCGAAACTGTTTGAACTGATCGAGCGCGAAAAGTGCACGGTGTTCACCAGCGTGCCCACGCTGATCAATAACTTCCTGCAGACGCCGAAGGCCGAACGCAAGTCGTTGAAATCGCTGCGCTTCATGTGGAGCGCGGGAGAGGCTTTGCCGCGCGACCTGCACGAGCGCTGGGAGAAAGAGTTCGGCGTGCCGATTGTCGATGGCATCGGCAGCGCGGAGAGTTTCCACATTTACATTTCCAACAGGCCCAAGGGCCCGCTGGGTGAAGCGGATATCAAGCCCGGCTCGCTGGGCAAAGTGGTTCCGGGTTACGAAACAAAGCTGCTCGACGATGCCGGCCAACCCGTGAAGCCCGGCGACGTGGGCACGCTCTGGGTCGGGGGCGATTCAATTGCGCTGCATTACCATGCGGCCTACGAGAAATCGAAGGAGCACCTGCGCGGCGGCTGGGTGGTCAGCGGCGACAAGTTCCGCTGCGACGAGCAGGGCTATTGGTGGTACGAAGGACGCGGCGACGACTTGCTCAAAGTCGGCGGCATATATGTCAGCCCGCTCGAGGTCGAAAACTGCCTGATGCAGCACGCGGCGGTCAAAGAATGCTGCGTGATCGGGCGCGACGACGAAGCCGGGCTGTGCAAACCGCTGGCAATCGTGGTGCCGAAAGCGGGCACGGGCGACACGAAGCTCGCCGAAGAATTGATCGCCTGGTGCAAAGAAAAACTCGCGCGCTACAAAGCCCCGCGCTGGGTGCAGTTCCGCAGTGAAGCCCTGCCTAGAAACGACCGCGACAAGATCGACCGCAAGAAACTGCGCGCGGAAGACACGGCGAGGAGCAAGTAATGCCCGACGCCCGCCTGGCCAATGCCCGCTGGCCCGATGTCAAAGCTGCCCTGGAACGCGGCCGGCCTGTTGTTGCCATCTTGCCCTGCGGCGCTACCGAGGCCCACGGTCCCCACCTCCCCTTGGGCACGGATGTCATCATCTCTGAGGGGGTCGCAGCCTTTGCCCTGCCCAAGCTTGAAGAACGCGACATCCAGGCCTTTGTTTTGCCTTCTCTGGCCTATGCACCCGCTGAGTACGCCGCTGGCTTTTCCGGCACCATCAGCATTTCGATGGACTCTGCACTGGCTGTTCTGCTGGACATCGCGCGCAGCCTCAAGAAGCAGGGCTTTGCCATGCTGGCGCTGGTCAACTCGCACTTTGATCCGGCCAACGTCGCGGTCCTGCGAGATGCGGCAGAGACCATTGTCCGCGACATCGGCATGAAGGTCGCCTTTCCTGACTTCACGCGTCGCAAACTGGCCGAGCAACTCACCGAGGAATTCAAGAGCGGTGCCTGCCATGCCGGCCAGTTTGAGGGCTCGCTCGTGCTGGCATCGCGACCAGAACTGGTAGACGAAGACGCGCGGCTGCGGCTTCCTCCAAACGCCAACAGCCTCGTGGCCGCCTTTGCCAAGGGAGCCAAGACCTTTGAAGAGGCCGGGGGGCCCCAGGCCTACTTTGGCGCCCCTGCGGCGGCCTCCGCCGACGAAGGTATCGCATCACTGGATCGCATGAGCGACTTGGTTGTCCAGGCGATTGTGGCACAGCTTGAGCCCTGAGATTTGATTTTGGCTCAAATTGATATCTGTTGTTTGCAACCATTCATGCTTCAATTACTGTAATTGCATGGAATCGCCTTGGATCATCGTGACGGGCGCATCGCGCGGCATTGGCTTGGCCGTTGCCCGAGAGCTATTGAGAGATGCCGCGTTCAGAGTGGTGGCGGTTGCGCGTGATGAGGCGGCGCTCAAAGCAGCCTTTGGGGGTTCTGCAGGCGTACAAGTCGTGGTCCAGGATGTTACGGATGCCAGGGCAGGCGAGAGGCTGGCAGAAGTCTGTCCAGCCGCGTGGGGCTTGGTGAACAACGCCGGCCTGGCGGAAAGTGCCCCCTTGAAGCAGACAGACGATGACTTGCTTCGCCGTCATATGGAGCTGAATTTCTATGCGCCCATGCGACTTACTCGCGCCCTGGTGGCCAAAGGGGTCAGACGCGTTGTCAACCTGTGCAGCACGGCTGCATTGACGGGCTATCCCTACGTCAGCGCTTATGCCGCGAGCAAACACGCGCTCTTGGGCGCCACGCGCAGCCTGGCGCGTGAGTTTGCCGCCAAGGGGGTTACCTTCAACGCCGTATGCCCCGGGTATGTGCGCACGGAGATGTTCGAGCGCACCCTGGAGAACATTGCGGCCAAGACGGGCCTGGACAGGGCCGGCGCGGAGTCCAAGCTCGCGCAGTTGAGCCCCCAGGGCCGCGTGTTCGAACCCGGGGAAGTGGCGGCGCTGGTGCGATATCTGCTGGGGCCGCAGGCGGCCGGCATCAATGGTCAGGCGCTCAGCATTGACGGCGGCGAAGTCGCCCACTGATTGGGGAGCGAATCGTGAACAGAAAACCGACACAACCCATCGAGGAGACCGAGCGCTCGGATGAAACCACCAGCGTATTTCTGCCCCAGGGCTGGCCGCGCCCCAAGGGATACTCCAACGCCGTGGTTCTTCCGCGTGGCCGTGCGCTTTGCATTTCGGGCATGGTGGCCTGGGATGCAAACGAGCAGATTGTGTCCTCGGATTTCGCCGAACAGTTCCGGCAGGCCCTGAGCAACGTGCTGGAGTGCGCGAAGTCGGCGGGAAGCCGCGCCGACTGCATCGGGCGCCTGACGATTTTCGTGGCGGACATGGCGGCCTATAAGGCGGCACGGCCCGCCCTGGGCCGCATCTATCGCAGTTTGTTTGGGAATCACTACCCGGCCATGACGCTGGTAGAAGTGAAATCCCTGCTGGAAGACGGAGCGCTGGTCGAGATTGAAGCAGCCGGCGTCGTACCCGATTAGCCAACGAAAGGCTCGAATGAAACCGCTGTCAGACACACAGCCCCACGGACACCTTGCACTGCAACCACACGAGCGGTCGCTCATCGGCATGTGGCTCAGACTTGCCAAGTGCTACAATCTGGCGCTGCGGGACGTTCGCGCCAGCCTGCGCGACGCCTGCACCCTGCCGCAGTTTGACGTGCTTTCGCAGCTCAAACGCAGCGACGAACGCGGTCTGACCTTCTCCGAACTCTCGCGCCTTCTGCTGGTGACGGCGGGCAACCTGACGGGCATCATCGACCGCCTGGAGGAACAGGGTCTGGTGAGGCGCGAAACCAACCCGGAAGACCGGCGCGAGACCTTCATCAAGCTCACCGAGAAGGGCCGCGACTACGCCACCGAGATCATTCCAAAGCACGAGCGCGATCTGGTGAAGATCTTCTCCGGGCTCAAGCCGGAAATCGTAGATCAACTCCGCAGCGGTCTGGCGGAGCTTCGCAAGCACCTGGACGCCCACGGGCGCCACGGTAGCGACGAATAGGGGGCGCCGTGAATCCCAAGGGCTTTCTGTACGCGGAAGAGGGCGGTATTGGGACCATCACGCTCAACCGTCCCGAGCGTCTCAATGCGCTGACGTTCGCCATCTATGCGGAGTTGGGCGCCTTCTTCCGTTACCTGGCGCAGCAAGACTCCTGCCGTGTCGTGATCATCACCGGCTCAGGGCGCGCCTTCTGCAGCGGAGGCGATGTCGAGGACATCATCGGTGAATTGTTCGCCCGCGACATGAAGGGCCTGCTGGACTTCACACGCCTGACGGTCGACCTGATTCGGGCCATGCGCGCCCTGCGCAAGCCCGTGGTGGGGGCTCTCAACGGCACAACCTGCGGCGCGGGCGCGGCCATCGCCCTGGCATGCGACTTCCGCATTGCCAGTGACGCGGCCAAATGCGCCTTCCTGTTCACCAAGGTAGGCCTCAGCGGAGCGGACATGGGGGCCTGTTTTTTGCTGCCGCGCGTCGTGGGGCTGACGAAGGCCACGGAACTGCTCATGCTGGGCGACTTCATCTCGGCGCAGGAGGCGGCAGAGGTCGGACTTTACAACGAGGTCGTCGAGCCGGAGCGGCTCATGGAGCGCGCGCAGGAGGTAGCGCAGAAACTGGCCAAAGGCCCCGCCTTTGGCCTGGCCATGACCAAGGAACTGCTCAACCGCGCCATGAGCTTTGACCTTGAAACGGCCCTGGAGGCTGAGGCCCAGGCCCAGGCTATCTGCATGCAGCATCCGGACTTCCGCGAGAGCTATGACGCGTGGAAACAGAAGCGCGAGCCGAAGTTCAGGTAGCCTATGGATGACCTGCTTCAACTTCCCTGGTTCTCCGATGCCCAGCGCGAACTGGTTCGCGACCTTCACAGGCGCGCAGGCGCGGAGCGCTGGCTGGACCCCCATGCCGATGACGTAGCGGCCCTGCGCTCGGCCTTGGATGTACTCGGACGCTGGGGAATCCTGCCCCTTACCGTGGCCCAACCCTGGAGCCTGACAAGCAACGTGCTGGCGCGCGAAGTGCTGGCCTATCATTCCGGCATTGCCGACTTGGCCTTTGTCATGCAGGCACTGGGTGCCCTGCCCATCCTGCTCATGGGCAGCGAAGCCACAAAGTCGGCCCTGCTGCCCAAGGTAGCGTCCGGCCGGGCCTGCATGGCCTTTGCCTTGTCCGAGCCTGAGGCGGGAAGCGACGTAGCGGCGCTGACCACCGCGGCCAAGCATGAGCCCCGGGGCGGTTACTGCATCGATGGCAGCAAGCACCTCATCAGCAACGCCGGCGCTGCGGACTACTACACCGTCTTTGCGCGCACCGCCGAAGGGAAGAAAGGCATCAGCGCGTTCGTGGTTGACGCACGAGCACCGGGCGTCGAGGTCGAAAAGCAGGTTCCCAGTTCTCCCCATCCTCTTGGCATCGTGCGTTTCAAGCATGTCATCGTTCCATCCTCGGCCATGCTTGGCGCTGAAGGTGACGGCCTGAAGCTGGCGCTCATGACGCTGGAGCGTTGCCGCACAACGGTGGGGGCGGCGGCTTGCGGGTTTGCCCGCCGCGCGTTTGACGAAGCACTGAAGCATTGCCGCGCGCGCCGCATGTTCGGAAGCACCCTGGCCGAACAGCCCCTGGCCCAGGCGCGTCTGGCGGAGATGCATGCAAGGCTGGAGGCATCGCGCCTGCTGGTTTACCGGGCGGCCTGGGCCTACGACCAGTCGGCAGGCCAGGGCCGCATCACGCGGCAAGCCGCCCTGGCGAAGTGGCAAGCCACCGAAAATGCCCAGTGGATCATCGACCAGGCCCTGCAACTGGCAGGGGGCCTGGGCGTGCTGCAGGGCAGCATCTTTGAGCGTCTCTACCGCGAAATCCGGCCCTTGCGCATTTACGAAGGCGCCAGCGAAGTCCAGCAGCTTGTCATCGCACGGGAGCTGCTGTCGAGCCACACTTTGACCACGCAGGAGCGTTGACCATGAGCACCTACCCGCCCTATGAACGGCACGTGTTCATCTGCCTCAATGAACGTCCGCCGGACAACAAGCGCGGCGACTGCAAACGCAAGGGCGCCGAAGAAGTCCTGCAACGCTTCAAGGACCTTGTCGATCAGATGAAGCTCAAGCCGCGCATTCGCGCCCAGAAGGCCGGATGCCTTGATACCTGCGAGCACGGCGTCAGCGTCGTGGTCTACCCCGAAGGGGTGTGGTATGCCCGCGTGACGGTGGCCGACGTGGACGAAATCGTGGAGAGCCACCTGATTCAGGGCAGGCCCGTGGAGCGTCTGCGCATGCATCCTGCGCTGCCCAAGGACTCAGGGAAGATTCACCCCGTCGGCGGTGCTTAGACGCCGCGCCATGTCGCCTTTGCACGCTTGTGATTAGTCGTCTAACACTGCGCCTGATCGCGCTACCCGAGGCCGTCGACTTGAAGCTGTTTTCGCCTATCACCATCAACGGACTCACGCTGGCCAACCGGCTCTGCGTTCCAGCCATGGTTACCCGCCTCAGCGGGGAAGACGGCTACGTCAATGAAGAAATCACCCGCCGCTACACGGCCTTTGCGCGCGGCGAGGCGGGCCTTGTAGTGGTAGAGGCCATGGCCGTGCATCGCAGCAAGTCAGGGCCGCTGCTGCGCATCTGTGGCGACGAGTTCAAGCCCGGTCTTTCCGAGCTGAGAAGGAAGATGGCCGATGCCGGCCCCTCTCGTGCGGCGCCGCAGATCATTCACTTCCTCAAGGTTTCGCGCAGTGGTTGGCGCCAGAAGGTTAGCGATCTAAGCACTGGCGAGATTCAGCAGATAGCCGCGGAGTACGCCCAGGCCGCCCTGCGCGCGCGCGAGTGCGGCTATGACGCCGTAGAGCTGCACATGGCCCACGCCTACACGCTGTCGAGCTTTCTGTCGAGGCTCAACGGGAGGCGCGATGACTATGGAGGAAGCCTTGAGAACCGGCTGCGCCTGCCGCTGGAGGTGCTGGAGGGCGTGCGTCGCGCCGTTGGCAGGGACTTCTGCATCGGGGTGCGTTTTGACGGCGAAGAGTGCATCAAGGGCGGTTACACCTCGGACGAAAGCCGCGTCATCGCGTGGAAGCTGGCCCAGGGCGGGGCAGACTATCTCTCGCTCTCTGCCGGCGGCAAATTTGAGGATGCACAGCCGCGCCCGGGTGAGCCGCTCTACCCCTACACCGGCTACTCGGGCGAACGAACCATGCCGGGGGCCAGCCACCCCGACGGCACGAACCTGCCCATGGTGGCTGCAATCAAGCAGTTTCTTCGAGGGCGGGGCTGCCACACTCCTGTGCTGGCCAGCGGCAAGATCGGCACGCCTGAGTTGGCTGAAGACGTGTTGCAGTCCGGGAGGGCAGATCTCATCGGCATGGCCCGCCCGCTGCTGGCCGACCCCCTGTGGCCACGCAAGGTACGCCAAGGGCACTTCGACAAGGTCATTCGTTGCTGCTACGCCAACGTCTGCAAGGCCAAGGACGAACATTTCCAGACGGTGACCTGCTTCCTCTGGCCCAAGGGGGCCACCCAGGCGCCACATAGTGACGACAACGAAGCTCCCTTCTGGCCACAAGGGGCAGGCCTGGAAGCCAGTTTGCGCCAGGGCCGGGTTACCTTGAGCTGGCGGCAGGCCTCAGACAACGAGGCCGTTTACGGCTATGACATCTGGCGTGGGGAAGGCGGCGCCCTGCGACGCATTGCGGCCGTGCCCGTCGGCCTGTTGACCTATCACGATGCGACGGTGGTCAGCGGCATGCGCTATGACTATGAAATCAGGGCTTACGACCTGGGCGGAAATCGTTCGGTATCGTCCAATCGCATTTGCGTTCAGGTCTGAAAACGACTTCTCTCGATTTTGTGAAGATTCAATAAGAGCGGGTTTGACGAACCTGCGCTCATGCGATAATTGTTGTGACCAGTCGGTCATGTTCATGCAGCGACAAGAGGCGGGCACTTCTTATCACAGGCGGAACGATGACAGCGAAAACCACAACCCGAGTTGTTGACCGCAAGGGCGTCAAGCTCGTTGTGGGCCAGAGTGTTTATGTCGAAGAGAGCAACATGGTCGGCCAGCTTCTGGGCGTGACCGAGCAGGAAGGGGTCTGCCTCGTGCGCCTCGTCGGGACTGGCCAGGTGGTGACAGTGCCCTCCAAGCTTGTGACCATTGCGTCTTGGGATCAGGTTCGCAAGGGTGGCAGCCAGGGCGATAGCTCCAAGACTACGCTTTTCTAGATGCGCATCAGGGTTTGACCCAGGGCGGTCCGCAAGGGCCGCCCTGCGGCATTTCATGCGCCATATAGTGATTTACGTCCGGCGCACAAGATTTGTGCTCCCAAGGCTTTGCGGCGCTCGCCCGGTTTCTTCAGGTTTCTTTTCGGCTCCTGTGTCCCAAAGTTCCAAGCCATGAGGGCGCGCTTTGCGC
>ERZ761602.1762-NODE-1762-length-37509-cov-11.199098_pt1 | contig 37509 bp, 36 predicted proteins | sample MGYA00512165_ERZ761602 | MGnify/ENA primary metagenome ERZ761602 (study PRJEB28899, sample SAMN02445085) | bioreactor sludge metagenome | biome: EBPR sludge; isolation source: Thorneside wastewater treatment plant | place: Australia: Brisbane, Thorneside...
CGTCAACCTCGGCCTCGAAGAAGTCGGCAACCTTGCCGAGCATTGAATCGAGGGCACCGGATTCTTCGCCGATGGCGACCATCTGATTCACCATGTTGGGGAAAAGCGCCGAGTTCTGCATTGCCGAAGTAAGGCTGGTGCCGGTACTGACCTCGCCCTGGATCTGCCGGGTGCCGATCTTGTAAACGTAGTTGCCGGCTGCGCCACCGACCGATTCCAGCGACTCGACAAGGGGGACGCCGGCGGCGAACATGGTGGACAGGGTACGCGTCCAGCGGGCGATCACCGACTTGCGAATGATGTCGCCGAAAATAGGTAAACGGAGGAACAGGCGGTCGAAAGCCATCTGCATTTTTTCCGAGCGTTTCCAGGTATAGAAAAAAGCGTAGATGGCGGCGCCGATTCCGCCGAAAATCGCCCACCAATACTCGATGAAAAAGTCCGATATGGCGATCACCACCAGAGTTGGTGTCGGCAGGTCGGCGCCAAAGCTCTTGAAGACTTCCTTGAACGCCGGAATCACGAAGATCATGATCACCGCGGTGATCACGAAAGCGACGACGATGATCGCCACCGGGTAGAACAGTGCGGCCTTGATCTTGGACTTGATGGCGAGCATTTTCTCCTTGTAGTTCGCCAGGCGGTCGAGGAGCGTTTCGAGTATGCCGGCCTGCTCGCCGGCAGCGACCAGATTGCAGTACAACTGGTCGAAAAACAATGGGTACTTGCGGAAGGCTTGCGATAGCGAGCTGCCGGTCTCGACGTCCGACTTGATGTCCAGGAGCAGTTTGCCGACCGCAGGGTTGTCGTGTCCGCGTCCGACGATTTCAAAGGTCTGCAGTAGCGGCACGCCGGCCTTCATCATCGTCGCCAACTGCCGTGTGAATAGCGTGATGTCCTTTTCAGTGACCTGTCGCCCGCCCTTGAAGCGCTGCTTGGAGACCTTGCTGACCAGAATTCCCTGCCGCCGCAGCGTGGCGCGCACGACGTTCTGGCTGTTGGCGCGTAGCTCGCCGCGAACGACCTTGCCAGCCTTGTTTTTTCCTTCCCATAGAAAGGTGAACTCCTTGACTTCTGCCTCGGCTTTTCGGGTACGTTTTGCGGCGGTGGCCATTTATTTCCTCGTCTTCAAGCGTTGGTGCTGCCGAGAATCTCGTCGAGAGAGGTGAGCCCCTGCTTGACCTTCAGCAGCCCGGAGCGCCGCAGATCATTGACTCCGTCCTGCCTGGCCTGGGCTGCCACGTCATGTTCCGTGCCGTTGGCCATGACAATGCGTTGAATCGCTTCGGTGACCGGCATCACTTCGTAGAGACCTACGCGCCCCTTGTAGCCACTGCCCTTGCAGCGATCGCACTCGCCCGGACCGTAGAGCGTCCAGGTGCCATCAAGATCGCTTTCCAGGAAACCGGCGTTGAGCAGGGTCTCGACCGGTGTTTCGAGGGGTTTCTTGCAGGAGCACAGCCGACGCACGAGACGTTGCGCGGTGATCAGTAGAATGCTCGAGGCGAGGTTGAAGGTCGGGATGCCCATGTTCATCAGGCGAGTCAGCGTTCCCGGCGCATCGTTGGTGTGCAGGGTTGACAAGACGATGTGCCCGGTCTGTGCCGCTTTGATCGCGATTTCCGCGGTTTCGATGTCGCGAATCTCGCCGACCATAATGATGTCCGGGTCCTGCCGGAGAAAAGCCTTGAGCGCGACCGGGAAGGTCAGCCCGGCCTTGTCATCGACGTTGACCTGGTTGATTCCTGGCAGCGGTATTTCGGCCGGATCTTCGGCGGTGGCGATATTGACCCCGGCCTTGTTGAGGATGTTAAGGCAGGTATAGAGGGAAACGGTCTTTCCTGAACCCGTTGGTCCGGTGACCAGGATCATCCCGTAGGGGCGGTGGATGGCGTCGAGCAACAGCGCCTTCTGTTCCGGCTCGTAGCCCAGGGCATCGATTCCGAGGCTGGCACTGGCCGGGTCGAGAATCCGCAGGACGATCTTCTCGCCGTACATGGTCGGCAAGGTACTGACCCGAAAGTCGATGGCTCGGCTTTTGGACAGCACCAGACGCATCCGACCATCCTGGGGTACGCGCTTCTCGGCAATGTTCAGGCGCGAAATGACCTTGATCCGCGACGCAATCTTGTCCTTGATGACCAGCGGCGGCGCCGCCACCTCGCGCAGGATGCCGTCGGTGCGAAAACGGATGCGATAGCTCTTTTCATACGGTTCGAAATGGATGTCGGAGGCACCATCATTGATCGCGTCGAGCATCATCTTCTGAATGAACCTGACGACCGGCGCGTCGTCGACCTCAAGGCTCGACGCTTCGTCGGCTTTTTCCTGCGTTTGCTCGTCCGTAAACTCGAGGTTGATGTCCTCGCTGGTAAAGTTCTTGAGAGTCTCCTCGACCGATTCCGAGAGTTTGGCGACCAGCGGGGCGAGCTTGCTTTCCTCGACGATGACCGGGTCCACTGCCAGTCCGGTCTGGAAGCGGATTTCATCAAGCGCGCGCAGATTGGTCGGGTCGGCGATGGCGATCGCCAAGCGGTTGCCACGCTTGTGAAGCGGCACGACGCGATGGCTGGCGATCAGCTTGCGGTCAATCGCGCTTTTCTGGATCTGTCCGTCGTCGAAGGCGGACAGGTCGAGCAAAGGGTAGCCGAACTTCTCGGCGGCAAAGCGCGCCAGGTCAAGGAAGGTCGCCTTGTTGGCCTTGACCATCTGTTCGATCAGCGAAGTCCGGTTGGCGGCCGCCTGCGCGAGCAGGGACTCCGCCTCGGCTTCCTTGAGCCGACCAGCTTGCACCAGCGCACGGGCGAGGCCGCTGAGCGGGGGAGTTTGCGGATTGGCTGCCATTGTTTGCGATAGGACCTTGCAATGCGTTGGGAACCATCAGGTCCCGGCTATGCCGAGTTATTAGCCTTTCCGATGATGCATTGACTCAGCGTGTTTGTAAAGGAGCCGCTTTTCAGCAGGAATCCCGGTCCCGGGGCTGCTCGCGGAGCCGCCTGTTGCTTGCTTATGTAGCGGGTGTGCTGTGCACGCTGGATCTCGCGCACCCGCTGCCTCTTCGATAGTTGTGGGATGGGCGACGGCGGTGCCGTCGCCGGACGATCGGCTGCATTTACTCGCTGGCGGCCTCGCTGGCGGCCTCGATGACGATCAGGGCGCTCATGTCCACCACGCGACGAACGCTCGAAGTTGCTGCCAGCACATGCACCGGGCGCGCCGCGCCGAGCAGGATCGGGCCGACCGACATGCCGTCGCCACCGGTCATCTTGAGCAGGTTGTAGGAAATGTTGGCGGCATCCAGGTTGGGCATCACCAGTAGATTTGCCTCGCCGCTCAGCGGCGACTGCGGGTCCGAGCGCTCCCGTATGCTTTGCGAGAGGGCGCTTTCGCCGTGCATCTCGCCGTCGATCTCCAGATCCGGCGCCCTGGTGCGAACGATTTCCACCGCTCTGGCGACCTTGCGGGCCCCAGCGGTGAGCGACGATCCAAAGTTCGAGTGCGAGAGCATGGCCACCTTCGGCCGGATCGCGAAGCGACGAACCGCTTCGGCGGCCATCAGCGTGATCTCGGCCAGCTGCTCGGCATCGGGATCCTCGTTGACGTGCGTATCGCAGAGGAAAAGCGCGCGGCCAGGCAGCAAGACATGCGTCATCGCGGCCATGGTGTTGCACCCGGGCTCCTTGCCGATAATCTCGTCAATCTGCCGCAGATGGTGCGCAAATCGGCCGGAGAGACCGCAGATCATGCCGTCGGCGTAACCGAGGCTGAGCAGCATGGCTCCGATGATGGTGTTGTTGGTACGCAAGCGCGTCTTGGCGATATCGATGGTCACCCCGCAGCGTTTGCGCGACTGATGATAGGCGGTCCAGCACTCCTTGTAGCGCTCGTCGTTGGCCGGATCGACGATGTCGAAATCGGTGCCCGGGCGCAGCTTCGAGGAGAGGCGCTTGAGGCGCGTCGCAATGACTTCGGGGCGCCCAATCAGGATCGGGCGGGTCAGCCCTTCATTGATGATCGTCTGGGCTGCGCGCAGCATGCGTTCGTCCTCGCCGTCGCAATAGACGATGCGCGTTTCGCTGCTGCGCTTGGCGGCCGAGAACACGGCCCGCATACCGACGCCGCTCCGATAGACGAACTCGCGCAGCTTCTCGCGGTAGGCCTCCATATCGGCTATGGGCCGGGTGGCCACACCTGAATTCATCGCCGCCAGGGCGACCGCCGGGGCAATGATGGTGATCAAGCTCGGATCGAAAGGCTTGGGAATCAGATAATCGCGGCCAAAAACCAGTTCCTGGCCGGGGTAGGCCAAGGCCACTTCATCGCTCACGTCTTCCTGTGCCATCGCTGCCAGGGCTTTGACGCAGGCCATCTTCATCTGTTCGTTGATGCCCGTTGCGCCGACGTCGAGCGCGCCGCGGAAAATAAAGGGAAAACAGAGGACGTTGTTGACCTGGTTCGGATAGTCCGAGCGGCCGGTGGCGATGAGCACGTCGGGGCGCACTTTGCGGGCCAGTTCGGGCATGATTTCCGGGGTCGGATTGGCGAGCGCGAAGACGATTGGATCCTTGGCCATGGTGACGAGCATCTCGGGTTCGAGGATCCCTGCTGCCGAGAGCCCGAGGAAGATGTCGGCGCCGGCGAGCGCTTCGCCGAGCGTACGGCAGTTGGTGTCGCGGGCATAACGCGCCTTGTTGGGTTCCATGTCCGCGTCACGGCCGGCGTAAATCACGCCTTTCGAATCGCAGACCAGAATGTTCTCGCGACGCACGCCCAGATCACACCACAGATTCAGGCAGGAAATTGCCGCTGCCCCAGCGCCCGAGCAGACAACGCTCACCTCGGCGATTTTCTTGCCGGTCACCTTGAGTGCGTTGAGGATCGCTGCCGATGAAATGATTGCCGTGCCGTGCTGATCATCGTGAAAGACCGGGATCGACATCCGTTCCTTGAGCTTGGCCTCAATATAGAAGCACTCCGGGGCCTTGATGTCTTCCAGGTTAATCCCGCCCAAGGTCGGCTCCATCGCGGCAATCATGTCGATCAGCCGGTCAGGGTCTCTTTCGGCCAGTTCTATGTCAAAGACATCGATGCCGGCGAATTTCTTGAACAGGCAGCCCTTTCCTTCCATCACCGGCTTTGCCGCCAACGGACCGATGTTGCCCAGACCGAGCACGGCCGTGCCGTTGGTGATCACGCCGACCAGATTCGCCCGCGACGTATATTGGCTGGCCGAACCGGGATCATCGACGATGGCGTGGCATGCAAAAGCGACCCCTGGGGAATAGGCAAGCGCCAGATCGAGCTGGTTGTTCAGTCCCTTCGTCGGCTGGACGGCTATCTTGCCCGGAGTCGGCTGGCTGTGATATTCCAGAGCGGCTTCGCGAAGATCGGCCTGGCGCAGATCGTTTTCCATCTTTGGCTCCTGACGCGGTGTTCATCAAAAATAAAGCGCGTCACTTTAGCCGACTGACGCGGTTTACACAAAATAGATGCTTTTTCCCTGCGCACGTTCCAGTTTTTCGGGCTGCCGCCGGCCCGGGCATGATCGCCGCGCCAGCGATGAGTTTCCGGTTGGCGGAGCCTGTAGCGCTATTTGTTGACGGCATTTCCGAAGCGAGGAGTGAGCAGCGCGCGCTGCGCTCACGGCGGGGGTAAAATGATGTCAGCACGCGCGGCCTGACATGCCATGTGGCTAGATGGGGAGCTGTGGCGTGCGTTCGACTTGAATGGGAGATGAGGAATGGGCCAAACCACCACCAGTATGCTGCGCGCCGTCGCTCTTGTCGGGCACGGTGCTGCCGGCAAGACGACGCTAGCCGAAAGCCTGCTCGCTGCCGCCGGCGAGATCAGTAGTCGCGGCGCCGTCGAGAAAGGCAATACCGTTTGCGACTTTGACCCGCAGGAGAGGGAATTCGGCCACTCGCTGAACGCGGCGCTGGTGGGGTTTTCGTGGCAGGATGCATATGTTCATCTGATCGATACGCCAGGCTTTCCCGACTTTGCCGGACAGGCGATCAGCGCCCTGGCCGCGGTCGACACGGCGCTGGTGGTAATCAACGCGCAAAACGGAATCGAGCTGTCGACCGAAAAGATGATGCAGCTGGCAGCCGCTCGCGGTGTCTGCCGGATGATTGTCATCAACAAGATTGATGCCGACAATGTTGATCTGCCGGCGCTGGTCGGCGAGATTCGTGAGCGCTTCGGGCGTGAGTGCATGCTGCTCGACTTGCCGGTCAAGCAGGGTGCCGAGGTCGTCGAACTGCTCGGTCACGACAGCGGCGAGAGCGATTTCGAATCGGTGGCTGCCGCGCACCGCGCCTTGATCGATCAGATCGTCGAGGAAGACGAGGACCTGCTCGCCCGCTACCTGGACGAAGGCCTCGATCCGAGCCCCGACGAACTGCATGTCCCCTTCGAGAAAGCGCTGCGCTCTGGTCACCTGATTCCGATCCTCTTCGTTTCGGCAAAAACCGGCGCCGGCATTCCGCAACTGCTCGACGCACTGGCGCAACTGGCACCCAGTCCGGCCGAAGGTAATCCGCCGCCGTTCTATCGCGGCGAGCCGGGCGGGCCGACGGAAGCTTTTCAGGCCGAGCCGGACCCGGAAAAGCATGTTCTGGCGCACGTCTTCAAGATCGTCAGCGACCCTTTCATTGGCAAGGTCGGCGTTTTCCGCGTTCATCAGGGCACCATCCGCAAGGATTCGCAGCTTTTCGTCGGCGACGGCAAGCGCCCGTTCAAGGTCGGTCACATCTATCGCCTGCAAGGCAAAGAGTATCTCGAAGCCGAGTCGCTGCTGCCGGGCGACCTCGGCGCCGTGGCGAAGGTAGATGAAATCGAGTTCGACTGCGTACTGCACGATTCGCACGACGAAGACCACATCCATCTCAAACCGCTCGAGTTTCCGCAGCCGATGCATGGTCTGGCGGTGACCGCCGTACGCAAGGCCGACGAGCAGCGCCTGTTCGAAATTCTGCGCAAGCTTGAGGTGGAAGACCCATGCTTCAGGATCGAACGCCATGCGACGACCAACGAAACGGTGATTCGCGGTATCGGCGAGATGCACCTGCGCGCCAAGCTGACGCGGCTGGCGCAGCAGTACAAACTGGAACTCGATACTGCCCCGCCGCAGATTGCCTATCGTGAAGCGATCACGGCAGCTGCCGAAGGCCACTGCCGGCACAAGAAGCAGAGTGGCGGTGCCGGTCAGTTTGGTGAGGTGGCGCTGCGCGTCGAACCGCTGGAACGTGGCGCCGGCTTCGAATTCGTCGATATCGTCAAGGGCGGCGTCATTCCGGGGGTGTTCATGGCCTCGGTCGAGAAAGGCGTTCGTCAGGCGCTGGCCGACGGCGTCATCGCCGGCTTCGCGGTGCAGGACCTGCGGGTTACCGTACACGACGGCAAGTCGCACCCGGTCGACGGCAAGGACATTGCTTTCCAGACCGCTGGTCGTAAAGCGACGATCGAAGCAATTCGCGCCGCCAAGCCGATCGTTCTCGAGCCGGTGGTGGAAATCGAAATTCTCGCCCCCGAGGCCATGACCGGCGACCTCACCGGCGACCTTTCCAGCAAGCGCGGCCACCTCACGGGCACGCAGCCGCGCGGGCCGGGAGTCATGGCGATCACCGGCCAGGTGCCGCTGGCCGAGCTCGACGGCTACCAGTCGCGTCTGAAATCGCTGACCGCCGGGCAGGGCTCGTACAGCATCAGTTTCTCGCATTACGCGCAGGTACCGCCAGCGACGCAACAGCAACTCGTCGCCGAGCATCAGGTGGTCGACGAGGAGTAGTGGCCAGCGCGAAGCGACCGGGCGCCGGGGCGTCGTGACTCGCGCTGCCAAACTCGCCGACTGGTTTCTTCTGCTGGCCCGTCGGCTGCTGTATTTCTGGGTGCGTAGCTCGGTCTTCCCGGAGAAGGCGCAGGACCTGCGCCTTGATCCGGGCAAGCCGGTCTGTTACGTGCTGCAGGACCGCCACTTCTCGAACCTCCTGGTGCTCTTCGAGGAATCGCGACGGGCGGGCCTGCCACCAGCCGAGGCGCCGCTAGACATCGCCGGGCCGCGCCAGGCGCGCTCCTTCTTCTTCGTCAATCGTGACCGCAGCCCGGCCGGTCGGGCGCGTGATCAGAGTGATCATTCGCCACTGCTCGCAGACCTGATTCGGGCGACCATCGCCGACCCGCGGCTTGACGTGCAGTTGCTGCCGGTGGTCATCCTCTGGGGGCGCTCGCCGGGCAAGCAGGACTCGATTCTCAAGGCGCTGTTCTCCGAAACCTGGCGCCCGCCAGGCGCCTGGCGACAGCTGCTGGCTGTCGTCCTGCACGGCCGGCAGGTACTGGTGCGCTTTAACTCGCCGATCTCGCTGAGCGGTCTGGTGCACGGCGGACTCGACCAGGAACAGGCGCTGCGCAAACTGTCGCGCGTCTTGCGGGTGCATTTTCGGCGCCAGCGGCAGATGGCCATCGGCCCCGATCTGTCGCACCGCAACACGCAGGTGGCCGCGGTGCTTGCCGGCGAGCGCGTGCGCGCGGCGATTGCCAGCGAGGCAGCGACCCACGGCATCCCGCCCGATAAGGCGAGCGCGCGCGCGGCCAGATTTGCACGCGAGATTGCCTCCGACTATTCGCACGGCGCCGTTCGTGCGCTGGAGCTCTTCCTGACCTGGCTGTGGAAACGGCTTTACGACGGCATCGAGGCGCATAACTTCGAAGCGCTGACGCGCATCGCGCCAGGTCATGAAATCGTCTACGTTCCCTGCCACCGCAGCCATATCGATTACCTGCTGCTTTCCTACCTGATTCGCCGCAAGGGGCTGACGCCGCCGCATATCGCCGCCGGTGCCAACCTCAATTTGCCGATCGTCGGTGTCTTGCTACGCCGCTGCGGTGCCTTTTTCCTGCGTCGCAGTCTCAAGGGCGAGCCCTTGTACGCAGCCGTTTTCGACGAATACCTGCATCTGATTCTGGCGCGTGGTTTTCCGCTCGAATACTTCATCGAAGGCGGACGCAGCCGTAGCGGCAGAATGCTGACGCCCAAGGCCGGCATCCTAGCCATGACCGTGCACAGCTTCATTCGCGAGCACAGCCGGCCGCTGGTGTTCGTCCCGGTGTATATCGGCTACGAGAAGCTTCTCGAAGGACACAGTTACCTTGGCGAGTTGGCTGGCAAGGCCAAGCGACGAGAGTCACTGTGGGGCGTTATCCGCAGCATCCGCAGCATCCGGAGGGTGTTTGGCAGGGTTCATGTCAACGTCGGTGAGCCGCTGCCTCTGGCTGGCTTTCTCGACGTGCGCCACGCCGGCTGGCGCGAACAGGCTGGCGATTGCCCTGCGCCGTGGTCACGCGCGGTGGTCCGCCACGCGGCCGCCGAAATTGCTACGCGGATTAACGAGGCGAGCGTGCTCAATCCGGTGAATCTGATTGCCCTGGCACTGTTGGCAACGCCCCGCCATACTGCCGACGAGTATTCGCTGCAACGCTTGATTTCGCATTACCAGGCCTTGTTCATCGAAGCCCCGTACGCGCCGAGCAGCATCGCCTGCGCCCTCGATGCGCAGCAAGTGGTGGTCTACGGCGAGCGTCTGGCCTTCGTCGAGCGCTTTTCCGATCCGCTGGGTGATCTGATCCGGGTGCCGGAGAAGCAGGCGCCATTGCTCGCCTACTTTCGCAACAACGTCTTGCACCTCTTCGCTCTGCCGGCCGTGATCTCCTGCCTGATGAGTCACAATCGGCGGCTCGACGGTGCGCGCATGGCGCGGGCAGTACGCGGCATTTACGCCTTGATCCGTGGCGAGCTTTTCCTGCGCTGGTCGGAAGACGAGCTGGCGGCGGCCGGCGACGCCGTGATCGAAGTCCTGATTGGTCGCGGCCTCTTGTTGCGCAGCGATCCGACGGGAGAATTGGCGGCGCCGGAGCCGATCAGCCAGGAGTTTGCCGAGCTGCATTTGCTCGGCGAAAGCATTCGCCCATTGCTGGAGAGATATTTCCTGACTCTGGCCCTGCTCGAACAACACGGTAGCGGCCAGCTGACTCGCCAGTCGCTCGAAGACAGCTGCCATCGTCTCGGACAGCGGCTGGCACTGCTTTACGAATTCAACTCGCCCGAGTTTGCCGAAAAGCTCGCTTTCTCGGGCTTCATCGCGACCTTGATAGAAGGCGAGTTTCTCGGCGAGGATGACGCTGGCCGGCTGCATTTCGACCATCGGCTAATGACCCCGCTGGCCGACGCAGAGCTGCTGCTTTCGGGCGCGGCCAGGCAGGCGATCCGGCGCATGGCCGGACGGTCCGGAGGCGGCGGCGACAGCGCCGGCGCGCCATCAGTGCCGCCGCGGTCCTGAATGGTCCTGGTGGCTGCCTCCAGGCGCGCTTCTCAGGCGCGTGATTTGCTGGTGCGCTTTTTGGCTGCTTTTTCGAGACGCTGTTTCTCGGCGTATACCTTCTTCGCGTAGCCGGTTGCCGGGTCAGTGGCCGAGCCAGCGTAGTGCTGCAGGCCGCCGGTGAGGCTGCCGCGCCAGCGGATGGCCTCTTCCAGGACATGGACGCCAACCTGAATGTTGGTCACCGGGTCGAGAAAAGGCTGCGCGCCGGCGTCTTCCGGGAGCTTGTCCTTGTGAATGCCAGGCATCACCTGCATCAGGCCCTGCGCGCCGACCGAGCTTTCGGCAAAGGGATTGAAGCGCGACTCGATACCGATGATGGCAATGATCAGCAGCGGGTCGAGCTTGCGTTCGCGGCCGACGCTCTGCGCGGCTTCGAAGATCGGAACCAGGGCCTCGGGGGCCACGCGGTAGCGATTCGACACGTAATCGAGTGCACGTTGCAGCGAGGGGCGCAGTGCTTCGGGGGCGGGTTCGGGCGCTTCCACGACGGCTTCGACTTTCGCCGCTGGCACAGCTTGCACGGGTGGCGGCTCGGCGATGGCGACCGAAGCTTCCTCTTCGGCCATCAAGGATGGCGAGACGGTCGCGGGTAAAGCGACTTCCTGTGCGGCGGCGGTTTCCGGCACCGGCGCTGCCGGCAGCGGGGCTGTCGGCTCGGCGACGAACAATTGCAGTTGCTCGTCATCGGAATTGCTACCGACGCTGAAGGCCGGTTTGACCGTGCCCACGAGGAGCACCAGACCGACGATGATCAAAGCGCACTGAATGAAACTCAAGGTGGCGTCGCTGCGACGCGGCCTCGTACTTTTTAGTGAGATTGTGGCAGACATGCTCTCTCCTTCACTGTCGTCACCGTCGTCGTGCTGCATGCCGACGATGAAAATTACAGATGGGTGCAAAGCCTCGAACTTGGGGGAAACAGGTACCCTGAGGCCGGGTCTCTGCGCGGATGGTGCACCGCAAACAGAGGGGCGAGAAGCAAGCGGGGCCGCTGAAAGGGCCGTGTGTCGTTTCAACTGAGCGCTGAAATTTGCTTGCTTCGGATCAACTGGGGCGGACTTTATTGATTATCGGGGGTCTGGTCAACCCGGCTCGCTGGGAGTGCCGCACCAAAACGCGCCAGCTTCCAGCCCGAAAGCATAGCGCCGGCTGAATGCGAAAAACGCCGCGGTCGCTGCGCGCCTTGCGCCAAGGGCGGTCGAGCTCTGCCCCGGGCCGGCGGAGTGGCGTTCGTCATGGCCGGCTGGCGCCCGATTAGACTGTTGCAAAAACACAACACTCGGGCGCTTTTTGCGGCGTCGCAACATTGCGTTTCGTGCTTTCCCGTGCGGCGGCGCAAACCCTTGTGCCGACCTTACGGTCGATATAATGCCCACATCCATCCCCTCCCCACTGCCAGCCAACTTGCCCCCATCCATGGACATCGCACTGCTCTTCTTCCTGATCCTGCTCAACGGCGTTCTCGCGATGTCGGAAATCGCGCTGATCTCTTCGCGTCAGTCACGGCTGCAGAAGCTCGCAGACGATGGCAACCGGGGGGCACGTTCGGCGCTGGCACTGCAGCAGGAGCCGTCGATCTTCCTGTCCACCGTCCAGGTCGGTATTACCAGCGTGGGCATTCTCAGCGGCGCCATCGGCGAAGCCACGTTGGCGGCACCCCTCGGCGAGTGGCTGGCGGGCATCCCCGCGCTGGCACCCTACGCCCGGGCCATCTCGATGACGGTGGTCGTCGGCGCGGTGACCTATTTCGCGGTGGTTGTCGGCGAACTGGTTCCCAAGCGCCTCGGGCTGCTGGCGCCGGAAAGCGTTGCCGCAATGATTGCCCCGCCGATGAATTTGCTCTCGCTATTGGCGCGTCCGCTGGTCTGGCTGCTTGCCTCGTCATCGAGCCTGCTGCTGCGTCTGCTCGGGGCGCGCCAGGTGCCGGACTCGTCGGTCAGCGATGACGAAATCAAGATCCTCATGAGTCAGGGTGCCCGGGCGGGAGTCTTCCACGTCAGCGAACAGGAGATCGTTGCCAACGTCCTGCGCCTCGACCAGCAGCGCATCCGCGAGATCATGACCCACCGCAAGGACCTCTATCTGATCGATCTTTGCGCCAGCGAAGCGGAAATCCGCGACCGCCTCGCCGCCAGCCCCTTCAAACGCGTGGTCGTCTGCCGCGACGGCCTCGACAATCTCATCGGCGTCCTGCGCACCAGCGATTTGCTCAAGGGCGCGCTCTCTGGCGGGCCGCTGGCCATCGAGGACTTCGTGCGGCCGCCGCTGTACGTGCCGGCGAGCGTGAACACCACGCAGTTGCTGGAAACCTTCCGCCGGGCGCGTCAGCAGTGCGCCTTAATGGTCGACGAATACGGGGAGCTGCAGGGCCTGGTGACGCTGACCGACGTACTGACCTCGATCGTTGGCGAGCTGCCGGTCTTCGACATCCCCGAGGAAGAGGATATTGTCGCGCGCGAAGACGGCTCATGGCTGGTCGACGGGAGTGTTACCCTCGAACGACTGCGCAGCGTTCTCCACATCGCCGCCGAACTGCCGGGGGAGGAAGAAAACGCCTTTCACACGCTTGGCGGTTTCATCATGTATGTTCTTGGTCACATTCCCAAGGCCGCGGACCATTTCGAGTTCGCCGGGCTGCGTTTCGAAGTCGTCGACATGGATCACAATCGCGTCGACAAGGTCTTGATTTCACGCACGCTTCCCGGCGAAGAAAGCCTGCTTGACGGAGTTGGCCAGGCGTTCCCGCCGGGCAGCGATCAGGCGGCGTAGCGCGTCGGATCGGCCACCGCGGCGGCGACAAAACCGGCTCGCCGCAGGCGGCAGGAATCACAGACGCCGCAGGCGTGGCCTGATGAATCCGCCTGGTAGCAGGAAACGGTGAGGGCGTAATCGACGCCCAGCTCGGCGCCACGCTGGATGATCTGCGCCTTGCCAAGATTGATCAGCGGCGCATGCACATGCAGCGCCGCGCCTTCGATGGCAGCCTTGGTCGCCAGCCGGGCCATGCGCTCGAAGGCGGCGATGTATTCCGGTCGGCAATCGGGATAGCCCGAGTAATCGACGGCATTGACCCCGACAAAGAGGTCCTTGCTGCCGAGCACTTCGGCCCAGGCCAGCGCCAGCGAAAGCATGATCGTGTTGCGCGCCGGGACATAGGTCACCGGAATTCCCGGCTCGACGCCGCCGACCGGGACGTCGATCGCCGCGTCGGTCAGCGCCGAGCCGCCGAAGACGTCCAGCGACAGGCTGACGACGCGATGCTCAGCAGCCCCGAGCGCCGAAGCAACCGCCACCGCCGCATCCAGTTCGGCGCGATGACGCTGGCCGTAGTCGATCGACAGACAATGGCAGTCGAAACCGGCGGCCCGGGCGATCGCCAAGGTCGTCGCCGAGTCCAGCCCGCCGGAGAGCAGAACCACGGCGCGCTGGCCGTGTGAGTCGGGTGGCGTATTCATGGGGTCGAAAATATACCGCTTTCCGGCGTAGACGGTGCGTCTTTCGGACGCGCTCGCCCGAAAGACGCACTGCCTGCCCCTCTCCCCTCGTGGGAGAGGGCTTGGGGAGAGGGGGCGACCGGAGACGAGCGAAACCGCCAGCGCCGCCGCCGCCCTCGCCGCCGCCTAATCAGGCCTTCCCCGAGCCTTCCGGCAGCTTCAGTACATCCTTGATTTCACCGAGGCTTTCCGGGATGCGTTTGGCAATTTCAGCGCTCGCCTGCTGATTGGCCTGAATCACGATTTGCGTCAGTTCCTGCATCTGCCTGACGGCGGTTGCAAAGGCTTTCTTGGCCAGCTCGCTTTCGCTGGCCAGCAGCTCTTGCGGCGAACCGGACTGGGCGAGTTTGCCGATTGCCGCGGTCAGTTCGCGCATCGTTTCCTGCAGTAGCTTGCCCTGCCATTCGCCGACGGCTTTCATGCCAGCCAGCGCGGCTTGATTGGAGGCGTTCAGCGCTTCCAGGTTGTCGCGCTGGCTGGCGACCAGAGCGTCCATGTTGACCCCGGGCAGTTTGACGCCGGCCATGAAGTTGAGCATTTGTTCGCTGCTCTTGGTCAGGTCCATGCTGGCGACTGCCTTGGTCCAATCGCTGAGTTGTTGAGAAAGGTCTGCCATGCTTTTGTTCTCCTATCGAGCTGAGATTGGCTACCCTTGGTTGCGGGTAACCGTGAATCAATCTGCTCCAGGGGGGCTGACCAGCCACCACCCGTGCGGCTTGTGCACCCTGGCCCAGCGTTTCACTCCGGTGCTACTAGCAGTAAGGACTGCCCACCGGCGAGAATGTTGATCATCTGGGCGACGGCCTTGATCTGCTTGCCATCCCGGGTGTGGTAGCCGGCGTGGGTGTAGTTCTGCCCCCACCAGTCCCAGCAGCCGCGCGGATTGACCGGGCCCAGGCTGCGCGCCTGAATTTGCGGATAGAGAATAATCAGGTCGTTGGCTTTGGCCCACTCGTTATAACCGGCAAACTTGGCAAACAGGTTGCCGCTATGGCCGGGCCGATAGTCAGTCGTGCCGCCCTGCTTGCAGCCGTGGAAGGCAATGTGCAGCTTGCACGGTCGCCCGTCCTTGCAGGGCTCGGGAATGAAGATGTAGCCTTCTCTGGCCATCGAGGCATTCTGCAGTGCGCTATAGGGAATATTCGAGAACTTGCTGAAGACCTGGCGTTGGTCGAAAGCCTGTAGCTCGCTCTCCTGCACCGGCTGGCGGCCCTTGTTCAGCGCCTCGGTGCCGTAGATGCGCGCGAGGATCGCGCCAGCAAGATCGACGTCCTTGAGCTCCTTGCACAGCGCCAGCTTGTCGGCTGGCGGACAGGCGGCCGCCGCTTTGCCACCCGCTGTCGGGGCTGGTAGACAGAGGCAGTGGTTCTTTTCCTCGTGCTGCCTGGCCACGCTCTGGCAGTCGTCGATGTAGGCGTTGGTCTTTGCGGGAGGAGGTGGCGCCGGTGGCAGGGCACAGTCACCAACGACGCTGCCAGCGGGCTTGCCGAAACTATCGCGGACCATCGTGTGGCGGGCGGGGAAGCTGCCGCTGAAGTCGATGTTGCCTTGACGCACGGCGCCCTTGTCGGGATCGGCATAGAAGTGAAGAACAGTAGCCATTACCCCGTTCGGGACGATGCTGTCGTAGATGCCGCTGAACAAATAGACCCTGTCGTCGCGCAGATTGGCGAGCGGACTGATCTTGCCGGCGGTTTCCTGCTTCCGAGCCTCAGCGAAAGACGCAGTCGCCGCACGTTCGATCTCGTACCTGCTTTTGGGCGCCAGGTCGGTCTTGGCGCACAGCTTGGGGTCCAGCTTGAAGGCCAGACATTCGAGCATCGCGAACTGACTGCAACGCGTGACCGCGTCGAGAATGTTACCGCGCGCACAGTAGTAGGGGCCGCCGGCAACGATCCCGGCGCCCATGATGTGCTGTGAGTGTGCCACGTGGAACTGGTGCGCCATGAAGCCGCCCGAGGAAATGCCCGACACGGAAATCTGGGCCGGATCGAGCTTGACAGCCGCCGCCACGTCTTCCAGCGCCGGTGCAGCGGCGACGCAAGCGGAAAATGTCAGCACCCAGGGTGCTGCAATGCCTAGGAAGTAGCGTCGAGCGCTGGCGTTCATCTCCTGCCGAGACATGATTCTCCTCCCATTGTTCTTGAGCGTACTCCGACCCGCTCCTCGAGTCCTGATAGCGAGCGCGAGCGAAATGTTGCACTGCACTATCAAGGATAGGGAGCGGCTGGCGAAAGTCAAGGAGGGGCGTCCGAACGACAGGGTTGCCCGGACAGGCGTCGCGCGCGACGGTGGTGGACTACGGGCAGAGCAGGGCCGAAAGCTCGCGCTGCAGTAGATCCGGGTCGCCGGCGTTCAGTTCGACGAGGCGCCGCAAGTGGGTGACGCTGTCGACATCGATGCTCTGGCAGGCGAGGCCTGCCCGGCGACCTTCGCGGTGTGCGACGGTGGTCTGCATGCGAAGCTCCGTTCCCGCCGCGTCGAGGTGGACGCGAAGTTCAGCGGTTGCCCCAAGCCCAGGCTCGGCCTGCGTCGGCAGCTGGATCAGCGCACCACGCAGGGATAGGTCGACGACGAGAACTTCGCAAGGCTGCTCAGCGAGCAGCAACTGGGCGGCTGAAGTGAAGGAAATCCGGGAATAGTGACGTCGCTGTTCGGTCATGGCCGATTGCTCACAAGGCTTATCTGCCCCGCAGCTTACCCCAAAGAATCTTGTGCAGCTGCAACTGGAAGCGCACTGGCAGGCGGTCGGCGACCAGCCAGTCGGCGAGTGTTGCCGCCGGCAAGTCGTCGTCCACCGGCGAAAAAAGCAGTGGGCAGAGGGCCGCAAGCTGCCGTTCCTCGATCAGCCGGCGCGCCCATTCGTAGTCGGAGCGGTCCTTGAGGACGAATTTTAGCTCGTCATTGGCAGTCAGCAGGGCCAGGTTCTGCCAACGATTGCGATCGCTTTCGCCGGAGCCGGGGGCCTTGATGTCGACGACGCGCGCGACGCGCGCGTCGACCTGGCCGATATCGAGTGCGCCCGAGGTTTCCAGAGAAACGCTGTGGCCGGCGTCACAGAGGGCGCTGAGCAGCGGCAGGCACGCTGCTTGGGCGAGCGGCTCGCCGCCGGTCACGCAGACCCGGCCGACATCGCGAGCGGCGACGGTGACTTCGGCGAGGATCGCGGGTAACGACATGGTCTGGCCGCCGGCAAAGGCGTAGGCCGTGTCGCACCACACGCAACGCAGGGGGCAGCCGGTCAGGCGGACAAAGACGGTCGGGAGGCCGACCCGCGAACTCTCCCCTTGCAGGGACAGAAAAATCTCGCTGACCTTCAGCGCCGGCGTCTTGCCCGTCGACTCCACCCGCCTACTTTCTCAGGCGTTGCTTGGCCGCTTTCGCCGCCGAACTGTCCGGATACTTGGCGAGCAGCGCTTCCAGGGTATTCCGGGCACTCTGGTTGTCGCCGAGTTCCTGCTGGCAGGTGGCCACGTTGAGCAGCGCATCGGCAGCCTTGGCGTGTGTCGGCCATTTGTTGCCGACGACGCGCTGTGCTTCGAGTGCCCGACGGCAATCACGCATGGCGTAATGGGCGTTGCCGAGCCAGTAGTAAGCGTTCGGGGTCAGCGTGCTATCCGGATGTGTCTTGGCAAAGGCGTCGAATGCCGCCGCGGCTTCCTTTAGCTTGTTGGCGCGAAACAGATTGAGGGCTGCCTCGTACTCGCGCGCTTCGCTGGCCGGGTCGCTGGTGGCTCTACGGGGGGCTTCGCTGGCTGCGGTGCTGGTGTCGGCCGGTCTTGTTGGCTGTCCAGCGGTGGTAGCCGTTGCCGTGCTTGCTGCCGGTGTCTCAAGTTTGCGAAGGCGAGCGTCGAGGTCGATATATAAGTCCTTTCCCCGCTTCTTGTCGGCATCAAGCTCGTAGCTGAGCGTCTCGACCTGTCCGCGCAGGCGGGCGTTCTCGTCGCGGAGCGCCTGAATTTGATTGGCCAGCTCCATTTGCCCTCTGGCGACGGTATCCAGGCGTTCATTCGCCTTCTGCTGCAGGTCGCTGACCTGCCGCCTCGCCTCCTCGTCGTCAAAAAGACCGGCATGTGCCTGCTGCGCGCCGAGCGCGGCGAGCAACATGGCGATCAAAACAACGCGTGATTTGGCCGGCCAGCGACCGCTAGTGGTTCCCGGCATCCTAGAACTCACCGTTATAGAGCATGTCGGCGCGACGATTCTCTGCCCAGGCAGTCTCGTTCTGGCCATCATTCTTTGGCTTTTCCTCGCCAAGGCTGACTGCCTCGAGCTGTTCTTCCTGAGCGCCAAGCAGGGCCAGCATGCGCTTAACCGCGTCGGCACGCTTCTGACCGAGCGCGAGGTTGTATTCACGGCTACCGCGCTGGTCGGTGTTGCCCTGGATGAGCATCCTGAACTGCCGATTCTGGGTAAGGAACTTGGCGTGCGATGCGACCAGATCCCGGTATTCGGGCTTCACTTCGTAGTTGTCATAATCGAAGTAGACGCTCCGCTTGGAGAGGATGTTGTTCGGATCGGTAAGCTCGGGCGGCAAGCGCTGGCTATCGACGCCGCCCGTTGTAACTGTGGCCACTCCCGGTCCGCGTGACTCGACCGGCGCACCGGCGCCGGCCTTGTCGGCGTCGGGTGTCGAGCTGCAGGCCGCTAGCAGAAGTGCAAGAGCAGCCGGGATGACGAGTTGTTTCATGAATCTATCTCCTGCAAAATGGGTAGTTAAAGCGGCTAATTATTTGTTGAAGGGGCCCCAGGCCGGCTCACGAACATCGCCCGCCGAAATGGACAGACGTTGTTTGATTCGGCCATCGGTAGAGACTGCCGAGAGCACTCCTCGACCACCGGCTTCGGTGGCGATCAGAATCATTCGGCCGTTCGGGGCAAAACTCGGCGATTCGTCCTTGTACGAGTCGGTCAGGACCTGCACCTGTCTGCTTGCCAGGTCCATTACGCTCAAACGAAAACCGCCATCACGCCGGCTGACGAAGGCCATCGACTTGCCGTCTGGCGAAATACGGGGCGTGACATTGTAGCTACCTTCGAAGCTTATCCTCTGCACGTCGCCACCATCGATTCCCACCCGATAGATCTGGGGGCTGCCGCCACGGTCCGAGGTGAAATAAACAAACTGTCCGTCCGGAGAAAAATTCGGTTCGGTATTGATCGCGCTACTGCTCGTCAGGCGCTGTGCGCCGGCGCCGTCGGCATTGACGAGGAAGATTTGCGAACCACCCTCCTTGCTGAGCACGACTGCCAAGCGGCGGCCGTCGGGTGACCATGCCGGTGCCGAGTTGGAGCCCTTGAAATTGGCCACCACGACGCGCTTGCCCGACGCCAGCGAGTGCACATACACCACCGGTTTCTTGTTTTCGAAAGAAACGTAGGCGAGACGGTCGCCATCAGGCGACCAGGACGGCGAAATGATCGGCTCTTTCGAGATCAGCGCGACTTGCGAGTTCTGTCCGTCGGCGTCGGCGATGTGCAACTCGTAGCGCGCGGCATTGACCCGTACAACATAGGCAATTCGTGTCGAGAATACCCCGGGCTCGCCGGTCAGTTTTTCGTAGATCACGTCGGCGATACGGTGCCCGGCAGCGCGCAGCATCGCTTTCGAGGTCACGAACGCCGAGCCGCCGAGGACCGTTTCCCGGGCGACGTCGTAAAGCCGGAAGCGCGCCTCCTGGCGTCCATCGGCACTGCTGCCGAGGCTGCCGGCGGCGAGAGCGTCGGCCCCGCGGCTTTTCCAGTCTTCAAAATTGGGCGGGGTGGTCTCGGTGATAGCGACGCCGCTGGTGTCGATCATCTTGAACAGGCCGCTACGCTCCAAGTCGCCACGGATTACCGAAGTCAAAACCCCGGAAGCCGCCGGATCTCCGCCAAATTCCGCAATCGCCACGGGAATGCGATTGGCGCCGGCGCCCGTAATCTCGATGGTCAATTGGGCATGTGCCGACGCTTGCAGCAATGCCCATGCACAGACGGCAAGCAGGCCGCTACGACGGAGCTGGGAGAGTATTCTTGACATGGCGTGGTCCAATACAGAATGCGCGATTATATCGCCTTTGCTTTCTTGGCATTTGTAACAAAAATTGATGGTGTCAAGCACAAGCTGCTGGAGTTCAGAACAGGCCAGCGCAAATCGCTCCCGGCAGCCTTCTCAATCTGCCCATCGGCGCTGGCCGACGGCGCTTCCCCTGCCCCCTAATTCTCATCGCGTGGCTGGTAGGGGATGTTCAGCACCCGGTTAAAGAGTTCCGGATGGGCGGGCTTGGGTAGAGGCGACGACCTGCGGATCGCGCGCTCGACGGCGGCGTCGAGCGCGGCATTGCCGCTCGAACGGCGGATCTTGACGTCGAGGACGTCGCCGCTTGGCAGTTGGGTGACCTCGAACACCGCTTCCGGGTTACCCACGATGCCGGGTGGCAGAGCAATGTTGCCACGAATCTTGCTGCGTACCTTGTCGACGTACTCGGCGAGGCCGCGCGCGCGCTCGGCAGCTGCCTCCTCCGCCTGCAACTGCTTTCGCTGACGGTCCAGGGCCTCGGCGCGGGCGCGCTGGTCGCTAGCGGCTTTCTCGGCCGCCTTCTGCTTCGCTTCCTGCGCCGCTTGTTGCTTTTCCAGCTGCGCTTTTTCGCGGGCCAGCTCTTCTTTAAAGTCTGGGCGACGTTCCGGTTGCGGCTTGGGCTCTTTGGGTGTTTCCTTGGGCTTGGGCGCTTCCTTCTTGGGTGGCTCTTCCTTCTTGGGTGGCTCTTCCTTCTTGGGTGGCTCTTTCGTCTTCGCTTCTTCCTTCGGTTTCGGCGCTTCCTTCTTCGGCGGCTCCTTGGTTTCTTCCTTCTTCGGAGCTTCCTTGGGTTTCTTCTCGTCTTTCAGGGCAATGTCCGGCTTGAGTTCGGGCTTGGGTGGCGGTGCGGGCTTCGCTTCGGGTTTGGGCACCGGCTTCGGCTTTGCAGGCGGTGGGGGAGGTGCCGGCGGTACCGGCCTTGCTTCCGGCTTCACCTCGGGCTTAGGCTCCGGCTTGGGTTCCGGTCGGACCTCAGGTGCCGGGGCGGCCTTGATAGGCAGGGCTGGTGCGGGGGCGCTGCGCCAGACTTCGACTTCGACCGACTTCGGAGCCTTGCTTTTCCATTGCACGCCGAAGAACAAGGCGCCGATGAGCAGCACATGGACGAGCGCGGCCAGCGCCAGCGAGGGCCATTTGGCCGGTTCGGCTGCGAGCGGAGGCGTTTGCAGGTCGACAGAATTCACGGGCCCGAACTCACTTGTCGGTCAGTTGAACAAGCAGGCCGATGCGTTTGACCTCGTTGCGCTGCAACTCGTCCATCACTTTGAGCACGGCTTCATACTTGACGCTGCGGGCGCCGACGATGACCACCGCCAGTTCGGGGTTGCTCGCCTGTGCGGCGCGAATCTCTTTGGGCAGCTGGCTGCTGCTCACCGGTGTTTCGCTGCCTCCTGGCGCCAGCAGCGTCAGTTCGCCGCCGGGGCGAATGTTCACCTGCAGCGCGTCGGCTGGTGGCTGTGCCGCTTTCGCCACCGAGGGCACGTCGATACTGGCGGTGGTCATCATCGGAGCGGTGACCATGAAGATCACCAGCAGCACCAGCATGACGTCGATATAGGGGACGACGTTGATCTCGTTCTTCAGACGGCGCGGACGCATGGCCTTACCTCACTTGCCGCTGCAGGATGTTCGAGAATTCCTCCATGAACGACTCGAAGCGTGACGAGAGGCGGTCGATCTCGTGCGCGAAGCGGTTGTAGGCGACTACCGCTGGAATCGCCGCGAAGAGGCCGATGGCCGTTGCCACCAGGGCTTCGGCAATCCCCGGGGCAACCGCCGAGAGCGTCGCCTGGCCGACGTTGGCCAGGCCCCGAAAGGAATGCATGATGCCCCAGACGGTTCCGAAGAGGCCGACGTAGGGACTCACCGAGCCGACCGACGCGAGAAAGGCAAGATGCGAGTCGATGCTGTCCATCTCGCGCTGATAGGTGGCGCGCATGGCACGGCGCGAGCCGTCGATGACGTCCTTGGCGTCGAGATGCTTCTGGCTGCGCAGTTTGGTGAACTCGCGAAAACCGGCTTCGAAGATGCGCTCCATGCTGCCGGTGCTGTGGCGGTCGTTGATGGCGCTCTGGTAGAGGCTGTTGAGATCGCCGCCGCTCCAGAAGTCGCGCTCGAAGCGCTCGGTCTGCGATCGCGCCGCTTTGACCGTGAACCATTTGCGGAAGATGTAGTACCAGGACATGAACGAAACGCCGGCCAGCAGCAGCATGACCGCCTGCACGACGGCGCTGGCATTGAGGATCAGGTGCAGGATCGATAGGTCTTGCGAGACGTTCATTGCAGTGCTTCCAGTTGGGACCGCAAACATGCGGGAATCGAAGTCGGCTTCATCTGCGCCGCGTTCACACAAACGAGGTGCACCGTGGCGCGGAGCAATACCACCGCGCCGCCCGCGACTTGTTCGTCGCTGCGCCGGATGGACTGGCGAAAAAATATCTGCGCGCGGCTGATCTTTTCTACTTCGAGATCGACCAGCAGCTGCTCGTCGAGCCGCGCCGGCTTCAGGAAATCGGCCTGCACGCTGCGCACGACGAAGGCAATCCCCGGGTCGCGCAGCAGGTCCACCTGCCGATGACCGATCGCGCGCAGCCACTCGCTGCGGCAGCGTTCGAGGAACTTGAAATAGTTGGCGTAATAGACCACCCCGCCAGCGTCGGTGTCTTCGTAATAGATACGAACGGGAATCGAAAAAGCACTGGGCTTGGGCGAGGATTTCATTGTAGGATCAGATTGTAATGCAGCTTTCTTCGCGCAGAAAGTAAGCTTTTGTGACGGCGCCCGGTAAGGCCGTCGTTCAGGCGTTTCGCCAGAGTTCGACCTGCGCGTCGCCGAGCAGGTGCTGCAGACCCAGGTGCCGGTAAACGGCCGCCGTCGCCATCCGGCCGCGCGGCGTGCGCTGCAGGAAGCCTTGCTGGATCAGGTAGGGTTCGAGCACATCCTCGATGGTATCGCGTGCTTCGCCAATGGCTGCCGCGAGGTTGTCGACGCCGACCGGACCGCCGCCGAATTTGTCGATCACCGCCGACAGCAGCTTGCGGTCCATGATGTCGAGGCCGCCATGGTCGACGTCGAGCATCAGCAGCGCCGCGTCGGCGACCTCGCTGGTGATCCGGCCGGAAGCCTTGACTTCGGCGAAGTCGCGTACGCGCCGCAGCAAGCGGTTGGCGACCCGCGGCGTGCCGCGCGAGCGGCGGGCGATCTCCAGGGCGCCGCCCGCATCGGCAGGCACCTTGAGCAACTGCGACGAGCGGGTGACGATCTGCGTCAGTTCCTCCGCGGTGTAGAACTCCAGCCGGGAGACGATTCCGAAGCGGTCGCGCAGCGGATTGGTGAGCATGCCGGCGCGGGTGGTCGCACCAACCAGCGTGAATGGCGGTAGATCGAGCTTGACCGAGCGCGCTGCCGGACCCTCGCCGATCATGATGTCGATCTGGAAGTCTTCCAGCGCCGGATAGAGGATCTCTTCGACCACCGGCGACAGGCGGTGGATTTCGTCGATGAACAGCACGTCATGGGGTTCGAGGTTGGTCAGGATGGCCGCCAGATCGCCGGCCCGTTCGAGTACCGGGCCCGAGGTCGAGCGCAGGTTGACGCCCATCTCGGCGGCAATGATGTGCGCCAGCGTCGTCTTGCCAAGCCCGGGTGGTCCGAACAGCAGGACGTGATCGAGCGTGTCGCTGCGCCGTCTGGCAGCTTCGATGAAGATCGACAGCTGTTCGCGGATTTTCGCTTGGCCAACGTAGTCGGCCAGTCGCCGTGGTCGCAGCGCGCGCTCGATGGCTTCTTCCTGGGTCGATTTCGCCTCGCCAGAAATAAGCCGCTCGACGGCTGATGCGCCGAGATCCTCGCTTTCGATCATGGCTGCTTCTCGGTTTCCGCCGCCGCTGCGGCGAGCGACTCACCGCCCGCGTGCGCCAGCCACTCACGGATCAGCACCTGCCCTAGGGCCAGCAGGGTGGGCCCGAGGAAGAGGCCGATGAAGCCGAAGACCAGCACGCCGCCAAAAACGCCGACGACAATCAGCAGCAGCGGCAGGCTCGAACTGCGTGAAATCAGAATCGGTTTCAGGAAGTTGTCGACGCTGCTGATGGCGAACATTCCCCACAGCACCATGAACAGCGCCCAGCCGACCTGATCGCCGTTGTACAGCCAGATCGCCGCCCCCACCCAGATCAGCGTCGCACCAACAACGGGCACCATCGAGAAGAAAAAAGTGGCGATGGTCAGCAGGATGACGCCGGGAACGCCGGCGATGAGAAAGCCGATCATGGCCACGATCGACTGTGCAGCAGCGGTCCCGACGATCCCGGCCATGACGCCGGTGACCGTTCCCTCGGCCAGGATCAGCATCCGTTCGCCGAGGTCGCCGGCGAGCATGCGGCTGCCAGTGAGCAGGGCGTCGGCGTACAGGTGCGCATCGCGGAAAATGAAAAAGACAAAGAAAATCACCAGTACCAGCTGCAACAGTCCTTGCGCAAACAGCGCCACCGCGGCCAGCGCGAACTTGCGCGTTGGGTCGAAAATCTGGCGTAGGAGATTGTTCATTTCCTCGCGGCTGTCGGCCAGATCGTGCCAGTAGCCGGCGGCATCCGGACCGATGACCGGCAGGCTGGCAAGCCAGGCTGGCGGATCACCGGGGAGGCCGCTTTCCAGCAGCGGCTTCACTTGCCGTATGCCGATCTGGACGGCGTCGGCGAGTGAGCCCGAGAGCAGGGCCATCGGCACGACCAACAGAAGTAGCAGGAGCAGCGACAGCAGCAGCGCTGCCAGACTGCTGCGCCCACCGCAGAGCGTCAGCAGGCGGTTGCGAATCGGCAGGGTGGTCAGGCAGATGACGATGGCGAAGAGCAGGGTGCCGGTGAACGGCAGCAGCACAGCAACACAGCCGATCAGCAGCAGCGCAACGAGCGCGATCTGGATCAGTTGCTTGTGGCTGGGATTCATAAATTCATGGAGTCATGGAGTCATGCGCGCGGTTCAGACCTTTGACAGCAGCTTCAGCGCTTGCCGAATGCCGTCGGAAGTGGTGATTTCGGTCGGCAACTGCCTCATCGCGGCGCCTGCTTCGCGCTCATTGTAACCCAGCGCCAGCAGCGCATTGAGAATGTCACTGCGGCTGTCGGCGACGGCCAGCGTCGTCGTCGGTAGCGCATCCGCCAGCTTGCCCTTGAGCTCGAGCAGCAGGCGTTCGGCAGTCTTGGTGCCGATTCCCGGCACCTTGGTCAGCCGTCCTACTTCCTGACGGGCAACGACCTGCGCCAGGTCGCCGACCGATAGTCCAGACAGCACCGACAGCGCCATGCGCGCGCCGACGCCGGTGATCTTCAGCAGCTGGCGAAACGCGAAGCGCTCGCCTTCGCTGGCAAAGCCGTAGAGAAAATGGCCATCCTCGCGGACCACGAAATGGGTCAACAGGCTGAGCTTCGCACCGTTCTCGGGGAGGTTGTAGAAAGTGCTCATCGGTACGTCGAGTTCGTATCCGACGCCATGTACATCGACCACTACCTGCGGCGGATTCTTTTCCAGCAGGATGCCACTGATACGACTGATCATCGTTTGCTCTCCTTGGCGACTAGCCATCGACCATTGCGTACGTGCAGGCCGCGGCTGCTCAATTGCCCGAGGCCCTGGCCCCCGTGCGCGTGCGCAATGGCACAGGCCAGGGCATCGGCCGCGTCCGGGCTCGGTTCGGCCGGCAGGGACAACAGGCGGCGCACCATGTGCTGTACCTGCACCTTGTCCGCGTGACCGTTGCCGACCACCGCCTGCTTGACCTGTAGGGCGGTGTACTCGGCGACCTCCAGGCCGCTGACGACCAACGCGGTGATTGCCGCGCCGCGCGCCTGACCGAGGCGCAGCGTCGACTGCGGATTGACATTGACGAAGACGATTTCGACGGCCGCCTGGTCGGGTCGGTGTTGCGCAACCAGCAGGCGCAATTCGGCGTGTATCGTCCCCAGGCGGCTGGGCAGTGACTTGCCGGCATCGGTCTTGATGCAGCCGCTGGCCAGATAGGCCAGTCGGTTGCCGCATTTTTCGATCAGCCCGAAACCGGTGCTGCGCAGTCCCGGGTCGATTCCGAGGATGCGCAGGCTGCCCGCTTCGCCATTCTGCCGGCTGTCGCTCATCGCGGTGTGGCGCGCGCCAGATAGACGCCACTCACGGCCAGCACCATGCCGGCGACCGCCAGGCCGCTGAGGGTTTCGTCGAACAGCAGCCAGGCGATGATCGCCGTGCTTGGCGGCGTCAGGTAGAACAGGGTGGCGACATTGACCGCGCTGCCGCTGCGGATTAGCACATTGAGCAGGCTGATCGCACCGACCGAGAGCACCAGCACCAGCCACAGCAGGGCAAATGCGAATTGCGGCGTCCACTCGATGGCCATACTTTCGGTCGCCGAGGCGACCAGCGCGGTGATGACCGCGGTCGGCAGGAACTGGATCACCGATCCGGTGCGCAGATCGAATTTCGGACAGAAGCGCTTCTGATAGAGGGTGCCCAGGGTGATGCCGAGCAGCGCGGCGATGGCCGGAACGAGCATTGCCGCCAGGGGCACGTCGCCGAGCTTGTTGGCGACCACCAGACTCACCCCGGCGAAGCCAAGCGCCAGACCCAGCCATTGCCGTAGCGAGACCCGCTCGCCGAGCAGAAAGCCGGCCCCGCAGGCGGTCAGCAGCGGCTGCATGCCGACTACCAGCGCGGTCACCCCGGCCGGCAGGCCATGCTTGATGGCCATGAACACGCCGCCCAGATAGACGCCATGCACCAGCACGCCGGAGACGCCGATATGGAAAAACTGCCGCGGACTGGCGGGCCATGGCGCGCGCGTCAGCAGCACCAAGGGAAGCATCAGCGTCAGTACCAGCAGGTAGCGAGTGAGCAGGAAGGTCAGGGGTTCAGCGTAGGGCAGACCGAACTTGGCGCCGATGAAGCCGGTGCTCCACAAAAAGACAAAAAGAAACGGCAGCAGCGACGGCGGCAGGGTCATTCAGGGGGCTCCGCGACAAGGACAAGAGCTACGGTCAATGTGGAAGTCGCGTTAGCGACTCACGAATCGATGGCGCGCGACCTAGCTGCGCCGCGGTGCTTGTTGATGGCCCAGAGCGCGCGCGATTCCCTCGGCGGCGGCCTTGATCGGCTTCGCCCAGTCGGGGTTGTGGCGATCGCTGGGAGCAGAAACGGAAAGGCCGGCGACCAGGCGATTTTCTTCGTCACGGACCGGTGCGGCGATACAGCGCAGGCCGATCTCGGCTTCTTCATTGTCAAAGGCCACCTCATGGCGGCGAATCCTGTCAAGTTCCTTTTCCAGTGCATCGAGGCGCGTCAGTGAATGCGGCGTCTTGCCCGGCAGGCCGGTGCGGTGGGCGTAGGCGCGCACGTCGGCGGCGTTGTCGGCGGCGAGGAAGAGCTTGCCTACCGAAGTCAGGTGCAGCGGCGCTCGACCACCGACCAGGTAGACGACGCGCAGCAGCGAGCGACCGCTCGAGGTCCGTTCGACGTAGATGATCTCGTCCTCGTGGCGAATGCCGAGGTTGACCGCCTCGCCGATGGCCTCATGCAGCTGCTGCATGTACGGCAGGGCAAGCTGGCGGATGTTGATCCGCGACTTGACCAGGTTGCCGAGTTCAAGCAGCCGGACGCCGAGCGTGAAGCTGCCATTTTCGTGGCGCTTGACGAGTGCGGCGCTGCTCATTGCCGCCAGAATGCGGTGTGCCGTCGACGGGTGCAGGCCGCTGTTCTTCGCCAGGACCTTGAGACTTACCGGGTCGGGGAGGTCCGCCAGCACGTCGAGCAGCGACATCATACGCTCGATGACCTGTATCGAAGTCTTCTCTGCCTGTTGTTCCGCCATGTCCTTCCTGTTGATCCGTTTGGAAGCGTCCGCAAGCGTGGCAAGCTTCCGTTTTCGCCTGTGGGAGACTACCATTGCTCGCTCTGCCACTCGCCCACCGTAGCTTGTGCGGCGCAATATCTTACCATCATGCGCCTTGCCCAGTTTCCAAGCCGCCTGGTCGAGGTGATGGGCCCGAGCGTCGGCTGCGCGAGCTTTGCATCCGCGGGTTCTGCCGGCGACCTGCCGGCACCGCAGGGCAGGCTATATTCGCGGACGCAACTTTCACATTTGAGCAAGTAAGGAGTGCGATTTTCGAATGATGTCCGAATCCGACCAGATCCTGGCCATACCGCTGTGGATCAATGGGCACGCCTATCTGACCATGCCGCAGGCTTTTTTCGATGTCCGCGACGCACGTAGCGGCGAGGTCAAGCGGCGTACGCCGCTGTGCGGCCCTGCCGAGGCGCTTGCTGCGGCCGGCTCGGCGCAGGCAGCACTGCCTGACTGGGCTGCCAGAACAGTCGCTGAACGCGCGGCATTGCTGGTCGCGCTGGCCGGCACGCTGGCCGAGTACGGCGAGCATTTTGCCGAATTGGTCAGCGAAGAAACCGGCAAGGACGCCGCGCTGGCGGCCGCCGAAGTCGGCGACGCGCTGAGTCTGTTGCGCGGCGTCGACTCTGGCGCCGTGAGCGACGCCGCCGGCGCCGCAGTTGTGGCCATCGTCAGCGATGACAGCGCGCCCCTGTTTGGCCCTCTGCGGCACGCCGTTCCGGCCCTGCTGGCGGGCGCGACGGTGGTCGTCAAGCCGAGTCCCAAAGCGCCATCGGCTGCTTTTGCTCTGGCCGAACTGACTGCCCGCAGCGATTTTCCCGGCGGCGTTTTCAACGTTCTGCACGGCGATCTGGCGGCCATCGAAGGTCTTTGTGTGCTCCGCGAGGTCAGCCGCCTATGCTTCGCCGGCGATCCGGCGCTGGGCGCCAAAGTCGCCGAAGTCGCCATCCGCTACGGCAAGCCTTTCGTGGATTGAGCCGGGTCATGCACCGCATCGTCTATCTCGAACGTGCATCGATCATCGCCGAAGTCCGCCGGCCGGACTTTCCGCACCACTGGGTCGAGCACGCCAGGACCCTGCAGCACGAGGTCAAGGAGCGGCTCGCCGGGGCGACGATGGCCATCGTCAACAAGCTGCAGATCGACGCCGAGCTGATCGCGGCGCTGCCTGCCCTGCAGATGGTTGCCGTCGCCGCGACCGGCGCCAACAACATCGATCTCGATGCCTGCCGCGTGCGTGGCATTGTCGTCTCGAACATCCGCGGCTATGCCGCGCATACCGTTCCCGAGCACGTAATGGCGATGCTGCTGGCGCTGTCGCGCAATCTCTTCGCCTATCGGCAGGCGGTCGCCGACGGTAGCTGGCAGCGTTGCGAGCAGTTCTGCTTTTTCGACTACCCGATCCGCGACCTGCACGGCGCGACCTTGGCGCTGATCGGTAGCGGCAGCCTCGGCAGCGGTGTCGCCCGCCTGGCCGGTGCCTTCGGCATGCACGTGCTGCGCAGCGAACGCAAGAACGCCCTGAGCGTTCGTCCCGGCTATACGCTGTTCGCCGAAGCTTTGCGCCATGCTGACGCGGTTTCGCTGCACTGCCCGTTAACCCCTGAAACCGGCAAGTTGATCGGTGAAAGCGAACTGCGTTCGATGAAGCCTTCGGCCCTGCTGATCAACACCGCACGCGGTGGCCTGGTGGACGAAGCGGCTCTGACCCGGGCGCTACAGGAAGGCTGGATTGCCGGTGCCGGTTTCGACGTCCTCAGCGTCGAGCCCCCAGGCGACGGCAACCCCCTGCTCACCCCCGAGTTGCTGGCGCTGCCCAATTTCATGCTCACCCCGCACATCGCCTGGGCCAGCCAGCCAGCGATGCAGGCCCTCGCCGATCAGCTGATCAGCAACCTCGAAGCCTTCGCCCGCGGCGAGCCACAACATGTGCTGACGTGAGCAGCACCGCGCAATCACCGACCATCCCGCGTGCGCCTTTCGCCGCAGTATGGCGGCAGCGCCACCCATGGCCCCTCCCCCCTCGTGGGGGAGGGCTTGGGGAGAGGGGGAACGGCGGCGGTGGTTTCCCCTTCCCCTCAAAGCACATGCGCTTCCTGCTTTTCTTCCTGCTAAGCGTTTTCGCCAGCATCGCCAGCGTTGCCAACGCCCAGCCAACAAGAGTCGCTGCCGCCTCCGATCTGCAGTTCGCACTTGGCGAGATCGTTGCCCGTTACGAGCATGAGAGCGGCAAGAAGGTCGTCGTCTCCTTCGGTTCCTCGGGTAACTTCGCCCGCCAGATACCGCAGGGGGCGCCTTTCGACCTCTTCCTCTCGGCTGACGAGGCGTACATCTTTCGCCTCGCCGGGCACGGCCTGTTGCGTGACCAGGGCCAGCTCTATGCGATCGGGCGTCTTGCGCTGCTGGCGCCGCACGGCTCGCCGCTGCAGGTCGACAGCGAATTGCGTGACCTGACCGCCGCGATCAGCGATGGTCGCCTGCAGCGTCTGGCGATCGCCAACCCGCAGCATGCGCCGTACGGGCGCGCCGCCCGTGCCGCCCTCGAACGCGCCGGCCTCTGGTCAGCGCTGCAGGGCAAGCTGGTGCTCGGCGAGAACGTTGCGCAGGCGGCACAGTTTGCGCTCAGCGGTTCGGCGCAGGGCGGCATCGTCGCCTGGTCGCTGGTCAAGGCGCCCGAGCTGGCCCGGCATGGCGTCGCCGCGCTGCTTCCCGAGAGCTGGCACCCGCCGCTGCGCCAGCGCATGGCGCTGACGCGTGACGCCAGCGAAGACGCCCGCCGCTTCTACGACTATCTGCAACAAGCGCCCGCGCGAGCCCTCTTCGAGCGCTACGGTTTTGCGCTGCCGGCAAGCGGCAATCAGTGACTGAAGTAAGCTCGGTCACCGCGGCCATCGCCGTGATTGATTGGCAAGCACTCTCGCTGTCGCTGCAACTGGCCAGCGCCACGGCGCTCTTGCTGCTGCCCCTGGCGATCTGGCTGGCACGCCTGCTGGCCTGGTCGCAGTTTCGCCACCAGGGCGCGCTAGAGGCAGCGATCCTGCTGCCGCTGGTGTTGCCACCGACCGTTCTCGGCTATTACCTGCTGCTCGGCTTCGGCGGGGCTTCGCCGCTGGGTCAGGCTTACCACGCGCTGACCGGACGGGCGCTGGTGTTCAGCTTCGACGGCCTGCTCGCCGCTTCGCTGGTCTTCAACCTGCCTTTTGCCGTGCAGCCGATGCAGCGTTCCTTCGCCGCGATCCCGCGCGAAGTGCGCGAAGCGGCCTGGGTCTCCGGGCTGTCGCGCTGGCAGACCTTCCTGCGTATCGAGCTGCCGCTGGCCTGGCCGGGAATCGCCGCCGCGCTGGCGCTGACTTTCGCGCACACCCTTGGCGAGTTCGGCGTCGTGCTGATGGTCGGTGGCAGCCTGCCCGGCGAGACCAAGACCATCGCCATCGCCATCTACGATCAGGCGCAGGCGTTCAACGACTCGGCGGCGGCCGGCATGTCGGCGCTGTTGCTGGCGCTGTCCTTCGTCGCCGTGCTGCTGGTCACTCGCCTCGGCCGTTCGGTGCTGCGCCGGTGAAGCTCGTCGCCCGCCTCGAACAAAGCGCGCCGATTCCGCTCGCCGCCGACATCGCTTGCGATAGCGGCGAATTGCTGGCGCTGGTCGGCCCGTCGGGCAGCGGCAAATCGACCATTCTGCGCTGCCTCGCCGGCCTGCACCGGCCGGCAGGTGGCAGCGTTCGCTGCGGCGACGAAACCTGGTTCGACGCCGTTCGCGGCGTCGAAGTCACACCGCAGCGCCGACGCGTCGGTTTCGTCTTCCAGCATTACGCGCTCTTTCCGCATCTCAGCGCGCTGGCCAATGTGATGCTCGCGCTGCAGCATCTGCCGGCGCCTGAGCGTGCTGCGAAGGCACGCCACTGGCTGGCGCGCAGCAAGCTCGAAGGCCTGGAAGACCGGCGCCCGGCCGAACTTTCCGGCGGCCAGCAGCAACGCGTGGCGATTGCCCGCGCCCTGGCGCGCGAACCGCAGGTGCTGCTGCTCGACGAACCTTTCTCGGCGGTCGATCAGGTGACCCGCCGCAAACTGCTGCGCCAGCTGATCGAAATGCGTCGCTCACTGGCCATCCCGATCATTCTGGTCACCCACGACCTCGAGGAAGCGGCCTTGCTCGCCGACCGCATGACCGTCCTGCATCACGGCTACACGCTGCAGACCGCGCCGCCCGACGAATTGCTGGCGCGACCTGCGAGTGTGCTGGTTGCACGCCTCACCGACCAGCCGAACATCTTCTTCGGCAAGGTCATCGAGCAGTCGCCGGCGACCGATACGACGCTGATCGACTGGCTCGGCAAGCCGCTGCAGGCGTGCTATCACGCCGGTCCCGTGGTCGGTGACCGCGTCTGCTGGGTGGTTCCCGAAGCTGGCGTGATTCTCGTCCGCGACCATCAGGCCGAGCGCGAGAACACGTTCACCGCCACCGTCAGCGAGCGACTGGCCTGGCGCGGACACGCGACGGTGAGCGCGCGCCTAGGCGAAGGACAAGGCCGCGACGCGACCTTGTCCTTCGCCATTGGCACTGCGGTGGCGCAGCGGCGCGGCATCGTTTCCGGTGCCCGCATCGTGCTGCAGCTGCAGAAGGCCGCCATCTGCCTGACTGCCGGTGATCGGACGAGTGGCAGCCAGTTCGGCCACTGAGCGGTCACTGAGCACGCGCATGAAATGGCGGCCATGCTCATGAACCGTCTCGTGCTTCGACGGGAATGACGCCAAGCCATACTGGCGTCTCGCTTCCGTTGAGCTGAAAAACGCTGCCGCCGCCGGAAGGCGGCGTTGCCTCGGTGAAGGCGTTGACCACGACTTGATGGGTGACCAGGATCACCGGCTGGCCATCGACAGGCAAGGCGGTGAGAAATGCGCGCAAGGCGTTGAGCGTTCTTTCCCGATCGTCCGGCCGTCCAAAAAAGGAGTTCAGCGCCGGCAAGGACTCTACCGGCCCAAGCTCCAGCAAGCGGGCCGTTTCGAGTGTGCGGCACCACTGGCTGGAAAAGACTCTCGCATTGTTCAGGCCGAGCGCACGCAGACGGGTGCCCAACTGGCGTGCCTGAGCCCGGCCGCTGGCATCGAGATTGCGCTGCGTGGAGCAATCGCCGATGACAAAATTCGGCGGGTCGCCGAACCCCGGCGCATGGGCATGTCGCAGCATCAGCACACGGCCCGGCTTGGCAAGTTCGCCAAGCGGCAAGACCGGGTCATCGGCCCACGCCGGAAAGGACCATGAGAGGGCCATCAATGCGAGGATGAGCAGCGTGCGCATTTGCCTCCTTCCTGTAGCCGACAAGTTCGATCGCGCGCAGATCGAGTTTGCACGGACACATTCGTTGATCAGCGATCAGAGGGGCCACTGGTGGGCCTCCTTGCGGTGCAAGTCGAGTCTGTGGTCCCGGTTTCCATTTGCTCCGGCAGTAGCCTGAAACACTTGGCGAACAATTCTTCAGTACGAAGTCGGCTGGCGGCATTCGGGAGAATCCGGGGTTTCCGAATCCGCGACGGGATAGGCGTCCGCGACATAAGCGGGACCTTTCATGACCATGACGATGAAGGCAGCAATCGCTACCGTGAGCACCGCCGTCCAGTGCAGGACGACGATACTGAGGGCAATAATGTCGATCATCTGGAGATGAGTCGAGGCTTCCACGGCATCCCCTGCACCGAGAAAAATCCTCGCCACAAGCGACGGCAGGGCCAGCAGCAGCGTGCCGAACACGAGCACGCGGGGCAGCCAACGGAGCACATCGCGCTCCCGTCCGGCGGGCGTTTGCACGAATCCCGGAAGTCTGTTGAAGGCGTTCATAGTTGCTCCTTTGCGCGATCGCTTGCAACCGACTACCAGGCTGCAGCGCTAGCTCCTGCGGTCAGGCAGATGCAGGCCACGGTAGTCAGCCGGAAGCGCAACGGCAGGTACCACGCCGGTAAGTGGCTGGCGGCGACCAGGAATCTATCCTGCCAGTAGTGGGTCAGAAACCCGGTTACCAGCAGGACACTTGCCAGTATCGGCGAGAACAGAAATGCCGACCAGGCGAGCAGCGCCGGGACGACACTCCAGGCGAAGCACCGCGTCCGCCGACTCGCGCTCAAATCAGGCAAAGTCATGGCGAATCCCCAATGCAGGGCGCCGACAAAGGTCAGGATCACCGCACCGTAGGCAAACAGCGCGTCGCTCCATAAGCTTGCGTGCTGCGGGTCGACGAGACTGGCGGGGGCGAGGACGAGAAACGGCAACAGTCCTCCGTAAGCGAGCAGGGCGACGCTTCGCGGCATGTTTGGAATGCGTGCAATGGGATTGGGCAGTGAGTGGTCCATCGCGTCCTACCTGACCAGCGGTCGAATGGTGGAAAAACCGGCATCCATCGACCACACCTGGCCGGTTACCCGGGCCGCCTTGTCCGAGAGCAGCCAGACCATCAGTTCGGCCAGCTCGTCGGGGGAGCCAATGCCCGGCAAGGGGTACTGGCGAGCCGCCGCCTCGCGCCCCATGGTGGTGCCGAGAATTGCGGTCGAGGCTGGCGTGTCCATGATGCCGGGTGCGACAGCGTTGATTCGGATGGCATTGCTCGCGTAGGTCGACGCCGCGCTGCGTACCAGTCCTTCGACACCGGCTTTCGCTGCCGCTACCGCTTCGTGATTGGGAGTACCGATGCGCGCAGCAGCCGACGAGACCAGCACCGCCGATCCGGGGCACTTGGCGTCGCGCAAGGCACCGACGAAGGCTGCCAGTGTATGGAAGGCGCTGACCAGATTGGCGTTGAGGCAGGCCGTAAAGTCGGCCTCGGAGAGGCGATGCAATGCGCCCAGGCGAATGTTGCCAACGCAGTGCGCGAAGGCCGTGGGCAGCATTTGGTGCGCCTTGGCGACCTCGAAAATGTGGCGCGATCCGGCCACGCTGGAGCAGTCAGCGACCACCTGCAAATGCCTGTCCCCGTAGCTGTGGCTTAGGCGCTCACCCTCTCGGCTGCTCACCAGTAGTCGCCAGCCAGCCTCTGCCAACCTGGCCGCCACCGCCTGACCGAGTCCGCCTGCTGCTCCAGTGACCAAGGCTATTTTTTCCATGATATCTCTTCTCCAGTTGCAGCGGCTTTTTGGGACGGGATTCCCCGGAGCGTCGCTGAGAGCATCAGATTGAACGATCGAAAGCTTTGGTGTAGTAGACAAAGAAAAACTTTAGGCCACAGATATCGTCGTTGTGGTGTACATTACGCTCACAGCTTGTGGCTGTCTAGGACAAATATGATAAAAGCGGAGAAACCATCTTCTGCACCCGAATCCGAAGTACCGGCGTTCGGTTCACCGGCTTCTCGCCACCTTAACCCGAAGAAGCTGCTGCTCAGCAAGTGGACGGCGGCTTCCCCGTATGGCAAGGAGAAGCACTTCATGGTTACCGGGGTGATTCAGCCCAAGCATCCAGACAGCCGCATTGAAACCATCGTTATCGAAGCCGTGTATTCTCGGCGGGTGTTTTCGCTGTCCTGGCGTGATCTAAGCGATGGCCGGCAGTGGCTGCAAGGCTGGCACTGACTTGTGCCGGGAAGAATCCGCGCGGCGGCTTGTCCGACAGAGGATTGACAACGAGATTATGAATCCGACTCCCCATCTTGCGCTGGTCGGTGCCGGCATCGCCGGCCTCTCCTGCGCCACGGCACTGCAAGGCGCCGGCCTCAAAGTCAGTCTGTTCGACAAGAGTCGTGGCTCCGGCGGACGCATGAGCACCCGTCGAGGCGACGACTGGCAATGCGATCACGGTGCCCAGTATTTCACCGCTCGCCACCCCGCTTTCCGCGCCGAAGTGGCTCGCTGGCAGCAGGCCGGGGTTGCCGGCGTTTGGGATCCCAGGCTATGGATGTTTGATGGAGATTCTGCGCAAGGACGCGAGTCGACCGTCGAGCGCTTTGTCGGCATGCCTGCCATGACGGCGCCTGCCCGGTATCTGGCCAGCACGCTTGCCGTGCAGGCAGCAACGAACATCGAGCAACTCCGGCAGCAGGCGCACGGCTGGCAGATCTTTTCGGCGCAACAAGGCTGGCTGGAGACGCGTTTCTCAGCGGTCCTGCTCGCCGTACCGGCGCCGCAGGCGGCAGCACTGTTGCAGCAAGCCGCCCCCGAACTGGCGGAACTGGCCGGCGGCGCGGTGATGCGCGGCTGTTGGGCGCTGATGCTGCGCTTTGCCTCGCCGGTCGACCTGCCGTTCGATGCCGCCTTCGTCAATCACGGCCCACTGCGCTGGATCGCCCGCAACAGCAGCAAGCCGGGCCGCGGCGGCCAGGAAACCTGGCTGCTGCACGCATGCGCAGAATGGAGTGAGGCGCATCTGGAAGAAGATCCCGAGAGCGTCGCCGCAGCCCTGCTAGCCGCCTTTGGCCAACTCGGCGGTCCGGCTCCACAGGACTGGACTGTGCACCGCTGGCGTTACGCCGACACCGAACCGGCCCTCCACGAGGGCTGCGTCTGGCGCCCAGACATTGCACTGGGCCTTTGCGGAGACTGGCTCAACGGCGGCAAAGTGGAGGGTGCCTGGCGCAGCGGCCAGGCGCTGGCCGAACAGGCGTTGCGCTCGTTCACGCGATGCTGACCGCCGCAGCTGGTCAGATGCGCCCTCTGCCCACCGCGGCGCGGCCCTGCCACGAAGCTTTCCCTCTGACGCGCGGCTTGCCGCAATGCCAGCGCAGCGGGCTTTGTCAGGAAATCGCATGAGTCCCGGCACCACCCTGCGGCTGCTTCTCGGGGATCAGCTCAATCCACGGCATTCCTGGTTCGCGGAGCGGCGCGCCGACGTGCTGTACGTGTTCATGGAAATGCGCCAGGAAACCGACTACGTGCTGCACCACGCGCAGAAAATCCTCGCCATCTTTGCCGCGATGCGCGAGTTGGCCTCTCAGTTGCGCGCCGCCGGACACCGCGTGCACTACCTTGCGATCGACGATCCGGACAACCGGCAAGCGCTGCCGGACAACCTCGATGCGCTGCTGGTTCGGTTCAACATCCGTGCCTGCGAATACCAGGCCCCCGACGAATGGCGACTCGACGCGCAACTGGCCGACTACGGTCGGCGTCAATCCATCCCCTGCCGAATGGTGGAAAGCGAGCACTTCTATACTCTGCGCGATGAAGCCGCGCGGCTGTTTGCGGGCCGTAAGCAATGGCTGATGGAGCACTTTTACCGCCACATGCGGGTGCAACATCGCATCCTCGTTGATGGCGCTAGCCGACCCGTTGGCGGCCAATGGAACTTCGACCACGACAACCGCAAGCCCTGGCCAGGGCTACCGTCCGAACCCGCAGACCTGCGGGCCTCGCACGACCATTCGGCGCTCTGGCAGACGATCGTCGCCGCAGGGGTCTGCAGCTTCGGCCAGGCCAACGCGGCACAGCTGGCCTGGCCGCTCAATCGTGCCGAAGCCTTGCAGCAACTCGACGCCTTTGTCGAAAAGGCACTGCCCTACTTCGGCGACTTTCAGGACGCGATGAGCTATCGCGCCTGGCGGATGTTTCACTCGCTCTTGTCGTTCGCCCTCAACACCAAGATGCTCGCCCCGCGCGAGGTCGTTGCCAGGGTCGACGCCGCCTGGCGCGCGGGGCGGGTATCGCTGGCAACTGCCGAAGGCTTCATCCGGCAGATCATCGGCTGGCGCGAGTACATTCGCGGCTTCTACTGGG
>ERZ761602.1763-NODE-1763-length-37504-cov-7.703357_pt1 | contig 37504 bp, 30 predicted proteins | sample MGYA00512165_ERZ761602 | MGnify/ENA primary metagenome ERZ761602 (study PRJEB28899, sample SAMN02445085) | bioreactor sludge metagenome | biome: EBPR sludge; isolation source: Thorneside wastewater treatment plant | place: Australia: Brisbane, Thorneside...
GCGCCAAGCCGGAGATGCGCGATGAAGGTGTCCAAGAAAATCACCGCATTGCAATTGGAGATTGGAGATAAGAAAGGAGAGAAATGGGACTCGGCTGTCGGAAGTCTGACCTCGTACCGCCAGTCCCCAATCTCTAATCTCCAATCTCCAATCTCCACTCTCTAATCTCTAATCTCTAATCTCTAATCTCTAATCTCTACCCCCCACCTACAACCGCCCGGAACGCCACAATCGCCGCCGCGACGTGGACGTTGAGCGACCGCCCTTTGCCATACATCGGGATGAAGACCGCCGCATCTCGGTGCTTCATCATCCCGGTGTAGACGCCCTGGGCTTCGTTTCCAAGGACGAGACAAGTCCGCTCGGGGTACTCGAACTCGTGGTAAGGCACGGCTCCATCCGCAACTTCCACCGTCACGATGCTCCAGCCCTCGCTCTTGAGCTGGACGGCCGCGTCGTCGTGGCGTTCAAAGCGTCGATGTGGAATCCGGCGATGCGCCCCTAGGCTGGTGACCGGCACCATCGGATTCTCGGGCCCCGGGGTACGACCGGTGAGGATCAGTTCCCGCGCTCCGCACCCATCGGCCACGCGCCAGAGCCCCCCGACGTTATACGCATCCTCCCAGTCCTGGAGCAAAAAACAAAGCTCTACCCGCGGAGGATAGAGCTTGGCGATCTCCTTTTTGAACTGCCGGACGCCGGTCTTGGAATGAATGGCCTTCACGGCTGAGAAGTTTATTCGAGACGCCCCCGACCGGGGGCGCAAAGCCTAAAAGGCTCACCCAAAGGTTGAGTTGGCCGGAGCCTTGCTGACGTCAACCTTTGCACCCTTCGCCCCTCCACCTCGCACGAGGTCGGCGTTGAGTTCCTTGAGCATTGCGACGCTGTATCCCTTCCAAACCTTGCCGATCGAGCCATCTTTCTTGACTTCGATCACCCATGGTGAGCGCTGGGCTCCCATCTGCTTGATCACCTTTTTATCGGGGTCGAGCAAAACCGGGTACGGGGACTTGTATTCCTTCTGCCACTTGTCATAGCCTGCCTTGTCGGAAGAGATCACTCCGACAAAATTGGCCTTGTTCTTGTGGGCGGAATAGATCCGGTTGTAGAACGGGATGGCGTCGTGATTCACCGGGCAACCCGGCTTGATGAAGTAGAGGAAAACGCTGCCGTTCTTGCGAAGAGACGCGAGACTGACCTTTCCCCCCTTGCTGGAAGCAAGCGTGAACTCAGGGGCTTTTTGGCCGGCCGCCGGGGCTTTGGGTTGCTGGAACCCAAACAATGCCGCAACGGCCAAGCCAGCGACCGCACCGATCGCCACCACTTGCTGGATCTTTCGAGCCATACCCTATTCTACAGTCAATTCTGGGACTTTCTTCCCTTTCTTCTTTCGTGTGTGACGTTTTTCGGGTTACACTCCGTCCAGCGAGTAGAGCTATGAAATCAAGATTCTCTCTGGCAGTAGTCGTCGCTGCCACACTTCTCTCTGCATTGGCGGGTCAAGCGGGGGCTCAGGCTCCCAAGGCAAAGGAACTCAACATCGGTGACCCTGCCCCGGCCCTCTCAGTCGGAAAATGGTTCAAGGGCGCTCCGATCGCCGGGTTCGAAAAGGGCAAGGTCTATGTGGTCGAGTTCTGGGCCACTTGGTGCGGCCCTTGCCGAGCCACCATCCCTCACCTGACCGAACTCGCCAAGAAGTTTGACGGCAAGGTCACCTTCGCCGGGATCAGTGTCTGGGAAGACGCTACCGAGGGCCGGGCTGCCGTCGAAACCACCGTCGCCAAGTTCATCGAAGGGATGGGCAACAAGATGGATTATCACGTTGGACTCGATACAGAGAAGAACGAGATGAGCCAGAACTGGATGCGCGCCGCCGGAGAGCGAGGCATCCCTGCCGCCTTTGTGGTGAACCAAGAAGGGAAAATCGCTTGGATCGGCCACCCGATGGACAACATGGACGAGGTCCTCGACAAGGTCGTTAACAAGGCCTTCGACGTGCAAAAAGCCAAGGCCCAGCGAGACCAGCAACGCGCCGAAACCGCAAAACTGGAAGAGGCTTACAAGACAATCCAAGCCGCTCTTGAAAAAGAAGACTTCCCCGGTGCGGTGGCCGAGATCGATAAGGCTCTCGCCAAATACCCCGAGTTTGCCGGCCAGATGGAAGAGATGAAGCTGATGTGCCTGCTTCAATACGACCAAAAAGCCGCCGCCAAGTTTGCCACCGACGTTGCGGGACGAAAGGATGCCGAACCCAATGCCCTGAACTCCATGGCCTGGGAAATGCTGAGCATCGAAAGTCCCGAACCCGAGATCTTGAAGGCCGCTTTGGCGATCTCGAAAGTCGCCGCGGAAAAGAGTGAACCGGGAGTGGGTCAAGCCATGGCCATCGACACTTACGCCCTGGCTCTATTCAAGAATGGCAACAAAGCCGAGGCCATCGCCCAACAAAAGAAGGCCATCGAAATTGCGAGCAAGCTCGCCGAATTGCCAGAGGGCATGATGGAAGAGATGAAGGAGCGACTGGCCGAGTTCGAAAAGAGCTAAGGCACGAATCGTCTCAATTCTGAGAGAGGCGCTGGAGTCAAAAGCTCCAGCGCCTTTTCTTTCATCACTATGCATAAACGTGTAACAATTTGATATATCATCTCAAATTAATGCATAAGAAATTTTCACATTTCTTGGAAAATGGCCCTGTAAAGATTTAAGATACAAAGGCCAACGATGATCCTATGCCGTTCGCGCTGTGAACGAGGGGGAATACGGAAATGGTCTTTCAACAACGCGCCTTTAGTGCCCAAGAAATTCAACGTCGTCTCTTGATCAACCGGATCGAAGCCGAGGACCGCAAGCTCCTACAAGAGCTCGAAAAGGTCCTTACGCCACACATGGCCAAGATCGTCGACGAGTTCTATGGTCATCTCGGAAAGTTTCCGGAAGCCCTTTCGATCGTCTCTCAAGCCGGCTCCTCTGTCGAAAAACTTCGACAAACAAACGGGCGCTACTTTGGCCATATCTTTAAGGCCGAGTTTGGGGAGGAATACTTCCAAAACCGATTCCTGATCGGCCAAATTCATGCCGCTGTGGGAGTCGATCCCAACTGGTTCTTCGCCGCGATGAGTAGCTACTACCAGGTGATCTTCCCGCTCATGGTCAAGGGCTATAAATTCAAGAGCAACAAGCTTGGGCTGACGCTTGCCGCCTTTCAAAAGACCCTCAACCTCGACCAATCGCTCATCTTGGAGTCCTATATCGAGGGATTGGTGAAAGAAGTCGAAGGGGTCGTCCAGCGGACGAACGAGGCGATCAGCGCCCTCGGACAAACCAGCCGCGAAATCAAGATTGCCGCCAATGAGAGCGGAACCGCCGCCGGACAGGTGGCCCACGTCACGATCAGCCTCGCCAACGGCGCAAGCGTCCAAGCCCAAGCCGCCGATTCGGTGACTCAGAGCATGGATGTTTTGGTCACCAACAACGCGAGCGTTGCCCAGGGCAACCAGACCCAAGAGAAAGCTCTCAAGCAAGCCGTCACGGCAGTCGAAGGAGTCCGCCAGAAGATCGAAGAGATCGATACCCAAGCCAACCGATGGGAACAGATCAAAGAACGCATCAGCGCGATGGAGCGCGTCAAGGTCACGGTGACCGAGACCGCGGACCGCGTTCAGCAGATGAGCGCCCACAGCGACGAAATCGGCAACATCGTTCAGACGATCACCGCGATCGCCGACCAAACCAACTTGCTCGCCCTGAACGCCGCCATCGAAGCGGCCCGGGCCGGTGAGCACGGCCGAGGATTCGCCGTCGTGGCCGAAGAGGTCCGCAAACTCGCCGAACGCGCCGGATCGGCGACGAAAGAAATCAGCACGCTCATCGGCGCGGTTCAAGAGGTCAGCCAAGAAGCGGCCAAGAGCATGAGCCGGACTCTGGACGATGTCGGCGACGCCACCCAGGTCAGCATGGAAGCCGCCGAGTGTCTGGCCGCCATCGCCAGTACCGCAGCCGAAACCTCGGTGCTGAACACCGGACTTGGCAAAGCCATGAGCGAGGTCGCCGAGATCTCTCAAACGAATGTGGACCTGCTGAGTCGCATGGCCGAGAGCATTGGAGAAGTCCAAAAGGAGATCCGAAACATCACCTCGGTCACTCACGACAACTCCGCCGCGAGCCAAGAGGTCAGCGCCAGCGCCCAAGAGATGAGCGCGCAGGTCGAAGAATTGGTCGCCAGCATGAGCGAGATCGACACCCAGGTCTCGAACCTCACGGAAGGCTCAGAGCATCTTATCCAGGCCATCTCAAAGCTGAAGGCCAATCCCGAAGAAAACAACCGACAAGCGCCGCGCAAAGCGGCCTGAAGCAACCGCTCAGAAAGACTCATTGGGCTGTGTCTCCGCCGAGGCACAGCCATTTTTTTTCTTTGGGCCCCCCGCATTTCTTCTTGGAGAATTCGAAAAAGTGCTGTAGAGTGTTGCGGAGCCCTTCCAACGAGTGGGGCTGGCTTGGATTGGAGAACAAAAGAATATGCACAGCATGAAGATGCTCACCGCGGGGGCCCTTTTGGTGGTCTCGGCTTTCGTCGTAACGAGTTGTGGTGGAAACAATAGCGGAATCGGGCAGGACTCGGATCGCGCCGCCACTGGAGTCGAGTTAGGGGCAGAAAACTCCAGCGGGGTCGTGGTCTATCCGGTTCACGACCGATGCGGAACCCCCGAACCCACGGCCCAAGAGGCTGAGGCGGTTCAACAAGCTCTGATGGGAGCTGCCGCACAAAGTCGGCAATCGACCATCACCATCCCCGTCTATGTCCACGTCATCCGGCGCGGAACCGGGATCAGCAATGGGGACATCCCCGATAGCTGGATCAATTCCCAAATCAGCGTTCTGAACAATAGTTTTTCGGGCGCAACCGGCGGCACCGCGACTCCCTTCCGATTCCAGCTGATTCAGATCACGCGGACCACCAACAGCACCTGGTACACCGCCGGCCCCGGCACCACCGCCCAAACGCAGATGAAGAACACTCTGCGCCGAGGCACCGCCGACGACCTGAACTTCTATGTGAACGGCGTGGGGGGCGGACTCCTCGGCTGGGCCACCTTCCCGTGGAGCTACACCGGAAATCCTAAGGACGACGGAGTGGTTTGTCTCAACCAATCCCTCCCGGGCGGATCGGCCTCGCCGTTTAACCTCGGCGACACAGGTACCCACGAGGTCGGTCACTGGATGGGCCTCTATCACACCTTCCAAGGCGGCTGTTCGACCACCAACGACGGGGTCAGCGACACCCCAGCCGAAAGGTCGCCAGCATCGGGATGCCCGACGGGACGCGACAGTTGCACCGGCGCGAGCTTCCCAGGACGAGACCCGATCGAGAACTTCATGGACTACAGCAACGACAGCTGCATGTTCCGGTTCACTGCGGGCCAAAACAGCCGCATGCAGTCGGCTTGGAACACCTACCGCGCGGGCCGCTAAACGGCTTTCTTTTTGCGCTCTTGCTGGGGGCCGTCTTTTTTAGACGGCCTCCAGCGCTTGTTTGAGATCGTTGATCAGATCCCCTGCATCTTCGACCCCGACGCTCAGCCGGACAAGCTTGTCGCTGATCCCCATCCGCGCCTTCTCGTCGTCGGGGATGTCGCAGTGAGTCATGCTCGCCGGATGGGATGCAAGGCTCTCGGTGCTACCCAGGCTCACCGCCAGGTGAACCAGCTTGAGGGCATTGAGGAACCGAAAGGCCGCCTTCTCGCCGCGGATGATATCGAAGCTGATCATCGCTCCCGGGGACGTGCACTGTCTCCGGAAGACTTCATAGTGCGGGTCGCCTTTTTCGAGCAACCCAAGGTAGTAGACCTTCTCGACCTTGGGATGACCGACAAGAAAATCGGCGAGTTTGCCGGCCGTGGCCGCCTGTCGATCCGTGCGGGCCTTGAGCGTCTCCAGCGATCGCATCAGCATCCATCCGGTGTGCGGACTGGCCATATTCCCAAGAAAGGTCCTGAGCACCCTCACCCGGGTGACGAGCTCCCGGCTTCCACTCACCGAACCCGCAATCAAATCACTATGGCCACCTAAATATTTGGTTGCCGAATAAACAACCAGATCGATCCCATGCTTCAGCGGCTGCTGCCACATCGGGCCAAGGTAGGTATTGTCCACCACCGAAACCACTCCGAGCCGTTTGGCCAGCGCGGCAAACGCCTCCAGATCGATCAGGTCGTTGGTCGGATTAGCGGGAGTCTCAAGGTAAATGAGCTTGATCTTGCTCCCTTCTGGGTGATCGGCGATGAGCTTCTCGACCTCTTCGATCGTCTGGTTCGCGAAAAATTCAATCGGCGTAATATTCAGAGACCGAAGGACATGGTGGATGAAGTGGTGAGTGCCGCCATAGACAGGAGCGCTGTGAAGCACTGCATCTCCAGGCTTCAAGAATTCTAAGAGAACCGTACTAATTGCCGCCAAGCCGCTCTCGAAGACGGCCGATTCTTCGGCCTGGTCCCACACCGCCAGTCGATCTTCCAAGATCTCAAGATCAGGATTATTGATCCGGCTATAGATCAGCCCGAGCGTCTCGTCCGCCTTCTTTGGCGACTTTCCATAGGCGACCTCAAAGAACCGCTTGCCTTCTTCCGCGGTCTTGAAGACAAAGGTCGAAGTCAGAAAGATGGGCGGCTTGATTGAGCCCTCGCTGAGTTCGGGGCGATACCCGTAGCTCATCATCAACGATTCGGGCCTGTATTTTTTCGGGTCTAGCGGCTCACTCATGCCCTCTATTATCGGAGATCGCGCACCTCAACCGCTGGATTCGCTATTCTATTTGTCATGTTGTGGTCCGCACTGCTGCTGCCCCTTCTCGCCGCCCCCGCCCAGCCCAACCTGGCCGCGATCCAAACCAAGATGGATGCACTCTGCGAGAAGTTTGACGGCAAGGCCGGCTACTGCCTCAAGATCATGCCCGATGGCCCCATGATCAGCCGTCTCGGAAATCGAAAGTTCCCCACCGCCAGCACCATCAAGACGGCAATCATGATCGAGGCCATCAACCAAGTGGACGAGGGAAAACTCAAGTGGACTGATGTTAAGGAAGTCCCAAAAACAGCAGAAAGAACTCCCAACATGAGCAGTATGTGGGCTTACTTTTTGCGCGATGGGGTGAAAATCAACCTAGATGGCTGGTGCAATCTCATGATTACCTATAGCGACAACACCGCCACCAAGGTTGTGGGGATGTGGGTCGGAAATCAGGCGATTTATGACCGAATGAAGAGTTTTGGTCTTGAGAATACGGCCTTCCTCAGCTATGCCCCCTCCGACCAAACCTTCTTCCGAAGATGGAACATGCGCTACGGAATGGGCATGACCACCCCCATCGAGATGGCCAAATTCTATGAGCTGATCTACAAAGGAAAGGTCGCCAGCGAGGCCGGTACCGAACGGATCCAACGCATTCTCGGTCGGCAATATTGGGATGATGTCGTCGCAGGAGCCGCCCCGCCGGATGTGCGGGTCCTGAGCAAATCGGGCGCGATCAGTCGGAGCCGAAGCGACAATGCAATCGTCTACGGCCGACACCACTACGTTCTGACCCTTTACACCGACGACCAAGCCGACCGCCGATGGGCGAGCGACAACGCCGGCGACCTCCTGCTCCAGCAGCTCTCCTCCATTGCATGGAACGGGCTACATCCAGAAAGGCCTTATACGCCACCGAAAGATGCCGGCAAGTTCGCCCCCACCGGCGGTGGGATCGAATAGCGAAGAAAATGCGCAATTTTCACAGTTTCTCGGAACCGATTACCGGGGTGAATTGTTACCAAAAAGTAGAGATTCACCATGAGGACGATTTCGATCACCAACGAAAGCCCCCCCATCGACCGAGAGCGATTCACCGAGTTGATGCAGCGCTCCTACAAGAAGGTCTTCAACTTGGCCTATCGCCTCTCTGGAAATAGGACCGACGCCGAGGACCTGACTCAGGAGGCCTACTTCAGAGCCTATCGCGGCTTTGAAACCTACGAAGGCGACCGGCCCTTTGAAAATTGGATTCTCCGCATCGTCACGCGGCTCTTTCTGGATCTGAACCGAGCCCGCAAGCGCCGGGTGACGACCGTGAGCTTCGATTCGCCGATCCGCCCCGACACCGCCGACGCCGAAATCCAGGTTCAAACGCCCGACCATCAGCCGACGCCCGAGGAGCACCTCTTGCTGCGGACACTCGATGAGGATTTGGCCAACGCTCTCCGAACGCTTTCGGCCGATCAGCGCACACTCGTGCTTCTGGCCGACGTGGAACAACTTCCCTATGCCGAAATCGCCCAGATCGCCGGGATTCCGGTCGGGACCGTGCGGTCTCGCCTACACCGCGCCCACAAAAAGCTGCGGGCGGCAATGGAAGGCAAGCGAGGTTTGCGGCTGCCTTCTTCGCGAGCTGTCTTGAACCCCGCCTAACCCGACGGTCGCCACAAAAGGTCCTCGCCAACTCACGCAGAGTTCGCGAGGACCTTTTGTGTGCCGGACGGGTGAGAGAGCCGAGCTCCCGCACGTAGGCCCATATGTATGAAGAAAGCGATCCCGCTGTTGGCTGGCCTGATGCTGGCCGGTGTTGCCCCCGCCCAGTTCGTCTGGCCGAAGAAGGAATATCACAACGCCGAACCGGGACTCTACACCGAGGATCCCTTCATCGTTCAGTATCGCAAGGAATACTTCGCCGTCTTCCGCGGGGACTTTGCCCGATTCCGAAAAGCACACGCCGAGATTGCGGCCATGGTCGAAAAAGACCCGAAAGATGCACGGGCCATGGTGTGGCTAGGCACGGGCCAGATGGTGGAATCCGGGCTTTTGATGCTGGATCAAGCCAAGACCGATGAAGCTAAGAAGCTTCTGAAGCAATCGCTTGAGACTCTGGACCGCGCCGTTGCGCTGAAGCCGGACGACCCCAATATCTATATGATGCGCGCCGCCAGCCTGATCATCATCGGCGAGCGATTTCCAAGCGACTGGTATGACCGATCGCTCTGGACCCGGCTCCGCGATGACTGCCTTCGCTTCATCGATTTTGTTGGCCCCGAGCGGATGCCCCGCACCTCCATTCACCTCCGCGGAGAGGCTTATGGGTGCCTGGGTGTGGCCTACGCCAAGCTCGGCGAAACGGCAAAGGCTCGGGCCGCCTTCGAAACCGTGATCAAGATGAACCCAGGAACCGGGTACGAAGCCCGAGCCAAGAAGGAGCTCTCAGCCCTTGCCGCCAAGTAGGTTGGTCCGGCTGATCGATCGAACCACCATCGCCCGGTCGGTGAGGGCGTACTGAATCCTGATGGTGGGCATCGTCCGGCCCTCGGGCAGGATCAGTTCATAGAGCCCTTGAGAAGTCTCTCGGGGGGTATTCCGAATCCAGATCAGCTGGGACATCGCGCTCTGGAAGTGCGGCTCAAACTCATCAAAGCTCCGGGCCAAGAAGTCGTACTCTCCCTGCGCATCCGTGCTCAGGAGGACGTTCCAAACCATCTCGACCGGCTTCTGGGCAGCCGGCGACTGGGGAGTGGGCAGAACATTTCGGGGTGCATCCATGCTCATATCCCTATTATAGTCCCCCTAGACCAGGCATCTAGGGGGACAGGCTGCTAGTACCCTAGCTGCAGCCGCTAGTCGCGCCGCAAGTGTTGCACTTGAGGCAGACGCCGTTGCGGACCAAGGTGAAGGCGCCGCAGTCACCGCAGGGGTCGCCTTCATAGCCCTTCATGCGGGCCTCGCGGATCTGCTCGGTCTTGCTGACCGCTGCTCCCACCAGCATCACCTTGCGCTGAGCCACGACCGGCTCGGCCGCCGAGGCGCCCTTGTGATAGCCCCGCGAAGAATGGTCTTCGGTGCTGATTCCGGGGGCGAGTCCGACGAGTTCACCGCCTTCCTCTTCATCGTCAAAGTCCGGATTCTGACCGGGACGACCGATTGAGTCGCCGCGGAGATCTTCGGGCTTGACCTGAACCAGGTCCGTTCGCCCGAGATAGGCGAGGGCCAACTCGCGGAACATGTAGTCGATCACCGACGTGGACATCTTGATGTTCTCGTGGTCGGTCACGACTCCATTCGGCTCGAACCGAGTGAAGACGAACGCCTCCACGAACTCTTCGAGGGGAACCCCGTACTGAAGGCCAATCGAGACCGCGATCGCGAAGCAGTTCATCAAGGACCGGAACGCCGCACCTTCGCGGTGCATATCCACGAAGATCTCTCCGAGCGAACCGTCGTCATACTCGCCAGTTCGGATATAGACCTTGTGGCCACCGACCCGCGCCTTTTGGGTGTATCCCTTTCGCCGCGCCGGGAGAAGCCGCCGCCGCGCAATGTAGCGATAGACCAACTTCTGCGCGGCCTGGCGCACCGGCTCCGACATCTCTTCCTCTGCTCCTTCAAGCGAGGCTTCGAGGATCGCCGCTGCCGCGTCATCGACGGCCGCATTGAGCGGCTGACTCAGCTTCGAACCGTCACGATAAAGCGCATTGGCCTTGAGTCCCAGCTTCCAGGACATCAGGTAGGCCTCGCTGATCTCGGCGATCGAGCAGTCGGCAGGCAGGTTGATCGTCTTGCTGATCGCCCCGCTGAGGAAAGGCTGAGCCGCGGCCATCATGCGGATGTGCCCCTTGGCCTCGATGTACCGCTGCCCCTTGGCCCCGCACTTGTTGGCGCAGTCAAAGATCGGATAGTGCTCGATCTTGAGATGCGGCGCGCCCTCGATGGTCATCGTCCCGCAAACGTAGTCGTTTGCCTCGGCGATCTGCTCCCGGGTGAAACCGAGTGCCACGAGCATGTTGAAGCTCCAGTCGTTGAGTTGTTCGTCGGTGAACCCGAGATACTCCTTGCAGAAGCTTTCGCCGATCGTCCATTTGTTGAAGGCGAAGGCAATCTCGAAGGCATTCTCAAGCGACCGCTCGATCTGCTCCAGAACCTCGGGAGTGAAGCCCTTGGCCCGCAAGGATTCGTGGTTGATGTGCGGCGCACCGACCAACGTCTTGTGTCCGACGCAGTAAGCGACGATATCTTCGATCTGTTCAGAGTGATATCCTAGTCGATCAAGAGCGAGCGGAACCGATTGGTTGACAATCTTGAAGTATCCGCCTCCAGAGAGCTTCTTGAACTTCACGAGGGCGAAGTCCGGCTCGATTCCTGTGGTATCGCAATCCATGATCAGACCGATGGTTCCGGTGGGAGCCAAGACCGTAACCTGAGCGTTGCGGAACCCGTGGGCGCGGCCAAGGTTCTCAGCTCGGTCCCAGGCTTCTCGGGCCGCCTTCAGAAGGTCGGTCGGGCACTCGTCGGGGTCGATTCCCATGGGCGGAACGCTCAACGATTCGTACTGATCGGGGGTCGCATTGTAGGCCGCTCGGCGATGGTTGCGGATCACCCGCAGCATCGACTCTTCGTTGCGCTTGTATCCAGCAAAAGGTCCGAGTTCGCGGGCCATCTCGGCGCTCGTCGCGTAGGACTCACCTCCCAACACCGCGGTCAGGGCCCCCGCAATCGCGATCCCCTGCGGACTGTCGTAGGGAATCGACATCTGCATCAGCAGCGCCCCGAGGTTTGCGTAACCCAAGCCGAGGGTTCGGAATTCGAAACTCAGCTCGGCGATCCTCGGGCTCGGGAATTGCGCCATGAGCACGCTGATCTCCAGCACGACCGTCCAAAGCCGGATCGCATGCTTGTAGCCTTCGATGTCAAACGTTCCGTTCTGGGCGTTATAGAACCGGATCAGATTGATCGAGGCGAGGTTGCAGGCCGTGTCGTCCAGGAACATGTATTCGCTGCACGGGTTGCTCGCGTTGATCCGCCCATCCGCCGGACAGGTGTGCCAATCGTTGATCGTGGTGTCGTACTGGGTACCCGGGTCGGCGCTCTGCCAAGCCGACTCGCAGATGTCTCGCCAGAGGTCGCGAGCCTTGATCGTCTTTGCCGCCTTGCCCGAACTGCGATACTTCAACTCCCAATCGGCATCGGCTTCCACGGCTCGCAAGAACTCCTCACTCACGCGGACGGAGTTATTGCTGTTTTGGCCACTCACCGTGACGTAGGCTTCACTCTCGTATCCGGTATCGAAAACCGGAAACTCGACGGAAGTCGCCCCGTTCTGAGCCAACTGGATCGCCCGCTGAATGTAGTTCGGCGAGATTGCCACCGTCTTCGCTTCGGCAATTGCCCGGCGGAGTGTCGAATTGCGGCGAGGATCGAACTTGGCCGACTCATCCGAGGTTCCCGTATGGCAGGCCTTGATGATCGCGTTGATGTGCTTGTTGTTCAGCACCGAACCGGTGACCAGAGCCGCGACCTTCTGCTCTTCTTTCACCTTCCAATTGACAAAGGCCTCGATATCGGGATGGTCCACATCCAGGCAGACCATCTTCGCCGCGCGGCGGGTCGTCCCCCCAGACTTGATCGCACCGGCTGAGCGGTCACCCACTCGCAGGAAGCTCATCAACCCGCTTGAGCGTCCGCCACCACTCAGCGGCTCGTTCTCTCCTCGGATCGAGCTGAAGTTCGTCCCGACGCCACTGCCGTACTTGAAGATCCGCGCCTCCCGAGTCCAGAGATCCATGATCCCGCCTTCGTTCACGAGGTCATCGGAAACGCTGAGGATGAAGCAAGCATGCGGCTGCGGACGCTCGTAGGCATTTTGCGATCGCTTCAGCTTCTTGGTCTCGGGGTCGATATAGCTGTGACCCTGAGCTTTGCCCGTGATGCCATAGGCATAGTGGAGGCCAGTATTGAACCATTGCGGGCTATTCGGCGCGGCGACCTGAAGCGCGAGCATGTGACAGAGCTCGTCATAGAAGGCCTCCGCATCCGTATCCGAGTCGAAGTAGCCATACTTTTTGCCCCAATGCTGCCAGCACCCCGCCAAACGGTGGAAGACCTGGCGCGCGTCGGTCTCTCCGCCCTCAGCCCCGCCGGCCTGCGGCACCCCCGCCTTTCGGAAATACTTCTGGGCGAGAATGTCCGTCGCAACCTGCGACCAATGGGTCGGCACCATGACGTTCTCCATGAGAAAGACGGTCGACCCGTCGGGGTTGCGGATCTCGCTCCGGCGCGGCTCGAAGGTAATGCCCTCGTAGCGATCTCTTCCTTGCTTCGTAAAATAGCGTTCGATTTTCATTCCGTGAGGTCTTCCTTGCTCAGCGGCACATAGACATTCTACTACATGTTTTGCAGTTTGCGTCTGCTTTTTCTTAGTCCCTCAACTAAGACGGGTTACCACTGGCGATGATGGGTATCTTCTTTGTAATTTTTCTTACCGAATCCACCACTGATCGAAAGTCCGAGGCACTCTCAAAATCTTGGTAGACGCTGGCAAATCGGACGAAAGCCACCTGGTCTAACTCCAGAAGGGCCTCCATCACGCGATCACCAACCTGTTGACTGGTGACTTCCGGTTCAAACTCATCAAAAAGGTCTCGCTCGATCCGCTCTGCGATCTCTCGCAGGACGTCGTGGGCAACGGGCCGCTTGCGGCAAGCCGTCACCATCCCGGCCAAGATCTTCTCGCGATAGAACTCTTCCCGAGCTCCATCCCGCTTGACCACAAAAAGCCGAGGGCGCTCGACCTGTTCGAAGGTTGTGAACCGGCGTTCGCACCCCATGCACTCCCGCCTGCGCCGGATCGCAAGTTCATCGCGAGTCGGCCTGGAATCCAAAACGCGCTGTTCGGGATTTCCGCAGTAGGGACACTTCATGGGGTCAACACCAGATCTTGGGGCGAACGACCTACAGACGCCACAACCCCTAGTATTGCCGCAAATTTTTTCCCCGAATTTTTTCCAGTGGGTTTTCCACCGGTTATCCCTTTAGATAGGGCTTCGAGAGGCGCAATCTCCCTGCGTCGGCGTCCATCTCGACCTCTGCTCCAAGAGGAAGCGTGAGGTAGGCCGGGACGTGGCCGAAGGGCGCCCGAACCATCACCGGAACCCCCAGCGAGCCCAACAATCCGCGCACAATCTCCAGCCAAGTCGGATCCAAATCGTCTTCTCGCTTCTCATCGATCCCCGACATCGCGCCGATGAGAATCCCCGCCGCTCGGCCCAAGTCGCACGCCTGCAGGAGGTGCACCAGCATCGCGTCGATCCGGTGCGGCCGCTCCCCGACGTCCTCCAGAGCAACGATCGCGTCATTACAATCAATCTCGCGACTGGTACCAATCGCATCACAGATCAGAGTAAGACATCCGCCGACCAACCTACCTTTTGCCTTGCCCGAAACCAAGGGCTCGGCTGCCGGAGCGCTCGGAACAAAGGGGTCTCCACCGACCAGCGAGTTGTGAAAACTCTCCCACATCCAGGCTGGACGCTCACGGCTGAAAGCTAAGGCGTCCGGACCATGCAAGGAAACTCCACCTTGGGCTTGGATCGCAAGATGGAAAGCGGTCGTGTCACTGAATCCGCAGAGCAGCTTTCCGGCTGAAACCAAATCCCTCCACGGAACCATCGGAGTGATTCGTCCCGCACCGTAACCCCCGCGGATATTGACGATCATCCGCACCTCCGGATCTTCGATGGCATCCCTGAGGTCCTTGGCGCGGAGCTCGTCGGTGTTCGCAAACATCCCATCCCGGCCCCAGGCATTGGGCATCACCTTGACGCGATAGCCGTCTCTTTCCATCGTCGCGAAGCAGGCCTGGGCCCGGTCTTGCTCGGCGGGAGAGCTCGAGGCGATGTAGGCGATCAAATCACCCTTCTTGAGCGGTTTCATCAGTTTCATCAGAGATTGATTCCCGTACCCGTGCCAACCGGTTGACCCCGGCGACCAGTACCAAAGTTTGTATCAAAAGGCAGCGCCTTGATCCTTAGGAAGAAACTCACTTCCGTCCCTCGCCGAAAGCCCACAGACTGATCGTTGATCTGCAAGATAGCCTCGGTGCAGTGAAGATCATAGATGAAGGCAATCTGCCTGGAATCAAAGCGCTTTCGATACCCGTTATAGTTCAGCAAGGCAGAGGTCGTCAGTTTGCCCCAGCGGATCTGCTCGGCGATGATGTTGACGGCTCCCCACGTGTGACGCAATCCATCGTATCTCGCCCCGATCCCAAGAAAGCCACCGGCAACCTGCCAACCGCTATCGAATCGAACGTTGCTCCAAACCTGGTTAAAGGTATCGTAGTTGCTACTTGCTCGCAGCTGAAAACGATTGTTCGGCCTCCAATCCGATCTGAGCCCAACCCCTTGCCACGGAGTCTGGCTTCGTCGAAACTGAACAAAGTCAAAGCTCGACTGAGCCGAAAGGCTCAAAGACCTGAGGACCTGCCAAGCGAGGTCCGCTTGGAGCTCATTATTCTCACCGATCCGGTCGATGGCAAGAGGAGTAAAGCCAAACTGCCGGCGATTGCTATACCTAAGGTTAAAGCGATTCTTTGATCCAAAGAGATAGCTATAGTTGAAGTTTCCTCCCCAGTTATATTGGGCCGTGTCGTCACTATAGAGTCCCTGCCGACCCAGAACGGAGTAGCTGAACTCGTGCCTTCCTTCGGTCGAAAACCGATTTTGAGATTGGATCTCGAAATGAGACCTAGTCACTTGGTTTCTTCGCACCGAATCGATCAACTCTCCGATCGAAAACTCCAGCTTCACGGGAACTCGGTCTCTCTCCGAGCGCCCCAACCACTTTCGTGATTCCGTTGAGAGTGTCAGAACCGGAGTTTTGTCCGAAGAGCTGAAGAAGTTGACGTTCTCACCAACGGGAATGACTCGCTGATACTCCAGCAGCGCGTCACCCTTACGCAAATCTTGGTTACCCCGGAAGCTCACATTTACTGTCTTTCGTTCAGATAACGCTCCAAATCCCTTGCTACGATTGATTCCGTAGTCGAGATTGAGATTTGTTCTGAGCGAGTTGGTCACCCGCTCATCCCACGAGACTCCAAAGTTCTCGTTCAGCGAGCCGAACGCGGGAGTCTTCGAGCTATTCCGATTCAAGGTCACCCGAAACTGGCCACGATCCGTCGGTGTCACCAAGTTGAGTCGCCCGCTGTAGTTCCGTGCTAGTGGATCGGTGAGATAGTTGTTCTGGATCCACTGACCCAAGAAGGTCACCGTCGAGCGACCCACCACCTGCCGATGATCCGAACTAAATAGACGAGTTCTTTCGGATCCAAAAAGAGAGTAGGCGCGAGCTAACCCACCGAGTCTTTGGGTCTCATAGTCCAGATCAACCCCTAATCCGGCACCAAGTCTTGTGAAGTAATCCGCGCGATAACTCACGGTATCGGCCCCGCGCCCAGGCGTGGACCAAAGCGTCTTGATGTAGTATCCCTCTTCCCTCGTCTGACCCACTTCTGGTGTAAATCGCTCGATTTTTCGATTGAGTGGGATTACGAGAGTTGGGATAGTCAAGACCGTCCTACCCAAGACCTTCAGCTTAACGCGGCGTAAAACGGCCCGACGTCCGGCAATGGTGTCGACTTCTTCACCCTCAAAGTGGAAGTGCTCATCATCACGATCACAAGTCGTAATCGAGCTCTCACGCAGCGTCAGACGCCCGGGCAATCCCGTCCCAGAATCTCCACTCACGTAAAGTGGCCCGGTCAATCCACTCTGCGCATCGGGTTCCACTTCGGCCCAACCCTTGTCGTATTCAAAGGTTCGATTCTTGAAGTCTACGATGACGCGCTCGGCTGTCAGTGAGCGACCATCTCCCACCACCACCACATTGCCATGAAGCACAAAGATCTCGGTTTCAAGATCGCCATCCACCCGGTCACAGGTCACCACATACCCGCGGAACTCGAACTGAACGTTTCCCTCTCCCACAACCTTCCGACCTTTGCGATTGCCCTGGTCCATATTCCGCAGAACAAAGCGATTTTCGCCGGGTCCTGGCTTAGGAAGATCTTGCGACTGAACCGTCTTGGGGGAATTTTTTGCTTCAAGGATCAGATCGTGCAGAAAGCCAGCCCGGAGTGGCGCAAGTGAAGCCACCGAAGCTCCTCCGGAAGCCATCAACAGCAAGAGAAGCCCACCCCTTACTCGATTTTCCAAAGCGCAATCGCTCCTAGAATCAGAAAGATAAGGTTTGGTAGCCAAGCGGCAAACCAAGGTGGGGCCCATCCCATTCGCCCCACGATCTCGGTCGAAATCACAAAGGCGTTGTAGTATACAAGCACCATGACGACGCTCAGAAGAACGCCGACAAAAGGTCCGCTCCGCGCAAGCCAAACGGCAAAAAGTGGACCTGTTAGCGCGAAAATCAAGCAAGAAGCCGGGACACTAAAGCGGGTATGGAGCGTGACCTCTTGCATCTTCGTGTCACGCTTCATCCGCTGGAGTTGCTGGATCGATTTACGCAATTCGTCCAGAGGTAACTCTTCGTTCGTCGGCTGGGCGAAGAGATCCGGCACACTGATCTGTTCGTAGATCTCCAGTACTCGCTCGGTCTTTCCGCTGATCATGGTTTCCCCTTTCAAAAGTCGAAAGGTGGGGGTTTCGAGGCGCCAGTTCCCATTCCGATACGTCCCTCGCGGGGAGGTGATCAGCATCGTTTGTCCAAAAGCTCGGCGCTCGATCAAGAGAACATCGCTCAGGGCTAATTCTTCAGCAGTGCCCCGGCTCACCGTACCGATAGATACCGTATAAGCTTGAATCGAGAGAACAACGTTGCTCTTGAGGTCGGGGGCCAGAGCAAGCATGTTGATCTCGTTCCCCAGCTTGCGGGCCATGAACTCCGTTCGAGGCATCAATCGCTCAACGACAAAGAAGTTGAGCAACGAAACCACGACTCCCGCGATCAAGACGGGCCGAATCACCCGGCGGATCGGCATCCCTGCACTGCGCATCGCCGTGAGTTCACTTTCACGGGTTAATCGAGAGATCGCCAGAGAAGAAGCGAGCGCAATCCCCACCGGCAAAGTCATGTTCAGAAAGAACGGAGTCTTCAAGACCAGAAGCTGCAATAGCGCGAGCGGCGGAACATTGCGCAAGTTAAGGTTCTTGAAGAGCGCAATCAGCATGTTGGCCTGAAACATCAGCACAACCGCCAAGGTCCCGATGATGAATGGAACGACCATTTCTCGCAGGACATAACGGTCCAGCTTACGGATCAAGGAGCTTTCTCCTGCTTCCTCTTGAACTGAAATTGGGGTTCAGTACCTTGCCGCAAACGCTGGATGTTTGGCCAATGCTTTTTGAAGATAACAATCCCCATGAGCCACATCACTGCGATCACTACCGGATCCCGTCCTAGACTGATGCTGAGCGTCATCATCAGGGCGGTGGCGATCAAGCTGCTCAAGCTTACAATCCTTGTGAAGATCATCCCGAGCAAGAAGCACATTAAGCTTAGAGAGGCAATCACGGGGTCCGACCCGATCAAGAGTCCCAGTCCAGTCGCAATTCCTTTCCCACCCTTAAAGCCTAACCAGGGAGAAAAGACATGACCCAATACTGCCGCGAGGCCACATAGAACGGCGTACGGACCCACCCCAAGCATCTCTCCACCAAAGTAGGCGGGCACTGCGCCCTTTGCCATGTCCAAAAAGAAAGCCAGAAGCCCCGGCCCGGCACCCAAAGTCCGCCAGACGTTGGTCGCGCCAATGTTTCCGCTCCCAGTCCCGCGGATGTCCACCCCTTTCGCCTTGGCAATCAGATAGCCAAAAGGGATGGATCCGATCAGAAAAGATCCGGCTAAAAAGAGAGCGAGCTCCATAGACTATGTGGAAAGACGGCTCAGAACCTCTTCAGAGATCGTCCGAACCGCTCGGCGGATCTCTTGATCATGCCGCAACAACTCGTTTCCGCTCATAAAGCCCGCCACCGAACTCAGTGTGTCGAGTCTATCCGGATTTTCGGGAATCAAGTCCGGCTCAAATCCGAGGGCGCTGATCCGCCAGCGCAGCGATTGGTGGTGCCGAGAGGCCGCCAAAAGCTCGTCTCTCTCAGCAATGTTTAGGATTTTCGCATCAATTGTGACCGCAAGCAGAGATTCCAAGTCTGCCCCCACGCCGAGCAGGGCCTGTGGAGCCTTGGCCAGTACGGCGCTTTGAACGGCCCAGTCGATATCCAAGAGTCCGCCCCAGCCGAGCTTGACGTGCCGCTGGACGTGGCTCGGCAGAAGCCGCTCGGTCTCGATCCGATGCTTCATTTTCATCAGCGCAGCATGAAAATCAGGCGTGTACGGGACGCCGATAGCCGCTTTCCGCACCGCGTTGAGTCCCTCTTGATCGCCCGAAAGCAGGCTCGATCGGGTCAGCGCCATCCGCTCCCAGGGCTCCATCGCGGTCAGGTCATACTCCCGAAAGCCTTCGAGCGTACGGGTCAACCGGCCGGAGGCGCCTTCGGGCCGCAATCGGAAATCCACCCGGAGGCTCGACCCACCCACTTGCCACTCGGCCAGTTGTCGGATCAGCTTTTGGGCCGCCACCTCGGCTTCCAGAGGATCTGCACCAGGAGAGATCAGGAGGATCAAGTCCGCATCCGAGGTCGGACCCATGTCGCCGGTCGCATAACTCCCCAGCCGGATCCCGATCAATCCTGGGCCAAGGATGAGCTTGAGCACTTCGTCATATAAGTCGGCCAGAACCCGGCCCGGGTTGGCCTCGATCCCAAAGGCATGGCGCAGACTGATCGCTTGGGTCGTCCGCCTCAGCCGACCCGCAGCCCGGGCGTCGACTTCGGTGGGGACCTGGACGCGCATCGGCTCTTCGATCTCTCCGCTAACCACCTGCTCCACCAGAATCGCGTCGATGTCGGCCATCACCGCGGGCGCCACTTGCAACCCATGCGAGACGCGCTCCAAGCTCGACTGATTGGTCAGCAGGACCGATGCGAGCGAGTCGGGATCCTCCCTCCGAGCAACCCAGGTCCGGAGGCTCGCATGTTCGGGTCCCAAAACCTCGGCAAGCCGGACCAGGGGCGCTTGTTCAGCCAAGAATCCGTCGGCCCACTCGCGGTACCTGGCCTGGGTTCGAGCCCGGATGGTGTTCACTTCCCCGATCAACTCCTCCGATGAGGCAAAACCCAAGCTCCGCGCGATTGGCAGCAGCCGCCCGAGATCAGTGTGAAGGAGGTGGGTTTGGGTGTCGTGGACAATCTGCAGGCGGTGCTCCAATCGGCGCAAGGTTGTGTAATCCTGACCCATCTGAGCCTCCAGAGCGGGGTCGGCCTCGATCGCGGCGAGGGTCGATCGCACCCTCGCGGCTGGATCTCCATATCCCCGCAACATCTGCCGACACTGGGTCAAAAACTCGATGTCCCGGATTCCGCCCGAACCGCGCTTGAGGTCGTTCGGGTCAGCCCCCTGCTCGGTTCGCGAGCGCTGGTGCAAGATCTCTTCGAAGAACATCTCCGAGCGAGTCGCCTTGAAGCAGGTCTCCTCGCGCATCCGCTCCCAGCGTTCCCCACCTTCCGCATCTCCCGCAATCCAGGCCGATCGGATCAAGGCCAAGACTTCCCAGGGCTCCGCATAGTTCTTGTAATAGGCTTCAATTGCTCGCTGGCGAGCGAGGATCGGGCCGGTTCCGCCAAAGGGCCGAAGCCGCAGGTCCACGCGGTAGAGCGCCCCTCGCCCCATCCGGTCGCTCAGGGCGCGCCCGAGCGATTCACAAAAGCGTGTTCCGTGGCGTTCTAGGGCGTCGTCGGCATCGTCCCGCAAAACGTAAACGAAGTCGACGTCACTCGAATGGTTGAGTTCGCCCCCGCCGAGCTTTCCAAAGGCGACGACCCCCACCGGGCAGTTGGGATCTGCCCCGCGAGATTCGACGATCTGCTTCCACGTCCATTCCCGCGCGAGCCGGGTCAATCCGATGGCGAGGTCCGAAATCCCCTGCCAAATCACCGCATCAGGGTGGATCTGACCGAGGTCGGCAAGGATCAAGCCCAGCGTCCGCTGCTGCTTCAGCCATCGCAATCGGTCGAGACCATGGGTAGGACTACTCGCGGTTTGAAGGAGAAGAGTCCCCTCCCGAACCACTTGCTCAGGAGTCGCCGGGGGAGCCAGGATCAAGGGGTCGGTCGCCAGCGCCGCCAGTTCCGGATTCTGAGCCAGGGTGTCGGCGAGCCAAGGGCTCAGGCTGAGGGCATGAACCAACAGCCGCCCGAGGGACCCGCTCTCCACCAGGTGCTCCAGAACGGTCGACGAATCTACACAGGAATCCAACCATCGGCCCAAGAGCGCAGGGGCGGCTTCGGGGTCGGGCGAGGTGGCGATCCAGCCCAAGACCTCCTCTGGAAAAGTCATGCCGCCCTCCGAGCAAAGTCGCAATCCGCCGCCAATGGGCAGGCCGAACACTGAGGCTGACGGGCCCGGCACAACCCCCGCCCGTGTTGAATCAGGGCCAAGTGAAATCGCTCCACCAAGGGCCCGGGCACCCATCCTGCCAATTCTTGGTGGGCTCGGTTGGCATCAGTCGATGGACCGATCAGGCCCAAGCGCTGGGAGACCCGGTGGACGTGGACATCGACGGGGAGGACCGGCATCCCAAACTGAAAGCAGAGCACTAAGGCGGCGGTCTTCGGCCCGACTCCAGGAAGTTCCTGAAGCCATTCCATCGCCTCTTCCGGAGCCATCGACCCTAGAAAGTCGATCGAGTACTCCCCTCGCTCTTCTCGAATCGCCCGCAGGCAGGACTGGATCAGTTCGGTTTTGCGCTTGGCCATCCCCGCGCTCGCGATGATGCTTGCAACAACGGACGGGTCCTCGTGCTCCAGATCGGCCCAATTTCGATAAAGCGCGCGCATCCGGTCAAAGGCCGGGTAACTGTTCTTGTCGTTGGTATGCTGACTCAAGATACAGCTCACGAGCTCCTCCATGGGGTCATAGCGATCGTCCGCCACCACTTGCCCATAGAGCCCTTCGAGTGCGAGTACGATAGACTCCGCAGAAAGAGAACGGCTCGAAGAGGCGAAAATTGGCATGGAGATTGCGAAAGATACTCATAGTATGATGCGCGTTGGGGTTTGGGTCGCACTCGCTTGCACGCTAGGACTCTCGGTTGCCGGATGCAAGCCGAAAGTCGCTCCTTTGGTCGGGTCGTGGGCCGAGGTGATCGTCGTCCAAAAGGGCAAAAAAGATCCTGGGATTCGGCGAGAGATCTCCTTCTACCGAGACGGCACTTACGAGGACAACCTCTTCGATAAGTCGATGAATTGGCGGCGCACCGTGCGGGGCCACTGGGCGCTCGTCGAAAAGACTCTCACCGCCACGCCAAAAAGCGTCCAATACCTTCCCGACAGCCCCAGCACCAAAGCCCAGCTGATCAAACAGCTGCCCAAGATCGATATGTCGCCCGATGTCGGGACCGTGGAGTTCACCGGTACCGACCAGATGCGGTTTATCCCCGGAACCCCAGACAGTAAGCCCATCCAATTCAAGCGGATCGGCGCGGCCCCTGTGTCAAACTAACCTCATGATCCCCAAGAAAAATCTCTGCCTTCTCGCCGGGATAGCCTGGGCCCTGGCCGGTTGCGGAAAGCCCTCGCTCGTCGGAGATTGGACCGGTACGGTTCAGGGCCAAACGATCACCACCAACTTCGGCCAAGATGGCAACTTCAAGGGATCGATCAAGGGCGAACAGATGAACGTCAAGTTCGAGATCGACGTCTCGGGAACCTGGAAGATCGAGGAAGATCGACTGATCCTCGACACCAAAAAGGTCACCCCGAAGAATCTCCCGAAACCACTCCGTGCCATTTTTGATGCGTCGGTTCGACCCAACCTGGTCGGGATTCAGACCCTGGACATTCGCTGGCGAGGTAAAGATGCCCTCGAAGTCACCCCAACCCGTCCTGGTACGGAACCCTACACGATGACCCGAGTTAAATAAGGGATGAGTACTCGTCGTCGCATCGCCGTCGTCATGGCCGGAGGCTCAGGAGAGCGCTTTTGGCCCCTGAGCCGGGTCCAACGTCCGAAGCAACTGCTTCGGCTCGCCGACCCCGCCAAGTCTCTCATCGAACAAACAGTTGAGCGACTCTCGCCGCTGATCGAGGCCGGAGATGTGCTCATCGCGACGGCACCCCACTTGGTCCAGCCGAGCCAAGGAGTCCTGCCCAATCTTGAGCCGGCCCAGTTTTTGGCCGAACCGCACAAGAAAAACACCGCCGGTTGCCTCGTCTGGGTTGCCGCCCAGCTTTTGGCCCAAGACCCCAACGCCCGAGCCCACACTAGCATGGCCGTTCTGGCCGCCGACCACCGCATCACTCCGGACGAGGGATTCCGCGCGACGATCGAGGCCGCCCTGGATGTGGCCGAATCCACCGGTGGGATCGTCACCATCGGGATCCGCCCAGACCGCCCCGAAACCGGTTACGGATACATCGAGGCCGAATCGAGCAAACCCGCCATCGGCACCGCCCAGGTTCCGATCCGCCCCGTTCGCCAGTTCCGAGAAAAGCCCGACCGCCCCACCGCCGAGTCGTTCCTCGCCCAAGGCGGATTCCTTTGGAATAGCGGCACCTTCTTCTGGACCCTCGATACCTTCCTCCGCGAACTTGAGCGCGTGGCCCCCGAACTGTACACCGCCATCGGCGATCTGGCTGAACTCCTCAAGAAGGGAGATCATCAGGCAGCTGCGGACCGGTTTGCCCAGCTTCCTAGTATTAGCATCGACTATGCCCTGATGGAAAAGGCGGAAATGGTCTTTGTGGCTGAAGCCGCCTTTGAGTGGGACGACGTGGGAAGTTGGGATGCCCTCGATCGGAGCTTGGCACCAGACGGCGATAACAACGTCACCCAGGGGGATACTTTGGCCATCGAGGCAAGCCACAACATCATCGTCTCGGATCGAGCCGAGACGACGGTCTGTCTGCTCGGAGTGGACAACCTCGTGGTGGTGGTCACCGACGACGCCGTTTTGGTTGCCCCCAAGGACCGGAGCCAAGAGGTCAAGAAGATCGTCGAACGACTGAAGGCCGAAGCTAAGTCCAAGTATTAACGCTGGTGCCTGCACACGCGAAAGAAAGTTCCGAAAAAAGTCCGCTACGAACAAAAAAGTCCTTGGAGTTCCACGAATTTTGTTGTATAGTAGGCGATCATGCTGGAGGACCATTCCCATTGGTCCCTGCTGATGAGTTCTCCTCGGGGAAGCAATCGCCGGGGAAGGGTGGCACGAAAATTGCCGCATCGACATAGGTAGCTCCGGAACGGAGTGACGACTTCTAAAGCAACGCAAAGCTGATCGCTCAATCGGTACAAAACGTCGGGCTGTTGGAACACAGCCATTATCAATCGAATCCTATCAGGACGCAGACTGACGTTGAAGTTCTAATTGGAGCAAATCTTCGTCAACGGTGACGGCGAGCGGCTCGTGTTGCGCACAAAACCCTGCGACGGCCGGAACTGAAAGGTTCCCTCGCCGGAACAATGACACAAGAGGAGTTCTAGAAAAACCAAAATGGCACGAAAAGCCTTTACGCTCATCGAACTGCTCGTGGTTATCGCGATCATCGCGATCCTCGCAGCGATTCTCTTCCCCGTCTTCGCCCAAGCCAAGGAATCGGCGAAGGATGCCCAAGTCATCAGCAACGCCAAGCAACATGGTCTGGCCCAGCTGATGTACTCGAACGATGCAGACGACAACTTCGCTCTGACCCTTCGAATCAGCACCGACGGTACCTTCGATACGTGGCAAGGCCTCGTTCAGCCCTACATGAAGAACTGGGGCATCGTGCAGCACCCGAAGCTCAGAGGCTTCCCGGCTGACCGAAACTCGGCCGCTTGGTACTACCAATCCCGAGCCCACTGGGCCATGCCGCTCCGCGCACTCGCTCACACCTCGGTCCCGGCCAACACCGGCTACTTCACCTTCCGATCGGCCTCGATGACCGGCGGTCAAGATCGACGGTTCGATGGTATCGGTGGTGCTGCCATGGCTAACTTCACCTGGGGCAACCGCAAAGAGGCTCCCTCCATGACCACGACTTCGGTCTCCAATCCTTCCGACACCATCATGATCGCCGAAGGCGGTATGTGGGACTTCGGTTGGGGATTCGTCGGTGCAAGCAACCCGATGAACTACTTCTGGACCGCTGGTACCTGGGTTAACGCTGCCCTGAACGTGTTCTCTGGAACCAACTACATTGGCCCACACGGCCGAAAGGGCAAGATCAAGTGCTCGGGTGGAGACGATCCGAAGGGCGCTGATGGATTCCCGAGCTGCGACGGAACCCTCCCGTGGGTTGACGGTTCGACCACCTTCGTTGCCACCGATGGTAGCGCGAAGTCGGTCAAGTGGCGCGGTGGAATCACCGGCGGAACGGACCTCGGTGGTGGAGCCTTCGCGCTCAAGCACCTCTGGCCCAACTAAGGTAGCCTAATCAACATGCGCAAAGCAATTCTTCTTGCAGCATTGGTAGCAACCGGCCTTCTGGCCGTCGGATGTGGTAGCGGAGACGGTGGAACCGCCGAAGGCCCGCCACCCGCGACCGGATCCGCCCACCCGGGATCCAAGATGGAACCCGTCGCCAGCCCCGGTGGTGCCGGTGGTACCGCCGCCCCGCAAGGTGGTGGTGGAATGCCCGGAGCCAACCAAGCCACAGGAACCGACAAGTAAGTTCGACCCTAGTAAGTCGATCGACAAAGGAACCCCATCTCTAGCAGATGGGGTTCCTTTTTTTCCTTCAGCCAACACTCCCATCCGAGAGCCCGTAGGTAAACTCAAAGCGGTTCGAGAAATGAGTTCCAACACCTTCATGCCCAGCACCGAGACCGTGTTCCAACGCACAGGCGAAAACACCATGGTCGTCAACATGGGGCCGCAGCACCCCTCCACCCACGGAGTCCTGCGCGTCATCACGGAACTCGAAGGCGAAACCATCGTCCAGTGCAAGTGCGTCATCGGCTACCTCCACACCGGAATGGAAAAGGAGGCCGAGTACCAGCAGTACCACAAGTGCACGGTCATGACCGACCGGATGGACTACCTCAATGCCAACGGCAACAACCTCGCCCACGCCTTGGCCATCGAGAAGCTGCTCGGTTGCGAGATCCCCAAGCGCGGCCAGTACCTCCGCGTCATCCTGGCCGAGCTCAGCCGAATCGCGAGCCACTGCGTTTGGCTCGGCACCCACGCTCTCGACCTCGGGGCGATGACGCCCTTCTTCTACATCATGCAACAGCGCGAGATGGTCCTCGATATGTTTGAGGTCTTCTCCGGGGTGCGCATGATGCCCAGCTGGATCGTCCCCGGCGGACTCCGCGGCGATATGCCCGAGGGCTTCGAGAAGAAGCTGCGCACCTTCCTCGTCGAATTTCCCAAGGAGCTCGATGTCGTCGAGCAACTCCTCGTCACTAACCCGATCTGGATGGAGCGAACCCAGGGCGTCGGCGTGCTCACCGGCAAAGAAGCGCTCGAACTCGGCTGTAGCGGTCCCATCGCCCGGGCCAGCGGCGTTGCTTGGGATCTGCGCAAGACGAACCCCTATTGCAGCTACGAGGACTTCGATTTCGAGGTCCCACTCGGTCAGAATGGCGATAGTTACGATCGATTCCTCGTCCGCATCGCCGAGATGAAGGAAAGCTGCCGGATCCTGCAGCAAGCCATCGATGGACTTCCCGAGGGTCCCTTCAACACCCTCGACCGAAAGATCGCCCCGCCCCCGCGCCACGAGATCGATAACTCGATGGAGTCGTTGATCCACCACTTCAAACTCTACACCGAGGGATTCCGTCCGCCAGTCGGCGAAGCCTACGCCGGGATCGAAGGTAGCAAGGGCGAACTCGGGTTCTACATCGTCAGCGACGGCTCCAATCGGCCCTATCGCTGGCACGAGCGCCCGTCATCCTTCATGAACCTGAAGGCCCTTGAGGTCATGGCCATCGGCCGCCTCCTGGCCGACGTCATCGCGATCATCGGCTCCATCGACATCGTCCTCGGCGAAATTGACCGCTAGGGTCTGGCTGTGGTCCTGGCGCAGATTCCTACTAGACGTGGGTCAACGACACGAATCATGGGCCACCTTGTAGGCACTGGCTGATACCTCCCCGGGCACCCGCACAGGGGGAAATCCTTTGGTTTGAATTTCTTCGAAAGCTGAGCACCGAAGTTCCTCGGTCTTGGCACAAATGTGATATATACTCAATGCAGGACTGCAGCCAACTTGTGGCGCATCACTGGGAGAGAGATGAATAAACTACGGACAGTGGCGCTCGGCGCCATGTTGCTTGTCGCGGGGGCATGGTCGCAGGGTCATCCTACTTATAAACTTCACAAACTGCCGATACCTGGCAACGGGCTCGGCCCGATGGGCACAAGCGCCGCTGGGGTGGTCTTGCTCAACGGCAGTACGATTTGGACCAAGAGTCGGGGAGCCGAGTCGCTCTCGATCAGTGGGATGAGGTACATCACGGAAGCCGGCTACGGGATTAGCCCGGAACTCCGGCAGTATTCTACGCCAGACGGTCGAGTACGGAGCCTGCCAGCGGTCAGCCCTGATGGAGTGACTCTGAAAACCTTGCTCTATCGGACCTCCACCGGAATTCTTGTCGGAACTACTCAGAACGGATTTTTCTATCAGCATCCTGACCGCAGGTTTCAGTATTTCAACGTACCAACCTTGCCCAATATGACAAGGGCGTGGGCAAATGATCGAGGTGATATTCTCGGACTTGCGACCGATGGCTCTTCAGTACGTTGGAGTCCGTCTTCCGGTATAAGAATCCAAAAGTTTGGCACTTTTATTTCATCCAACGAAAAACTAGAGTTCTTTGTTGACACCAACGAATCTGCCAACGGATTGAACTCAGTTCGATACCGAGTCTTCTGGGATGACCGTCGCGACGTTGTCGGAGGGACGAGTGGATTTCATAACGAATTCCGGGATGTCTCGATTTTCAACTCGATCGGAACCGAGTTGAAGTCCAGTGTTGCCGGCCGATTCTTTGATCCACCAGAGCGCGAAAGCAACGTTCTTCTTTCACGCCCCGGACGAGGGGGAGGATTCTTCTCTCAATACGCGCAGTCCCCTGGGAATGCCGCCCGGGGCTTTGGGCTCGGATCGATCATGGGATTTGATGACGGGAACAATTTGCTCGCAACTGGATATACGACGAAAGATCACGTCTATCGAACTTACTACTTAGAGGCTGTTCCAGAACCCGCAACTTTTCTCACTCTCGCCTCTCTTTCAGCAGGTCTCATGCTCCGTAAGAAAAAGGTTCGAAGGAGCAGCCAAACTCTGATGGCAATTAGCATCTTGCCACTGATGTTGACCACTTTCGGTGAGGCTAGCTTCCAGAGAGAACCCGCATTCTTCACCCACTATCAGGGTTCCACTTCGGCGGCAACGATGGTTAAGTTGTCGAACGAAGGTCACGTCGGCATCTATACAACCTACTACTCACCAGACTTCAATCCTGCACCGACGGCACACCGTAAACTCTACGGCCAGCCATTGCAAGAGCTTACTCACGGATTCTCGCATCTTAATCCGAACCCCAATATCATACTCGGTATCAACTCGGTAGGCCATTTAGTTGGAACTTTTAGTTTCAACTATGAATCTTATGCTGGTCTCTGGGCAGCTTCCATCTCTCCATTCAACCTTTCCTCACTCGCCTCTGAGTACACAGATTTCAGAACTGCGACAGGAATCAATAATCGAGGGACCATCGTCGGTTTACAGACGAACGGAAGGCCCTTTATGCTATTCCCCGACGGAACTTGCGAGTACTTCCTCTCCTTCCCGATCGATATGTCCTTCAGTCGCCAGATTTTCCTCACCGAGGACGACCGAGCGGTCATCAGCAGTGAGAACAACGTCTATAACTGGTCTAGACTAGGAGGTTTACAACAAGCTATTGTTGGTTTCCGTCTTCACGCCGTTTCAAGGAATGGTCGCAAAATCCTTTCGCGATGGGAAAGCATCAGTACCAATGTCTCGATTCTGCGGGTCTACCAACAAGTAGCGAACGAGACCCCCGCTCGGATTCCCTGGCTCACTGATGACGAGATGAGGACCTACAGCTATTTTGGAGCGTCCATCAACCAGTCCGGCGGCATCCTCGCGAGTCTGGGAAGCGTTTCCGGCTCAAAATCCTTCCTCTTTCTGCCGCAGAAAGGACTTTTCAGATTTCCTATAACGGTTAAGGACTCAGATGGAGTGAATACCTTGGAGATGCGCGGTGGTCAAAGCATCAATGATTTAGGGCAATGGGTAGGTAACGCCACTGAATATCATTCTGACGGTTCAATTAGAGATACTGTCAGTCTCGTGAATCCTATTTCAGGTCGTCTACCGAGTAAGCCAAAAATACAGATTGCTCGTCCGGGACGACCCTAGGCAAGTACCCGTGACACCTCACCAAGAGTGCGCCCACATCCGGCGACTTGATAGAATGACTGCTGTGGGCCAAAGTCAAGTCGTACCGGGCGGAGTGGTGCTTGACCTCATGGAGGGTCCCCGTTGACCGCTAAGCAGACCCGCGTCGCGGCCTATGGGCTGATCGGATTGCCGGGGCGGGTTTTGCTGTGCCGGCTGAGCGCTTCAATCCCCGACTTTGCCGGATATTGGACCCTGCCCGGGGGCGGGATCGACTTCGGCGAGGATCCCGAGGCAGCCATGATCCGCGAGGTCCGCGAGGAGACCGGGCTTCAGGTCCCAGGGGGCCAGCTCCTCTCCGTGGACTCCCGCCACTTTGTCCACCCCGACCGCGAACTCCATTCCCTCCGCCTGATCTTTCGCTGCGACGAGGCAACCGGAGACCTCTCCTGGGAAGAGGACGGATCCACCGACCGCTGCGAATACTTTGCCCTTCCCCTCCCCGCCGACCTGCCCCGGGTGGAGCTCGTCGATGTCGCGCTTTCCCACGTCCAAAGATAACCGTCCCGAATCACCATCTCAGGCGTAGAATAGGGCAATCATGAACCGTGTCTCTCGCACAATCGCTGGCCTGGCCATGATCGCTGCGCTTGCCTCGATTTCGGGCTGCGGTGGAGGAGGTCTCGAACAGGTCATCACCCCGTCCCGGGACAAGAACACCCTGACCGATCTGGTCCGCTCGGCTTTTTCGGCCTATGCCGCCAACGCCGGAATGGAGATGCTGAGCGGAGCGCTGGGCGTCCCCGGCCTCACTCGACAGTCGAGCGGTGAACCAGGCTCGGACAACGACATCCGCGATCCCAGTTCGCCCTATTTCGACCCCTATTTCGGGCTATGGTCCCTGACCACCGGCGACATCAACCAGTATTCGACGACGTACTACCTGGATGAAGCCCTCACCCAAGAAGCGGGGACCGGGCTGAGCACCTGGAGTTCCACCGAAGAATCCACCGAGGGTAGCTCCGAGATTCGGATCCTCGCCGGGCCGACCGCCGGATACACCCAGACGAGCACCTATCGCTACAGCGCGACGGACTATTCGGGCGAGTATTCCAGCCAGGTGGTCCACCCCAGTCTCGGCACCAGCACCGACATCGGCCAGTGGGATGGCCTCGGAAACGGGACCTACTCCAGCCGATGGAGTAAAGACGACCAAACCACCGAATTCACCGGGAGCTATAGCGCCGACGGATCCTGGCAGACAACCAATAACCAGAGCGACGGCTTCCGGTTCACCCTGACCGGCCTTGCCGACGGAACCGGCTCTGGCGAGATGGTCGGTCCCGATGCGCTTCTTCCCGCCAGCATCGCTTGGGACGCCGAGGGCAATGGCACCATCACCTGGGCCGATGGCTCGACCTCCGATGTCTCGTGGTTTGGAATCGGCGGCGGCGCGACCGCAGGCGGCGACTCAGGCTCCACCGACGGATCCAGCGGAGACGACGGGCTATAACCTGAGAGTCTGAAGGGCATAGAGCGCCGATCCACGAGCCCCGGCCCGGTCACCATCGGGCACGATATGGATCGGCAAGCCCCGCTGGTCCTCTCGATAGTGGATCGCGCTCTGGATTCCGTCGAGGTAGCGAGCCCGAAAAGCCTCGCTGGCCTCGACCCCGCCCCCACCGATGAAGACTGCGTCGGGGTCGAGGGCATTGATCATCAGCTCCAGATGGGCGGCGATCGCGTAGGTTTGGGTGCGAAAGATCTCTAGCGCCATCGGGTCTCCTTCTTCGGCTAGGCCCCGCACCTTTTTGGCCGCCTCTTTGGCCGGCAGCCCGTGGAGCGGATGGTCGGGATATCGCGGCAAGAAGAACGGCAACAGGTTCTTTTCGATCCCCGTCAGGCTGGCGATCGATTCGAGATCGGACTTTTGCCCGCAGTTGCAAAGAGCAGGGATGGAGAGTTCGGGGTGCCAATCACAAGGAAGCTTGGCATGGCCTAATTCGGCTGCAAAGCCGACCCGGCCAACCACCATCCGGCCCCCTGCAACGATCCCTCCGCCGAGCCCCGTCCCGATGATGAGTGAAACACTGGTCTTGTCGGCATCGGGCCCAAAGACCGACCAATGGGCATAGAGTGCGGCTGCGTTGGCATCGTTCAGATAGGCGACCGGGAGTCCAAGCCGCTCTTCCAGTGCGCCCCGGATATCGAACCCGCCCCAACTCGGGTTCCCAAAGTTCGCCGGCCCCTCGTGGCAAAGCACTCCGGTCGCCGTCGCCGGACCGGGCGTGTCGAGCCCGACCGCCCCGACCTGATCACGGGTCCAGCCCAAATAGTCCAGCGCCTTTTCAAACGCGGCCTCCAGCTGACCAAGGCAGGCATCCGGCCCTTCGGTCACCCGCGCCGGAATCTCGACCATCTCTTGCACCAAAAATCTCTCGCCGTCGTACCCGGTGAGGTTGATCGTATTGCCGCCGAGGTCGAGTCCGATGGTGAACGCCATGCCGCTTTCAGTCTAACCGAAATCGCCTTGTCGCCCCGGCCCAAGGCCAGGCCCTGGCTTCGCTCACGCTCAGCCCTGCCCCGGGGCGACGTGAAACCTACCCAAACGTCTCGGCGACCCGCAAGAGCGCGGGTCCCAGCGCCTCGGCCTCGGAGACCTCGTTATACAGCGCAAACGAGGCCCGCGCCGTTGCCGGAACTCCCAGAGACTTCATCAAGGGCATGCAGCAATGGTGCCCGGTTCGGATCGCGATCGCCTGTTGGTCCAGCATCGTGCCGATGTCGTGGGGGTGGGCCTGTTCCATCACAAAGCTGACCACCGCCACCTTTTCCGCCGTCCCGACGACCCGGGCCCCCGGAATCTGCTCGACCGTCGCCGTCGCCACCCTCAAGAGCTCCATCTCATGGGCATGGATCGCCTCCGGATCGAATCCGCCCAGCCAATCGAGCGCCGCGCCCCAGCCGATCACCCCCGCAATATTGGGCGTCCCCGGCTCGAACTTGTTGGGCAAACCGGCGAAGGTAGTTCCATCCCAGCTGACGGTGCGGATCATATCGCCCCCGCCCTGAAAAGGCGGCATCGCCTCCAACAGCTCGGCCCGCCCATAGAGCGCCCCAACCCCCGTCGGACCATACATCTTGTGGGCCGACATCGCATAGAAATCCACCCCCAGCTCCCGGACATCCACCCTTCCATGAGCGAGCATCTGGGCCCCATCGGCCAAGAAGAGCGCCCCCACCGCGTGGGCCATTTCGGCCATCTTTTGCACCGGATTAATCGTGCCCAGGGCGTTGCTGGCATGGACGCACCCGACCAGACGAGTCTTTTCGCTCAGCATTTGGCCATAGGCTTCCAGGTCCAGTTCTCCGCTCGGCAAGATCGGGATCGGCCGCACCGTAGCCCCGGTTCGTTCGGCGACCAATTGCCAAGGGACGATGTCGGCGTGGTGCTCCATCCCGCTCAGCAAGATCTCGTCCCCTGGCTTCAGGTTGGCCAAGCCCCAACTGTGGGCCACCAGGTTGATCGCCTCGGTGCACCCCTTGGTGAAGATGATCTCGTGCGAGTGCTCCGCGCCGACGAACTTCTGAAGCTTGACCCGGGCCGCGTCGAAGCTCTCGGTCGCCCGTTGGCTCAGCTTGTGGACTCCGCGGTGGACGTTCGCGTTGTCGTGCTGATAGTAGCGCTGCATCTCGCGCAAAACCGCCCAAGGCTTTTGGGTGGTGGCCGCGTTGTCCAGGTAGATCAGCGGCCGCCCGCGGACTTCTTGGTTCAGCGCCGGAAACTGGTCGCGCAAGATGCCGAGATCGAGAGCAGTGGCCATGTCCCTCTATTCTATGCCCTCTCCCGGCCCCGCATCCGCCCCCACCCCGGGGTATATTGAAAGTCTTCCGGGCGGTTAGCTCAGTGGTAGAGCACTTCGTTCACACCGAAGGGGTCACAGGTTCAAATCCTGTACCGCCCACCATTGTCCATGTGGTGGGTCTACATTCTCCAGAGTGAATCCAGCGGTCGCTACTACACGGGATGTACTGAGCGACTAGAGGCTCGCTGGGCAAAGCACAACTCCGGGCAGACTCGTTCGACTCGACACAAGGGACCTTGGATCCTTGTCTATTCCGAATCGTTTTCAACTCGAACAGAAGCCCTAGAAAGGGAACGCCAAATCAAGAGTTGGAAATCCCACCGGGCGATCTCCGACCTGATTGCCTCGGATGGTCGAGCATCCCGATGACATCGGGAGGGTCACAGGTTCAAATCCTGTACCGCCCACCATCCCCGTGGGTCAGATCAACTTTGCCACTGGCGAGTGAACCGGTGACTGAGCGCTCGGCCCGAGTGTGGGTTCAGCTTCGGGCTTCGTTGCCTTGGCGATCACGGCCCCAATGGCATACCCCGCAGCAAAGATCGTCACGGCACCGAGAATCTTTTTCGTCAAAGAGAGGTTCTTCATATCCACCACCAAACCACATTACGAAGCCTCGAGCAAGCCGTAGGACCAAGGTCCCACTGACCCGCGCCCCAAGACCGCCGGGAACCAACCGGATATTACAAAATGTAATACAACCATGCTCTCTGCTGTCTTTGCCACCCTGCTCCTGCAACCCGCCCCCAAGCCGACCCTCTTGGTGCTGAACAAGCTCGACAACACCGTCTGGATCACCGATCTGGAGACCGCCAAGGTCCGCGCGAAGCTCGCCACCGGCCCCAACCCCAACGAGGTCGCGATCTCGCCCGACGGAACCCTCGCCGCGATCAGCGACATGGGCAGCGGCCAAGAGCCCGGCAAGACCCTCACCTTGGTCGATCTCGGGGGCAACAAGGTCCTGCGCAAGATCTCGATCGAGCCGCACACCCTGCCCCACGGCATCCACTGGCTGAGCAAAGATCGCCTCGTCTTTACTTCGCACGCAACCGACTCTCTGGTCGAGGTCGATGTCCCGGCGGGCAAGATCCACCGCGCCATCAATACCGAACAAAAAGGGACCCACCTGGTCGTCTTTTCGCCCGACCAAAGCCGGGCCTACACCGTCAACGCCGGTTCGGGCACTGTCACCGCTCTCAACTTCAAGACTGGCAAGGTCATCAAGCAGATTCCGACCGGAGATCGGGCCGAGGGCATCTCGATCTCGGCCGACGGCAAGTGGGTCGCCTGCGGAAACCTCGGGGCCAATACCGTCTCGATCATCAATACCGAGGACTACTCGGTCGTGCAGACGCTCAAGGGTATCGCCGGGCCGATCCGGACTCTCTTCACCCAAGACGGCAAACACCTGGCCGTCAGCAGCGTTGGTTCGGGGGCGCTGGAGATCTTCGGGACCAAGGATTGGAAGAAAGTGGCCAGCGTCGAGCTCAAGCAAAAGCCCATCGCCGACCCTCAATATCAGGGGCAATGGCCGATCCCGATGAACCTGACTCGGCTTAAAAATGGCAACTTGCTGGTGGTCCTGGTGACCTCCCACGCGGTGGCCGAGGTGGATACCAAGACGTGGAAGGTCACCCGAACCTTCGAAACCGGCCCCCTCCCCGACGGAGTCGCCGTCCTCGACCCGAGCTAACTCGCCGACCCGGCCCGAGGCCACTCCCTCGCCCCCGTCAGGCAGGCTCCGTCGCCGATCCAAATGCGACCGGCGACGGCGGCTCCGCCCCGGGCCGACGAGCCTGGGCCTCCAACAACCGGGAAGACAACCAACGGAGTCTTCAACCCCGATCCATCGAACTTGAAGCGGCGGGGCAAACGCCTAGGGCCACCTCCACATAGTGGCGGCCGGTTAAGGTTTGCGACTTTATCCACGCATCGCTTGGTAACTGCCTGAGGATGCGATATAGTGAAGGTGTGATGAAAGTGGATTTCTGGACTGGAGCCCTTCGCTGGATGCTGGCCGCACTGATGGTGCTGGGAGGGATGACCTCGGCCCAATCCCAAGGGCGACCAGATTTCCTGTGGCTCGCATCTGGGACTTCTGGAGAGGTCCGGGAAGTTGCTTTCAGTCCAGATGGCAAGATTCTCGCAGCCGCCGCTGGAGAGATAGTGCTAAGAAACACTGATACTGGATCCGTCATCCGTTCTCACTGGGAGCAATCAGGCTTTGGCTATTCCTCGCACGCGGTTGCCTTTAGTCCGGATGGAAAGATGTTGGCCGGCGGATTCACGGATGGTCCGCTTGTCCTCTGGGATGTTGAGACCGGTGCTCTCCTTCGAAAAATCGGTGTTCGCGCATCCCCTCAGTCCATGACCTTTAGCCCAGATAGCAAGTTTTTGGTCGTTGGTGAAGGCGATAGTATTACATTCTGGAATGTACAGACCGGCGCGAAGTTTCGAACTCTATCGCTGATCACTAGCAGGGTGAATTCGGTTGTCTTCAGCCCTGATGGAAAGACGATGGCCACCGCCTGTGGGGATGGCAGAATCAGGCTCTTTAATGCAAGTACCGGAACTGTGTTCCGTACGTTATCGGGACATACAGACGAGTGCTTTTCGGTGGCATTCAGCCCTGATGGCATGACTCTCGCTTCTGGTTCCCACGACAGAACCCTCAAGGTTTGGGACATGGAAACTGGAACCATGATACGTTCCATCTCAAGCCCTGTCGATCAATTCCTCACGGTTGTTTTCCTTGCCGATGGAAAGACCATCGCCACCGGATCCTTTGACCCCACAATCAAGCTTTGGGACACGGCGACCGGTTCACTTAAGAGGACCCTTGATGGGCATAGAGGATGGATTACCTCCCTGGCTGTGAATGCCGATGGCAAGCGATTAGCCTCTGGTTCAACCGATGGAAGATATACACTATGGGACATCGAGAGCGGAAAACCTTTGCGCCTCCGCATATTTGGCTCAACGTCACTACCAACCTTTAGCCCAGATGGGCAAACCATCCTTTTCGGGAGTTATGTTGATTACAAGCAGTCCATTAAGGTATGGGCCGTAGACAGTGGGGAAGAAGTCCGTTCAATGGGTTCGGAAAGTCGCGAGTCCATCCGATTCGCCGCGTTTGGTGCGGACGCAAAGACCGTCGTTTCAACCGACTGGAGTAGAACGATCAAGCTTTGGGACCCACTAACCGGGTCTGTGTTGCGTAGTCTCTTAGATCCCGAGTCTGGTGGAGAGGTGGTTGCGCTGAGTCCGGCCAGCAAGGTACTCGCTCTGTCCTCGGTGGGAGGATATCTGGTAAAGCTGAGGGATGCGTCGACGCTTTTGTACCTTCGGCCCCTTCAAGAAGGAACAACGGTCGGACTGAGATCCCTCGAATTTAGTCCCGACGGAAGCAAACTTGTCGGTGGCTCTCAGGACGGGATCGTTAGGATTTGGGACGTACAAACCGGAAGCCTTCTCCGAACTTTAGAGGGGCATGCAGATATCGTCTTCACGGCTTCGTTTAGCCCCGACGGACTCACTGTGGCTTCCGGGTCCGCAGATAAAACCATCAAGCTATGGAACGTGGAAAGTGGAGCCTTGAACCGAACCTTGATCGGACACACTCAATCAGTTCGTGATGTCGAGTTCAGTCCGGATGGCAGGAATCTTGGGTCTGCCGGGGCTGACTTCCTTATCGTTCTTTGGGATTTATCTACTGGTTCGCAACTCAAGTGGTACACGACTTACACCTCGGAATGGGGTATAGGAGTGGGCGGCCTCCTCGACTACTCACCTGACGGGGCAAAGATCCTGTTACCTGGACTCACATCACTCGGAGTTATGGCAAATCCATACGCTCGGGTGATCTCAGGAGAGATTGAACTCGGGGGTTGGGGGGTATCTCCGGCCGGAGTCCGGGTGGAAGTGGAGATCTTTCCCGTCGGAGGGGCGGTGCCTCTTCAGACCACGGCGGCCTGGCTCCGCGAGGACGGCAAGTACAGCTTCGCGATGCGAGTCCCAGACGGGACCTACGACCTTGCGGCGAAGGGGCCGACTTGGCTGAAGCAGCGCCTCAGCTTCGTGAACCTGTCTACCATGGGGGCGGAAGATGTGCGCTTCGCGCTCATCAATGGCGACTGTGACGGAGACAATGAGGTCACGATCTTCGACTACATCGAGTTATCTCAGGCCTTCTCGACAGTGCCGGGGAATTCAGGTTGGAATCCCACCGCCGATCTAAACGGCGATGGAGAAGTCACCGTCTTGGATTACATCATCCTGAGCAACAACTTCGGGTTGCAGGGCGACTAGAGGGATCGCGGTCGCTCGCCGACCCGGCCCGAGGCCACTCCCTCGCCCCCGTCGGACGAGTTCCGTCGCCGATCCAAATGCTGTCTCTTATACACATCTCCGAGCCCACGAGACAGG
>ERZ761602.1764-NODE-1764-length-37494-cov-358.020086_pt1 | contig 37494 bp, 38 predicted proteins | sample MGYA00512165_ERZ761602 | MGnify/ENA primary metagenome ERZ761602 (study PRJEB28899, sample SAMN02445085) | bioreactor sludge metagenome | biome: EBPR sludge; isolation source: Thorneside wastewater treatment plant | place: Australia: Brisbane, Thorneside...
GTCGAGGAATCGAGCATCACCGAACTCGAGATCAACGATGCCGAGGAGAAGGTTCGCATCGTCAAGCATGGCGGCATGGTCGCCCATCACTACTCGATGTCACCGGTGGCGTCGGCAGCGCCGCCGGCCGCAGCGCCCGCACCGGTAGCGGCGGCGCCGGCCGAGCCCGATCTGCCGGAAGGCGACGCCGTCAAGGCGCCGATGGTCGGCACCTTCTATCGCTCATCAAGCCCGGGCGCCGAGGCCTTCGTCGAGGTCGGCAGCGCCGTCAAGGCGGGCGATACCCTGTGCATCATCGAAGCGATGAAGCTGCTCAATGAAATCGAAGCGGAGCGGGCGGGCACCGTGAAGGCGATCCTCATCGAGAACGGCCAGCCGGTCGAATTCGGCGAACCGCTGTTCATCATCGGCTAGGAGACGCTTTCACCATGTTCGGGAAAGTCCTCATCGCCAACCGCGGCGAGATTGCGCTGCGCATCCAGCGTGCCTGCCGCGAGTTGGGCATCAAGACAGTGGTCGTGCATTCGGAAGCGGACCGCGAAGCCAAGTACGTCCGGCTGGCCGATGAATCGGTCTGCATCGGCCCGGCGCCGTCGGCGCAGAGCTACCTCAACGTGCCGGCAATCATTTCGGCAGCCGAGGTCACGGATGCGCAAGCCATTCACCCCGGCTACGGCTTCCTTTCGGAGAACGCCGACTTCGCCGAGCGCGTCGAATCATCCGGTTTCGTCTTCATCGGTCCGCGCCCGGAAACGATCCGGCTGATGGGCGACAAGGTGACGGCCAAGGAGGCGATGCGGATCACCGGGGTGCCCTGCGTACCCGGGTCGGAGGGGGTGCTGCCGGAGGATCCACGGGAGATCGCGCTCCTCGCCAGGGCGGTCGGCTACCCGGTGATCATCAAGGCTGCCGGCGGCGGCGGTGGCCGCGGCATGCGTGTCGTGCATACCGAAGCGGCGCTGATCAACGCCGTCAACATGACGCGGACCGAGGCCCAGAGTTTCTTCGGCAATCCCCAGGTCTACCTCGAGAAGTACCTCGAGAATCCACGTCACATTGAGATCCAGGTGCTTGCCGACAGCTTCCGCAACGCCGTCTATCTCGGTGAGCGTGATTGCTCGATGCAGCGCCGCCATCAAAAGATCATCGAGGAGGCTCCGGCTCCCGGCATCCCCACCCGCCATATCGTCCGCATCGGCGAGCGCTGCGCCGAGGCATGCCGCCGGCTCAACTATCGCGGCGCGGGCACCTTCGAGTTCCTGTTCGAGAACAACGAGTTCTTCTTCATCGAGATGAATACCCGGATCCAGGTTGAGCACCCGGTGACGGAGCTGATCACCGGCGTTGATCTCGTTGCCGAGCAGATCCGCATCGCCGCTGGTGAGAAACTGCGTTTTCGCCAGCGTGACCTGAGCTTCCGCGGGCACGCGATCGAATGCCGCATCAACGCCGAAGACCCCTTCACCTTCGTTCCCTCGCCGGGCAAGATCAGCTTCTACCACCCACCGGGCGGGCCGGGAATCCGCGTCGACTCGCACATCTATCATGGCTACACCGTTCCGTCGCATTACGACTCGATGGTCGCCAAGTTGATCGCCTACGGCGACAGCCGCGACCAGGCACTGCGCCGCATGCGCACTGCGCTCTCGGAAATGAGCATCGACGGCATCAAGACCAACATCGCGCTGCATCAGGAACTGATGCAGGACGCCCGTTTCATCGAGGGCGGCACCAGCATCCATTACCTCGAGCAGTGGCTGGCTGCCAAGGGCGAGGTCAAGAAAGGCGGCTGACCAGCGCCGATGACCGATGGCCTGGCTATCCCTGAGCATCCGCACTGATTGCCAGCACGCCGAGCGGCTTGCCGATGCGCTGCTCGCTGCCGGCGCACTCGCCGCGAGCATCGAGGATGCCGATGCGGGCACCGCCGACGAGCAGCCGCAGTTCGGCGAGCCGGGCTCGATCAGCCGTCCCGGCTGGGAGCGCTCGCTGGTCATCGCCCTGCTCAGGCCGGACAGCGATGTCAGGCAACTGTTGCGGCAGTGCTCTGCCGAGGCCGGCCTCGCTGAACCGCCGCCGTTCACTCAGGAAGAAGTGGCCGAGCAGGACTGGGTACGCCTGACGCAGTCCCAGTTCGAGCCGATTCGCGTTTCGCAGCGGCTGTGGATCGTCCCGTCGTGGCACACGGCGCCCGATCCCGAGGCAATCGTCCTCGTCCTCGACCCGGGAATGGCTTTTGGCACCGGCTCGCACCCGACGACCCGGCTGTGCCTGGAGTGGCTCGAGCGATCTCTAAGGCCGGGCGTATCGGTGCTCGACTACGGCTGCGGCTCCGGAGTCCTGGCGATCGCTGCCGGCCGACTGGGGGCGCGCGAGGTGGTCGGCGTCGACATCGACCCGCAGGCGGTACTCACCGCGCGCGGCAACGCCGAGGCCAACGGCGTCAGCGCCCGCTTTCAGGAGTCGGCCGCCGCGCTGCGCGGCCAGTACGACGTCGTCGTCGCCAACATCCTCGCCAATCCGCTGAAGGTTCTTGCCCCGGCCATTTGCAGCCACCTGCGACGCGGCGGGCTGCTCGCGCTGTCGGGCATCCTCGTCGAACAGTCGGACGAGCTGATCGACGCCTATGCGCCCTATCTGCCGCTGACGGTCGTCGACACGCGTGATGGCTGGGTCTGCCTTGCGGGCGCCACGAGCCAACGGTCATGACTTGCGACACACCCCTGATGATGAAAGCCATGACCGTTTCCCTCATCCCCGGCCCTTCTCCCGCGTACGGGAGAAGGGAGATTCGTGAGTCGCAGACGCGACTTTCACGTTAATCGTGCGCACCTGCTGCCCCACCTGTCAGACTGTGTTTCGCGTCACCTCGGAGCAGCTTCGGCTGCGGGCAGGCAAGGTTCGCTGCGGTCAGTGCCGCGCCGTCTTCAATGCCATCGACAACCTTGCCGATGACGCCGGTGACGCCTTGCCCGTAACCGCGCCAGCGGCGGCCGCGGCCGCGGCCGCGGCGCCGCCGCCGGGAGCCCGCGCGAGCACGCGGCCGGAGCCGGCAGCGCGCGCGGCGGTGACGCCGGCCGCCGACACCCCGTCCCCGAAGGTTCCGGAGGCAGCCGCAATCGCCGTCTCGCCGGCGCCGGCGGAGTTCGCCGACGAGCCGACGGCAGCGACAGGCGGGTCGCCGGTTGCCGACGGCCGGCAGCCGGATGCAGCCGCCGACGGCGCGACGCTGCCTGACGAGCTGCGCGGGCCGTCGCGTACGCCGGAATGGCTGGCCGAGGTACCCGATGCGCCGTCGTCGCCGGGCGAGCGCAGCGCGCGAACGACCTTCGTCGTCGTCGCCGCGATCCTCGCCTGTGTTCTTGCCGGCCAGCTCGTCTTTCACCTGCGTGGCCGCATCGCCATCAGCGCGCCGGCCCTGCGGCCCGCCCTGGAGGTGCTCAGTGCCGCCTTCGGTAGCGAAATCCCACTGCCACGGCAGGCGGCGCTGGTCAGTATCGAGAGTTCGGATCTGCAGGCAGATCCGGAACGGAACAAGCTGCTCGTCCTGCAGGCTGCCCTGCGCAACCGGGCCGCTTACGCGCAGGCCTACCCGGCGCTCGAACTAACCCTCACCGACAGCCGTGACAAGGCTGTCGCCCGTCGTGTGCTGCTGCCGGAGGAATACCTGTCCTCGGCCGCCCTCGAGGAAGGGGCCTTTGCGCCGAACGCCGACCTGGAAGTCAGAGTCTGGCTGGAAGCGCAGCAGATCGATGCTGCCGGCTACCGGCTCTACGTCTTCTATCCCTGAGCGGGAGGACTCGCGGCGACGGCGGAAGCCCACCGGCGTCGATGCTATACTGCCATCCCGCGCAAACGTCCCGAGTGACCCGATACCCCATGTCCATACTCATCTGCGGCTCAATCGCCTTCGACAACATCATGGTCTTCCATGATCGCTTCAAGAATCACATCCTGCCCGAGCAGATCCACATCCTGAACGTCGCCTTCCTGGTGCCCGAGATGCGGCGCGAGTTTGGCGGTTGCGCCGGCAATATCGCCTACAACCTCCGGCTGCTGGGTGGCGACCCGCTGATCATGGCCACTGTTGGCGAAGATGCCGATCCCTACCTCGTCCGCCTCGACGACCACGGCCTTTCGCGCGCGCACGTGCGCCGGATCGCCGGTACTTACACCGCGCAGGCTTTCATCACCACCGACCTCGACGACAACCAGATCACCGCCTTTCACCCGGGAGCGATGAGCTACTCGCATCTCAACCGTGTTGCCGACGTTCCCGGGGCAACCCTGGCGATCGTCGCTCCCGACGGGCGAGACGGCATGCTGCAGCATGCGCGCGACCTGGCGGCGGCGGACATTCCCTTCGTCTTCGACCCGGGGCAGGGTCTGCCAATGTTCTCCGGTGACGACCTGACGGAGTTCATGCGGCTGGCCACCTATGCGTGTTTCAACGACTACGAGGCGAAACTCCTTTGCGATCGCACGGGTCGCTCGCTCGCGCAGCTTGCGACCAGCGTCGAAGCCCTGATCGTGACGCGTGGCGGGGCTGGTTCGCATATCCATGTCGGCGGTCGGTGCCTTGACATTCCCTGCGTCGCGGCCACCGCAGTCATCGATCCGACGGGCTGCGGCGACGCCTATCGCTCGGGACTGCTTTACGGCATTGCCGCCGGCTGGGACTGGGAGAAGACCGGCCGTCTGGCGGCCGTCATGGGTGCGGTCAAGATCGCGCATCGCGGCGGACAGAACCACCGTCCGCAGCGCAGCGACATCGGAGCGCTCTTTGCCAGCGCATTTGGCAGCGCACCCTGGTAGGCTGCCGTCCGGCAGGGTCGGCCGGCAGCGGCGGCCGCGGCTCAGCCGCTGGCCGTCCGGCTCGACGCCGGTTTGCATTCATTCGCCAGCGGACGCCCGCTGTGGGCATCCATCAGCACGCTCTTCCACGGCAGGTCGATCCACAGCAGCCCGTTCTGGCGGTCTTCGTAACGTGGCAGGCCGGAGGACGAGGCCTGCCGTTGCAGCGTGTGCTGCCGGCCTTGCCAGCGCAGCTCGATCGCCCGGTCACTGTGCGCCCGCCGCTCGACCTCGACGCTCTGCCCGAGTTCGCAGCGGTAGGTGCCGCTGGCGAGCCGGAAGTCGAGCTGTTTCTTCTTCGACCGCCCGACGGCGTCCTTCCTGTCGCTGCTCGCCGTCGTCGACGGCGCTTCGCCGGTGGCGCAGGCGGCGAGCAGCAGCGCGAACAAGGGCAATGAAATGCGGGCAAGCAACTGCATTCGTCTGGTCCTCCCGTTGGTTGCCAACAACGATACCATGTCCGGCCGATGGCTGGCCAGATGACGGTCCGCGTCGCTGCTCGGCTTCCTCATCAACCGGTCTGCCGGCTGCGACGCGTCTCGCTGGTGCAGCCGAGGGCAGCCGCTACCCATCGGGATCAAGCCCATGTCTGCCGATGTTCGCCCCTGCTTCCGGACACTGACGGGCTGTTACGAGCCGTCGGGGATCTTCCAGCTCGCCGATGGTCGCTTCATCGTCGTCGAGGATGAGGAGCAATGCCCGCTCAGCCTGCTGCGCTTCGACGGCAGTGGCCCCGTCGATTGCACGCCACTGCGGCTGCCGACGCAGCGGCGCGATGATGCGGAGTACTGGCAGCTCGATGATCTCGAGGCGGTTACGGGCGATCAGGCGGGTTACGTCTATGCCCTCACCTCGCATTCGCGCAACACGGCCGGCGACGAGAAGCCGGCGCGGGAAAAGCTGCTGCGTTTTCGCGTCGCTGGCGGCGAGGTGGTCGAAGCGCGCCTGGTGGTCGACCTCAAGCCGGCGCTGACCGCTGCGCATCCGCTGCTGGCGGCGGCTGCCGAGGTCCGTCAGGTGAAAACGGGCGGCGGGCTCAACATCGAAGGACTCGCCATGCGTGCCGACCGGCGTGCGCTGATGCTGGGCTTTCGCAGTCCGCTGCGCGCTGGCCGGGCAACCATCGCCTGCATCGACAATGCCGATGCGATGTTCGACGCTGGCGAGGCGCCGCAGATTGCCAGCGAACTGTTCAGCCTCGATCTGCACGGACACGGCATCCGTGCCCTGGCGCACATTCCGCCACTCGACGGCTATCTTGTCGTCGGCGGGCCGGTTGGCCGCGAGCGAACGCAGTTTGCCCTCTGGTTCTGGCGTGGTGGGCGGCAGGACCTGCCGCAACGGGTGAGCGTGCGCGATCTGCCTGGCTTCGAGCACGCCGAGGGGGTCGGCACGGCGCTGATCGACGGTCGCCAGTGGATCATTCTCGTCAGCGACGACGGCAGCCGCTCGGAGGGCCGTTTCGCACGTTACCTGCTTCTCGACCCGCGGCAACTGCAGATCGGGCCCCGCTGAGCGGGCCGCTCTCGCGCCACCACCGGCGACCGTATCGGCACGATGCGGCGGTCATCGACGCAGCAGCCACTGTCTGCGCTAGTATTCCCCCCTTTGCTTGGAGATCACGAACCATGCCTTCACTGTTCAGCCCGCTCAACCTTGGCGCCCTGAGCACGCCGAACCGGATTTTCATGGCACCGCTGACACGCTGCCGGGCCGACGCTGAGCATGTTCCCACCGCCCTGATGGCCGAGTACTACGCGCAGCGAGCGAGTGCCGGGCTGCTGATTGCCGAGGCGACGATGGCGATGGCGGGGAACTCCTCCTTCTGGACCGAGCCCGGAATCCACTCGCCAGCCCAGATTGCCGGCTGGCAGCGCGTCACGGACGCCGTGCACGCTGCCGCCGGCCGGATCTTTCTCCAGATCTGGCATGGTGGGCGTGCCTGCCATCCGCTGCTCAACAACGGTGCGCAGCCGGTTGCGCCGAGTCCGCTGCCGATCACCGGCGACGAAGTGCGCACGCCGGCGGGCAAGCAGCCCTACGTCACGCCGCGCGAGCTGCGGGACGACGAACTGCCGGGCGTCGTTGCCGGTTTCGCGAGGGCGGCCGCCAACGCTCTGGCGGCCGGCTTCGACGGCGTCGAGGTGCACGCCGCCAACGGCTACCTGCTCGACGAGTTCCTGCGTGACGGTGCCAACAAGCGCACGGGGCCTTACGGCGGGCCAGTCGCCAATCGTGCCCGTCTGCTTTGTGAAGTCGTCGAGGCAGTCTGCGCCGTCTGCGGCAGCGATCGCGTCGGCGTGCGCCTCTCGCCCCTCAACAGCTACAACAGCATGATCGATAGCGATCCGATCGGGCTGGCAACCTGGCTTGCCAGCCGCCTGAACGACTTCGATCTCGCCTACCTGCACCTGATGCGCGGCGACTTCTTCCGGCAGCAGGGCGGCGACGTGTTGACGCCGGTGCGAGCCAGTTATCGAGGCACGCTGATCGGCAACATGGGTTACTCGGCGGACGAGGCGGACGCGGCGATCGCCGCCGGCCAGCTCGATGCCGTCGCCTTTGGCACCGCCTTCCTGGCCAACCCGGACCTGCCGGAGCGAATCAGGATGGGCGCGCCGCTGAACACGCCCGATCCGGCGACCTTCTACACACCCGGCCCCGCCGGCTACACGGACTATCCGCCCTGCGAAGCTCGGTGATCGTTGCGCCGCACCGGCGCCAGGCCTTGTGCGCGTGCGCATTGCGGAGGCCGCAAAGGCTTCGCTTCGCCGGGCTTCTGCCATTCTTGAGTTGCCGGTGACCTGGCGGGTGCCGCACACCTGTTCCAGGTTGACCACAGGTCGGCTTCGACGGCTACTCTGTCTGCCGTCCCGTTGCGTTTGCTGTCTTCCCCCGTTGCCTGGTCGGCGGCCGCTCATCCGGCAGCGGGCGTCGTCCTAGCGGGTATCAGGCGCACGCCGCCTGCTCTCCGTGCCGCCTGCAACCTCGTTCAAAGCCAGCCGGCCGGGCCAGTCCGCCGCATTGCCGGTACGTGCCTGCACGGCGGGCGACAAGACCGACGCTTTGCCCGCATCGGGCGCCGTCGCGGCGCACTGCCCGTACTGCGGCTCCTTGGCATCCCGTTGCGAACAGATCTGCCGCGCCGGCTGGCAACGCCGGTCGGTGTATTCGACTCGCCCATTGACCTCGCATCGGTACAACGAAGCGGCAATGACCGGTTGGCAGACCTGCAACCCCAGAAATGCCACGAAGATGCTCCGCAGCTTCATCGCTAACCCCCATGTCGGACTTGACTCTACCGACATGATCTTTACACTTCTCAAGCATCGGGCAGGTGTCGAAAATCACGGTTCGGACCATCCCCCCAGGAGTTCGCGATCGTCTTCTGCGACCTGACGACGATCGGCAGCGAAGGAGGAAAGCAGCAGTCATTTCACCGTCTCGAGCGTCTGTCGCGAGACCGGTACGGTTCATGTCATCAAACCCACGCTACGAGTCTGCTATTGCAGGCGGGAGAAGAAGATTGTGAAGGATATTGTTTGGGACCAGATACTCAGCGTTGGCGTCGACGAAATTGATGAAGATCATCGGAAGTTGGTGGATATTTTCAATATTCTCAATCATTCGGTAATCGACGATGAATCCCCGGAATACATTGCGGCGGCGTTGGCGGAGCTGATCAATTGCACGGTCTGGCACTTCAGCCACGAGGAACGCTTGATGCTGAAGCATCGTTATGAGGGAATCGAAGAACACAGGGCGGAGCACCAGGAATTGATCAAGAGCGCCAAGGAACTGCAGGAAGAAATCCTTCAGGCGGCCAAGCCTGTGGTGGCTGAACATATCGAGTTTCTCGAGCGGTGGCTGACCGAGCATATCCTTACTGCCGACTTGCGACTGGGTTCATATCTCTCCCAGGTGATGTAGGCGCCGCCCATCGGAGCCGGCGGGAGAGCTTCCGGCCGCTGGCCTGGGCAACCCGTGTGCGAGCCAAGGGGCATCGGCGCGTCGCAGACATTGCCGAGCCGGCCGCGCAGCCGCGGCCCGAGTTGAGAGAAGCGGCGCTGAAACGGGTGACGGTTGCACCGTCGGCGCGAGCGCCGCGGGCCAGTCAGCTCACTGGAAACCAGTTGGCAAAAGCCGCAGCCTGGCCGACGACGACGGACTTCCCATCGAGCAGATTCCAGACCGTCGCGCCGGCGATGCGAAAACGCTTGCCCGTGGCCGCAATGCGGACGCCGCCATAATCATCGATGAAACCCTGTCGGGCAACGCGGTCGAGCAGTCGCTGTCTTTCCTCGCGTGCCAGCGGCTCCGCCGAGAGCCGGGAAGGCAGGTGAACCAGCTGTCGCCAAGGCATCGCGAACAGCGCCTGCGCGGCACGGTTGCCATAGAAGAACAGCGGATCGGGTGCAGCATCGTGCGCCAGCACGACGAAAGGTGCGTGGTAGAGACACCTCGCCGGATCGCCCTGCCTGCTGTCGGGCAGGAGTGTTCGCTGCAGGAGCCGTGAATGGCTGCTGAGGATGAGCTGCGCGCTTGCTGCCTGGAAACCGTTCGTGTCATCCGGTTCGCTCCGGTCGAAAGGCTTGGCTTCGCTGGCGTCCATCGCTCGCGGCTCCGTTTTCCACAAGGTCGATGCGGCACTATACGGAAAATCCGTCGCGTCGCAAGACACCGTCTGCCAGCCTGTCGATGGCTGCGGCAGAGCCGCCGAGCACGCGATGCGCCGCTCGTCGGCAGCGGCGGGGTTCGGACATCATCCGGCGGGGCGATGCCCCGTGGCCGCCTGCTAGTTCTTCGGTTTTCCCCAGTTCAAGCGCGCCTGCCGGCTGACGATGAAGTCGGCAAAGAACTTGATCCAGATCGTTGAGCCGGCAATTGCCGTCCAGGTCTCATACGCGACACCGCTGATGACCACCAGCAGGATCACCGACACCGCGATCGCGCCTGCAATGAGGTTTACGGCAGCCGTGTAGGGCGCGTACTTTTCCGCGTTCGGCGGCGGTTCGCCACGTTTCAACGCCACTTCGGAAAAGTCTCGTTTGACGAGGATTCGCCATGCCCGTCGCAGCCAGAAAAACGCCAGCGGAAAAAGGCCTAGAAACAGAAGCCAGGTAAGGGCAAGGCTTACTTCCATCGATTTCTCCCGTTGCTGTGCGCAGCGCGAAAACCCACTTCTCACAAGAAAAAACCCCGCCAGAGCAGCCGGCGGGGTTTGCCAGACGCTGCCCGCCGGCAGAAGCCGACGGGCAGCGGGAGGATGAGCTGGTGTCGCTCAGTGCGCTCCATCGACCAGCTTGGAGCCACGCGGCACGCGCACTGCCTCGACCATCGCCTGGATGTGCGCCGGCGGCTCCTTGGTCACCTTGTCGACCAGGAAGGCGACGATGAAGTTGACCAGCGCGCCGACCGCGCCAAAGGCTTCCGGCGTGATACCGAAGAAGCTGTTGGCGCCGCCGATCAGGTCCAAGTACTCGGTGCCCTTGATGAAGAAGATGCCCTTGTGCGCGAAGACGTAGAACAGGGTCACGAAGAGACCGGCCAGCATGCCGGCCATGGCACCTTCCTTGTTCATCTTCTTCGAGAAGATGCCCATCATGATCGCCGGGAACAGCGAACTGGCGGCAATACCGAAGGCCAGCGCGACCGTGCCGGCAGCGAATCCCGGCGGGTTGAGGCCGAGGTAGCCGGCGATGACGATGGCCACCGCCATCGAGATCTTGCCCGCCAGCAGTTCCTGCTTCTCGCTGATGTTCGGCATGAAGACGCCCTTCACCAGGTCATGCGAGATCGCCGCCGAGATCGCCATCAGCAGGCCGGCCGCCGTCGACAGCGCCGCCGCCAGACCACCGGCCGCCACGAGCGCGATCACCCAGTTCGGCAGCAGCGCGATTTCCGGGTTGGCCAGCACGATGATGTCGGCGTTGACCGTCAGCTCGTTGCCTTTCCAGCCCGCCGCCTCGGCCCTGGCCTTGGCTTCGGGGTTCTTGCTCTTGTCGTCGTAGTACTGGATGCGACCGTCGGCGTTCTTGTCCTGCCACTTGATCAGGCCGGTCTTCTCCCAGCGCTTCATCCAGTCCGGACGCTCCTCGTAAACGAGGTTGGAAGCCGGCAGATAGAGGTCGGCGTTGGTCTTGATGCCGGGGGTCACCGTCGCATTCAGGTTGTACCTGGCCATCGCCGCCACCGCGGGTGCCGTGGTGTAGAGCAAGGCGATGAACACCAGCGCCCAGCCCGCCGAACTGCGCGCCGCCGCAACCGTCGGCACCGTAAAGAAGCGCATGATCACGTGCGGCAGACCGGCGGTACCGATCATCAGCGACATCGTATACACGAACATGTTCAGCGTGCTGCCGGCGGTGGTCGTGGTGTACTTGCCGAAGCCGAGCTCGGTCACCACCTGGTCGAGGCGCGCCAGTAGCGAGATATCGGTGCCGGACATCGTCGAACCGAGACCCAGTTGCGGGATCGGCATACCGGTGAGCTGCAGCGAGATGAAGATCGCCGGGATGATGTAGGCCGAGATCAGCACCAGGTACTGTGCCACCTGCGTATAGGTGATTCCCTTCATGCCGCCGAACACCGCGTAAACAAAGACGATCGCCTGGCCGACGTAGATGCCGGTATCGCTCGAGACGCCGAGGAAGCGCGAGAAGGCGACGCCGACCCCCGTCATCTGGCCGATGATGTAGGTCAGCGAGGCCGTCAGCAGGCAGACGACAGCCACCGTCGACGCCGATTTCGAGTAGAAGCGGTCGCCGATGAATTGCGGCACGGTGAACTTGCCGAACTTGCGCAGGTAGGGCGCGAGCAGCATCGCCAGCAACACGTAGCCGCCGGTCCAGCCCATCAGGAACAGGCCGCCGCCGTAACCCATGTTGGCAATCAGGCCGGCCATCGAGATGAACGAGGCGGCCGACATCCAGTCGGCCGCCGTTGCCATGCCGTTCATCACCGGTGGCACCTGGCCGCCGGCGGCGTAGAAGTCGCTGGTCGAGCCGGCGCGCGCCCAGATGGCGATGCCGATGTACAGCGCGAAACTGCCGCCGACAAAGAGGTAAATCGTGGTTTGCAGATCCATCTAGGGCTCCCCTATTTCTCGTGAACGTCAAATCGACGGTCGATGTTGCCCATCAGTTTGGCGTAGATGAAAATCATCGCGATATAGGCGTATATCGAACCCTGCTGGGCAATCCAGAAGCCGAGCGGATAGCCACCGAGATGGAAGCTGTTGAGTTGTGGCGCGAAAATGATGCCGCCGAGGAAAGTGATCGCAAACCAAGCGGCCATGATCCAGCCGAGCAACCTGAGGGTTGCCGACCAGTAGGCCTTGCCTGAGTCATCCATGAGTTGTCTCCTCCTATGATTGTCAAATACCGAGAACCCGCCCTGGGGGCTCGGGTACCGCATCGCCGTTGTACCCGCCATGGCTTACGCCAAGCTGACAATGAAACAAAGAATCAACAATGTTGAGCGAAACGCTCAACCAATATGCGAAGTGGCGGCGACTGCTCGCCTGGCCGCGACGAGCAGGACGGAACCGCCGGTCGGCAGGCGCATCGCATGGCGTTGGCGAGCCGCGGGAAAGGGGCTGCCGGACGGCCCGGAGCGGGCTCCGGGTCAGGCGGCAGCGCCGCGCTCGATGACCACGCCGACCCGCGCAACGCCCCGCATCATGCCCAGTTTGGCAATCGAGACGCGCACCCAGGTGGCGCCAAAATCCTCGAGCAGCAGCGTCGCCACATACTCGGCGAGCCGCTCGAGCAGGTTGAAGTGGCGGGCGGCGAGTTCGGCGCGCAGGCGGTCGACGACGTGCGCATAGTCGATGGTGTCGCCGATGTCGTCGCTGGCGCCGGCACTGGCGGTCGATGTGCCGATCTGCAGCGAGATCTCGACCGTCTGCGGCAGGGCTTTCTCGCGTGGGTAGATGCCGATCAGCGTCGTCGCGCGCAGTTCGTTGATGAAGATGATGTCCATGCGGCAAGGGGCCAGGTGGGTGCGCCGGCGGCGTGGTGTATGATGGCGCCGCGCTGCCGGAAAGGTGGCGACAGAGCGCGCATTCTATAGCCTTCCGGCCCCGGATCCCGATGTCGGAACCTCGAGATCACCCAGCCGATGCCATCGACACTGCTCACCCTGCTTGCCGTCCTCGCTGCCTACCTGCTCGGCTCGGTTCCCTTCGCGCTCGTCGCCAGCCGCGTCTTCGGTCTCGCCGACCCGCGCAGCTATGGTTCGAAGAACCCCGGAGCGACCAACGTCCTGCGCAGTGGTCACAAGGGGGCCGCCGTGTTCACCCTGATCGGCGACGCCTTGAAGGGCTGGCTGGCGGTCTTTCTCGCCGCCCATTACACCCCGCTGTACGGGCTGAGTCCAGTGACCGTCGGTGTCGTTGCGCTGGCCGTCTTTTTCGGCCACCTCTACCCGGTCTTCCTCGGTTTCAAGGGCGGCAAGGGTGTCGCTACCGCTGCCGGCGTCCTGCTGGCGATCAATCCGTGGCTTGGGCTGGCAACGCTCGCCACTTGGCTGTTCATCGCCTTCACCCTGCGCTATTCCTCGCTCGCCGCCCTGGTCGCGGCAGCCGCGGCGCCACTGTACGCCATCCTGTTGTGGGGTAACGACGGCATGGTGCTGGTGATCGGCATCATTGCCATGGCGCTGATCGGCAAGCACTGGCAGAACCTGCAACGATTGCTGGCCGGCAACGAGCCAAGGATCGGCAGCAAGCGCTAGGCGTCGGTCAGCGGCCAGCGCGGCCGCACCGCGAAAGCGCCGGGCTCCTTGCCGGCGACCCCTGCCTGCAGGCGCAGGGCGCCGGCGAGTGCGATCATCGCGCCGTTGTCGGTACAGAATTCGAGTTCCGGGTAAAAGACGTCGATACGTGCCCTCGCGGCGCGGGCATCGAGCTGCCGGCGCAGTTCGCGGTTGGCTCCAACGCCTCCGGCGACCACCAGTTGCTGCAGTCCAGCGGCCTTGACTGCGCGCAGTGCCTTGCTCACCAGCACCTCGACGATCGCTTCCTGAAAGCCGCAGGCGATGTCCGCGCGCTGCTCGTCGTCGAGCGTGCCGAGTTCGCGAACGCGGGTCAACACCGCCGTCTTCAGGCCGCTGAAGCTGAAATCGAGATCGCCCGACCGGAGCATCGGCCGCGGCAGCTTCACCCGCCCCGGCCGGCCGCTGTCGGCGAGCGCCGCCAGCGCCGGACCACCCGGGTAGCCGAGTCCGAGCAGCTTGGCGGTCTTGTCGAAGGCCTCACCGGCTGCGTCATCGAGCGTCTCGCCCAACAGCGCGTACTCGCCGACGCCGGTGACGCGCATCAGTTGGCTATGTCCTCCCGAGACCAGCAGGGCGACGAAGGGAAAACGCGGCGGTCGTGCCGACAGCAGCGGCGACAGGAGGTGCCCTTCGAGGTGGTGTACCGGCACCGTCGGCAGCGCCAGTGCCGTCGCCAGCGCCTCGGCGAAAGCGGCGCCGACGAGGAGGGCACCGGCGAGGCCCGGCCCCTGCGTGTAGGCGACGGCATCGATCGCCGTCAGCGAACGGCCGCTGGCGGCCAGCACCTGCCGCAAGAGGGGCACCAGACGCCCGATGTGGTCACGCGAGGCGAGTTCAGGCACCACGCCGCCATATTCGGCGTGCATCCGGACCTGTGAGTACAGCGCGTGCGCCAGCAAACCGCCGTCGCCATCACTGCCATACAGCGCGACGCCCGTTTCGTCGCAGGAGGATTCGATTCCAAGAACCAGCATCGGCGGCATTTTAATGTGAAAGTCGCGTCAGCGACTCGCGCATCTCCCTTCTCCCGCGCGCGGGAGAAGGGCCGGGGATGAGGGAAACGGTCATGACTTTCCTCATTCGGGGTATCTCTACAGTCATGACCGTTAGCACCGGGCCCGGCCGCGGCCGGCCGAAGAAACGTGCGCGCAAGCTCAGACTGCGCGAAAGGCACGTACGCCGAGAACGACTCCGGCAACCAGCAGCGCGATGCCGAGAAGCGCCGAGGCGCCGGGGAGCGTGCCACGCCAGACGAAAGCGTAGGTAAAGGCCGCGAGCGTCTCGAAGACGATGAGCTGACCACTCAGAGCGGTCGGCAGCAACTGGCTGGCCCGATTCCAGAGCAGGGTGCCGAGCCATGAGGCACAGAGGCCGAGAGTCAGCATCAGTCCAAGGTAGCGCATTGGCTCTGGTCCGAGCGGATAGTCAAAGCCGCCACCCAGCCAGACGCCGGCGCCGGCCATCCCGATCGCTGCCAGCGGCAGCGTTGCCAGCCCCTGCGCCAGCGCCCAGGTTCCGGGACCGATCTCCGGTCGCTGGTGCAGCCAGCGTGAATTGCGCACCGGGTACCAAGTCCAGGCGGCGACGGCCGCCAGCGCCAGCAGCGCCCCGAGATAGTGGTCATCGGCGTTGCGCTGCATGCCGAGCGAAGCCATCTCATGCTGGTTCACCAGGATGATGCCGGTCATCATCACCGCCAGCGAGGGCAGCAGGCGCCGCCATGGCAACGCGTCGCTACCGAAGTTGGCGACGATGGCGATGACGATCGGCAGCGTGCCAATGAGCATCGTCGGCAGCGGTGCGTCGGCGAGTTGGATTGCCGACGCCAGGAAGAGGTAGTAGAGGATGTTGCCAACCAGCGCCAGCTCGAAAGCCGTTCGCCAGTCCCGGCGCTGCAGCCGCAACAGACGCGCGCGATCGCTCCAGGCGAGCAGCAGCGCAATGACGCCGAAGCCAAGGTAGCGGCCAAAGGAAAGCATCGCCGGCGGATACTCGGGCAGCATCAGGGGAACGACGAAAACGAGCCCCCAGAGCATGCCGGCACCGAGTGCGCAGGCGATGCCGGCGATCAGCGGGCGCCTGGCCGCCAGAGCGGGCGACATGCTTCGCCGCGGTGCCGGCCCCGGCTCAACGCCGGAAGAGCGACAACTGCGGCAACTGCGGCCATTCGATGGCGTCGAGCATGTTCTTGACCAGCAGTCCGAGTTCGGTGTCACCGCCGATCGACAGCTCGCGCCTGAAAAAGAGGGTGTCCGGGTCTTCCTGGCGTGCCAGCAGTTGCAGGAAGGCCGACAGGTTGGCCTGGAAGCAGAGATCGGGCGTCACGGGGACGGTCAGCAGCGGCCTGAAGAGTCCATTGCGATAGACGAAGGACGCGACGCTGCCGGCGTCGAGAACTTCGACGACGAAGCTGCGGCCCTCAAGCTGCGTCAGGGTGTCGGCCGGCAGCAGGCCAGTCCTGGCAGCGGCGTTGAGAGCCGTCGCCAGCGCCAGCGAGTGTGGCCATTGCGGCAGATGCGCGCCGATCGTCGAGAAGAAACCCGGCAGCGTGAAGCCCGGAATCGTGAAACGCTGACTCATGCGTGATTTCCTTCGCAATTGACCTGGCCGGGAGCCTGATGGCGCACAATGCCGGCATCGCCGAACCAGTAGCCGTCGACCAGCCCCTCGCTCGCCCAGCCAGCGGGATCGGCCCTAAGGGCCTGACCGTGGCGAGCGGCGTCGAAGGCGGCGATGATCGCCGGCATCGCCTGCGGCTGCGGGCTGATGCGGATCACCTCGACCCCCATCGCCAGCAGATCGGGAATCTGTGGCAGGAGACTGCAGGTCTGCGCCGACATTGTCTGGATGCCGTTGATGGTCAGGAAAGGCTGTCCTTCGCGGGTCCGCAGCGTCACCCCCTGCGGGTGGTCGAGGCAGCGGAACTGGCAATCGTCCTTGGCGAGATTGTAGTGCCGGGCGGTGAAACAGCGTGCCGAGAAAGCCAGCGGCAGCCTGCCAAAAACGAACACCTCGCTGTCGACACCGGTCGGTCGCGAGCGATGCAGCGTCTCGATCAGCCGTCGATCCGCCTCGAGCGGTGGCAACCAGCGCCGCATGCCACGACGGGCGAAAGCCGCCAGAGTCACCTCGTTGTAGATGTTGAGGTGTGGCCCGGCAACGAATGGTCGGCCGGCGGCGATGCCGACCGCGCCGAGGTCGTTCGCTTCGAGCAGGCAGCCGGGAATCTCGCAGAGCTCGTCCGCCAGGCGTCGCAGCGCCTTCAGGTCACTCTCCGATTCGAGCAGCGCCTGCGCCGCAATGACGACTTCCTTGCCGGCCTCCGCCAAGTCATGTGCGAGGCGCAGCCAGTCGGCGGTGCGGATCTGCTGCCGCCGCGAGCAGACGACTTCACCGAGGCAGATGATGTCGATCGCCGGGTTCTGCGCCATTTCGGCATAGAACTCGTAGACCTCGTTCTTTGGCCAGAAGTAGAGCAGCGGCCCGAGCGAGAGTTTCATCGCTGGTTCTGCCTCTAGCGCCAAGGTCGATGGTAGGCGCCGAGCGTCACCTGGCTGCCTTCCGCCAGCCGGGCGAGTTCGGCCTGCCACGCTGGCCGGACGCTGAAGTGCCGTTCGTCGCGTGCCAGTTCGTCGAGTGCCGCGCGCAGGGTACGGGTGACCTGTGCGACGTAGGTCGGGCTGCGCTGGCGTCCCTCCACCTTGATCGCGGCAACGCCGATGCGGGCAATTTCGGGGAGGATGTCCAGCACGTTGAGGCTGGTCGGTTCCTCGAGCGCGTAATAGGTTTCCCCTTGCACCTCGAAGCGCCCCTTGCACAGCGTCGGGTAGCCCGCCGGTTCGGCATCGGCAAAGCAGTCGATCAGGATGCCATTCAGCCGCGTCGCCATGCCGCCCGGAGACTTCTGCCACTGCACGAACTTCGCCGGCGAACAGGCGCCGACGGTGTTGGGTGACTCGCCGGTGGCGTACGACGAGAGCCAGCAGCGACCCTCGTTCATCACGCACAGGCTGCCGAAGCCGAACACCTCGATCTCGACCGGCGTGTTGCGGATCACCGTTTCGACCTGCGCCAGCGTCAGGACCCGCGGCAGCACGGCGCGACGCACTCCGAACTCGCGATGCGCGAAGTTCACCGCTTCGTAGTTTGTCGCCGAACCCTGAACCGAAAGGTGGAGTCGCAGGTCCGGATGGCGGCGACTGCTGTCGTCGAGCAGGCCGACATCGGCGAGGATCACGGCGTCGACGCCGAGTTCCACCGCGCCATCGACCGCTCGCTGCCAGTCGGCGAAGCGTCCGGGCTGAGCGAAGGTGTTGATCGCCATCAGAACCTGGCGGTGGCGTGTTTGGGCGTAGCGGATCCCCTCGACCATCGACCTGTGGTCGAAATTCAGGCCGGCGAAGTTGCGGGCGTTGGTATCGTTGCGATAACCGAGATAGACCGCGTCGGCACCGTGGTCTACCGCGGCCCTGAGTGCCGGCAGGCTGCCCGCCGGGCAGACGAGCTGGGGAATCTTGCGAGCGGCCATGGAGGAAAACTTCGTTGGACGGAGCCAGCCAGTATAGTCAGCCCGGCTCGCCGGCGCTTGATGCTCGTCAATTTCCCGCCGATTGGGCCAGGCGAAGCCGCAACTGGCGCAGGTAGGAGAGGCCCTCGACCGCCCGGCTACCGTACCAGGAGACCATTTCACCGTCGATCAACTGCCAGTGCCGGGCGGGAAATTCGCGCTGCAGTCGCCGCCGGTCGCGCTCGCGGAAGGGATAGGGTTCGCTCGCGAGGAAGACGATCTCGGCGTCGCCGACTGCCTCCGCCAGTTCGACCTGCGGGTAGCGCAGCGCGCTATCGAGCGGCAGCGTGTCCCAGCCGGCGGCCGCCAGCATGCGCGAGATGTAGGTGTCGCGGGCGACGCTGAACCACGGGTCGCGCCAGATCAGGTACAAGACGAGCTGCCGCGGCAGTGCGGCGGCGACCTCGGCGAGCGCCACCCATTCGCGCTCGAAGGCGCTAGCCAGCACTGCCGCCTGCTCCTCACGGCCGAAGACGCCACCCAACAGGCGATAGAGTTCGAGATTGTCCCGTGCTGCCAGCGGATGGGTGACGATCAGGTGCGGCACGAAATCGCGCAGCGCCGCCACTTCGTCGCGCCGGTTCTCGTCGACGTTGACCAGCACATGACTCGGTCGCAACTGGCGCAGTCGCTCGCGGTCGAAACCCTTGGTCCCGCCAAGCTTCGGAATGCCACGGACAAGCTCTCGCGGGTGGATGCAGAAGCCGGTGCGGCCGACCACGCACTCGTGCAGCCCAAGGGCAATCAGCAACTCGGTCAGGCTCGGGACCAGCGAAACGATTCGCGGCGACCCCGAATAACGACCGTGCAACTTGCCGAGCGCGTCAGTCCATTGCATCATGCGCCCTCTACGGACAGGAGGAAAAACGAATGCTAGCTCAGAAACTCGCCGTGGTGACCGGAGCGGCACGCGGCATCGGCCTCGCGGTTGCGCGTGATCTCGCGACTGCCGGCTGCAAGGTCCTGATGGTCGGGCGCAACGCCGCGGACATCGAAGCGGCAGCCGCCCGCTTGCGGGAGGGTGGCCTTGACGTTCTGCCGCACCTCGCCGACGTCACCGACGCCAGCGCCGTCGCGGCTCTCGCTGCTCGTCTGCGTCGCGAGTTCGGCCGCGTCGACATACTGGTGAACAACGCCGGCATCTTCCCGGAAGCGCGCGACTTTGCCCGCCCCCCGCTGGCAGCGAGCGTCTTCGCCGTCGAACCGGAGACTGTCGCGGCGACGATCGACTGCAATGCGCTGGCGGCACTGCGCCTGCTGCAGGCCTGTGTGCCGCTGATGCGCGAAAGCGGCTATGGACGTATCGTCAACGTCTCTTCGGGGATGGGCCAGTTGAGCGAAATGGGTGGCTTCTGGCCCGGCTACCGGATGTCGAAGGCGGCGCTCAACGCCCTGACCCGCCTGGCTGCCAGCGAACTCGAAGGTAGCGCGATCAAGATCAACTCGGTCTGCCCCGGCTGGTGTCGTACCGGGATGGGCGGCGAGAACGCCACACGCAGTGCCGACGAGGGCGCCAGCGGCATCGTCTGGGCCGCGCTGCTGCCGGACGATGGTCCGAGCGGTGGCTTCTTCCGTGATGGCAAGCCGATCGACTGGTGACGCGGCGAGTTGCGAGTTGCGGCGGTGCGAAGACCGCAGGCTAGCGGCGTTCCTGCTGCCGTGGCTTGCGTGGTGCGGCAGCGAAGAGCCGGTCGTAGACGGCGTTCGGCAGCAGCCGCAGCAGCTTGCCGACGATAGCCATCTGCCACGGAACGACGCTGTAGCTGCTGCCCCGTTCGATCAACCGGGCAATACGTGCTGCCGCATCGTCGGCGGCAAGCAGAAAGGGCATCGGGAACGGATTCGCCTCGGTCATTGGCGTCTGGATGTAGCCCGGGCAGATGGTGAGCACCCGGATTCCCGAGTCGCGCAGTTCGAGACGCAGGCTCTCGAGATAGCTGATCGCTGCCGCCTTCGACGCACAATAGGCCTCGGCGCCCGGTAGACCGCGGATGCCGGCGAGCGAGGCAATGCCGACCAGGCGACCGCCGGCCGCCCGCCGCATGCCGGCGATGAACGGCGAGAAGCTTGCCGCCATGCCGAAATAGTTGACGTCCATTACGTGCCGGATCGCGTCGAGGTCTGCGGCGTGCTCGGTGAGCGTGCCGACCGAGACGCCGGCGTTGGCAATCACGACATCCGGAACACCGACGCCGGCGACGAAGTCGGCAGCGGCGGCGCGCAGGGCAGCGGCGTCGGTGACATCGAGCGGGTATTCCCGGACCTGGCCGGGCCAGCGCGCCGACAGCTCGTGCAACAGCGCCGGCCGCCGGGCGACGAGCCCGAGCTGCGCACCGCTGGCGGCGTAGTGCTCGGCCAGCGCGCGGCCGATGCCCGAGGACGCACCCGTGATGAAGACGCGCAGCGCTGCCGACGACGCAGCAGCGCTGCGGGCCGGTGGCACCCTGCCATGACGCAAGTCAGTTGCCGGTTTCAGGTGGGCAATGGCCTCACTTCTTGCTGCGCTCGCGCCGGGCCTTGGCAATGACCTGGTCGGTCAGCGCCAGCAAGGCGTTGAAATCCTTGAGTTCCTTGCCGGTAACGAGGTACTTGCCATCAACGGCGAGCGCCGGGACGCCCTGAATCCGGTAAGCCTGCGCCATCTGATCGGCTCGCTTGACCTTGCTGACGACGCCGAAGGAGTTGTAGGTCTCGGTGAACTTCTTGCCGTCGATACCCTGTGCCGTCGCCCACTCGATGACGCTCTTGTCGTCGAAGAGCTTGCCGCCCTTGCGGTGCAGGGTGTCGAAGACGGCGTTGTCGAGCCGCGCCAGGTCGCCCGTCGCCTCGAGCGTATAGAACAGTCTGGCCAGCGGCGCCCATTGCTGGCGGCCGAAGGTGATCGGCACACGTTTGAGGACGACGTCGGCTGGCAGTGCCGACGACCACTTGCTGAGCGTCGGGTGCAACTCGCTGCAATGCGGACAGGCGTACGAGAAGAACTCGATCACCTCGATTTTGGCCGGGTTATCGGTCGTCTGTTCGGGAACGATCGCGACGTAATCGCGCCCGACGACGAGTTCGGCCCGGGCCGGCAGTGCTGCCGCCAGCAGGGCAACGACGGCGGCCAGCAGCCATTCGCTAAAGCGTCTCTGCCTCAATGTCTTCTCCTCAATCGCGACGCACGACATTGGCGTCGATGCCCTGTTTGGCAAGGTCGGCGCGCATATGGTTCACTTCGTCCATCTTGTGGTAGGGCCCGAGACGGACGCGGTACCACACCTTGTCCTGCAGCATCACCTGCTGAATCCTGGCTTCTGCGCCCATCAACGCGAGCCGGGCCTTCTGGTTGTCGGCATCACTGGCGCTCAGGAAAGATCCAGCCTGCAGATAGATCGGTTCCTTGAGTGTGCCCTCACTTTTCGCCTCGACCGGCTTGCTGGCGGCCGCCTTGCTTTCTGCCACCTTGCCTTCGGTCGTCTTGCTCTCGCTGGCCTTGGCCTCGGCCGGCTTCGCTTCCGCTGCCCTGGTGTCAACCGGCCTGGTTTCGATTGGCTTCGTTTCGGTGGGCTTGCCGATCGTCGGCCGCGGCTCGGCCGGTCTGGCTTCGTCGGGCTTTGGTTCGGGAATCGCCTCGGCATTGCCCGGCAGGATCTTGTAGAAATCGAAGCGCGGCTTCTCGGGGATCGGATCGCCCGGTTTGCCCGGCAGCGCGATCGGAGCCGAGGCGACCGGCGGTACCTCGTCGGTCGGCTTGCTGCCGACCGGAGGCGGCAGCTTCGGCTGCTGACCGGTGGTCGTGAAGGGCAGGGGCGCCTTGTTCACGTACCAGACGACACCAGCAACCGCGATGACGCCGATGACCAGGCCGATGAACAGGCCGAACAGCGTGCCACCGCCCGACTTCCTGCCGGGCGGCGCCTTGCGGGGTCTCATGTCACGACTCATGGAAATCCTCTGTACTCTGACTACATCGACTCCGGACAACTGACGCCGAGAATCGACATTCCATTGCGAACCACCTGCCGCACGGCTGCTGCCAGCGCCACGCGCGCCTCCCGTACCGCCGGCGCATCAACCAGGATGCGTTCGGCATTGTAGTAGCTGTGGAATTCGGCTGCCAGTTCCTTGAGATAGAAAGCGATCAGATGCGGCGCCAGCTCGACTGCGGCCTGTTCGACGACCTCTGGAAACTCGCCGAGCCTGGCAGCCAGAGCCAGTTCGCGCGGACCTTCGAGGCTCTCGAGTTCGACCGCAGCCAGACTCTCCGGGTCGCCGCCCCAGAGGCCGAGCAGCGAAGAGACGCGCGCATGCGCGTACTGGATGTAGTAAACGGGGTTGTCGTTCGACTGGCTCTTGGCGAGGTCGAGGTCGAAATCGAGGTGCTGATCGGACTTGCGCAGCACATAGAAGAAGCGGCAGGCGTCACGGCCGACATCGTCGCGCAGCGTCCGCAGGGTGACGAAATCCCCCGAGCGCGTCGACATCTGCGCCTTCCAGCCGGAACGATAGAGGACCGCGAACTGGACGAGTGCGACCTCGAGGATCGAGGCGTCGATGCCGAGCGCGCTGAGTGCTCCCCTGACGCGCGGAATGTAGCCGTGATGGTCGGCACCCCAGACGTTGATCAGGCGCTCGAAGCCCCTTTCACACTTGTTGAGGTGGTAGGCGATGTCGGACGCGAAATAGGTGTAGAGGCCATTGTCGCGCTGCACGACCCGGTCCTTCTCGTCACCGAAAGCGGTCGAGCGGAACCAGCGGGCACCATCCTGCAGATAGAGATGACCCGCCTTCGCCAGTCGCTCGACGCAGCGCGCGACCAAGCCGGTGGCGAACAGCGACTGCTCGGAGAACCAGACGTCGAAGTGCACGCCGGTTTCCTCGAGATCGCTGCGGCAGTCGGCCAGCTGCTCGGTGAGGACGAAATCATGTACGTACTTCCACTCCTCGCCGAGCAGCATGCGGGCGTTGGCGATCAGCGCGTCGAGGTGCGACTCCCGCTGGCGGGCGGCGTCGGCGTCGGTACGCAGGGCGTCCGGCAAGCCAGGCGTGCCGGCGGTGAGCTGGGACAGCGGCCGCTGATAGCGCGCGCCATGCGCTGCCCGCATCTGCCTCGCCATGTCGCGCACGTATTCGCCCTGATAGGCATTTGGCGGGAAGGAAACGGGCGCGCCCGCCGGTCCGCCAAGTTCCAGGTAGCGCAGCCAGGTCGACAGCGCCAGGATGTCCATCTGCCGGCCGGCGTCGTTGACGTAGTACTCGCTGGTGACGCTCCAGCCGGCGAAAGCGAGCAGCTTGGCGAGACTGTCGCCGTAGGCAGCGCCACGACCGTGTCCGACATGCAGCGGACCGGTCGGGTTGGCGGAAACGAACTCGACGAGAGCTTTCCTGCCGCCACCGCTCGTCGAACGGCCGAAGCTCGCTCCCTGCTGCAGGATGCCGCGCAGCACCTGGCGACGGGCAGCCGGCGCCAGGTGGAAGTTGATGAAGCCTGCGCCGGCGACTTCACTCCTGTCGACCAGCGATGAGTACGGCAATTCCGAGACCAGGAGCTGCGCCAGTTGCCGCGGGTTGCGTTTCAGCGAACGCGCCAGTTGCAGCGCCAGATTGCAGGAGAAATCGCCATGCGATGCCTGTTTGGGGCGCTCAATGTGGATCTCGGTTGTGCCCTCGCCGGGCGCCACACTCAGCAACGCCGCGCGCATCAGCTCGGCAAGCTGGGACTTCAGGTCGGAACTCATCGCGATGTATTGGTTCAGGGATCAGGTCAAGCGGCTGATTATACGACGCCGGCCTTCGCAGCGGGCCACCGGGGCGCAGCGATGCGGTTCGGCGGCACCGCCTTGCCGCCGACAATGGACGAAATCCCTGAGCGGACGGCTGCTGCCCAGGGCAAAGAGGAGAGCGGATACCGCCGACGGCGACGAGCAATCAGGCGCACCGGCCGCGCTGCGCGGTACCGCCGCGAGCCAGGCATCCCGGGTATGGCCGGCGGAAGTGTTGGCTAATCCACAGCGGCGACCGATTGTGTGTAAACTGCCCTTTTGCCGACCGACCTGCTCCTGCCCGCCGTGCGACTCCTTCGCCTCGCCAAAATCCTCAGCATAGCGAGCCGCTACGGCCTCGACGAGATGATCCTCGAGCACGAGCCGAGTGGGCGCCTGGCCGCCCTGTCGCGGAGGCTGCACTTCTGGCGCCGCTTCGATACGCCATCGGCTGTCCGCCTGCGGTTGGCACTCGAGTCGCTGGGGCCGATCTTCGTCAAGTTCGGCCAGGTGCTGTCGACCCGGCGCGACCTGCTGCGCCCCGACATTGCCGACGAACTGGCCAAGCTGCAGGACCGCGTGCCGCCCTTTTCTTCCGCGCTGGCTCTCGCCGAGATCGAGAAGGCCTATGGCCGGCCGGCGAGCGAGGTGTTTGCCGAGTTCGACGCGACGCCGGTGGCGAGCGCCTCGATCGCCCAGGTGCACTTTGCCCGCCTGCGACCGGAAGACGGGGGACACGAGGTCGCCGTCAAGGTGCTGCGACCGGGAATGCACGCGGTCATTGCCAACGACCTTGCGCTGCTCGAGACGCTCGCTGCCTTGCTCGAGAAGGCCTGGCCGGATGGCAAGCGGCTGAAGCCGCGTGAAGTGGTCGGCGAATTCGCCAAGTACCTCTACGACGAACTCGACCTGATGCGCGAGGCAGCCAACTGCTCGCAATTGCGGCGCAACTTCAGCGGCTCGCGGCTGCTGCAGGTGCCCGAGGTCTACTGGGACCAGTGCACGACGACGGTGATGGTCATGGAGCGGATGCGCGGCATCCCGATCAGCCAGACCGAGGCGCTGCTCGCCGCCGGCATCGATCTCGCTGCGCTGTCGCGCGCTGGCGTCGAGATTTTCTTCACGCAGGTGTTCCGTGACGGCTTCTTCCACGCCGACATGCATCCGGGCAACATCTTCATCGCCACCGATGCGGCCCATCACGGCAGCTACATCGCACTCGACTTCGGCATCGTCGGCACCCTGACCGACACCGACAAGAACTACCTGGCACAGAACTTTCTTGCCTTTTTCCAGCGCGACTACAAGCGCGTCGCGACGGCGCACATCGAGGCCGGCTGGGCGCCGCCAGAGACCCGGGCCGACGAGTTCGAGGCGGCGATCCGGGCCGTCTGTGAGCCGATCTTTGACCGGCCGCTGCACGAGATCTCGTTCGGCCGCGTCCTGCTGCGCCTGTTCCAGACCTCGCGCCGCTTCAACGTCGAGATCCAGCCGCAACTGGTGATGCTGCAGAAGACCCTGCTCAACATCGAGGGTCTCGGCCGCCAGCTCGATCCCAACCTCGACCTCTGGAAGACCGCCAAGCCCTTCCTCGAGCGCTGGATGAGCGAACAGCTCGGGCGACGAGCCTTTCACCGCGGCGTGCAACAGGAGGCCCCGTACTGGGCACGCACGCTCCCGCAATTGCCGCGCCTGGTCTATCAGGCGCTGGCCGAACGCCGCGAGCCTGACCTGGCACCGCTGCTGGTCGAACTGGCACGAGCGCAGCGCCAGCAGCGGCGTCTGCTGGCGCTGATCGCTGTCCTGCTGGGGGGGTTGCTGATCAGCCAGCATCTGTGAGTGCAACGCCTACCGTGACAACCCTGGGAGAATCTCCATGCAGCGCGTCGTGATCAGTGCCAGTGGCCTGTATACCGCCCCCCACACCATCAGCAACGAGGAACTGGTCGCGTCCTACAATGCCTTTGCCAGGCAGTTCAACGCAGCCAACGGCGAAAGAATCGCGTCTGGCGAGCTGGCGGCGCTCGCGGAGTCGAGCGTCGACTTCATCGCGAAAGCCTCCGGCATCAGCCGTCGCTACGTAATGGACAAGGAAGGCGTTCTCGACCCGCAGCGCATGCGTCCACGCTTTCTTCCGCGGCGCAACGATGAGCTTTCGCTGCAGGCGGAAATCGGCGTCGCCGCGAGCAGACAGGCGCTGGTGGCGGCCGGCCGCAGCGCCGCCGACATCGATGCCGTCATCTGCGCCGCTTCGAACATGCAGCGCCCGTACCCGGCGATGGCCGTCGAAATCCAGCGTGCGCTCGGCATCAGCCAGGGCTACGGCTTCGACATGAACGTCGCCTGCTCGTCGGCGACCTTTGCCCTCGACATCGCGGTCAACGCGGTGCGCTGCAACACGGCGCGCAGCGTGCTGGTCGTCAACCCGGAAATCTGCTCGGCGCATCTCGCTTGGCAGGACCGCGACTGCCACTTCATCTTTGGCGACGTCTGCACGGCAATCGTCGTCGACCGTCTGGCGGCGGATCCGCCGGCGGATGCCCCGGCGAATTCGTGGGAAGTTCTCGGCAGCAGGCTGGCGACGAGTTTTTCCAACAACATTCGCAACAACGCCGGTTTCATGTCGCGCTGCGAGGACCGCGACCCCGGTGATCGCGACCAGCTCTTTGTCCAGGAAGGTCGCAAGGTGTTCAAGGAGGTATGCCCGATGGCGGCCGAACACATCATCCGCCATCTCGCGAGCCTCGACCTGAAGCCGTCGCAAGTACGCCGCTTCTGGCTGCACCAGGCGAACCTGGCGATGAACCAGCTGATCGGCCGCCGCCTGCTCGGCCGCGAGGCGACTGCCGACGAAGCACCGGTGATCCTCGACGAGTTCGCCAACACCGCCTCCGCCGGCTCGATCATCAGTTTTCACCGCCACAGCGCCGACCTCGCCAGCGGCGACCTCGGTGTCATCTGCTCCTTCGGTGCTGGCTACTCGATCGGCAGCGTCGTCGTTCGCAAGTGCTGACAGCGAAGGGCAGTGGCCGCCTCTGGCCGATGGCCGGATGTGCGCGCCGTTGGCCGCCGCAACCGCCGTTTCCGGAATCGTCACCCGTCTCCGGGCGCTGACCGTCGACCGCCTGCGCGATCCGGGCCACTTTTGCCGCGCCGATTCGTCGAGGTCGCAGAGCCAGGGGAAGTTCATTCCGCGGGTTCATTGACATACGTCAAACTCATTGCTTTGGGCATGGATATATTGGCGCGGTGGCGACCAGCGCCACTTCCATGGGGGTCGGACTGCGTCGATACCGGCCGTGTCGAAGCGGTTCCACCCGCTATTGTTGTCACTCAGTCAGGGAGTCATCATGAAAATGGGTATCCTCGTCGCCTGCCTGGCGATGGTTGGGAGTTCCGTGGCCTGGAGCGCGACCAACGAGCCGATTCAGCCGATCCGGGCAGTAAAGGTCACCAATCCGGCGTTGGTGGAACTGGGCAAGAAGCTCTACTTCGACCCCCGCCTGTCGAAGTCGGGTTTCATCTCCTGCAACTCCTGCCACAACCTCTCAATGGGGGGCTCGGACAACCTGAAGACCTCGATAGGCCATAACTGGCAGAAGGGTCCGATCAATTCGCCGACAGTGCTCAATTCGAGCCTCAATGTCGCCCAGTTCTGGGACGGGCGCGCGAAGGATCTGAAGGCACAGGCTGCGGGTCCGATCGCCAATCCTGGCGAAATGGCCTTCACGCACGAACTGGCGGTCAGTCTGCTGCAGTCGATCCCGGGCTATACCGCGGAGTTCAAGAAGGTCTTTGGTTCAGACAAGGTCGACCTGGACCGTATCACCCAGGCCATCGCGGCCTTCGAGGAAACACTGGCCACACCCAATTCGCGTTTCGACCAGTGGCTGAAGGGCAACAAGAAGGCCCTGACGAAGACCGAACTTGAAGGCTACCAGCTGTTCAAGGACAGCGGCTGCGTTGCCTGCCACAATGGCCCGGCGGTGGGCGGCAACTCGTTCCAGAAGATGGGTGTGGTCGAACCGTACAAGGCTTCGAGTCCGGCCGAGGGGCGCGTTGCCGTCACCGGCAAGGATGCCGATCGTTTCAACTTCAAGGTTCCAACCTTGCGCAACGTCGAGTTGACCTATCCCTACTTCCACGACGGCGCTGCCGACACCCTGTCGGAGGCGGTAGACACAATGGGCCGTGTTCAACTCGGCAAGAAGTTCACTCCCGAGGAGAACGCGAAGATCGTCGCTTTCCTGAAGACGCTGACCGGCGATCAGCCCAGCTTCAGGATGCCCCTGTTGCCACCATCCGCCGACAACACTCCGCGGCCGACGCCTTTCGACAAGTAGGACGCTGCTCCGTCCCCGCAACGCCCCGCTTCGCGCCGGGGCGTTTTCTTGCGGCGTAATTCGGGGACAGTATACTAAACTCCTCGTGCGGACGAATGCGCAACCGGCTGTGCCGAGACTTTGTCGCTGCCTTTGCCGCCATTCTGTCGTTTCCCGTCCTGCGGCACCCCGGGGATCTGCGCCGACCAGAAGATCCGCACCCGGAGGTGGCAGTGGCGCTTGGCCTTCGGGCCTGCGCGGACTCGGTGCCGAGATCAGCCGACGCGGATCCGGGCATGCCGGCGCTTGCCCACCTGCAGGACGAAGGTGCCGGCGGCAGGGAATACGAAATGCTTGTCATCGACCCGGTTGCCGTCCATCCGGACGCCGCCCTGCTCGATCATCCGCATCGCTTCCGAGGTGCTGGCGGTGAGGCCCGCCTGCTTGAGAACCTGGCTGATGGTCAATGGCTCGGCGCCATGCTGCAGGCTCACTTCGGCGATGTCATCCGGAATGGCGCCGTGCCGGAAGCGGGCGTCAAAGTCGGCCAGCGCGCGGGCGGCAGTGGTCGCGCCATGGAAGCGGTCGACGATCTCTCCGGCCAGCAGCACCTTGACGTCACGCGGGTTGCGACCGCCGACGACCTCCTGCTGCAGGGCGGCGATGGCCTCGCTGCTGCGGAAAGATAGCAGTTCGAAGTAGCGCCACATCAGCTCGTCCGAAATCGACATCAGCTTGCCGAACATCTCCGCGGGCGCCTCGTTGATGCCGACGTAGTTGCCGAGCGACTTCGACATCTTGTTGACGCCATCGAGTCCTTCCAGCAGCGGCATGGTCAGGATGCACTGCGGTGCCTGCCCGTAGTGCTTCTGCAATTCCCGCCCGACGAGCAGGTTGAACTTCTGGTCGGTGCCGCCCAGTTCGACGTCGGCGTTCATCGCCACCGAGTCGTAACCCTGGCAGAGCGGGTAAAGGAGTTCATGAATGGCGATCGGCTGACCGTTGCGATAGCGCTTGGCGAAGTCGTCGCGCTCCAGCATGCGGGCAACGGTGTGCAGCGCCGCCAGGCGAATCATTCCCGCAGCGCCGAAGGGTTCGAACCAGACCGAGTTGAAGCAGATCTCGGTCTTCTGCGGGTCGAGGATCCTGAATACCTGCTCCTCGTAGGTCCTGGCGTTGTCGAGGATCTGCTCGCGTGAAAGCGGCGGCCGGGTGACGTTCTTGCCGGTCGGGTCGCCGATCATGCCGGTGAAATCGCCGATCAGGAACATCACATGATGGCCCAAGTCCTGAAAGTGCCGCAGCTTGTTGATCAGTACGGTGTGCCCGAGGTGCAGGTCGGGTGCCGTCGGGTCGAAGCCGGCCTTGATGCGCAATGGGCGTCCGCTCTTCAGCTTCTCCAGCAGTTCTGCCTCGATCAGCAACTCTTCCGAGCCCCGTCTGATCTGCCTGAGTTGATCTTCGACTGCGCGCATGCGGTCCTCGTGTGTCTGGATTGCTTCTGGTGAGAGGGGTTTTCTGTGCTAGACTGCCCGGCCCTGCTGCCGAGAGCCCATGGATCACGTGAAGCGCCGGATTCTAACGCATTCCCTTCCAGCTATCGACCGACTGCGACGCCATCGCTGGGCCGCGCTCGCGGTCAGTGCTGTCTCCCTGCTCAGCATGGTCGCCGCTTTCGCCATCGCCCCCTCGGCCAAGCCGCCGGTCGCCGATCTGCCGATGGTCGTCGAGGCGCTGCCGGCGCCTGCCACGCGTGTCCTCGACGGTGGCAGCGAGGCTTTCCTGCGCGAGGAGCGGATGTTGCGCAGCGACACCGTTGCCAGTCTGCTGAACCGGCTCGGAATCAGTGACCGACAGGTGCTCCATTTTCTGCGCAACGACCGGACGGCGCGCAAGCTCGTGCACGAGCTGCGCCCCGGCATCACGGTGAGCGCCCGCTCCGGGGCGGCCGGCGAGTTGCTCGCCCTGCATGTGGCGGTGCCCGCCAGCAAGCGCCTGCTGCTGATCGAACGTCGCGCGCAGGGTCTTGTTGCGCTCGACACTGAGCTGCAGTTCGATGTCCAGCACCGGATCGCCTCGAGCGAGATCCGCAGTTCGTTCTTTGCCGCCAGCGATGCGGCAGACGTTCCGGACGCGATCACCAGGCAGCTGGTCGAGATCTTCGGCAGCGAGATCGACTTCCACCGCGGGCTGCGCCGCGGTGACAGCTTCTCGCTGGTCTACGAAACGCTCGCTCATCGCGGGCAGACGCTGGGCAGCGGCCGCATCCTGGCCGCCACCGTCACGACGCGGCAGAAGACGCTGCAGGCCTTCTGGTTCGATACCGGAGCGCACGAAGGAGCCTACTACACCGCCGACGGCAGAAGTGTGCGCAACACTTTCCTGCTGACCCCGATCGAGTTCTCGCGTCTGACTTCAGGCTTTTCCGACGCCCGCATGCATCCGATCCTGCAGACGCTGCGCGCACACAAGGGGGTGGACTACGCGGCGCCGGTCGGGACGCGCGTGTTTGCCGTCGCCGATGGCGTCGTCGACTCGGCCGACTACCAGGGGGGCTACGGCAAGCTGATCGTCCTGCGGCATCAGGGCGCCTACTCGACAGCCTACGGCCACCTCAACGATTTCGCCGCCGGTATCCGCAAGGGTGTGCGCGTGCAGCAAGGCGACACCATCGGCTACGTCGGTCAGACCGGACTGGCCAGCGGCCCGCACCTGCACTATGAGTTTCGCGTCAACGACGAACAGGTCGATCCGCAGGCGCTCGCGCTGCCGACGGCGACGCCTCTCGATGGCGTGCAGCGGGCGCGCTTCATGGCCTCGCGGCTGGCACTGCAGGCGCAGCTCGAGCTTGCCGGCCAGATCACCCTGGCGACGATCGAGTAGCACCTTTCGCGGTCGCGACACGAAAACGAAGCCGCCCGGATGGGCGGCTGTCGCGGGTGTCCGAAGACGCCCCGGTGGCGATCAGCGGCGCGCCGGGTTGCCGGTAAGTTGCTCGTACTTGACCCACAACTGCTCCTCGCTCTCCTGGTGCGCCGGATCCTTCGGGATGCAATCGACCGGACATACCTCGACGCATTGCGGCGTATCGTAATGGCCGACACACTCGGTGCACTTTTTCGGGTCGATCTCGTAGATCTCGGCGCCCTGGTAGATTGCTTCGTTCGGGCACTCCGGCTCGCACACGTCGCAGTTGATGCATTCGTCGGTAATAATCAGAGCCATGCTTGCTGTTCCTTCAGGTCGTTGAAATTTCTCGGACGCGCTTGTCGAGCCGCTCGCGCACCACCGGCTGGACAAACTTGCTGACATCGCCGCCGAGAACGGCGATCTCACGAACCATCGTCGCCGAAATGAACAGGTACTGCTCACTCGGGGTCAGGAATACGGTTTCGACTTCCGGGTACAGGTTGCGGTTCATTCCCGCGAGCTGGAACTCGTAGTCGAAGTCGGATACTGCGCGCAGGCCACGGATGATCACTTTCGCTCCCTTGGCGTGCAGAAAGTCCATCAGTAGCCCATCAAAGCCGCAGACCTCGGCATTCGGGTAGCGCGCCAGTACCTCCCGTGCCAGCTCAACCCGCTCGGCAAGCGAGAAGAACGGCCGCTTCGGCTGGTTCGCCGCGATGGCGACGATCACCCTGTCGAAGAGGCAGGACGCACGCCGCACGAGATCCTCGTGACCACGTGTCATCGGATCGAAGGTTCCGGCATAGATTGCCAGCCGATTATTCAGCGTCATCCAGATCGCCTCGCTGCATCAAGTGATAGAAGACCCGGCCTGCGTGGCCATGGCGCACTGTTCGCCAGCCACCGCAACCCGGCAGGAATCGCTCTGCCTCGGCGTAGATTGCCCCGCTGTCGCTCAGCACGCCTCCGAGCATTGGTGCCAGCCGTTCGATCCACCCCTGGTGGAAGGGCGGGTCGAGAAACAGCAAATCAAAAGGCGCATCGACTGCGGCAAGGAATCGTCGCGCATCGGCACGAACGATCTGCAGGCGCTCGTCGCTACCCAGCATCCGGGCGTTGCTCTCGAGCGCCTGCAGCGCTGCCAACGAATGCTCGACCATCACCACCCGGCGGGCGCCACGCGAAGCCGCCTCGAAACCGAGGGCGCCGCTGCCGGCGAAGAGATCGAGGCACACCGCTCCGGAGAGATCCTGCCCGAGCCAGTTGAACAGGGTCTCCCGGACACGATCCGGCGTCGGCCGCAAATCCGGCGCAGCGGGAAAACGCAGCAGCCGCCGTCGCCACTCGCCGCCGATGATGCGCACCGAGTTCAGGGTGCTAGTCTCCGGCAACGACGACGGTGACCAGATGCTCTACCGGCAGCCGCCGCGCAAACGCGGCCTGAATCTCGGCCACCGTTACCCGCTCGATGTTTTCGGGATAGCGATCGAGATAATCGAGCGGCAGGTCGTAGAAGGCGATCATCGCCACATTTTCCAGAATCTTGCGATTGCTGTCGAGACGCAGCGGAAAGCTGCCGATCAGGTTCTGCTTCGCCGCCTGCAGCTCGGCTTCGCTCGGCCCCTGCTCGAGGAAGGCAGCGAGGACCGAACGCGTCAACCGCAGGGCTTCATCAGCCTGCCCCTTGCGCGTCTGCAGACCAATCTGAAACGGTCCGAGCTGCTGCAGCGGCAGGAAATAGCTGTGCACACTGTAAGCCAGCCCACGCTTGTCGCGCACTTCCTTCACCAGGCGCGAGACGAAGCCGCCGCCGCCCAGCGAGTAGTTGCCGACCGCCAGCGGAAAGAAATCGGGATCGCCCCGTTTCAGTGCCGGCAGCCCGATCAGCAGGTGCGCCTGGGCCGCTGGATGCGCAATCCGCTGCTCACCGCCGACGGGCAGTTGTGGAACTGGCAGCCCGGTGTCCGCCGAAGCCGCCGGCAACCCGCTGCTCAGCCGCTCGGCCAGCGCCTCGGCCTCGGCCCGCGAGAGATCGCCGACGATGGCGACGGTCGCCGAGCGTGCGCCGTAGTTGGCAGAATGAAAGGCGAGGATGTCGGCGCGCAGCAGCGCCGCCACCGATTCCGGTGTCGCCTGCCGCCCATAGGGATGAGCCGGGTACATCGCCGCCCAGAAGGTCTTGCTGGCGATCGCGTCGGGGCGCGTCAGCGCCTCCCGGAGGGCGGCCAGCGAGCGCGCCCTTTCCCGCTCGAAGGCCTCTGCGGGGAAAGTCGGGCCATTCAGGATGGCGCGCAGCAACTCGAACGCCGGCGCACGCTTGTCGGCCATCGACAGCGTGCGCAGGGTCACCGACGTCCGATCCAGATCGACGCCACCCGACAGCCGGGCACCGAGATCCGCCAGCCGGCTGGCAATCTGCGTCTCGTCCATGCCGTCGGCGCCAAGGTCGATCAGCGAGCGCGTCAGACCCGCCACACCTTCCTTGCCCGCCGGCTCGCGTGCCGCTCCGGCGGCGAAGTCAACCTGGATATCGACGATCGGCAGGCTGTGGTCCTCGACGAACAGGACCCGTGTGCCGGCCGCCGTCTGCCAGCGTTCGATCTTCGGCCCGGCCTGCACGAGTTGGGCACAAAGGAGAAGGCAGAAGCCGAGAAGAAACTTGCAGGGTGTCATCGGTAAGCGCTCATCAGTGACGGGGGACGAACGGCGACCGCGGGCGCGGCGTCTGCGGCAAGGGCTGCGGATCGAGCTCGGCCACCGTCAAGGCCTCATCGCTGAAGTACTTCCTGGCGACCGCCTGCACCTGTTCGCTGCTGACCTCCTGCAGCTTGTCGATGATTCGCCGGTTCATCGTGTGGGGAATGCCCGCGGCCTCCAGTTGTCCGATTTCCATCGCTTGTGCAAAGATCGAATCAAGCTTGTAGATCTGGCTGGCGATCAGTTGTGCCTTGGCTCGCGCCAGTTCCTCGGCGCTCACTCCCTGTTCCTGTACCCGCACCAGCTCGGCGCGCAGACCGGCTTCGAGTTCGGCGCGGCTCCTGCCGACGGTCGGCGCCCCGTGCAGATGGAAGATCCCGGGACCACGGGCCGTGGAATCGTAACTGGCGCCCGCACTCACCGCCAGTCGTTGCTCGCGGACCAGATGGCGGGTGAGCCGCGCGGCGTCATGACCGGCGAGCACCGCAGCCAGCATCTCCAGCGCATAGGGGTCGACGTCCTGCTCGACGTTGCGTATCACCGGTACCTTGTACGCCATCATCACCACCGGCAGGTCTGCCGGTGCCTTAACCGTCAGGCGGCGAGTGCCGGCCTGGGACGGTTCGTCCTGCGGCTTTCTGACCGGCAGCGTACGCGCCGGCAGCGCTCCATAATGCTGTTCAGCCAGGCGAAAGACTTCCTGATGATCGACGTCGCCGACAACGACGACATAAGCGTTGTTGGGCGCATACCAGTCCTCGTACCACGCGCGGGCGTCGGTGACCGTCATGTTCTGCAAATCGGTCATCCAGCCGATGATCGGCACGCGATACGGATGCACCTGAAAGGCGACGGCATTGAGCTTTTCGTAGAGCAACGCCTGCGGCTGATCGTCGGTTCGCAGTCGACGCTCCTCCATCACGACCTTGATCTCCTGTGCGAACTCCTTCTCATCAAGACTCAGGTGGCGCATGCGGTCGGCCTCGAGCTGCATCATCTCCGGCAGCTTCTGCTTCGGCACCTGTTGAAAATAGGCGGTATAGTCGCGGCTGGTGAAGGCGTTGTCGCGCCCGCCGGCGGCTGCGACACGGCGATTGAACTCGCCGGGACCGGCGGTCGGCGTTCCCTTGAACATCATGTGCTCGAGGACGTGCGCGACGCCCGTTCTGCCGCTGGTTTCGTCCATGCTGCCGGCGCGATACCAGACCATGTGCGCCACCGTCGGTGCGCGGTGATCCTCCCTGACGATGACCCGCAGGCCGTTCGCCAGTAACCGCTCGTGCGGGTTTGCCCATGCGGCGGTGGTCGCCAGGGCCAGCAGCAGGGCAATCGGTGGTGCGTAGCGCATCGGCATGGTTCGCTTCTGATAGAATTTCCGCGTGTCGGGAAACGGCCGGCATCTTACCACCGCCTGCGCCGCTGAGCGCCTTTGAGACAGCCACGCCCCATGTTTGGTTTCCGCAAGAAGTCCCCTGATCAGGCCGCCACCGCGGCGACTGCAAGCGCCGTCGAGAACACCGACGCCAGCAGCCAGGCGCCGTGGCGGCTGCGGCTCAAGGCCGGGTTGGCACGGACCCGTGCCCAGTTTGGCGGCAAGCTGAAGCACCTCTTCGCCCGGGGCAAGGTCGACGACGAGCTGCTCGAGGAACTCGAGACCCTCCTGCTGGGCAGCGATGTCGGTCTCGATGCAACGCAGCATCTGCTCTACCATCTCCGGCAGCGCGCCCGACGCGACCGCCTCGACAGTCCGGACGCGATCCAGCGGGCGCTGTCGGAAATCCTCTGCGAGCTGCTGCAACCGCTCGAGGAGGCGCTCGACCCGCGCCGCCATCGTCCGTTCATCATCATGCTGGCGGGCGTCAACGGTGCCGGCAAGACGACCTCGATCGGCAAGTTGGCAAAGCATTTCCAGGCGCAGGGGCTATCCGTCCTGCTGGCTGCTGGCGATACCTTTCGCGCCGCCGCTCGCGAGCAGCTGCAGACCTGGGGCGAGCGCAACAACGTGAGCGTCATCGCGCAGCAGTCCGGCGATCCGGCGGCGGTGATCTTCGACGCGATCGCTGCCGCCAGGGCGCGCGGCATAGACATCGTCCTCGCTGACACCGCGGGCCGCCTGCCGACGCAACTGCACCTGATGGACGAGATCGCCAAGGTCCGCCGCGTCATCCAGAAGGCCGAGCCGACCGGACCGCACGAAACCCTGCTGGTGCTCGACGCCACCTTCGGGCAGAACGCCGTGCAGCAGGTCATGGCCTTCGACAAGGCAATCCAGGTCAGCGGACTGATCCTGACGAAACTCGACGGCTCGGCCAAGGGTGGCGTTGTCGCGGCGATCGCTCGCCAGTGTCCGAAGCCGGTCCGCTTTATCGGCGTTGGCGAAGGGATCGACGATCTGCGGCCGTTCACGGCGCGTGACTTCGTGGACGCGCTGTTCGAGTGATTACCGCGAGTGATGTGACGAAGCGCTACCCGGAAGGCCGCGAGGCGCTGCGCCATGTCAGCTTCGAGATTACCGCCGGCGAGATGGTTTTCCTGACTGGCCACTCGGGGGCCGGCAAGTCGACTTTGTTCAAGCTGCTGGCGGCGATCGAACGACCCACTTCAGGCAGTATCGTCATCAGCGGCCAGAACCTGGCGGCGTTGAGCCGGAGTGCCGTTCCTTACCTGCGGCGCAAGCTCGGGCTGCTGTTTCAGGATCGCAAGCTGCTCTTCGATCGCACGGTCCTCGACAACGTCCTGCTGCCGCTGGCGATCGTCGGTCATCCGCCACGCGACGCCCTGCGGCGGGCGCAAGCAGCCCTGGCCAAGGTCGGCCTGCCGAATCGCGAGCGGACGCTGCCGATCGCCCTGTCCGGCGGTGAGCAGCAACGCCTGGCGATTGCGCGGGCGGTGGTCAACCGGCCCGCAATCATTCTTGCCGACGAACCGACAGCCAACCTCGACGCCGCGTCTGCCCGCGAGATCCTGGAGATCTTCCACGCTTTCCAGCAGGTCGGCGTCACCGTGCTGATCGCCACCCACGATCCGGCGAGCCTGCCCGCGCAGCGGCCGCGTGTCCTGCGCCTCGACCATGGCGAAATGACCGAGCTGCCGCCCACGTCCGATGCCGCCGTTGCCGGCGTTCTGGCATGAGCGTCTGGCTGGCGCAGCATCTGGCAGCGATTCGCGATGCCTGCCGTCGGCTGGCGGCGGCGCCGCTCAATTCGCTCTTGTCGCTGCTCGTCATCGGCATTGCCCTGACCCTGCCGACGGCGGGCTGGCTGATGATCGACAACCTGCGCGCACTGAGCGGCGACTCGCCCGGGGTGCAGCAGATCAGCATCTTCCTCGGCCTCGAGGCCGGCAAGCGGGAGATCGCAGAAATCGAGGCCCGCCTGCAGGCAGGGAAGGTTGGCAAGTGGCGCTTCGTGCCGCGCGAGGAAGCGCTGAAACGGCTGCAGGCTGCCGAGGGCATGGCGGACATCGTCGCCAGCCTGCCGCGCAACCCGCTGCCGGATGCCTTTGTCGTCACTCCCGCCGATTCGCAACCGGCAGAGCTCGAGCGGCTGGCGAAGAGCTTCTCCGGCTGGCCCAAGGTGGCGCACGTGCAGCTCGACTCGGCCTGGGTCAAGCGCTTCGATGC
>ERZ761602.1767-NODE-1767-length-37477-cov-239.331997_pt1 | contig 37477 bp, 25 predicted proteins | sample MGYA00512165_ERZ761602 | MGnify/ENA primary metagenome ERZ761602 (study PRJEB28899, sample SAMN02445085) | bioreactor sludge metagenome | biome: EBPR sludge; isolation source: Thorneside wastewater treatment plant | place: Australia: Brisbane, Thorneside...
AGATGCCGTTGCCTACTCGCCCGCACAAATAACCATTTACAACCTATACGGGCAGACGGTATTTACCCACCCCCTACTACCCGGGCAAAGAGTGGCGCAAATAAACCTGCCGCCCCTGCCCAAAGGCATCTACCTCGTACACCTGAAAGGGCAGCAGAATCTGAGTACAAAACTTGTCATAGAATAGCCATATAACTCTGTAAACCAATTGGGACAAGTAAAAAAAGTGCTTGTCCCTATTGTAAATCGCAAGTTATATGAAATTAAAGCAGCGGTTTAAAAGCCTTTTTACAGACAGATAACAGGCTCTTGTCAAATTTTTATCTGGTACAAAAAGTTTGCGCAAAAATTCCATCGGGAAGGTTTTAAAAAAATAAAGTCCAAAGTGATAGAAAATTGGTGTTGGTAAACCATAATTTGCCAATAACGCTCTATATTTGGCGCAAAATTGATTTTTGCATGGAAGTAAAACAAAATTTGCGCTATACCCCCGACCACGAGTGGGTAAAACTGACCGAAAATGGTAACGCAACCGTAGGCATTACCGATTTTGCCCAAAATGAACTTGGCGACATTGTTTACATAGACATTGAAACCGTAGGGCAACATGTAGAACAAGGTGTGGCTTTTGGTTCGGTAGAAGCGGTAAAAACCGTGTCAGAACTGTTTATGCCCATAAGTGGTAAAGTAATTGCCGTAAACCCAAGTTTAAACGACCAACCCGAAATGGTTAATGCCGACCCCTACGGCGAAGGCTGGATGATAGAAATAGAGCCCGATGATGCAACCGATATTGATGCCCTGCTATCGGCAGATGCATACATGAACCTTATAGCTCCCTAATGCAAAAATACGGTTGGTGGGCGGTATGGGGCTGGGCTACACTCATTTTAGTACTCTCTGCCCTGCGTGTACCTAATATAACTGCGGTAAATACCACACATTTAGACAAAGTAGCCCACTGGGGCATGTATGGTATTTTTACCTTTATCTTGCTTTTATTGCCTAATTTAAACCAAAAAACAAACTTTGCACGTTATACAATAGCCGCTGTTTCTGCCATTTTGTACGGAATTTTGATGGAAATACTGCAAAATTATTTTTTTTCTGCCCGAAGTTTTGACATTTTAGACATTCTTGCTAATATTACGGGCGTTTTTAGCGCTGCTATATGTTTTTACTTTTTTTACACTAAACCAACAAACACGCCATAATATGAGTCCACTGTGGTTTTTTGCAATTCTACTTGGCATTCCTGCCTTATCATGGCTGGCATTCACCTTCTTTTTTAACCGAAAAAGTACCGACAAGGTAATAGAAGACAATGCCCCAAATAAAAACAAGTTCTTTATGAGCAAATACCCCGATGTGGACGTATTTGCCTTTAAAGGCACTTATACCCTCATTGGGCTGCTGGTATCGCTGAGCGCTATACTCTTTGCCTTTACCTGGAAACAACCACCCGAAAGAAACCTCAAAGATTTGGGTGATGTGGTAGTGATGGACGAAATAGAACAACTGCCGCCCCAAACTACCCAAGCCCCTCCCCCTCCTCCACCGCCGCCGCCGCCGCCACAAATAGAAATAGTGGCAGACGAAGAAGTAGTGGCAGACGAGCCCCCGCTCCTTAATACCGAGGCTGACGAAAAAACCGAAGTGAAAGAAGCTGAGGTGGTGGTAGAAGAAATAAAGGTAGAAATTAAAGCGCCGCCACCGCCAAAAGAAAAAGAACCCGAAGAGCCCGAAATTTTTACCATTGTAGAAGAAATGCCCGAATTTCCGGGCGGACAAGCTGCCCTATTTAAATTCCTTGCCGAAAATACCAAGTACCCCGCCATGGCGCGCGAAAACGGTATAGAAGGAACCGTGTTTGTAGGTTTTGTAGTTATGGAAGACGGCACTATCAGCAATGTGCAAATTAAACGCGGATTGCCCGGCGGTGGCGCCGGCTGCGATGAAGAAGCCATACGCGTAGTAAAAACCATGCCCAAGTGGAAAGCAGGTAAACAACGCGGTAAAGCCGTAAGGGTTGCCTATACCCTACCCTTTAAATTTAAATTGGAGTGATGCAGGCGCCAGTGGGTTACTTATAACCTCGCTTGTTTCAACCATATATTTGAGTTGATTGTTAAAAAAGGCTGTGCCAACTTTGGTACAGCCTTTTTTGTTTGGCTCTTTGACTGTTTTTATCAATTGCGCTATTGATAAAACACAAAAAAGTAAACCTTTTGTTTATCCTTTATCACAAAACACCCTCCAATTTCGTTTACAACACAACCATCGGCTTCACCATATCCAAATATACCCATCACTTATGTACCGTTTTTTTGCTCTTTGCCTCGTTCTTCTCTTTACCGTTAGCCTCTTTGCACAAGATAACTTGCAACAAGACCTGCGATTAGCACAACAATATACCCGACAAGGTGAATATGAAAAAGCTGCCGCCATTTATGAGCGGCTCTATAACCAAAACCCCAAAAGCAGCATGTATTACCGTAGTTACTATAATGCTCTGCTGGCGGTAAAAGACTTTGCCAAAGCCGAAGATTTGGTAAAAAAACAACTTAAACAAGATAAAACCGACCCTGCCCTTTATATAGACCTTGGGCTACTGCTTAAAAACCAATACAAAATTGAAGAGGGTGAAGCCGAATTTGATAAAGCCCTCAAAATGGCAAAAGACCAACAAATACTGTCTATTGCCAATGTATTTAACAATGCCGGCGAAAATGCCTATGCCATAAAAACCTACCTCCGCGGCAGAGAACTTACCAAAAACGACAAACTTTATGCCCGCGAACTTGCCCAACAATATATGCAGGTTGGCGATAGTAAAAACGCCATTGCCGGTTTTTTAGATTACGCACTCACTCAGCCCGAACACCTGCAAATAGTGTTTAATGAACTGCTGAGGTTTACCAACAAAGAAGAAGAAACCGAAGAGCTCCAAAAACAACTCTACGCCCGCATTCAGGCAGATAACCAAAACCTCATTTTTCCGGAAATCCTGATTTGGGTATTTTACCAAATTAAGGATTTTGAACAAGCATTTATACAAGTAAAAGCCCTCGATAAACGGCTTAATGAAGACGGTAAAAGAGTAATGGAACTTGCCCGAAAAGCCCTGAACGAAAAACAATACGATACCGCCATTGAAGCGTTTGAGTATGTTATTGCCAAAGGCGAAACCAACCCGCTCTACATAAGAGCCAAAGAAGAACTGCTCAATTGCCGGAACGATAAAATTGTAAATACCCCTAATTTTACCGAAGCCGACCTGCGTGGATTAGAATCGGATTACTTAGAGTTTTTACGCTTGTTTGGAAAAAATGCCAACACCCTATCCGCTATCAGAGATTTGGCTGCTTTGTATGCTTACTACCTCAATAACGTAAACGCCGCCGTAACCCTTTTGGAAGATGCCCTTAAAATGTCATCGGTAAACGCCTACAACCGCGCCCTTACCAAATTAGACCTTGGCGACTGTTACCTCATGCAAGGCGAAATTTGGGAAGCCACTTTGTATTACTCACAAGTGGACAAAGATTTTAAAGACGATATATTAGGTGAGGAAGCCCGATTTAAAAATGCCAAACTATCTTATTACAATGGCGATTTTGAATGGGCACAAGCACAACTAAACGTGCTAAAAGCCTCTACCTCTGAACTTATTGCCAATGATGCCCTAAAACTATCGGTTTTTATTACCGATAACCTTGGTTTAGATACTACCGCCGTGCCCATGCAAATGTTTGCCCGTGCCGATTTGCTAACCATGCAAAACCGCTACACCGATGCCACTAAAACCCTCGACTCTATTAACAGCGCTTACCCCAATCACGCACTTGACGACGATATTTTGTATGCCCGTGCCGAAATGTCTATGCGGCAGCGCAAATATACCGAAGCGGCGCAATACTATGAGGCTATCCTGCAAAACTACGGAACCGATATTCTGGCAGATGACGCCATTTTTGCCCTTGCCGGTTTAAATGAAGTGCAATTTGGTAAAAAAGACAAGGCAATGGAGTATTACCAGCAACTCCTCATAAAATATCCGGGGAGTTTGTATGTGGTAGAAGCCCGAAAAAGATACCGCAAACTTAGGGGAGATATGGTAAACTAAAATACTGCCTCACACCCCGCTCTCGTTTTAACCCTTGCCGCTCATCATTACCGCTGCACATTATACGCTACCTTTTTAAGTGTAAACTTTCCGTAGGTAAACTTTCCATCGGGATATTGGTAAACTGCATCGCCTTGTTCTATCACGTTCAAACCATTGATAGTGGTATAACTATGCACAGGCGTATAAAAAGTCAGTTGCTCCATTTGGTTAATCTCGGTGCGGTCGTCTGACATAAAATCTACTAATTGCCCTTGCTCATTTATATAAAGTACTGCGGAAATGGTGATACCACCGTTGGTAAAAACCGCTCGGGCAGAAGTATCGGTAAGACTCTCCCAATGAATGCGTTTGTCTATGAGGGTAGCGGGCGCTAAAAGACACATATCGTTAAAAAGGGTAACGGTTTCGGTTTTATCCATTACCGCTCCGTCATGCCAAACTACAGGTATAAGTCCAAACAACCTAATATCCATAGACGCTTTTTCGTTTGTATAACGATGATAGCCCGGCACCCAAAGCCCAAACATGCGGGCTTTCATGTAAAACAATCGGGTAGGTTGGTCAAAAAAATTGTATTGTTCAGAGGTAAACGGAAAAAAATCATTGCCTTTTTTGCGCATCTGTCCTTCAAAAACTACGTGCATGCTGGTTACCTTAGGTTTGTTTAGCGCTCCTGCAAACCTTATATAACGCTGTACCGGCGGTGGTAAAGCAACCAAATCGGATTCGGTCAAAATCACTTCGGGCAGCGAGTGAGTTCTGTTAATGTTTTCGGCTGCCTCTTTTCTGAATTGTTTTTCAAAATTGTATTGCCCCCACCCCGTTACAGAAGCTAAAAGCAATATAAAATTAGCAAATGTGCCAAACTTGGCATCTTGCCAAACCGAAAAAATAAGCGCTTGCGAAACCAAAGCCCCAATAAAAGCGGGTATCCACCAGTAGCTATGGTTAAGCGCCAATAAAAAAGCGGCTGCAAGCAACGTTAAACCGGTAAGCAACCAAACTATGCCGGTGGGTTTACCAATATACCGCATAAGTTGGTCAATTTGCCCTAAGTCAAACGCTTTTGCAAACCCCATAAAATGGATAAGACCATGTACCAAAACAATAAAAACAAGAACAAAGCGCATATCCTGTATAAGTTGAATGGTTCTAAAATTGCTTTACTTGCCGGTTTATGCTTTAATTAAGCGCTGCCATATAAAATTTTCACCATCATTTCCTTCATCAGTTCTCCATCCTGCCCGCCAACCGATTCATACCCCTTAGCTTTAAGGTCAAACTGATACAATACCTCCAACACCTGACGGGCTTTGGGCAGGGGAAAATTTTTCACCGCTGCCTTGTAGTCTTTTAACGCCCAAGCGCTGGTTAAACCCATGTGTTTAAGCACCTGTGCTTCGGGTTGTTTTAGTACGTGGTGGTAAATATACAATTTGCTAAAAAACCGAAACAATGTGCCGGTAAGCATTACCAATGGTCCGGCTTTGGGGTTGGCGGTAAAATAGTCCACCATTTTAAATACACGTAAAGATTGCTTGTTGGCTAACGCCTCTTGCAGTTCAAAGATATTGTACTCTTTGTTTATGCCTATGTTATCTATAATATGCTGTCGGGTAACAGTGGCATTTAGCGGCAGGTTTAGCATCATTTTATCTAACTCATTGGCTATATGCCCCAAGTCATTACCCAGATATTCTACCAGCATAGCCGCCGCATCGGGCTGTATGGCGTATTGGTGTGCTTGCAGGTATTTCTGAATCCAGCCGGGAATTTGGTTTTCGTAGTACTTTTTGGCATCAAAAATAACGCCGTTGCTATGTGCAATGGCTTTGGCAAGTTTACTGTTGCTTCTGATGGTTTTACCCTTATACGCCAGTACCAGCAGGGTGGTAGGCATGGGGTTTTGGGCATATTTTTCTAATTTTTCAATATCGGTAAGCAACTGCGCCTCCCTCACCACCACTATTTGGTAGGGCGCCATCATCGGGTATCGGCGGGCGGTAGAGGCAATGGTTTCGGCATCGGTATCTTTACCATACATTACGGTAAAATTGAACTCTTTTTCCGCATCGGTTAAAACGCCGTTTTCAATTGCCAGCGCCAGCCGGTCAATAAAAAAAGTTTCTTCGCCTTGCAGCAAATAAATGGGTCGGTGCTGTTTTGCCTTAAGCTCGCGTTTAATCTCCTCAAAAGTCATAATGTTGGTAGGTTTGGGGCAAAATTACGCAAATTTGCTCTTGGTAGTGAATAATGAAAAGTGAATAGTGAATGGTTTTGGTAGATAGTAGGGGTTAGTGATTAACGTGAGGTTGGAGTTAATCGGCATCTTAAAAACAAGATAGAAGCCCGATAGGGAGACATTTGGATGGGCGCAAAACCGGCAGCCATTAGCACACAGATGACACAGATGAGGCTGATTAGCGCCGATTTTTAAAAATAAAGACTCAAGTTTTGACTTCGGATATCGGGTTAAGTTCTTTTCTTCCCGATAAAAACAGCGTTTTAGCAGCAACCGCCCAATTCAAGGTACAGCGCGCCGTCATATACAGTCTATCCTGGTTAAAGCCTTTTCCTGTAAGCCTTTGAGCAAGCTCCCAACTCCAACCTCGCGTTGATTAGGGGTTAGGGTTAGTGGGTACTAAACCCATTCCTAATTGGCAATTTTTCATTTTTAACTCTTCACTATTCTCCCAAAACTAAGGCTTTACCCTTATCTATCACCCTGCCTTGGCTATAAACAGCATAAATATACAAACCGGCAGCCGGCATAGAAAAACTAACCGGGTCATGGGTTGCAGTAATACCTATATATGTCGCCAACCGCCCATCGGGAGTAAAAATGCGCAGCTCATCGGGCAATAAATGGGCAAGTTGATTGAAATCGAAACGCAACTCTTGTTTAACCGGGTTTTGCACCAAACTGATACCCGATGCAGGCAACATAGGCGGTTGTACCCCTAAGCAAGGCTCTACTTCGGTACTGAAAACTTGGTTGTAAGTAGTGAGCGTATTGCCGGTGTTGCAGTCTTTTACTACTAAGGTAAGCGCATAATTGCCGCCGGTATAGTTTAGCGGGGCTATGGTAAATGTGTTTTGTTGGTTGCAAATAACGGTTAGGTCGCCCACACAGTAGGTAGCGGTAATAGTAGCGGCATTAGGTTCGGGAAAAGTTACGGTATAGTTTTGCAAATCGCAATCGCCGGAGGTAAACATGATGTCAGTAGAAAGCAGGAGCGTGTCTAACAGGCTGCAAAATGGGTTAAAACTTGTTTGTGCATCTATAACAGTAGCATATATTGGCGAAACGGGGTTTACAATAAGCGAAACATTGCCGGTACTGCCTTGTATATAAGGAGGCGGGCAACTATTGCCGTCAAAAAAACCTACCGACACGGTAAACTGCACATTGTAGGGTCCGGCGGGCAGTATGCCCAGCGGAATAGTATCGGTGCGCTCACAAATAACGGTTAGCACACCCATGCAGTAGGTGGCTGCAACCTGCACAACCGGTACAAAAGGCAAGTAATCAACTGTAACTGTGTAATTGTTTAAAATACAACCGCCCGAAGTGAACAAGGTAGAGGCAATAAGATAAGCAGGTTCATTGCCGGTTACACCTGCCGGATAGGTCATCAGATTGGTGATTTGCTGCCCTTTTAAGGGCTGAAATGAGGCTGCCCACAGCAATAAGGCTAACACAACTAAGGGTTTTGTTTTCAGACTTGCAAACATGTAGGTAAATTGAGGGGTTTAAGAAATAATGTAAGATACAAACACTACAATGACGAAATATGGGCTGTAATGGTAGGGCTAATCGGGAATTAAAAGAGGTAAAATGGTGTTTATTGTAGGAAACCCGACATTAGTGCCCCTCTTACCCGAAATATGCCTATTTTTGCGGTCAAAAATTGATTCTCATCCATAATCTACTGCCAAATGAGCAAAGATACAAACGAAAAAACGCAGCAACAACAACAAACAGAAAAAGACTGGTACGAAGATTTAGTATTGCGTTCCGGTTTAGCAGAACACTCAGGTGTAAAAGGCTGCATGACCATTAAACCCTATGGATACGCCATTTGGGAAAACATGAAAGCAGTTTTAGACGCCCGATTTAAAGCAACCGGACATGTAAACGCCGCTTTTCCGCTGTTTATACCCAAAAGCTACCTTAGTAAAGAAGCCTCACATATTGAGGGATTTGCTAAGGAGTGTGCCGTGGTTACCCACTATCGTCTAATTAACGACCCCAATGGCAACGGCGTAATAGTGGACCCCAGCGCTAAACTTACCGAAGAGCTGATTGTTCGCCCCACATCAGAAACCATTATTTGGAGCACCTACAAACGCTGGATCCAATCTTACCGCGACCTGCCCTTGCTCATTAACCAATGGGCAAACGTAGTGCGCTGGGAAATGCGTACTCGCCTGTTTTTGCGCACTGCCGAGTTTCACTGGCAGGAAGGACATACCGCCCACGCCACAGCCAATGAAGCCATAACCGAAGCCCAACTGATGCTGACCGAGTATGCCAATTTTATGGAAAACTATATGGCAGTGCCCGTAATTACCGGCTGTAAAACCGAAAGCGAACGCTTTGCCGGCGCAGTAGATACCTACACCTGCGAAGCGCTCATGCAAGATGGTAAAGCCCTGCAAATGGGTACCTCGCACTTTTTGGGGCAAAATTTTGCCAAAGCTTTTGACGTGAAATTTTTGAGCAAAGATGGCGTAGAAGAATACGCATGGGCTACCTCATGGGGCGTTTCTACCCGATTAATGGGCGCACTCATTATGGTTCATGCCGATGAGGCAGGTTTGGTGGTACCTCCCAAATTAGCGCCTACCCAAGTAGTACTGATACCGCTCATTAACAAACATACTAAAGAACGCCAAGCCGATTTTGACAGCGCTATTGAAAAAATTAAGCAAGAACTGAACGGACTTAATTTTGTTTATGACGACGATGATACCAAACGCTCCGGTTTTAAATTTGCCGAGTACGAACTGCGCGGTGTGCCCGTTCGCATTGCCGTAGGTTTGCGCGATATTGATAACGGTGTGGTAGAAGTTGCCCGCCGCGATACGCGCGAAAAATTCAGCCTGCCTATGGATAACCTCGGCGCGGCTATCAGAGAACTGCTAAACGACATACAAAACAATATGTTCCAAAAAGCAAAACAATACCGCGATAGCCACATTACCACCGTTGATACCTTTGATGAGTTTAAAGAAGCGCTCAACACCAAAGGCGGCTTTATTTATGCCCACTGGGACGGCACGCCCGAAACCGAAGCGGCTATAAAAGAACTTACTAAAGCTTCTACCCGATGTATTCCGCTCAACAACCCACAGGAAGAGGGTAAGTGTGTGCTTACCGGCAAACCCTCTAAGCAACGCATTTTATTTGCCAAAGCATATTAAAGCAAAACTGTTGAGTTGGTATGGTTAAAATTGTAACAAAGGAAAAATCGGTCTTTTCGTGCTAATATAAGTTGCATTTTAACCTAAAATTAGCCCGATGTAAACCATTTTGGTAAAAGTCTGTTTTTAAAAACAGGTTTTACATTCACTCACCTAACCACTTATTTTGTTATGAAATTGTTTACTTCGTTTTTGTTTGCTGTACTTTTTATAGTGTTTACCGCCTGCAACAGCAATGCGCAAAACAACGTTTTAACCCCTGCCACTACTGCGCCAACACCCACCGCCCTTGAAATAGGCGCTGCTGCCCCAATGACCGATTACCCCATGTTAGATGTATCGGGCGCAATGGTTTCCATCAAAGAATCAATGCTGGAAAACGGACTGTTGGTTATTTTTTCGTGCAATGAATGTCCGTATGTAATAGGCTGGGAAGACCGCTACCCCATTCTTTCCGAAATTTGTAAAGCCAATAATGTAGGAATGTTGGTGGTAAATTCAAACGAAGCCAAGCGCGAAGATGCCGATTCTTACGAAGCTATGCGCAAACATGCCATTGAAAAGGGGTATAACTTTGCTTATACCGTTGACGAAAAACATCAACTTGCCGATGCTTTTGGCGCTACCCGCACTCCCGAACTTTTTTTGTTTGACAAAAACTTACAGCTCGCCTACAAAGGCTGCATAGACGACAATATGAAAGAGCCTGAAAAAGTAGAGCAATTTTACATCAAAAATGCCATTGCCAACATGGTTGCCGGCAACGCTATTGACCCCAATGTTACCAAATCTATAGGCTGCACCATTAAAAGGCTCTATTAAACATTTGCTTGTAAGGCTAAGGCTATAGCATTGTTTTCACCAACTTTACCGTTATATTTGCAGTGCCATAGCCCTTGTTCCTTTTCCGTTTCATTTTTACCCGCCACCTTATCATGATAGAACTGCCGGTTATTAACCCAGCTACCGACCAACCCGCCCGAATTAAAAAACCCGACTGGCTCCGGGTTAAACTCCCCGTAGGGCAAACTTACCGCTCTGTGCGCAAAATTGTGGACGACTACAAACTCCACACTATTTGCGAAAGCGGCAACTGTCCTAATATGGGCGAGTGCTGGGGAGCTGGTACTGCTACTTTTATGATTTTGGGTAATGTTTGTACGCGCTCCTGCTCTTTTTGTGCCGTAGCCACCGGCAAACCTACCGAATTAGACTTAGACGAGCCTTACCGCGTGGCAGAAGCGGTAAAATTAATGGGAGTAAAACACTGCGTTATAACCTCCGTAAACCGAGATGAACTGAACGACGGCGGCGCCGGTGTGTGGGCAGAAACCATAAAACAAGTGCGCATTTATAGCCCGCAAACTACATTGGAAACTCTTATTCCCGATTTTAAGGCTAAGTGGGAAAACCTATACACCGTACTGGCAGAACGCCCCGAAGTGGTATCGCATAACATGGAAACAGTAAGTCGTTTATACCGATTAGTGCGCCCACAAGCCAAATATGCCCGAAGTTTGGAACAGATACAACGCACCAAAGCCGAGGGGTTGCGCACTAAATCGGGCTTTATGGTGGGATTGGGCGAAACAGACGAGGAAGTCTTTCAATTAATGGACGACTTAGTACAACACGGCTGCGAAGTGCTAACCATTGGGCAATACCTTCAACCCACCAAACACCACCTGCAAATAGCCAACTACGTTCACCCCGATACCTTTGCCATGTACAAGGAAGTAGGGCTGCAAAAAGGATTCAAATTTGTAGAAAGCTCGCCGTTGGTGCGGTCATCATACCATGCCGAACGTCATTTGGGGTAAAACAATAAAAAAAATGCCACCACAGGCAACCAATTATCCCAAAATTGCGATTATGAGTAAAAAACTTCCTCCTCATTACCCACACACAAGCGCAAGATAACCAAATTCTTTTTATCTTGCGAGCAATTTTTTACTTTGCACAAAACTATAAAGATGAAAAGACTTTTCCTACTCTTTGCCCTTCTGGGTTCTGCCGCCGTTATTTGGATTACGGCAAGCCAAACCGGTTTAGTAAAGTCTGCCGGGTCTGCTAATACTAAGACCTCGTCTGACTTGATAGAAGACCGCATACACCTTAAAGGCATTGCCCGTGCCTTAGATTATCTGCACAGAAGACGGGTAAACCCCGAAACCAACGAAATTGCTCTATCCGATGTGATGCGCGCCCGCAAACAGGCCGATTTAATGAAAGCACAAAAATCGGGAGCATCTTTGGTACAATGGGAGTTTATGGGTCCTAACAACGTAGGTGGTCGTACCCGAGCCATACTTATTGACCCCACCAACCCCAACCGAATGATTGCCGGAGCTGTATCGGGCGGTCTTTGGCTATCTAACGACGGCGGTTTGAATTGGACAGAACACCCGCAAAACAGAGAACTTCCTTGTTTAAATATTTCTTGCATAACCCGCGCTGCTAACGGCGTTATTTATGCCGGTACAGGTGAAAGAATCTGGAATGGGGTTACCTATGGCAATGGCGACAGTGGTTTTGCCGGCTGTGGTATCTACAAATCTACCGACAACGGAGCTACCTTTACCCTCATAGACAGCACCAAACCCGATACTAACAGTGATACCCACCGGTGGGCTTATATTATTGCCTTGGCTACACACCCCAGCAACCCCAACTGGGTGTATGCCGCTACCGACCGTTCTATGTATATGAGTGCCGATGGCGGTGAAACTTGGTCATCGCCCGAAGGATTGCCCGATTTGAGTGGCAGCGCATGGGACGTAGTGGCAGCCCCTACCGGCACCATTCATGCAGTAGTTGGCACACAATACTTTAAATCGACCGATGGCATGAACTTTGTTGTTAAAAGCAGCAACGACCTTGGTAAATTTCCGGCTTATGGCAACAATAAAAAACTTGCCGTATCGCCTACCGACCCCAATTTTATTTATGCCATTACCATACGCCCCAATCCTGACTACGGCTGCCTGCGCGATGTACTGCAATCTACCGATGCAGGTGAAACGTGGACGCGCATAGGCGAGGGTGGCAGCGATTTCTTTGAGCCATTAGGCAATTCCTTACAGTGCCAAGGCTGGTACGACCTTTGTATAGCTGTTTCGCCTGCCGACAAAGAACGCATTTATATAGGCGGTGTAGATTTATGGTACTGGTCGCGCGCTAATGGCTGGATTCAAGCAGCCAGTTGGTTCCCCGAAACTCCTGAGTTCCCCTACTACGTTCATGCCGACAAACACACTTTGGTTTTCCACCCTACCAACCCCAATATCCTCTTCATAGGTAATGACGGCGGTATAGCAAGAACGTTGAATGCCAATGACGATGCTCCTGCCTTTACCACCATGAACCGAAATTACAATACCACTCAGTTTTATGCAGTGGCTGCTACTGCTGATGGCAGAATGATAGGCGGCACCCAAGATAACGGTACCCAGTTTGTTACTTTTACCGGCGATTCCTACCTTGCCGCTACCGAAGTTATTGGCGGCGATGGCGGTTATGTTGATTTTTCCAGAATAAGTCCCAATGTAGCCTTTGGCGCTGTTTACCTTGGCGCATTGTTCCGCTCTTCTAATAATGGCTTATCCTTCGCTGGCGGTTTCCTTGACCAAAAAATTGACTGCGACCCGCGCGTGAACAACGTGTGCAGCGGAGATGGCAATGTTGATGGCAGTCCTGAATTTATTACACCTACTGTTTTATGGGAAGACCCCGCCACCGGCATTGCTGTGTATGCAACCGGCAGTGGCGATGGCAAAGTTTGGATTACGTTGGAAGCCCTAAACGCAAGTACCGTTCCCGAATGGTTTAACATTGCTACCTTCTCCGGTGGCGGTTCGGGCAGGTTGGTAACTACCGTAAACGTGGGCAGAGATATTAACGGCAAAGTAATGGTAATGGCAGGCTCTGCCGATGGTCGCGTGCTGGTTGCAAGAAACTTTATTGTTGACGAAAATGTACCCGACCCACAGGTGGTTCAACCCTACCCATCAAGCAATGTTAAGCAAATTACCGCCGCCCAAATTACCGGAGGTATTGATGTTGCCCGATACGTAACCTCTGTTACGCCCGACCGTTTCAGCCCCAATGCACTTACCGTAACTATGGGTAACTACGGCAGAAATGTGTATGTTTTCCGCACACAGAATGCCTTTGTTACTACACCCGTATTTGCCTCTATGCAAGGCACAGGCGCTAATGCACTACCCCCTATGCCGGTTTACGACTTAGTTGCCGACAAAGGCGACCCCACCCGCTATTTTGCCGCTACTGAAATGGGCGTATGGATGTGCGAAATTGTGCAAACCGGTGCCTCTACTTTTGATTACATCTGGTCTGAACAAAACGATGGCATAGGCAGAGTACCTGTTTTCCGTATTCGCCAGGAATCTATCGTTCCCTCTTCTGCTCAGGGTCAAGAGGGTTGTTATGTGCTTTATATAGGCACGCATGGCAAAGGTATGTACCGCAGCACCAGCCTTACCTTCCCCTTCTGCGATGTATCTTTACCCCCTTACGGCACAGCAGTTGGTGTTGATGAGCCTAAAAAAGCCGAGTTAGATATTCAGGTATATCCCAACCCGCTTGTAGGTAACGGCGTAATGAAACTCACCATCAATACCCCTTCTTCTAACGCCAAAGTAACGGTTTATTCGCTCGATGGCAGGTTGGTTTGCCGTCAAACGGTAAATGCCCAGTTGGATAGCCAAAGTATAGATATTGCTGCCTCTGACTATGCGCCGGGCATGTATGTAGCTATCTTTGAAAACGACAGAGAACGTGCCGCAGCCAAATTTATAGTGAAATAAACACCGGTTTATAGCATAGGCAATACAAGGCTCACCCCTACCCTGCCTAATGCAAGACAAAAAAGAAGCTGCCCTTGTTGGGCAGCTTCTTTTTTTTTGTGTGCCTGACATTATAGCAATTGCTTGTAAACTTGCATCAATCGGGCAGTGGTAGTTTCAGCTTTAAACTGTTGGGCATGTTCCCAGCCTTGAATAATCATGTTCATTTGTTGTGCGCCATCAGTAAGAACGGTTTCTATGGCGGCTGCCATTTCCTCAGCATTGAGCGGATTAACGTATAAAGTACCATTACCCCCTGCTTCGGCAAAACAAGAGCCGGTTGAAGTAATAACCGGTGTGCGGCTAAAAAGCCCTTCTAAAACCGGTAAACCAAACCCCTCAAACAAGGAAGGATAAACCAGCAATCGGGCACACCGGTAAACAGCTTTTAAATCGGATACGGGTAAATCGGGTATAAAAATCACCTGTTTTTCTAACCTGTTTTGCTGTATGTATTGCCATACCTTGTACTGATAATCTTTACCCTTTCCCACCACCACCAGCGGAACCGATAATTTAGGTTGTAAAAGGTGCATAGCTTTAACTAAGGTAAGTAAATTTTTTCGCTCGGTAATAGCGCCCACATATAACACATACTCCAAGGGCACCTGTGGCGGCAGTTTATACTGCTGCGGCATAAATAAGCCGTGATTCAGAAAAAGGCGGTCGTTGTAATCGTTGTAAAAAGCGGGGTTGCAAGATTGGTAAACCACTTCAATTTTAGTTTCGGGAACATTTAAAAATTCCATCAAATCTTGTTTGGTTTGTTGGCTTATGGCAATAACCAAATCTGCCTTACTGCAACTATGTTTCCATTTTTGGGCGTACATCCATCGGTCAAAAGCGGGGTACCACTGCGGATAGCGCATAAATATAAGGTCATGTATGGTAACCACTTTTCGGGCTTTTATTTTGCCGGCATTTAAGGGCAGTTCGTTGCTCAAGCCGTGGTAAATATGCAGTTTGTCTTTGTTTATGGCATTACCCAAAAACATACTGCGCCACAAACTACCACCAAACATACGCGAAAAGAAGCCTTTGGGGGTTCGCCAAACCATATTGGCGCTTTGCTGAAACGGAATACCCACGCGGTTAAACGTTTCCGGTTCAAAGTTGAGTGGAGGAGAATACAAAAAATACCGATGCTTGGGTAAAAACTCAGCCATATTACCAATAAGGGTTCTGCTATAATTGCCCAACCCCGTTTGGTTAAACAATACCCGTTTTGCATCAAAGCCTATGTGTAAGGGTTCAGGAATCATGGCAAAGCGTTTGGTTTAAAAAATTGTAGGTTGCAATGAAAGACGCAAAATTAAACGTTTCTCATCTGATTAAGGTTGTGTTTGGCATGCGGGTTAGCGCTTTCATCAAAACAACCATGTTGGGTGGGCTTGAAAGTAGAAAAATGAGGAGTTGTATGTTGATATAGTGGTTGTTTTTGCATTATGAGTATTTTTTGTTTGGTTAGATAACCAAAGGCACACTATTATTTGGTATCTTTGCTACCAAAGGTTTTGTTTAACCGCGGCTTTACAAAATCGAAAATACTTTTTTTATCCCAATTATGACTTTGCAATTAAAGATATTGCGTCAAGATTTGTTTGACGAGTATAAAAAATATCTCAAAGTAGATATTGATAGTGCGCTTGCATATATAAATAAAAAACTGCAAGCTGTTGAAGATTTCAAATTTTACCTTGCAAATGCTGCTGTTCATTCTTCTAACATAGAAGGAAATACAGTGAGTTTTGATACATACCTCAAAGCAAGTGAATTTAATTTACATTTAAAAACAAAAGAGATAAAGGAAATTGAAGACCTTATTGCTGCATATCAATATGCAAGAGAAAATGAGCTGACACTCAATAATATCTTAAAAGTACACGAAATCCTGATACGATCCATATTGGTAAAAAAAGAACGAGGTAAAATTAGAAAAGTAAAAGTGGGCGTAAGAAGCGAAGGAAGGCTGATTTATTTAGCCGTTGAACCCGAGTTTGTAAAAGAAGAGTTGACAAAATTGTTTGCCGATATTTCACTCCTGCTCCAAACCGAACTTACAGCAACCGAGGTTTTTTACTATGCTGCCTACATACACCTTGTTTTTGTAAACATACACCCATTTATTGACGGAAACGGAAGAGCAACCCGATTGATTGAAAAATGGTTTTTAGCAAAGAAACTTGGTGACAAAGCATGGTTTATTACATCAGAAAAAAACTATTGGAACAACAGACCCGCTTACTACAAGCATTTGCAAATTGGGGTGAACTACTATGAAGTAAAATACGAGATGAGTATCCCTTTTTTAACCATTTTGCCTAACTCATTGCTATAAAATGAATGTAACTACTTAGGTACTTGCCCACCCTGCAAGTTCATGGCATATTTGCAGGCTAATTGGTAAGATTTAGGGCAGTAATTAGCACACGTATAACACGGATGCGGCTGATTGGCACAGATTTTTTAAAAATAGCAGCTACTTTAGGTACTGCCCATTGTACAAGTTCATGGCGTGTTTGAAGGCTAATTGGTAAAATTTCATGCAAATAATGCAAAGAAAGAAAGGGAGTTAGTTAAGACCAAGACACAGCGTAAGTAGTTACGCCGTTTGTAAAATTGGCAGGTGCTACTTGTTTACCCCTTACCTCCCCTCCAAATACTCCTTAAAATCGGCAAAATGGGTACTCATGGGGGTGGCTACTTTTTGTCGGTTGGCAAGCGCTTGCAGGTTTTGGGGTATAGGCACGGTAATTTGCAAAGCCGGTTCTACTACGTCTAAAAACTTGGCGGGGTGGGCTGTGCCTAAAAAAATGCCCATTGCATTGGGCTGCGGGTGTTGTTCAAAATAGGCATTTATGCCCAAATAACCTACTGCAGTGTGCGGACACATTACGTACCCAAATCGGGAATAGGCATGTTGCATGGCGGTAATGGTTTGGGCATCGGTAAAACTGTATGCCGAAACATCTTTTCGTATATTTTCCAAGTTATTACCATACAAATCCTGTATGCGCTGCAAATTGCTGGGGTTGCCCACGTCCATAGCATTTGAGTAGGTTTGTACAGATGGGCGCGGCAAAAACTGTCCGTGGCGGTGGTAGTGGGTAAAAACATCGTTGGCATTATTGGCAGCAACAAAATGGTTGGCAGGCAAGCCCATGCGTTTAGCCAAAAGCCCTGCGGTAAGGTTGCCAAAATTGCCGCTGGGCACACAAAATACCACCGGTTTGCCGGTATTTTTTACCTGTGCCCAAGCATAAATATAGTAAAACGCCTGCGGAATCAATCGGGCAAGGTTTATGGAGTTTGCCGATGAAATGTTTAATCGGGAGCGCAGTTCTTGGTCAAGAAAAGCCTGTTTCACCAAATGCTGACAATCGTCAAAAGTGCCCTGTACTTCTAAGGCGGTTATATTGTTGCCCAGCGTGGTGAGTTGTTTTTCTTGCAGCTCGCTTATTTTACCGCTCGGATATAGGATAATAACCTCAATGCCGGGTGTGCCTAAAAAACCCTGCGCTACTGCTCCGCCGGTATCGCCCGAGGTGGCAACCAATATGTATAGTTTTTGCCTGGCATGTTGCACAAAATAAGCCATCATACGAGCCATAAACCTTGCGCCAAAATCTTTAAATGCCAACGAAGGACCGTGAAACAGCTCTAAACAAGCCAACTGTTCCGACAATTTTACCACAGGCGCTTCAAAATTTACGGCATCATATACAATGCGCCTTAGCACATCGGGCGGTATGCTATCTTGCAGCAGTTGCTGAGCAAACCGGTACGACATTTCGGGAAACGATAACCGGTCTATCTCTTCCCAAAAACCGGCGGGCATGGGCGTTATTACATCGGGCATATACAAGCCGTTATCGGGAGGTAAACCTTGCATAACCACTTCTTCCAAATCAGCCGGCGCCGATTGATGTTTGGTGCTGTAAAATAGCATTTATGTAAATTTGTTAAAATTGAAAGCACAAAGATACGCACATAAGCTGCTTATTGCAAACATAAATCTTACAATTAAGGAGGGTAAACTTGGGTGGTTTACCGTATCTTTGCCAAAAACAGGCAGTAGCAACATAAAATAGACCTGCCCCCCCTTGTTAAACCCATCATTTTTTACTGTTAATTATGGAAGGCTGGTTTTTGGTTGTTTCCGATTTTGGGCAATTGTTGTTTTACTTAATGGGCGCTGTGTTGCTGCCGGCATTGTACACGGCAGTGCGCCAAACGGTAGGTTATTTACTTACCGAAAACAAAGCTCTGCAACAATTAGAAACCAATTTACTGTACCGAAACACTGCCACCACCACCGCCGATACCGATTTTACGCAGCTAACCGAAGACCTGACACATAAATGCGAGCAGGGCAGCGCCGTATGGCGAAGGGTAAAAACCATGTATTACCTTGCCGCCCAAAATAGGCCGGTAGCGCTGACACAAATACAAGATGCCGATGCCAAACAAGAACAAGCATCATTTACTTATCTGTTGCAGCAACACGCCGTTTCATTTTTACTGGGGTTGGGCGCATTGGGTTGGCTGTATGGCATTACCCGTTTTGCGGTGGTGTTTTGGCAGGCGGTGCAGCAAACCGGCGCTGCCTCTGTAATGGAGCTGTTAAAAACAGCCCCTGCTGCCAATGCGCTGGGTTATGCTGCCGAAGGTTTTGTGTTGTTGTTTGGAGCAATGGTGGGTGTGGTGTTGTTTATCCTGCTTACACTGCCGCACCGGTGGGCAAAAAAACAATTTGAAAACCAATTAGAACAAGTGAGCGCAAACCGGTTACTGCCCCTGTTTAACCCCGTTTTGCCCAATGAGCAATTAGGTAACCTTGCCAACACCGTAGCACAAAATACCGCTGAGGTAACGGCTGCCATAGCCTCGCTTACCGATGTTACTGCCCAAATAAGCGCCGGATATGACAACCTCAGCCGTTTTACCGACAATCTTAGAGCCAGTACCGATGCGTTTATTGCCCTGCAAGATGCCTTTGCCGAGGCAGTTGCACAATTGCAACAAACCCACCCGGCTTTGCCGGCGCCGGCTGCCCAAAATGAAACCTACAAATTAGCCGAAGCGCTCAACTTGCACAATGCCACTATTGCCCAACTCACCGACAGGCTTTACAAAAATGAGTTCGATTTTTCCGACTGGCTTAAAGACATTATTTCCCTAACCCAAAAACAGCATCAGGAGTTTAAAGACGAATTGAAGGGTTTATTGGAAATGGTGCGCAGCAACCTCAGCAATACTACAAGCGCTACCAATAGGTTTGATATAAGCACCAAAAAGTTTAAAGATTCGCTCGATGCAATGGAGCTGCTGCTCAATTCTTTTGCCAATATGGTGCAAGAAGCAGTGCAAAAAGAAGTGATGAAATTAGACGAACTGAACCTGAAACTCCAAAACCTTCAACAGCATGTTCAAGCGCTTCATACCGATATTCCGGCTCATTTAACCCGAATGAATACTACCTTAGATAATACCAACAAATTAGCCAATCCGCAATACTTAGAGCAAATGGCGCATACCATAGCCGCCGATGCTATCCAAAAAGAAATAAGCGTTTATGCTCAGGAGTATAAACGTTTAGAGGAGCAAATAGCCCTGTTAGAAGAAAGGCTCGCCCGAAAACAACAATCGGGCTGGATAGACAAAATTGCCGCCATCTTTACAAGGAAACGAGCATCTTAAATCCATTTCTTTACCAGCATTGTTTACCTTTGTGCTTTGCTCCTTTAACCCATAACAAAACAACCACCCATATATGCCATTACCAAAACTATCCGAAACCGAACTAACCGAAAAGGCTGCCACCTTAGAGGAAAAATTGCAGCAACTGCTGCATGAGGCAACACCGCCAGCCACTGAGCTTATCCAAACCCACCACGAGTTGGCAACCATATATGCCGAACAAAAGAATAATAATGCTGCCATGGAACAGCTAACGGCGGCATTGGAGTTAGTGGCAAAACACCCCGATGAAACCCTATCAAAAGCCGATTTACTGTACGACCTTGCTGTAGCTACCCACAGGCAGCGCGAAAACTTAGAAGCAGCCATGGATTATGCCATGCAGGCGCTTGACCTATATACTAATGCCGGTAAAAATGGTAAACTTGCCAAAACTTACCAGCGCATAGGACTTATACATGTGGCAGAAGAAAACTGGGACGCTGCCTTAGCAGTATTAGAGCAATCGGTAGAATGGGGCGAAAAATTAGAAGATTGGGAAGAATTGGGCGGCACCTATGCCACTATTGCCGATATTTACCGAATTCAAAACCGATTTCAAGAAGCGTTAGATTATTATAAATTGGCTATTGAAAATTACGAAAAATGTGAAGAGTACGGCTACTTAGGCGAAGTATATCAAATTATTGCCGAAATGCTGGCGCTGCATCATAAAACTGAACAAGCGGTAAAATGTTACAAAGAAGCTGCTTCGCATTTCTTAAAATCGGAGCGCCCCGATGAAGCCGGCATTTGTTATTTGTATGCGGGTAAACTTTTGGCGCCACTTCGCAAATATGCTGCCGCCATAGAACTTTTTAATACAGCAGTGGAGCATTTTGTAAGCGCTAACAACAATTACGAAACTGCCGCATGTTTTATTCAGATAGCCTCAGCCTACGAGGAACAAAAACAATGGCAACAGGCTATAACTGCCTATGAACAAGCTCAAAATTATGCTTTGGCAGGAGGCGATGAAATTCAGCAAGAGGCGGTGGAGGAAAGTTTGGATTATGCCCGACAAAATTTAACCAACTCGCCCACTCCTTCCGATTCAGAGCATAAAGGCGGATTCTTTAACAAACTAAAAGGTTTGTTTGGCGGGTAAAATTGGAAAAGGAGAATGATTTATTTAGGCTTGGAGCAAACATCTGCAATAACCACTTCCTCACAATGCGTCATTGATTTTTGGGTAACAATACTGGCTACGGTTAAACATACATTGTATTTGCCCGGCTGGTCAAAAGTGTAAGTTGGATTTCTTTGTGTGCTTGTTTTGCCGTTTCCAAAATTCCAGCTAAACGAATCATAATTGCCTACAGCAGTATTCAAAAACTGCACACTTAACTGTTGTACTCCATAAGCATAGTTACACTGCAAACTGTAATCAATAACCTCGCACGGACCCGGCAGCCAGTAGTAAACGCCATGATAGTTTTCGGCAAAGCAGGCGTTCATGTAGGTTTGGTTATCGCAGCCGCAAACGGGTTCCCAGTTTACATCACATAAATCGGCATCAATTATTTCAATGTTTTTACATTTTTTGTCTATCACCTTGCCGGTGATTTTATCCATTACTGAAAGGCAGGTGCGGTAAGAACCCATAGTGGGGTAAGTATATTCCGGTGTTATTTCGGTATTGGCAGCGCCATCACCTAAATCCCAAATATAGGTAAAAGCATCTTCATTAACACGGTACTGGGCATTTTCATATAAAACCGTAAGTCCTTTTACCGTATAGTTGTACTCGGCGTTGGGTTTTGAGGTATTGTCTGTTTTTGTTTTTTTATCTCCGTTTTTAACTTCAGCCGTATCGGTAGCACAATATAGGTAAGCTGTAGTGGTTGCACAAACTGCCCCACCGCCTCCACACCACGCTAAGGTGCAAAAGGAAGCGCACAAAACAAAGGTTATACAAGCCGACTTAAGCATATTATGTTGGAGGAATGTTACAATAAACGGCACAAGTTAGGAAGAAAAATGTTAGCATGTTACATAACGCAAAAAACAAGCCAAATTCAACTCATATCCTTATCCCTACTTTTTGCATTTGACTATCCAATTGCAAAAAGGTCACACTTAGTAAATCGCAATTTTGTACAAAATGGTTGCTTATGGGTGGGTAAAAAAGTAATTATTTGTTCATTTTTTTAGTTTCGCGAGGGCGTTGCTCTTTCAATTCAAAATAAAAACCGGCTTCAACCATTTCTTGGTACTTAGCATTGTCAAAACCGTAAAGCCGTGCTGCGCGGTGCGCCACATCTTGCTGGAACTCGTTGAGTTCGGTTAATATGCCCATATTGAGTATTTTTTTTCTAAAATTGCGCTTATCTAATTTGGTGTTCAAAATTGTTTCGTAGAGGGCTTGCAGGGCAGAAAGCGGAAACTTGGGCGGCAGCAATTCAAACCCGATTGGCTGATAACTCACCTTGCCTCTAATTCTTTGCAAGCCGGTCTGTACTATCAATTGGTGGTCAAAAGCTAATGGAGGCAGGTCATTAACTGAAAACCATTGTACCGATTTAGCGTCAGAAGCGGCCTGAATGTGCTTGCTTGCCTGCGCCACCAAGGCATAATAAGCTACCGATATGGTTCTGCCGCGAGGGTCGCGGTTAAGGTTGCCAAATGTATAAAGTTGTTCCAAAAACACATCGGTCATACCCGTTTCCTCCTCTAACTCGCGTTTAGCAGCAGTATCCACTGTTTCGTCTATATCTACAAAACCGCCGGGCAATGCCCAGTGGTCTTTAAAAGGAGGGTCGGCTCGCTGAATAAGTAGTATCATTAAATCGGGCTGGCTGGCATCAAAACCAAATACCACACAATCAACGGTAACAGCCGGGCGAGGATATTCGTAAGTATAAGGCATAATAAGTACATTAAAGAAACAACACCAAATAGCGTTTCGGGGGCAAAAATAACACCAAAATCTATGTTTTTATGCTTCTGCATTAGTGAGTTCGCTCAATAGCTGGGCAAGGGTAAGTTGGGCAATTGCGTATGACGTTTCTTTTTCCCATGTTGTACGGGTGGTGCAAACAAAATCGATATTTTTTACTACTTTTGGGCGGTTAAGGTAATGATATTTTGCTTAGCAGCAAACAAAATTGAAAACAGAGCTTACTATTAGTTAAACCCAAGTTGTTTGGCAGCCTCTAAAAGGGTAAAAATACCCACCCGCCGCCCTTATACCGATATAAAAATCTTATGCAACCACTCATAAACTGGGAAGAAGTACCGTTTTTGCGTCTATTGTTGCCGCTATTAGCCGGCATTGGGTTAGCAATTTGGTTGCCCCAACAGATTAACCTGCTGCTGGTTGCTGCCTTGCTGCTTTGGTTGCTGATGGCAGCGCTGCACAATTGGAAAAAATGGAGGCAGCAATACCGCAGCCAATGGATTTTTGGTTTTATGCTATCGGTTTTGCTGATGCTTTTGGGCTATATACTTGTGCAGCAAAACAGGCAAATAAATCACCCCAATCATTTCAGTCGCTTTCTTACCGATTCCTCTTTTGTGCTTCTGCAAGTGAATGAACCACCTATTGCTAAACCCAAAAGTTTAAAGGCAACAGTTAGGGTTTTGCAGGTTCACAATGGCACAGAGGTAGTGCATACGGTAGGTAACGCATTAGTATATTTTGAAAAAGACACTGTGTTTAACCAACTCAAATACGGTAATGTACTGCTTGCCAAAACCGATTTAAAAGAAGTATTACCGCCCAAAAACCCGGGTGAGTTCAATTTTAAGCGTTATTTGTCTTACCAGCAGTTATACCACCAAGCATACCTAAAAGCCCACTCCTGCCAAATACTGCCGGTATCAAAAGCACACCCGCTATATGCTTTTGTTTACCAACTGCGCAGTTACCTAATTAATGCTATTAACACTTATCTTAAAGCGCCCGATGAGCAAGGTGTGGCGGCGGCTTTGCTGCTGGGTTATACCCATTTTTTAAAAGACGAATTGCAACAAACCTACTCCCATACAGGCACCATCCATGTTTTGGCGGTATCGGGCTTACATGTGGGTATTATTTACCTGTTTTTGAACGGTATCTTTAGTTTTTTAGATAAACGCGGTAAAAAAGGTTTGTTGTTCAAAACCGGACTCATCATTGCTATTATCTGGTTATATGCCATGCTGGTGGGGCTTCCGCCATCAGTAAGCCGAGCAGCCGGTATGTTTACCTTATTTGCTATGGCACAGGTATTCGGCAGACATACTAATTTTTACAATATACTTGCCACTGCCGCATTTCTTATGTTGTTATACGACCCATTTTTAGTAACTCGCATCGGGTTTCAGCTTTCCTATATTGCTGTGGCAGGCATTGTATTTTACCAACCCCTTATATATAGCTGGTTCAACATCAGCAATAAGTTTTTAGATAAAATTTGGCAAGTAAGCAGTGTTACCTTAGCTGCGCAGTTAGCTACCTTGCCACTTATTTTGTACTATTTTGCCCAGTTTCCCACCTACTTTTTGTTTGCCAATCTGCTCACCGTACCATTAGCGGGAGTGCTTTTGCCCCTCGGGTTTATTTTTTTCATTGTATCGCCCCTTGCGTTTTTAGCTAAACCGGTTGCCTACTTACTCGAAATACTGTTTTGGCTGCTAAACACCTATTTGTACTATATAAAACAACTGCCTTTATCGGTCATTGAGGGATTAACAATATCGGGTACAGAAATGGTAATGCTGTACATGCTTATTGGCGCTTTTACGCTGTTTTTTCTCTATAAACAATCGGTTCATCTGCGTTGGGCATTGGGCTCTCTGTTATTGATATGCTCATCATGGGCGGTTATGCAATACAAACATCTGAATTACAAAGAAATATGTATTTACCATTACAAAGGCGGCACTGCAATAGAATTTATAAAGGGCTACAACTCGGTAGTGCTTGCCGACAGTGCAGGATTAGAGCAATATGCCTCCCTTTCAACACCCATTAACGAAAGACCAAATATTAAGAAGCGACAATACTTAAACCTGCACCAACAAAATAACCCCGATGTGGTACAAACGCCCGATGCAGACTTGCTATTTCCTGATAAATTGTACCTCAAACTGCCTTTTATGCAGTTTTACAACCGGCGCTTGGTAGTTTTACATGACTCCACGTTTTATTGCCCCATACAAAATACCGACCAAAAAATGCAGGTTAACTACCTGTTGCTAACCCAAAACTGCCCAATACCCCTGCAAACCATTCAAACCTGTTATACTGTGGATACCTTAATTGCCGACGGCTCAAACAAACCTTGGCGTACCCAAAAATGGACAACCCTTGCCGATAGTTTGCAAATACCCCTGCTGAACACACAAGTACATGGAGCGCTGGTAAGACCGTTTTAAAAAAACAAACAGACACAAACCAATGCCACCATAAAACACCGCCCACGAGCCCAAGCCCTGTATGGCACAAGAATAGGTATAACGCAACTTAAAAAGCCTACACTGTGCAAAGCCGCTATTTTTATTTAGAAAAAATCTAAACAAGGTGAACATTTTTTAAAACAGGGTGTTATCTTTGCACTAAAATTACTGTTTTATGCAAGAGTTGAAACTACCTGTTTACTTAGATAATAGCGCTACTACCCCCATGGATCCACGCGTACTGGAAGCCATGTTACCTTATTTTACCGACCATTTTGGTAACGCTGCCAGCAGAAATCACCCATTTGGTTGGGAAGCCGAAGAAGGTGTGGATTATGCCCGTGAGCAAATAGCACAACTTATTAACGCCAACCCTAAAGAAATCATCTTTACCTCCGGCGCAACTGAAGCTATTAACCTTGCCATTAAAGGCGTAGCCGATATGTATGCCAAACAAGGCAATCACATTATTACGGTAAAAACAGAGCACAAGGCGGTATTAGATACCTGCAAAAACCTGCAAAAAAAGGGCATCGAAGTAACCTATTTAGAGGTACAGCCTGATGGTTTAATTAATTTAGAGGAATTAGAAAAAGCATTTACCCCACAAACCATTTTGGTTTCGGTTATGTTTGCCAATAATGAAATAGGCGTACTACAACCTATTGAAGAAATTGCCCGCATTACACACAAACACGGCGCTCTGTTTATGACCGATGCCACCCAAGCAGTAGGTAAAGTGCCGGTTGATGTGCAAAAAATGGGCATAGACCTGATGAGTTTTACCGGACACAAAATGTACGGACCCAAAGGGGTGGGCGCTTTATACGTGCGCCGCAAAAACCCGAGGGTGAAAGTTACTGCCCAAATGGACGGCGGTGGTCATGAGCGCGGTATGCGCTCTGGCACTCTCAATGTGCCCGGTATAGTGGGCTTTGGTAAAGCTGCCGAACTTTGTCGTTTAGAAATGGCTGCCGATGCCGAAAGATTGTCTAAACTGCGCGATAAGTTAGAGCAAAGCCTCCTCAAACTGGAAGAAAGTTACGTAAACGGCAATACCCAACACAGGCTTCCCCATATTTCTAACATCTCCTTCAAATTTGTAGAAGGAGAAGGGTTAATGATGGGCTTTAACAAAAACATAGGCGTTTCATCGGGTTCTGCTTGTACTTCGGCCTCCTTAGAGCCATCTTATGTATTAGTAGCACTTGGGTTAGACGATGAGCTGGCGCACTCCTCCATTAGGTTCAGCTTAGGCAGATTTAATACCGAAGCCCAAATTGATTACACCATTGAACAGGTATCTAATGCGGTAAACCGAATGAGGGAACTAAGCCCCCTGTGGGAAATGTTTAAAGAAGGCATAGACCTAAAAACCATTCAATGGGCAGAACACTAATCTGTTTCCATATCTAACAATCAAATACAAAATACTCACTGTTTACTGTTTCAAACCACTTAAAATACAGAAATCATGGCATACTCCGATAAAGTTCTAGACCACTACAACAACCCCCGCAATGTGGGTACGCTCGACAAAAGCAAAAAAACCGTAGGCACCGGTTTAGTAGGCGCTCCCGAATGTGGAGACGTTATGCGCCTCCAAATTGAAGTTGATGACGAAACAGGCTTAATTACCGATGCCAAGTTTAAAACCTTTGGCTGCGGCTCCGCCATCGCCTCTTCTTCATTGGCTACCGAATGGCTCAAAGGCAAATCTATTGACCAGGCTCTTACCATAGATAACATGGATATAGTAGAAGAGCTTAACCTGCCGCCGGTAAAAATTCACTGTTCCGTTTTAGCTGAAGATGCCATTAAAGCCGCTATTAACGACTATCGCATTAAAAACGGCATGGAAGCTATTCAGTTTGAAGAAAGCATTGTACACTAATTCTCCCTATTTTCTCACACTCACCTACCACATTAAAACGGAGCGGTATTTTTACCGCTTCATTCTTTTATTAAATAGTGTAACACTGCTCTCTGCAATGTTCGCAACACCATAGTAAGGAAAACAACTTACCATTACAGTTCAAAATTCTTCCCTCCTATGATATTCATCAGCGATGATGCCAAAAACAAAGTGCTGGAATTAAAAAACCAAGCCCACCTCAACAACGATTACTTTCTTAGGGTAAGCGTAGTAGGTGGGGGTTGTTCTGGTTTATCCTATAAAATGGATTTTGATAACGAAATTAAAACCGGCGACCAAGTTTTTGAAGACAAAGGCATAAAATTGGTTACCGACCTGAAAAGCTTCCTCTACCTCTTTGAAACAGAACTTAACTTTTCCAGAGGATTAGATGGTAAAGGATTTTACTTTCAAAACCCCAACGCTGCCCGCACCTGCGGATGTGGCGAAAGTTTTGCCGTTTAAGATAAGTACCTTTTTTTTAACCTTTATCTACTTGCATTTCAACCACTTCACCTTTCGGTGGGGTGGTTTTGTTCTTTTAAGCAAATACATAAAAAATCTTTAACCTAACGCCCAAACCCTTTGAATGCCTGCACTCTTTTTTCTCCCCTCTCCTACCCTATCCCCTATTATTTGTATATTAGTTAAAAAATTATTTTTATAAAAATTATACATTTTACATTTGTCTCCAACATAATAGGGCAGTCTGAAAATAAATCAAACTGCCCTTTATTATGGTGGTTTCAATCTTGTTACCTTATCAGCGTAACGTTGCCCTCCAGCAGTTTCTGCTGTCCGCTTTCAAAAGTTACCAAAACATAGTAAACATACACGCCCAATTCACAGTCGGTGCCGTTGTGTGTGCCATCCCAGCCATCAGATAAATTAGTAGTAGTTAGGCTAAACATCTCTCCACCCCAGCGGTCGTAAATATGGTATTCATACTGCACCACATTCAAGCCAACTGCACGGAACACATCGTTTTCCCCATCGCCATTGGGCGAGAAAGCATTGGGTATCAATACCATCTCGTCTATCACCTCCACTTTCACCTGTGCCGTAGCCGAGCAGCCATATTCATCGGTTACTACTACGGTATAGGTTATATCTTGGCTTACGGTGGCAACAGGATTGGCGCAGTTGGTACAGCTCAAACCGGTAGCCGGCGTCCATTGGAAGGTAAATTGCGTTCCCAGCAAAGCCCCGGGTATTGCCACAATGTTCAAGGGTTGGCTGGGCAAGGTAGTCAGTTGGTAGGGTGCAGATACCCATACTTGGTCTTCCAGTAAGGTAAAGGCAAGTCTTTGCAAGCTCACACAGTTTGTAGCATTAATATAAACCGCCTCTGCATAATACGTGCCCGGTCCGGGTGCGGTAAAGGTATTGCCGGTTGCCAAAATAACTCCACCCACCGGCACATTGTACCAGTTATAGGTAATGCCTGGCTCCGGTGTAGGCACAAACGGCGGTATAAATAACTCACCTTTACACAATACCATAGTAGTAACATCACTAACCGGTGCAGCAGGCGGTACACATACACAATTTTCCATGGTAACAACCACCGTACTGGTATCGCTTGCACAAGCCACAATGCCCTGAACAATATATTGGAAACTATAAGAACCAACAGCATTGCCAATTGGGTTAAAGGTGCCATTTGCAGCGTTAAAAGTGCCCGATGCTACGGAACTTACTGCCACCCAAACACCACCTGCATCTTGTCCGCTAATGAGGGTATTGAGAGCAATCAGGTCAATACTGGTATTGCAAATGGTAAGCGCGCCATCCGTGCCTGCATTCGCAAGCGGCACCTCTCCTACTACAGCGCTGATGCCGGCAGTACAACCATTGGCATCGGTTACCGTTACGCTGTAAATACCCGAACTCAATCCGGTTGGGTCTTCCACCAATGCACCATTGTTCCAGCTATAGGTGTAAGGCGCAATACCATCACTTACGGTAAGGTTAATAGCGCCATCGGCATTACCACATGCCTCGTCAGTTGTAGTTACAGCAAGCACAGGAGGCGTACTGTCGCCAACCACCACATCAAGCGCAACCGTACAACCATTGGCATCGGTTACGGTTACTGTATAACTGCCCGAAGCAACACCCACAGGGTTTGCACCCGATAAACCGCCTGTCCAAGTATAAGTGTAAGGTGCAACACCGCCGTTTATGGTTAGGTTGATTGTGCCATCGGCATTGCCACAAGTTGCATCGGTAACATCGGCTACCACCGTTGGGGCGGCGCTGTCGTTCACCGTTACGTCAAGAGTTGATGCACAACCATTGGCATCGGTTACCGTTACCGTGTAACTACCCGAAGCAACGCCCACAGGGTTTGAGCCCGATAAACCGCCTGTCCAAGCATACGTATAAGGAGCAACACCACCGGTTACGGTTAGGTTGATTGCACCGTTGGCAGAGCCACAAATTGCATCGGTAACATCGGCTACCACCGTTGGGGCGGCGCTGTCGTTCACCGTTACGTCAAGGGTTGATGCACAACCATTGACATCGGTTACCGTTACCGTATAACTGCCCGAAGCAATACCCACAGGGTTTGAGCCCGATAGTCCGCCTGTCCAAGCATACGTATAAGGGGCAACACCGTCGGTTACGGTTAGGTTAATTGCGCCATCGGCATTGCCACAAGTTGCATCGGTAACATCGGCTACCACCGTTGGGGCGGCGCTGTCGTTCACCGTTACATCAAGGGTTGATGCACAACCATTAGCATCGGTTACCGTTACCGTATAACTGCCCGAAGCAACACCCACAGGGTTTGAGCCCGATAAACCGCCGGTCCACGTATAAGTGTAAGGAGCAACACCCCCGGTTACGGTTAGGTTAATTGCGCCATCGGCATTGCCACAAGTTGCATCGGTAACATCGGCTACCACCGTTGGGGCGGCGCTGTCGTTCACCGTTACGTCAAGAGTTGATGCACAACCATTGACATCGGTTACGGTTACTGTATAACTGCCCGAAGCAACACCCACAGGGTTTGAGCCCGATAAACCGCCGGTCCACGTATAAGTGTAAGGAGCAACACCCCCGGTTACGGTTAGGTTGATTGTGCCGTTGGCAGAGCCACAAATTGCATCGGTAACATCGGCTACCACTGTCGGGGCGGCGCTGTCGTTCACCGTTACGTCAAGGGTTGATGCACAACCATTGACATCGGTTACCGTTACCGTATAACTGCCCGAAGCAATACCCACAGGGTTTGAGCCCGATAGTCCGCCTGTCCAAGCATACGTATAAGGGGCAACACCGTCGGTTACGGTTAGGTTGATTGTGCCGTTGGCAGAGCCACAAATTGCATCGGTAACATCGGCTACCACTGTCGGGGCGGCGCTGTCGTTCACCGTTACATCAAGGGTTGATGCACAACCATTGGCATCGGTTACCGTTACCGTATAACTGCCCGATGCAACGTCCACAGGGTTTGCACCCGATAGTCCGCCTGTCCACGTATAAGTGTAAGGAGCAACACCCCCGGTTACGGTTAGGTTGATTGCACCATCGGCATTGCCACAAGTTGCATCGGTAACATCGGCTACCACCGTTGGGGCGGCGCTGTCGTTCACCGTTACATCAAGGGTTGATGCACAACCATTAGCATCGGTTACCGTTACCGTATAACTGCCCGAAGCAATACCCACAGGGTTTGAGCCCGATAGTCCGCCTGTCCAAGCATACGTATAAGGGGCAACACCGCCGGTTACGGTTAGGTTGATTGCGCCGTTGGCAGAGCCACAAATTGCATCGGTAACATCGGCTACCACCGTTGGGGCGGCGCTGTCGTTCACCGTTACGTCAAGAGTTGATGCACAACCATTGACATCGGTTACGGTTACTGTATAACTGCCCGAAGCAACACCCACAGGGTTTGAGCCCGATAAACCGCCGGTCCACGTATAAGTGTAAGGAGCAACACCCCCGGTTACGGTTAGGTTGATTGCACCATCGGCATTGCCACAAGTTGCATCGGTAACATCGGCTACCACCGTTGGGGCGGCGCTGTCGTTCACCGTTACATCAAGGGTTGATGCACAACCATTAGCATCGGTTACCGTTACCGTATAACTGCCCGATGCAACGTCCACAGGGTTTGAGCCCGATAAACCGCCTGTCCACGTATAAGTGTAAGGAGCAACACCACCGGTTACGGTTAGGTTGATTGCGCCGTTGGCAGAGCCACAAATTGCATCGGTAACATCGGCTACCACCGTTGGGGCGGCGCTGTCGTTCACCGTTACGTCAAGGGTTGATGCACAACCATTGACATCGGTTACCGTTACCGTATAACTGCCCGATGCAACGTCCACAGGGTTTGCGCCCGATAAACCGCCTGTCCAAGCATACGTATAAGGAGCAACACCACCGGTTACGGTTAGGTTGATTGCACCGTTGGCAGAGCCACAAATTGCATCGGTAACATCGGCTACCACCGTTGGGGCGGCGCTGTCGTTCACCGTTACATCAAGGGTTGATGCACAACCATTAGCATCGGTTACCGTTACCGTATAACTGCCCGATGCAACGTCCACAGGGTTTGCACCCGATAGTCCGCCTGTCCACGTATAAGTGTAAGGAGCAACACCCCCGGTTACGGTTAGGTTGATTGCACCGTTGGCAGAGCCACAAATTGCATCGGTAACATCGGCTACCACCGTTGGGGCGGCGCTGTCGTTCACCGTTACATCAAGGGTTGATGCACAACCATTAGCATCGGTTACCGTTACCGTATAACTGCCCGATGCAACGTCCACAGGGTTTGCGCCCGATAAACCGCCTGTCCAAGCATACGTATAAGGAGCAACACCACCGGTTACGGTTAGGTTGATTGCACCGTTGGCAGAGCCACAAATTGCATCGGTAACCAAAGCATCGGCAGAAGGATTGCCAAGGTTGGTAATGGTAGCGCTTCCGGTAGCCGTACAGCCTGTTGCATCAGATACTGTTACAAAGTAGATACCTGCTGCAAGGTTGGTTATATCTTCGGTGGACTGAGTATTGCTCCAGATATAAGTGTAAGGAGCAGCTCCGCCACTAATGGCAAGGTCAATACTGCCGTTGCTAAGACCACAAGCAGCATCGGTAGCATCAAAGGTAAGGGTAACTCCCGTTGATGGATTCACCACTGCCGATATAGTAGCAATACAACCATTGTTATCGGTAACAGTGGCAAAATAAGTGCCGGTAGCCAAACCGGTAGCCGTAGCTGTAACAGTACCGGAGTTGGGCGACCATTGATAGGTATTTCCTCCGCCACCGCCTACGGTTTGTAAGGTAATACTGCCGTTGTCGTTGCCGCAAGTGGTATGCACCACATTTTGAACCTGTAAATTGGGCTGCGAAACGGCATTAATGGTAACATTCAATACCGCCACACAGTTGTTTTCATCGCTTACGCCTATGAGGTAGCTGCCTGGCGAAAGATCGGTTGCGGTGTTGGCAGTTAGATTTACATCATGCGACCAAGAGTAAAGGTAAGCTCCTACCCCACCCGATGCGCTCACCGTAATACTACCATTGTTGTTGCCACAGGTGGAATGAACCGTACTCACCACTGAGAGCGTAGGTTCGGGAGCGTTGCCCACTGTAATAAATCCGGTAGCAACGCAGCCAGTAGCATCGGTAACGGTAACAGTATAATTACCAGCCAACACATCGGCAAGGTCTTCGGTAGTAGCAGTATTGCTCCAATTGTAGATAAACGGCGCTTGTCCGCCACTAACCGTTAAATCAACCGAGCCATTTGCAGCGCCACAGGTAGAGGCGGTTGCCACTAAGTTGAGCATTTGCGAGGGTATGTCGTTGATGGTTTCGGTTGAGGTAGTGGTACAGCCGTTGCTATCGGTAACGGTTACCGTGTAAGAACCGGCAACCACATTGTTTAAATCTTCGGAAGTTAGCGAATTGCTCCAAATGTAGTTAAACGGAGCGCCAACACCCGATACGGTTATGTTTATGCTGCCATTGGCTTGTTCGCAGGTAGCATCGGTAACTATTGCCGAAATGGTTGGCGTTGCCAAATTATCTACATCGGCTGCTAAGGTAGCCAAACAACCCAAAGCATCGGTTACGGTTACGGTGTAAGCGCCGCCGGGTATATTGGTCAAATCTTCATCGGTTTCCAAGTTGCTCCACTCGTAGGTAAACGGCGCTGTACCTCCGGTTACTGTTAGGTCTATACTGCCATTAGCCTGCTCGCAGGTAGCATTTACCACAGCCGTTAAACTCAAAGCAGGTCCGCCTATATTGCTTACAGCGGCGGTTAGTGTACCCGTACAGCCATTGGTATCAGTAACAGTAACGGTGTAAGTACCGGCTGCCACCCCTGTAAGGTCTTGGGTGGTAGCAGCGTTACTCCATTGGTAGGTATAGGGTTGTGTGCCGGCTATCATGTTAATATCCACTGCGCCATCGGCATTACCACAAGCGGCGTTGGTGATGTTGTTGATGCTGGGTATCGGGCTACCATTATTGGTAATGGTTACACTCAACGAAGCCGTGCAGTTGTTGGCATCTGAAACTGTTACGGTGTAAGCGCCAGCGGTTAAGTTGGTAATATCCTGACTTATAAGTGAGTTGCTCCACAAGTAGGTATAAGCGCCCGTTCCACCCGATACGCTGAGGTCTATACTGCCGTTAGCGCCCCCTATACAAGTAGCATTTACGTGGGTTTCAGAAAGCGCCAACGGCGTGGGCTGGGTAATGGTAACGCTCAATGTTGCCGTGCAGTTATTGGTATCGGTTACGGTTACAGTGTAAGTACCGGCAGGCGCAAAAGGTTGGTCTTCGGTGGTTATGGTATTACTCCACTGATAAGTGTAGCTTCCCGAACCACCCGATACAGTTAAATTGATACTGCCGTTGATTCCACCTGCACAAGATACGTTGGTATGCGTTTCGGTAAGAGTCAAATCATCGGGCTGTGTAACCGTAGCGCTTAATACCGATTCACAACCACTGCTGTCGGTAATGGTTACTGTATAAGTACCTGCTGCAACGTTGGTAAGGTTTTGGGTAGTAGCAGCATTGTCCCAAACAAAGCTGTAACCTCCCGAACCACCCGATACGGTTAAGGTAACCCCGCCATTAGCATTGCCGCAAGTGGCAGGGGTTATGTCCACAATAGCATCGGGACCACCTAAATTGCTCACCGTTTCATTGGCTGTTGCCGTACAGCCATTGCTATCGGTTACGGTTACAAAGTAAATGCCACTGCCCAAACCGGTAATATCTGCCGTTGTTGCCAAATTACTCCACGCATACGTGTAACTTCCCGAACCGCCCGATACAGTACCGGTGATGCTGCCGTTGGTATCGCCACAAGTAGCATCATTGGCGGTGAGGGTAATTGTCGGGTTATCAAAGGCTGTTACCGTAGCGCTTGCCGTTGCAGTACAACCGTTGCTATCGGTTACGGTAACCGTATAAACACCACCGGTTAAGCCGGTTAAGTTTGGCGTAACTGCCAAATTTTCCCACTCATAAGTATAACTGCCCGAACCACCCGATACAGTACCGGTAATGCTGCCGTTGGCTAAACCACAAGTAGCATTTACCGCTGTTAAACTCACCGTTGGGTTGCCTAAATCGGTAATGGTACCGCTCGCCGTTGCCGTACAGCCATTGCTATCCGTTACAGTAACCGAATAAGTTCCTCCCGATAAGTTGGTTAGGTTAGCATCAGCAGAACCATTATCCCACTCATACGTGTAACTGCCCGAACCGCCCGATACAGTACCGGTAATACTGCCATTGGCTAAACCACAAGTGGCATCGGTGGTAGTAAGCGATAAGGTAATGCCGCCTAAATCGGTAATCGTAGCGCTTTCAACTGCCGTACAGCCATTGCTATCGGTAACAGTTACAATGTATATGCCACTGCCCAAACCGGTAATATCTGCCGTTGTTGCCAAATTACTCCACGCATACGTGTAACTTCCCGAACCGCCCGATACAGTACCGGTGATGCTGCCGTTGGTATCGCCACAAGTAGCATCATTGGCGGTGAGGGTAATTGTCGGGTTATCAAAGGCTGTTACCGTAGCGCTTGCCGTTGCAGTACAACCGTTGCTATCGGTTACGGTAACCGTATAAACACCACCGGTTAAGCCGGTTAAGTTTGGCGTAACTGCCAAATTTTCCCACTCATAAGTATAACTGCCCGAACCACCCGATACAGTACCGGTAATGCTGCCGTTGGCTAAACCACAAGTAGCATTTACCGCTGTTAAACTCACCGTTGGGTTGCCTAAATCGGTAATGGTACCGCTCGCCGTTGCCGTACAGCCATTGCTATCCGTTACAGTAACCGAATAAGTTCCTCCCGATAAGTTGGTTAGGTTAGCATCAGCAGAACCATTATCCCACTCATACGTGTAACTGCCCGAACCGCCCGATACAGTACCGGTAATACTGCCATTGGCTAAACCACAAGTGGCATCGGTGGTAGTAAGCGATAAGGTAATGCCGCCTAAATCGGTAATCGTAGCGCTTTCAACTGCCGTACAGCCATTGCTATCGGTAACAGTTACAATGTATATGCCACTGCCCAAACCGGTAATATCTGCCGTTGTTGCCAAATTACTCCACGCATACGTGTAACTTCCCGAACCGCCCGATACAGTACCGGTGATGCTGCCGTTGGTATCGCCACAAGTAGCATCATTGGCGGTGAGGGTAATTGTCGGGTTATCAAAGGCTGTTACCGTAGCGCTTGCCGTTGCAGTACAACCGTTGCTATCGGTTACGGTAACCGTATAAACACCACCGGTTAAGCCGGTTAAGTTTGGCGTAACTGCCAAATTTTCCCACTCATAAGTATAACTGCCCGAACCACCCGATACAGTACCGGTAATGCTGCCGTTGGCTAAACCACAAGTAGCATTTACCGCTGTTAAACTCACCGTTGGGTTGCCTAAATCGGTAATGGTACCGCTCGCCGTTGCCGTACAGCCATTGCTATCCGTTACAGTAACCGAATAAGTTCCTCCCGATAAGTTGGTTAGGTTAGCATCAGCAGAACCATTATCCCACTCATACGTGTAACTGCCCGAACCGCCCGATACAGTACCGGTAATACTGCCATTGGCTAAACCACAAGTGGCATCGGTGGTAGTAAGCGATAAGGTAATGCCGCCTAAATCGGTAATCGTAGCGCTTTCAACTGCCGTACAGCCATTGCTATCGGTAACAGTTACAATGTATATGCCACTGCCCAAACCGGTAATATCTGCCGTTGTTGCCAAATTACTCCACGCATACGTGTAACTTCCCGAACCGCCCGATACAGTACCGGTGATGCTGCCGTTGGTATCGCCACAAGTAGCATCATTGGCGGTGAGGGTAACACTAATTGTCGTACCAACCACTATGGTAGTACTTGCCACATCGCTGCAACCGTTCACATCGGTATAGGTGTAGGTTACTGTTTGTGTGCCCACTCCCGGGTCAAATGTATTGCCCGTTACTCCTGTGCCACTAAACACGCCACCTACAGGACTACCAACTAAGGTTATTAAGCCCGATGTTTCACATACCGGACCGTAGATGCCTGCGTCAACTACCGGTACAGGGATTACGGTTATCGTACTACTTGCCACATCGCTGCAACCGTTCACATCGGTATAGGTGTAGGTTACTGTTTGTGTGCCCACTCCCGGGTCAAATGTATTGCCCGTTACTCCTGTGCCACTAAACACGCCACCTACAGGACTACCAACTAAGGTTATTAAGCCCGATGTTTCACATACCGGACCGTAGATGCCTGCGTCAACTACCGGTACAGGGATTACGGTTATCGTACTACTTGCCACATCGCTGCAACCGTTCACATCGGTATAGGTGTAGGTTACTGTTTGTGTGCCCACTCCCGGGTCAAATGTATTGCCCGTTACTCCTGTGCCACTAAACACGCCACCTACAGGACTACCAACTAAGGTTATTAAGCCCGATGTTTCACATACCGGACCGTAGATGCCTGCGTCAACT
>ERZ761602.1769-NODE-1769-length-37463-cov-17.342066_pt1 | contig 37463 bp, 26 predicted proteins | sample MGYA00512165_ERZ761602 | MGnify/ENA primary metagenome ERZ761602 (study PRJEB28899, sample SAMN02445085) | bioreactor sludge metagenome | biome: EBPR sludge; isolation source: Thorneside wastewater treatment plant | place: Australia: Brisbane, Thorneside...
CGACGGAGCGCAGCACGAGCCGATCGTGATGCAACGCCCTTGCCACGCGCAAGTGCTCAATCCCTCAGGTGGTCATGGGCGTGACCGCGGCAGACCACGACACGGGTGTCAGGACGGAGGAGCCGGGGAGCAAAGGCGCCCACTGAAGCCCGATGCCTGATGCCTTCCTTGCGTGACGGGCGCCTCTGCTCCCTGTTTTCTTCACGGGTAGCAGTCGAGCTGCGGCTTGTCGCGGAGGGTGCAGCGCTCGACGCGGGGGAGCTGGAGGTAGACCGGGCTGCGCGCCTTGCCGCCGGAGAGCACCTCGATGCGGTAGCGGCCCGGCTTGAGCTGCTTGCGCTCGCCGCGCGCGACGGTGTCCTTGCCGTTGATGCGCACGCCGTCGCCGACCTCGACGAGGATCTCGACCGGGTCGAGGAGGGTGCCGTCGACGCGGCGGGTCTCGCCGGCCTTGACGTCGACGGTGCCGCTCCAGGTCTCGAGGCCCGGGCCCTGGCTGCAGCGCGCGCGGTGACGGCCGGCGTCGAGCGAGATCGTGAGCTCGCGATCGGCGCGGCCGCGCGGGACGTCGTCGACGACGAGCTCGCACCAGGTGTCGAAGGCGAAGGTGACGCGGGCGGGCGCGGGCGCCGCGTCGACGGGCGGCGCGGCGTCGAGGCGTGCGTCGACGCCGGCGTCGACGGGCGGCGCGATCATCGGGGCCGCGTCGATGGCGAGGCGAGGGCCGGCGTCGCGGGGGCGCGGAGGCGCGGCGTCGGTGACGTTCGTCGCAGCCGCATCCGCAGACGCAGACGCAGACGCAGACGCAGACGCATCCGCGGACGGGGACGCAGATGCATCCGCCGACCCGAACGGCGACGAGGCGTCGGCGGGGAGCTCCATCGCGGCGGGGAGAGGGGAATCGCGCGTGAGCATCCACGCGCCCGCGGTCGCGAGCGCGAGCGCACCCGCGGCGACGGCGGCCAGCAGCCAGCGGCGCGGGGCCGGCGCCTGGAGCTCGGCCGCGAGGGCCTGCGCGTCCGCATGCTCGGGCGCGAGCGCGAGCGCACGATCGACCAGCGAGAGCGACAGGGCCAGCGACCGGGCGCGCCCGGCGCGCGCGCGCTCGAGCAGCCTGTCGACGACGAGCGGCGCGTGGGTCTTCTCCCAGCCCGCGCGATCGGCGGCGAACGCCTTCACCTCGTCGGCCGGATCGCCGAGCCCGCCCGCCGCCGCGAACGCGCGCAGCTCGTCGGCCGCGGCCTTGGCCGTCGCCGGCCGCTTCGCCGGCTCCGGCGACATCAGCCGCTCGATGAAGCGCGAGAGCTCGGCGCCGACCGCCGGGCGGCGCCGAGCCGCGGGCGGCGCGCTCCCCCGCGACGCGTCGGCGACGATCTTCGCCGTCGGTCCGCTGAACGGGAGCCCGCCGGTCGCCAGCTGGTAGAGCGAGGCGCCGACCGAGTACAGGTCGCTGCGCGCATCGACCGCGTTGCCCAGCGCCTGCTCGGGCGCCATGAACGAGGGTGTGCCCAGGAGCGCGCCGCTCTTGGTCACGAGCGAGTCGTCGTCGTCGAGGCGGGCGACGCCGAAGTCGGCGAGCAGGAGCCGGCCGTCGTCGGCGAGCATGACGTTGCCCGGCTTCACGTCGCGGTGGACGATGCCGGCGGCGTGCGCGACGGCGAGCGCCTCGCACACGAGGACGCCGATACACGCGACCAGCTCGCCGAGCATCGGCCCGTGCGCCTCCGCGACCTCGCGCAGGCTGTGGCCGCGCACCAGCTCCATGACGATGAACGGCGGCGCGCCCGCGTCGGCGCCGACGTCGTAGACGCGCAGGATGTTCGGATGCTCGAGCACGGCGGCGGCCCGCGCCTCGCGCTGGAAGCGGCGCGTGACCTCGGACTTCCGGGCCAGGTGCGGGAACAGCACCTTCACGGCGACCTCGCGCCGCAGCTCGGTGTCGCGCGCGCGGAACACCGACGCCATCCCGCCCGCGCCGAGCTCGTCGCCGAGCTCGTAGCGGCCGAGTCGATCGCCGGGCCCGACGCCGCGGATCGTCACGCTGCCCGACGCGGTCGCCGGCGACGACGACGATGGCGACGAGGGATGACCGAGCGGCGGCGCCGCACCGCCGCTGGACGCGCCGTCCGACGCGAGCGTATCGGCCGAACCGATGTCGCCCGAGTCGTCGGGCTTCGTCATGTAGCGACGGGCCAGGCCACGCAGCCGGCCTTGCCGGCGTCCTTGGCCGCGCGCATCGCCTGGCCGAGCCGGCGCCCGAGCTCGTCGAAGCCCTTGGCGTCGAGGCCATCGGTCGACGCCAGCGCGATCACCACCGCGAGCTCGTCGCTCTCCCCCGGGAACAGCTCCTCGCGGCGCGTGTTGCTCGCCTCGATGAGGCGGGCGGCGAGCGCCTGCGCCGCCGGCTGGGTCGCGACCGCGATGAAGTCCGAGCCGCCGAGGTGCCCCACGAACGCGCCGCCCTCCGACGCCTGGCGAGCCTCGTCCAGCACCATCCGGGCGAGCGCGCGCACCGCGTCCTCCGAGCGGGCGAACCCGATCTTGTCCTGGTACGCGTCGAACTTGAGCACGTCGATGTGGAGGACCGCCACCGGCTTCCCGCTCTTGAGCAGCTCCTCGAGGTGCGCGTCGATCGCCCGCGAGCCCGGCAGATCCGTCGTCGGGTTGCGATCGCGCTCGCGCCGGGTCGCGCGGATCATCGCGCGGACCCGCGCCGAGAACTCGCGCAGGTCGAACGGCTTGGTCATGTACGCGTCGGCGCCGGCGTCGAGGCCCTCGACCGAGTTGTCGACCGAGGCGAGCGCCGTCAGCATCAGGATCGGCGTGCGCGACCACATGACGTCGGCCTTGAGCCGGCGCGCGACCTCGAGGCCGTCGACGCGCGGCATCATCACGTCGAGGATGAGCAGGTCGGGATCGTGGGCGCGCACCAGGCGGAGCGCCTCCTCGCCGTCGAACGCGCGCAGGCAAAGGAAGCCCGCGTCGCCCAGCGCCATGCTCACCATGTGGGCGATGGCGTCGTCGTCCTCGGCCACCACGATCTTCTTGAGCAACATGGCCCAAGTAGTTGATACCGCCGCCAGCGCAGCGGGTCAACCGCCGTTGATTCGACTTGTGCGGGCCTGCCCGCGCTGCGCGCGCTCGGCCGCGTGCTACTGCTCACGGCTGTGCCCGTACCCGCGGATCCGCTCGTAACGACCACCGTGCTCGACCACGGGCTCCGGGTCACGACCGTCGCCCTCCCCCACCTGCACACGGCCACGGTCGCCGCGTTCATCAAGGTCGGGTCCCGCTTCGAGCGCCCCGAGGAGAACGGGCTGTCGCACTTCACGGAGCACATGCTGTTCCGCGGCACCGAGCGCTTCCCGACCTCGCTGGCGCTCAACACCGCGATCGAGCGCCTGGGCTCGACGCTGCACGCCGAGACCGGCCGCGACTACACCCTGTTCTCGATGGGGTTCGAGCCCGAGCGGGTCGAGGCCGGGCTCGAGCTCCTGGGCGAGCTCCTCGGGCGGCCGCGCTTCGGCGACATCGAGCTCGAGCGCGCGCTCGTCCTCGAGGAGATCAACGAGGACTACGACGAGGACGACGTCGAGATCAACGCCGACGACATCGCCCGCGGGCTGATGTTCGGCGATCACGCGCTCGGCCAGCGCATCATCGGCCCGCGCGCCAACGTCGAGGGCTTCAGCGAGCGCGACGTGCGCGGCCACTTCGCCCGCTTCTACGGCGCGCGCAACATGATCCTGTGCGTCGCCGGGCCGGTGCACCACGAGCCCGTCGTCGAGCAGGCCCGCCGCCACCTCGGCGCCCTGCCCGTCGGTGCCGCGGTCGAGCCCGAGCCGGCGCCCCCGGGGCCGGGCGGACCGCGGTGGAAGCACGTGCGCGACAGCGGGGCGCAGACCTCGCTCGCCATGCTCTTCCGCGGCGTGCCCGAGCTCGACGCCGGCTACCACGGCTTCGTCGGGATGCTGCGCGCGATCGACGACGGCATGTCGACCCGCCTCCATTACCAGCTCGCCGATCAGCAGGGCCTCGCGTACTCGGTCGGCGCCGGGATCGAGCCGCTGGCCGACGCCGCGCTGTTCGAGATCACGAGCGCGACCGCCAACGCCAAGCTGCCGACCCTGGTCGCCGAGATCCTGCGGCTCGTCGGCGGGCTCCGCGACGAGCGGATCGGCGACGACGAGCTGTCCAAGATCCGGACCCGCTACCGTTACGAGACCCTGGCGTCGCTCGACGATCCGACGGCGATGACCGGCTGGTTCGGCGGCACCGCGCTGTACTACGCGCCGCCGCCGCTGAGCGAACGGCTGGCGGCGATGGCGCGCGTCACCGCCGACGACATCGTCGAGGCCGCGCGCCGCGTGGTCACGCCCGACTCGCTCGTGCTCGCCGCCGTGGGCGCCCTCAGCAAGGCGCGCGTCGGCGAGCTGCGCGAGGTCGTCGCCGGCTGGCGCTGACCCGCGTCAGTTGCCGGAGCCCGGCGCCAGCGGACCGCCGTAGAAGCCTTGATCGGCGCGGGTCCCATCGAGGTCGGTCATCGCGGGCTCGGCGGCGTCGATGCACGGGCTCCCCGCCTGGAGGCGGAAGTCCAGCTCCGCCGGGTTCGCGAAGTCGGGGTCGCGCGCGATGTTGCCGTCCTGGCCGGTCGGGTCGCCCATGCCGCTGAACGTCGCCGGGTACGTGTCGTTGTAGTACCAGCCCGGCGCCGGGGTCTGGACCACCGTGGGCGGCGTGCCCGGCGGGCTCATCGGCGGCGGCGGCACGGTGTGCTCGGCGACCATGACCGCGTTGCCGGTGTGGCCGCTGAAGATCGAGTTGCGGAAGGCGATGTTGGGCGCGTTCACCCACACCGCGGCGGCGCCCTGTCGCGCGGTGTTGCCGTGGACGACCGTGAAGTTGACCTCGGCCGCGGGGTCGATCGGCGGGCAGGGGCACGGCCGCCTCCACGGATAGGCATAGCTCGAGTGGACGTAGAAGCCGCCGCCGACCACGCCGGCGTCGTTGCCGGTGACGATCGAGTTCGACATGCGCAGCGGCGTGCCGCGGGTGTAGACGCCGCCGCCGTAGTTGGCCTCGTTGCCGCTGATGATCACGCGGCGGACGGTGTTGAGCGTCCAGCTGTTCTCGAAGTAGATGCCGCCGCCGCGGTGCGCGTCGTTGCCGACGATGCGGACGTCCTCGATCACGCCGCCGTTCCACGGCCACAGCATCACGTGGATGCCGCCGCCGATGCTGGCGTGGTTGCCGGAGACGACGCCGCCGCGGAGCACGCTCGAGCAGTTGTCGAGCTCGGCGCCGCCGCCGGCGCCCAGCGCCCAGTTGTCGAGGATCATGTTGTCGATGAAGGTGCTGGCGACGTGGGAGTTCTTGAACGCGCCGCCGTCGCCGTCCTCGGAGACGTTGTTGGAGATGACGTTGCGCTCGAGCCGCGCCGACGACTCGAAGATGCGCAGGGCGCCGCCGTCGTCGAAGCAGCGGTTGTGGCTGATCGTGTTGTCGGTGAGGACCGCCTGGGTCTGGTGCAGGTAGAAGGCGCCGCCCTCCCAGTCCGCGCGGTTGTGGGTGAACTGGCTGGCGTGGAACGTGGGCGCGTGCTGGTTGACGTGCACCGCGCCGCCGGTCCAGCCCGAGGTGTTCTGGTGGAAGACGCTGTGCTCGACCGCGCTGCTCGAGCTCTGGTAGAGCGCGCCGCCGCGGACCCGCGAATGGTTCGTCGTGAAGCGCGAGCCGCGGATGTCCACGTCGCCCTCGAGCAGGTACATGGCGCCGCCGTAGTCCGCCGAGTTGGCGTCGAGGTCGCAGTTCACCACCGCGCCCGTGCTGCTGGCCAGGTAGATGGCGCCGCCGTACTCGACGCCCTCGTTGTCGTCGAAGCGCACGCCGTCGAGGGCGACGGTGCAGCCCGAGCCGCCGATGCCGCCCCCGCCGCCCTCGGCGCGGTTGTCGACGAAGCGGCTCGCCGTGATCGTGAGCGCCGCGTTCGTGCACTTGATGCCGCCGCCCTGCGTCGCGGAGCGGCCACGCGTGATGGTGAGGCCGGAGATCGTGAGGCCGGCGCCGCTCAGGTCGATCGCGGAGCCGGCCCGGCCGGCGTCGAGCGTCGTGGACGTGTCACCGGCGCCGACGAAGGTCAGCGGCTTGGTGACGACCAGCCGCTCGGCGTAGGTGCCGGCGCAGATCGTGATCGTCGCGCCGGCGGGGGCGGCGGCGACCGCGGCGCCGATCGTCGCGTAGGGCGCGCCGGTCGCGCACACCGAGAGCATCGTGTTGGCGTCGGTCGGCGCGTCGGTCGGCGCGTCGGTCGGCGCATCGGTCCGCGCGTCGACCACCGTCACGCCGCCGTCGTCGATGCTGCCGTCCGCCGCCGGTGGCCGACCGTCGACGCCCGGCGTGTCGTCGTCATCGCCGCCGTCGCCGGCGAGCACGCCGCCGCCGCAGGCGGTCAGCAAGAAGAGGGAGGCGGTGAGGAAGGAGCCGAGGAGGCGCGCATGGGCGGGCAGACGCATGAGCGAGGCAGTAGCGAGACTCGTGCCGTCCACGCGGTGCGATCCGTGCGCGGGTTGCGAGTCCGCGGCTGTCGCACGAGCGCACGGCGTGGAGCGGTGCCCCACGCACCCGGTGGTGACGATGCGCTGGCGCGGTCACCGAACGGCCCACTCGCAGGCGAGGCGGCGCCGTCGCTCGCGGATGGCGAGCGATCACCGTCGGCGCGCGGCGGCGTCGACGGCGGCGTCGGCGGGCGGCGGCGCGGCGTCGATCGGGACCGGCGCGGGCACGTGCACGGTGACCGAGCGGGTCGCGGCGACGGGACGACAGACGCGGGAGCCGCACAGCCAGAAGCGGACGTCGAGCGCGACGGCGTGGTCGCCGGGCTCGCGCGCCTTGAGTCGCACGTCGAAGCGCGGCGCGTCCGCGGCCGGGTCGGCGGCGTCCTTGCGGGTGTAGCGCCGGCGCGGGAGGCTGATGGCGTCGGGCGCCGAGACCGCGACGCGCACCGGACCGTCACCGGAGACCGTACGACCGGCGCCCGGGACGATCGCGACCGAGATGGCCGCGCTCGCGCCCGGCTCGACCGTGAGCTCGGAGGTGACGCGCAGCTCGTAGCCCTGCTCGTCGGCGCGCGCGGCGCCGCACGCCGCCAGCGCCACCGCGATCGCGAAGACGGTCGGCGCCCGCGTCACAGGATCTGCGTGGCGAGCTCCGCGAGGGCGGAGCGCTCGCCCTTGGAGAGGGTGACGTGGCCGGCGATCGCCTCGGGCTTGAAGCGCTCGGCGACGGTGGTGAGCCCGTTGTTCGAGGAATCGAGGTACGGGTGATCGATCTGGTAGGGATCGCCGGTCAGGATGATCTTGGTGCCCTCGCCGGCGCGGGTCACGATCGTCTTCACCTCGTGCGGCGTGAGGTTCTGGGCCTCGTCGACGATCATGAAGACGTTGGGCAGCGAGCGGCCGCGGATGTAGGTGAGCGGCTCGATCTCGACGAAGCCGAGGTCCATCAGCTCGGCGTAGCTGCGGCCGTCCTTCTTGTCGTTGCGGTTGAGGCCGAGGAGCAGCTCGAGGTTGTCGTAGATCGGCTGCATCCACGGGTTGAGCTTCTCCTCGATGTCGCCGGGAAGGAAGCCGATGTCGCGGCCGAGCGGGAAGATCGGCCGGCTGACCAGGAGCTTCGAGTAGGTCTCCTCCTCGGTCACCTTCTGCAGGCCAGCGGCGAGCGCCAGGAGGGTCTTGCCCGTGCCGGCCTTGCCGACGAGCGTGACCAGCTTGATGTCGTCGTTGAGCAGGAGATCGAGCGCGTAGTGCTGCTCCTTGTTGCGCGGGCGGATGCCCCAGACGCCGTCGCGCAGCTTCTTGACCGGGATGACCTTGCCGGTGCTCTTGTCCGACTTGCCCAGCGCGCTCTTGCCGCTGGCCTCGTCCTTGAGCAGCACGTACTCGTTGGGGTAGAGGCCGCCCTCGACGTTCACGGTGACGCCACCCTCGGCGTAGAGCGCGTCGATCGCGGCGGCGTCGACGGCGACCTCGCGGTTGCCGGGGTAGAGCTCCTCGATGCTGATCTGCTCGGGCTCGTAGTCGACGGTGTTGAGGCCGAGCGCGTCGCCGCGGACGCGCATGTTGACGTCCTTGGTGACGAGGATCGTGGCGACCTCGGCGTCGGCGTCGCGGACCTCCATGGCCAGCTCGAGGATGCGCTGATCCATCGAGCGCGAGTCGTAGCTCGGGTTCTTGGGCGGGTTCTTCGCCAGCGCGACGCGCACCGTGCCGCCGTTCTTCATCGGCTGCGGCTTCGAGAGGCCGCCGTCCATGCGGTGCTGATCGAGCAGGCGCGCGATCTGGCGCGCGTTGCGGCCCAGCTCGGCCTGATCCTTCTTGAAGCTGTCGATCTCCTCGATCACGTAGATCGGGATCACCACGTTGTTGTCCGCGAACGCGAAGAGCGCCTGCGAGTCGTGGAGCAGCACGTTGGTGTCGAGCACGTAGTTCTTGACGGCCACGACTCGATGTTCCCGGCGCGGGATCGGCGAGGCAAGCGCGGCCTTGCCGCAAATCGTCCGGGAGCGGACGCGGGTGTCATCCGGGCGGCATGAGCGCGCGAAAACGCGGTAGGCTTTCGCCCCCACGGGGCCGTGGCTGGCGTCAGGACGCCTTCTTGGCGCGGGCGGCGGTGAACTGGGCGTAGGTGACGACCTGGTTCCGGCCCGAGTGCTTGGCGTGATAGAGGGCGTGGTCGGCGCGCTCGATGAGGGTCGCGCGGTCCTTGGCGTCGTCGGGGAACGAGGCGACGCCGATCGACATCGTGACCCTGAGCGGGCCCTTCTCGGTCTCGACGACGAGCTTGCCGACCTCCTGGCGCAGGCGATCGCCGACCTGGCGCGCCTGCTCGGCGGTCGAGCTCTCGAGCACGACGGCGAACTCCTCGCCGCCGTAGCGCGCCGTGATGTCGATCTTGCGCGCGACCTGCTCGAGCACGCGGGCGACGCGGCGCAGGACCTCGTCGCCGACGGGGTGGCCGTAGTTGTCGTTGACCTTCTTGAAGAAGTCGACGTCGCAGAGGAGGAGCGCGGCGTGGTGGCCGTGGCGCTCGGCGCGATCGAGGAGCTGGGCGAAGCGATCCTGGAAGGTCCGGTGGTTGGTGAGGCCGGTGAGGCCGTCGGTCGTCGCCATCGTCTCCATGCGCTTGTAGAGGAGGCCGTTCTGCAGCGACACGGCCACCTGCGTGGCGATGACGCCGAGCATCTCGCGCACGTCGGCGCCGAAGCGCTTCTCGGCGCGCGCCGCGAGCATGAGCGTCCCGATCGCCTCGTCGGCAGCGACCAGCGGCAGGACGAGCAGCGACCTCGCCTCGTCGAGCTTCACCCGCTTGGTGTAGATCGGCGCGGTCACCTCGCGCGGCTCGCCGCCCGCCGGGAGGTAGTGACGGTTCTTGACCACCATCGCGGCGAGCCCGGCGTTGTCCTTGAACTCGAGGCCGGCGAGCGCCGCGGCGTCGAGGAGCGGCTCGGTGCCGGGGCGGAGCCGCACGGCGGCGACGCGGTGGCGCGACTTGTCGCGGTCGTAGAGCGTGATGGCGGCGGCGTCGCACTCGACGATCGCCGCCGCCGCGTCGAACGCGGTCTCCATCACCTGCTCGGGCGTGAGCGCGCGGCCGAGCAGCGCCGTGGCCTGGAAGAAGCGCTCGTGCTCGTACTTGGCGCGCTCGACGGCGCGGAAGACCTGCTCGGCCTGGACCGCGCGCACGAGCTGGGCCGCGGCGTCGACGAGGAGCTCGCGGGCGTCGTCGGCGAACGGGGTCGGACGGTCGGCGCAGAGCACGCCGCGCAGGTGCGGGCCCTCGAGCACCGGGACGGCGATCGCCGCCGCGCCCGCGCCGATGCCGGGATCGTCGTAGTAGGGGAGCTGCCCGGACTTCGCGGCGGCGAGCACCACCGGCGCGCGATCGCGGACGACGGCGCCGAGCACGCCCGCCGCCGGCAGCCGCGTCTGCACCAGCTGCTCGCGGTCGCTCACCATGTCCTTGAGCTTCAGGCGCTCGCCGTCGTCGTCGAGCCACGCGAGCGCCACCGTGCGCGCGCCGAGCGAGCGCTTGACGGTGGTGAGCACCCAGGCGCAGGCGTCGCCGACGAGCGAGACGCCGCCGGCCGCGAGCAGGCGCTCCTCGTCCTCGCGCGAGCGCGGGGCCCGGCTCGCGGGCCCGAGGGCCGCCGAGATGAGCCGGTAATCGCGCGCCGCCTCGGTCATCGCGCGCACCTCGCGCTCGAGCCTCACCGCCCGGCGCCGGCGGTGACTCGCGACGAGGCCGCGCAGGAAGAGGTGGTGGGCCGCCGCCGCCGCCACGAGGAAGACGGCGTGGAGCGCGACCGGCACCGCGAGCGCGCGTGGATCGTCCGAGCGCGCGACCCAGGCCGCCTCGATCGCGATCGGCGCGATCAGGGTCATGGCCGCGCCCGGCGACGACAGCAGCGTCAGCCCGAACGCCGCGATGCCGTAGATGAGGGGATGCACGGGCGAGAGCACGCCGCCGGAGACGGCGAGCACGGCGTAGCCGCCGGCGGTCACCGCGAGCGCGAGCTCGACGTCGACGAGCCCGGGCGCGACCGAAAGCCAGAAGGAGACGCGCTGCGCCCGCGCGCTCGGCGCCTGGTAGTGGAGCCGGCGCAGGATCGCCGCGACCAGCACGGCCGCGATGGCGGTCAGCGCGAGCATGTCGAGCGCCGACGGGGGCGCGGCATGGAGGTGCACCGGCCCGACGCCGCCGGCGCCGACGAGCGCGCAGGCGCCGAGCGCCAGCATCGCCGGCGACATCACCACGGCGGCGCGGCGGATGGCGCGGAACCTCACGGGGACGGCGCCTCCAGCCGCAGCACGAGCTCGCCCGGGTACACCATGCCGAGCTCGTCGCGGGCGTGGGCCTCGATCGCCTTCGGATCGGTGCGCAGCGCCTCGACCTCGGTCGCGAGCCGCGCGTTCTTCGTGCGCAGCGCCGCCTGCTCGGCGCGGAGGTCATCGAGCTGACCACGCAGCCTGGTCGCACGATCGTCGTCGCCCGCCGGCACCCACGCGATGAGCGCGGCCACGACGAGCGCGAGCACGAGCCGCACCGACCAGCGTCGCAACGCCGGCGGCACGTGCATGTCGGCCAGGACGCGCCCCATGTCGGGCCATATTGGGGAGCGCGCGCGACGGCGGGCAACTTTCCGGCGACGTCCGCGCACCCACACAAGTGCGCGGATGTGCTCCGGGTTCTCGGGTCACATGATGACCGTGATCGGCGTACGCGGAAGCCGCGACGGGAGTGATACGGTGCGTCCATGGGGAGAAGCGCCATCGCTCTGTTCGCGTGCGTGCTCGGCGCCGTCCTGACCGCCTGCGGCGGTGACGACGGCGGCACGACCACCCTCATCTGCAGCCAAGGGACGTCCGGCGCGCTGGCGCCCGGCGGCACGGTCGAGGTGACCGCGGACTCGGCCGGCGACCTGCGGGGCGCGGCGGTGCGCGCGCAGGCCGCGACCACGCCCCCGTCGGCGCTGGTCACGATCGGGTGCGCCGAGGACATCGTGCCCGACGGCTTCATCGCCCTCGGCCCGGCGGTCACGTTCGGGCCGGTCGGCGCCGCGTCGGATCGTCCGTTCGAGCTCACGCTGCCGTACAAGGCGGCGCGGCTGCCCGAGGGCGGCCTGCGGCGGCACGCGCGCATCGTGGTCAAGCGCGCGACCGGCGCGCCGTTCTTTGCCCCGGTGGCCAACCGCGACATCGTCGACGACGACCGCTTCGCGTCGCGCTTCGGCTTCCGCGCCCACGAGCTCGCGACCTACCAGGTGGTCGCGCCCGCCGACGCCGGCGCGACCGAGATGCGTCGGTTCAACTACCGAGCGATCGTCGGCATCTCGATGGGCGGGAACGCCGCCCTGTCGATCGGGCTGCGCCACCGCGACCGCTTCGACTTCATCGGCGACCTCGTCGGCGAGCCCGGGCCGTCGATGAAGTACTCGCTCGCCATGTTCCGCGACTACATGTTCGGCGGCTTCTGCACGGCGTCGCCCGACGACAGCGGCGACGTCGGCCAGCTCTGCCTCGCCGACCAGCGCCCGCCCGCGACCGACCAGTTCGAGCTGTCGTCGGACTTCGAGCACATGCTCTACCAGGAGGGCGACGGCGTCGGCCTGACCTTGCGCCGCAACCTGTACCTGCGCGCGTCGCGCGACCTGTCGCGCGCGCTGTCGAACCCGGCGCTCTACAACCCCGATCCCGCCGCCAACGGATATGCGCCGCCCGGCGTCGACGCCGCGTACCTGGCGCGCGACGCCGCCGACCGCTGCGCCAACCCGCTGGTGCTGCGCGACCTCTACGACGAGGAGTTCAACCCGACGGGCGCGACGCCGGTCATCACGTTCTGCGACGGCGGCGACAGCCCGACCCTGGGGCTGGGCGTCTTCGATCCGGCGATGCCGCAGACCAACCCGGCCGAGATCCTCCTGGCCGTGGACGTCAACGGCAACGGCCGGCGCGATCTGGGCGAGCCGGTCATCACCAACGCGTTCGAACCGTTCGACGACGTCGGCACCGACGGCGTCGCGTCGGTGAGCGAGCCCGGCTACGACCCGGTGACCAACCCCGATCCCGCCGGCGACGACTACCACGCGCTACGCAACCCGCTCGGCACCGAGCGCGACAACGACCGGCAGCCGGGCGAGCCGTACCGGGACGTCGGGCTCGACGGCGTCGCCGGCACGTGCCAGTGGGGGCAGACGCCGCCCGGCGGCGTGAGCGCCTGCTACGACTTCGGCGAGGGCGACGGCGAGTGGACGCTCTCGCCCAACGTGCGCCGCTGGTACACGCACGACATCAGCAACATGCTCGGCCAGCTCGACGCCACCGAGCTGCGCCGGGTCGGCATCTGGTCCGACGCCGGCATCCGCGACTTCCTGAACGCGAGCGTCTCGGCCAACGCCGGCATGGGCTCGCTGATGGCGCAGTACCAGCTGGCGGCCGGCATCTACGACGGCTTCGGCAAGCTCGGCGGGCTGCCCGAGGAGAACTACGACTTCACGTTCGTGCCGTTCGAGGACATGCCCGACAACGTGCACCTGCGCTACGGCAACCCCGACGCGAGCGAGCGCGACATCCTGCGCGGCGACGGCCGTCACGTCGGCACCGGGCCCCAGATCATCAACCGCGTGTCGACGGCGTTCGCCTGGCTCAACCGCAAGTGGCCCAACGGCGATCGCGAGCCGGTGCAGAGCTCCGGCCAGATCCTCAAGATGCAGTCGTTCACGCCGCCGACGACCGGCCGCCCGACGCCGTACGCGCTCTTCCTGCCGCCCGGCTACGACCTGCCCGCGAACGCGTCGCGGCGTTACCCCGTCGTCTACTTCCTGCACGGCTACGGGCAGGAGCCCGACGACCTGGTCGTCCTGTCGGCGGTGTTCGAGACCTACATGCTCGACTCGGGCACGCTCACCGAGGACCAGAAGTTCCAGAAGTTCATCATCGTCTACGTCGACGGCCGCTGCCGCCCCAACGTCGACGGCGTGCCCGTCCCCGCCGGTGGCGACCTCTGCGAGGGCGGCACCTTCTACATGGACGCCCCCGCCGGCGGCTACGCGCGCATGGAGACCAACCTCCTCGAGCTGATGGACTACATCGACCAGCAGTACCGCACGCGCGCCCCCGAGATGGTCGAGGTCGTGAAGTAGGGCGCCGCCGCCGGGCGGATCCGGATCAGCCCAGGCGGCGGCGGCGGCGGGTGACGAGCAGGCCGCAGAGGGTCGCGAGGAGGAGGAAGCCGGCGGCGTGGTCGTCGGTGGTGGAGCAGCAGCCGCCGGGCTCGTCGCCGGACGGATCGTCGGGGTTGCCGTCCTCGTCCTGGCAGGTGGCGGAGCAGCCGTCGCCGTCGGCGGTGTTGCCGTCGTCGCACTGCTCGCCAGCGCCGACGAGGCCGTCGCCGCACGCGGCCAGCGACGCGCTCCAGCCCACGATGCAGACGTCGTCGAGGTTCCAGCCGCCGAGCTCGAGGCCCTGGTCGCTCTTCAGGCCGAAGGTCACCTGCACCTTGCCGTCGGCGGCCTGCGCCGTGACGTCGACGTCGTGGAAGCGCCACTCGCGGTCCTTGTGGTGCGTCGACGAGTTGTTGCCGTTCATGCTGTCGCGATTGCCCCACAGCTGCGCACCGTCGACGTCGATCGTCGCGTCGTCGAAGAAGCCGTCCTCGACGCCGAGCCAGCGCCGGTACTGCAGGCGCACGCTCTCGAACTGCCCGACCGGCACGTCGATCTCCGGCGTCTTCGCCCACAGCTCCACCTGCGGCTCGTAGGTGCCGTCGGCGTTGCCGCCGCCGAGATCGTTGCCGTAGATGCGCGTCCCGGAGAACGCCTCCACCGGATCGTCGCCGGCGCCGGTCGGCATCCCGAACGCCCAGTCGTTGGTGCCGGCGATCGCGCCCGACGTCCACCCCGCCGGATCGACCTCGAAGTCGGTGCAGTAGATCTCCTGCACCGGCCCGACGAAGAACTCGTACATCGGGTCGGCGAGGTTGTCGGGGTACGTGATCGTCGAGCCGTCGCTCAGCGCGACCGTCACCCGGTACTGGACGACGGTGCCCGCGGTCTGCGGGGGCAGCGCCCCGCTCCACGAGCTCGCGCCCTCGGTGAGCGCGACGTCACCGCCGCTGCCCGCCATGCCGCGCACCTGCCACGTGACGGTCGCGCTCGACACGTCCGCGACCGGGCAGTCGCCGGCCGGCGCCTCGACCGGCACGTCGATCGACAGGCCGTCGCGCACCGGGCGGCCGACGCCGATCGACACGCCGCCGTCGCCCGACGCGAGCCCGTGCGCGGCGAACGCGTTCTGGATCACGCACAGGTTCGGCGTCCCGTTGGCGAGGTTGCCGTCGTTGTCGTCGGCGGCGACCGCCTCGACGTACGACGACGGGATGTCGCTCGCGCGCTGGATGATCGCGTAGTAGAGGTCGTCGGCCTTGGCGATGCCGGCGTCGCGGCCCAGCGCCGCGATCATCCCCTTGCGCAGGTCCCAGAGCGTGCCGCCGATGATCTCGCCGTCGGCGTGCACCTGGCCCTGCACGTCGTCGGGCCACCGCTTCTCGCGCCCGACCGGATCGATGTCGCGCAGCGCGTTGTTGTTGCGGAAGAAGCCGCGGCCCATGCCGTGGTCGTCCGTGATCGTCGCGGCCAGGTAGTCCGACGTGCCCTCGGAGAGCGCGCCGTCGAAGTCGCCGGCGCCCTGGATGATCGACTGCCCGTGCAGCGAGTGCCCGAACTCGTGATAGACGACGTCGGCGAGCCGCCCCGTGTTCTCGCACTGCGAGCTCGAGCGGTAGAAGTGGATGTCGTCGCCGGTCGAGTACGCGTTGCAGTTGCCGCTCTCGTTCACCCGCACCGAGATCGGGCGATCGAGCCACGCCAGGTTGGGGTTCATCGTCGACTTGGCGTAGCGGTTGACGATCGTGGCGTGGATGAACGCGTTGAGCTGCGCGTCGGCGGTCTCGGTGGACGACTGGTCCCACACCGCGGTGCCCGACGGCTGCAGCGTCAGGCTGCCGGTCACCGGCGATCCGGAGGCGGTGCCGACCGCCGCGCACTGACCCGTCGCGACCGCGGTGACCGTCGCCGCCGCGGTGCCCGACCACGTGATCACGCCGTTCACGTCGGTCGCCGCCGTCGACTGGCCGATGCGCGTGTTCGCGAGCACGGCCGGGTAGTCCATGCGGCCGGCGCCCGGGTGACGCGCCGGCACCTTGTAGCGCACGGTGCCGGTCGCGAAGCGCAGCTTCTGGCTGCGCGCGAGCGGCCTGCCGCTCGCGGCGTCGACGTAGACGTCCCAGCGCGCCCGCGGATCGCTCGAGTCGACGTCGACGACGAGCGCCACGCGGTACTCGATCGCCGGCGCGCCGTCGTCCTTGTCACGCACGATGGGCAGGACGACCGGTTCGCCCACAGCGCCGCCGACCGTGCTGGTGGCGTAGGCCGCGTTCACCCACGCGACCGCGGCGTCGCGCGCCGCCTCCGGGGACGCCGCGCGCGTCGACGCCGGCGGCTGCACGTGCGGCAGGGCCTGCGAGCCGATCACGATGACGCGGTCCTTCTTGAACAGGAAGCTCACCTGTCCGCCGACGACGCGCAGGCCCTTCCACCGCTGGTGGAAGCCGACCGTGCGCATCGAGTCACCCTCGCCGTGCAGGACGTTGGACACGAGCTCGAAGTCGTCGAGCTTCGCGCCCGGCGCGAGCAGCCCCAGGTGGAGCGCGAGCAGGTCGCGCGCGGCCCGCTCGGCGATCGCCGGCGACGCCATCGATCCCGGGACCGCGATGCCCTCGCCCCAGATGCGGAGCGGCACCTCGGTGGTCGCATCCCACTGGGCGCGCCACGTCCCGCCGCTCGCGGCGAGGAACTGTGTCCAGCCCTTCTTCGCGGCGTCCGGCGCGCGATCCCACGTGACGGCGCGGTACGCGCGACCGCGACCACCGTCGGCGGTCTCGAGCGGACGCTCGTCCAGGTAGTCCGGGCTGCGCACCGCCGAGGCGGTGCCGGCGAGTGCGACCAGCGGAACAGCGATCGTTGCGAGCGCGCGCTTCCTCATGGGTTCCTCCGCGCAGCATCAGAGTGCAGGCGCGGTTGCCGGACAACGTGGCTGCGCTCACACGAGCCAACGCTTCGTGCGTGCTGACAGCATCGCGTGAGCGTTGCCAGCGGCGGTGAGGTGTCGATGTACGACACCTGCTCACTCAACCAACGTTACGGCGTGACCATCATCAGCGAGCGCGGACCACGCGCCCACACGCGCCCGAACTCGTCGATGGTCACGTCGAGGACCGTGTTCTCGACCAGGCCTCGGCGCACGTCCATGCGGCGCACCTTGCGGCCGTCGTAGATCGCGATCCCGCGCTCGGTCGCGAGCCAGAGCCGCGCGTCCTTCGCCAGCGCAAGATCGTTCACTGCGAACCGGAGCTCTCCAGGGAATCGCCAGCGCTCGCCGTCGTACGTGCCCACACCGTCCGGCGTCGCGACGTAGACCAGGCCGCCCGGCGAGATCGCGATCGACGTCAGGAGCTCCGACTCGAGCGCCAGGTCCTCGTTCCACACCGTCACCGTGTCGCCCACCAGCCGGACCGCGCCCTCGAGGCTCGCCATCCAGATCTGATCGCCGCCGTGGAACGCGGCGTCGACGACGCTCACCGGCACCGGCAGGATGCCCTTCTCGCGATCCTCGCGATCGCCGCTGGCGTGGTGATACGCGACGGCGCCGAGGCCGAGATCGACGATGGCCACCCCCCACGGCTGCGACTGATCGTCTCGGCCCTCGTGGTAGCGCAGCCCGACCCAGAGCTGACCGCTCGGCGCGAAGCGCGTGAAGCTCACCTCGGGGCGGTTGCCGGGCGTCGTGAGCGTCACGCCCGTCGACTCCCAGGTCTCGCCCTCGATGCGCGAGATCTCGATCTCCTTGGCGCCGCCACCGCGATGGAGACCGTAGAGCTCGCCGTCCGGTCCCCGGACGACCGCGAGCACCACGTGCTCGGGCGGCCCCGCCGGCTCGAACGCCCCGCCGCGCCACCGCCAGGCGCGCGGCGCGCCGGTCGCGACCCAGCAATCCTCGCTGCCGTTGCAGTGGACCGCGAGCGTGTTGGCGCCGTCGAGCATCTCGGCGCGCCGCAACCACCCGACCGGATTGGGCAGCTCGAGCGACATGCGCGCGACGCCGATCTCGCGGGTCGCGATGAGCAGCTCCTTGCCGTTCGCGCCGAGCGTGGTCGCGCCCGCCGGCAGCCGCGCCGCGATCCGGTCGACGCGCGGCGCCTCGGTGACGCCGACCTTGAGCGGCATGAGGCGCGTGCCGTCGCGGGTGAGCGGCCGCGGCTTGGCCCCCTTGCCGCTCGTGATCTGCAGCAGGCTGTCGCCGGCGAGCGCGACGATGCGATCCTCGAGCGCGACCGCGTCCGACCAGCGCGTGCCCGGCGACACCTTGAACGACGTGAACGAGGTCGTGCGACCGAACGCGACGCGCTGCCTGCCGGCGACGTCCTCGCCCACGACCATGACGCCGCCGGTGGGCGCCGCGATCACGATGCGCGTGGTGACGACCTCGTTGCCCTGCGCCGGGCCGATCGTGAACGTCTTGCCATCGGGCGCGCGCGCGATGAGGCCGCGATCGGTGCCCACCCAGAGCCAGCCGGCCTCGTCCATCGCCAGCGCCTTCACCGGATCGGTGATCGGCGTCGAGGTCCACGCGCCGGCCGCGGTCGTGTAGAAGAGGCCCTTCTGGTGTCCGAGCCACACGCCGCCGTCCGCGGCGCCGGCGACCGCGACGAACGCCGGCACGGCGGAGGGACCGCCGCCGAGGCCGAGCTCGGCCATGATCGGCGACGGCGGCACCTCGTGGAACACCTCGACGCGCGCGTCGTAATAGCCCACGCCGCCGTCGGTGACGATCCACAGCCAGCCGCGCGTCTTGTCGTTGGCGAGCCCGAGCACGCGGTTACCGGGCAAGCCGTGATCGGCGGAGAGGACGAGGACCTTGTCGCCCTCCCACCGCTCGAGCGCCTGTTCCTTGGCCGCGAAGACGTACGGACCGGCGGTCGCCATCAGGCGCACACCGGAGGTCTCGGTGAACGCGCGCATGCGGACCGTGCCCTTCTTGGCCGTCTGCGCCGAAGGCCCCATCGGGGTCGACGGCGGGCAGCCGGCCAGCATCGCGACGGCGACGCCGCTGGCGATGCAGGTCACCGGGCGGAAGGTGAATCCCACGCAGCTGGAACGTAGATCAACGTCGCCCTTGGCGCCAGCGAGCCCCGGTCCGATAATCGGCGCGATGGCGGCCGCATCACGCAAGGGTTCGCGCGGATCTCGCGGCGGAGGTGGACCGCGCGGCACGCTCGGCACGCTCCTCCGGACGACGCTGGCCCAGGCCGGCGTGGTGCGCGAGGTGCTCGAGCGCGGCGCGCGCGAGGGTCGAGCTCGCCTCGACGACGCGCGCCGGGTGCGCCGCCGCGACCAGGCGCTCATCCGCCTCGGCGAGGCGGTGCTCGAGGCGGTGCGCGCGGGCGACGCCCAGGACCTGTTCGATCTGCCCGACGTCGCCGACGCGCTGGCCGAGCTCGACGGCCTCGACGCCGGCGCCGAGGACCCGCCCGAGGGCGCGGACGACGACGACGGGAGCGGACGTGAGCGCGAGCGCGCGGTCTGGGTGCCACCCGGCATCCGCGATCAGTTCGATCGCCGGCCGCAGCGCCCGCCGCCCATCGAACCGCCCGACGCCTCGAGCCCGGACGACGACGGCACGGTCTCGTCGAAGCCGCGGACCCAGGCGCCGACGCGCAAGCCCGCCGCGGAGCCGGGCGCGCGCTTCGCCGAGCGTCCACCGGCGCGGCGCGGCGGCATCCAGTTCACGCGCGACGACGACGACGAGGACCTCTCGCAGTACATGCACCCCGACGACGTCCCGCCCAAGAAGGACTGAAGACGCGCGGCGTGCGCCCGCGCCGCTCAGTTGCCGCCGAAGAGGTCGAGCCCGAGCGCGAGGCCGTAGAGCTCGGCGCCGCCGAGGCGCTGGTACGTGAGGGCGAGGAACGGGCCGCCGCCGGCGACGACCGAGCCCCAGTAGCGACGGTCGCGACCCAGGCGCGCGCCGAGCAACGCGCTCGCCTCGTCGGCGATCCCGAACGCGTCACCGGCGTACTCGTCGCCGGACAGGGCCCACGCGAGGCCCGCGCGCGCGAGCACGCGGGCGCCGCCCACCGGCAGCTCGAGCGAGAGCTCGACGGGCGCGCGTGTGGCACCCGCGCCGCGCAGGCCGCCGAGCCCGGCGCCGCCGGTGAGCCCGAGCTGCGCGCCGCGCCGGCTGCGCAGCGCGAGCCCGAGGACGTGCGCGTCGACGTGGTAATAACCGCCGTCGAGACGGCCGCCGCGCACGTCGAGGCCCCCGAGGTAACCGAGCCCGGCGCCGCCGCGACCGAACCCGAGGCGGCTGCGGATCCCGACGGTGAGGCCGAGCTCGGCGCCGTCGGCGTCCGGCTGCTCACCGCGCCCGTCGACCTCGATCGAGATCGAGCGCCCGCGCCGGTCGCCGCGCAGCCGATTCGCCGGCGACGTCGACGACGACGTGAACGGCACCGCCGGTCCGCCGCCGTGCGCGTCGATCCACGCGATGATCTCGCCGGTGACCCGCTCGCCGGCGCCGTCGGGCTCGCGCAGGGGATCGTGGAAGAGGCCGTCGTGGATGCGCAGCATCTTGTCGGTGCTGCCGGCGCGCGCGACGAGGTCGCGGCTGCCCGAGGGCGCCGTCAGCCGATCGGCGGTCCCGTGCACCGCCAGGAGCGGCACGATCAGCCGCTCCGGCGCCGCCCAGACCCGCTCGGCGCCGTCGGTCGCGGCGCGCGCCGTCCGCGCCGGCCCCTTGCCCTGCTCGATCAGCGGATCGGTGTCCATCTCGCGCACGACCTCGGGGCGCCGCGAGAACGCCGCGTGCTCGGGCGGCACCGCCGGCAGGTTCCTGGCGATCACGCCGAACACGGCGATCGCCCCGGCCTGCACCGGCGGCGCGTCGAACGCGAGCGCGGGCGCGACGAGCACGAGCCCGGCCAGCACGGGCTGGCGCTCGATGGCGTAGAGACATGCGATGAGGCCGCCGAAGCTGTGACCGTAGAGGAAGATCGGTCGGCCCGCCTCCTGCTCGCGCACCAGACGCAGGAACGCGTCGAGATCGTCGAGCATCACGTCGATGCTGTCGAAGCTGATGCGCGGCCCCGCCGAGCGCCCGTGGCCGCGCATGTCGAGCGCCCACACCGCGTAGCCCGCGCGCACCAGCCGCACCGCGAGATCGTTGTAGCGCGCCGAGTGATCCGCGAGGCCGTGATGGATCACCACCACAGCCCGGGGCTCGACGTCGCCGGTCGGCCGCCACTTCTGCGCGTACAGCGCCACGCCCTTGCCCTGGAATGTCAGATCGAGGCGACGCACGTCGACCGGCACGTCCGGCCGCGGCCCCTCGAGCCGCAGCCCCGGATCGCGCGGCGCGCAGGCGACGGCGACCGCGAGCGCGACGAGCGCCAGGCACGTTCGGAACATGGCGGGATGATACGTCGACGGCGCGGCGCGCCGCAGCTCGTTCGAGCGCGCCGCTCTCAGAGCGTGGGCCGCCACGAGAGGCTCGTCGGCTCGGTCAGCTCGGGCCGCGTGAAGCCCACCTTCACGGCGGTGTCCATCACACGCATCACGTGATCGTAGGTGAGCGGCGCCGTCGCCGTGCTCTCCGCCGCCACCTCGAGGTCGGTGCGCTCCGCGAAGTCGCTCTCCTTCTTGAGCGCGACCAGCGCGGCCTCGAGCCCGCTCCAGTCGAAGTCGCCGCCGGGTGCGCGCAGCAGCACCACCGGGTCGATCGGCAGGTTCGACACCCCGACGTAGAGACGATCGCTCTGCAACAGCACCGAGACCTCGGGCAAGACGACGATCGGCGGATCGCCGCCGCGCGCCTTGCCCTTGGGCTGGATCGTGATCTGCGCGAGGTTCACCCACACCGCGACGACGAGCAGGAACGCCGTGAGGCAGCTCATCAGGTCGATGTACGGCACGATGTTGAGCTCGACGTTCACGCTCTTCTTGTCGCCACCGGTGTCGATGCTTGCGCCCATGCGCCGTCGCAGACTGCAAGCGTGGCGCCACGACGCATGTCGCGTGATCGCTCGCGGCGCGCGCGCGCGTGCGTGGCGTCCCGGGACGACCCGTGATCGCGCGCGAGGCGAAACGCGCCGAGGAAAAATGCCCGAGCAACCGCAGCCCGCTCGCCGTGTCTTCGTGAGCTTCGGCTGCACGCGAACCGCCGGCCCGAAAACGGTGACCCCTGCGAGGCCTTCCAGCCTGCAGGGGTCGGGTTGGTGGAGATAAGCGGGATCGAACCGCTGACCTCCTGAATGCCATTCAGGCGCTCTCCCAGCTGAGCTATATCCCCAACCGACTCCGGCTACCCGGAGCGGAAAGCTGATTACCTCCCCCTCCCCGGTCTGTCAAGCGCGGCGTCGGCGGGAAGCGGGTTCGGCGTGGCCGGGCCCTTTGAGGTTCCGCGCCTTTCGGTGGTACTAGTGATCGTGCGCGCCAGGATAGGCCAGCTCCTGCTCGAGGCCGGGCGGTTGAGCTCCGCCGACCTGGAGCGAGGCGTGGCGGAGCAGCGGGCCTCCGGGCTGCGGTTCGCCTCCGCGCTGGTGAAGGCCGGCCTCATCACGAGCGACGAGGCCGCCCGGGCGCTCGCCCGGCAACACGGCATACCCGCCGCGCTCGATCGACATCTCGCCGGCCGCGACCCGACCCTCACGTCGCGGCTGCCGGCGGACGTCGCGCGCACCCACGTCGCCGTGCCCGTCGCGCTCTCCCGCGGCGCGGAGGGACTGAACCTCGTCGTCTGCATGCGCGAGCCGTCGCCCGAGATCATCGCGCTGTTGCGCGCGGCGGCCGGGATGCCGATCGTCCCGAGCGTGGCGTGCGAGCTCTCGCTACGTGAGCAGCTCGAGCTGGCCTACCCCCGCATCGACGACGACTCCGTCGACATCGACGTCGACGAGCCGTCCAATCCGTTCTCCTCGATCGGTCAGGTCGACGAGATGTCGCTCGTCGAGCTCGACGACCAGTACGTCGTGAAGGATCACTCGCAGAACACGACCACGACCGGCTCGATGCCCGTGATGGGCGCGCTGAAGGAGAAGCGGCAGACCGCGCCCGGTGGGATGCCGGCGCTGGACGACCTGTCCGTGCCGGCGCCAGGCCCGAGCCGCGTGCTGCGTCCCGCCGAGGCGATCGCCGCGCTCGCCACCGCGAACGAGGCCGCCCTCGTCTCGCAGATCGCGATCGACTGCCTGCGTGGCCTCTGGAAGGGCGGGCTCATCATGCAGGTGAAGGACCGCGAGCGCGTGGCGCTCGGCGAGCACGGCTTCGGCGGTGTGGTGCGTGAGGCGACCGTCGAGTCGATCGTCGTGCCGCTCGATCAGCCCTCGGTCCTGCGCACCGCCTACGACGATCGCCGCCCGTTCGCCGGCGAGGCCCCGATCGGCTCGACGGTGCAGGATCGCTTCCTGCGCCTCTTCGCCGAGCTCGGCACGCGCACCGTCGCCGTCGCCCCCGTGCTCGTGCGCGCGCGCCCCATCGCGCTCCTCTTCGGCATCGCCCCGATCGGCAACCTGCCCGAGGCGAGCGCGGCGCTCGCGACCCTCGCCAACGCGATGGGCACGGCGTACCTGCGCGTCATCCTCGCCTCGAAGTAGCGCCGTCAGGTGACGCTCGGTCGCACGCGCACGAACGGCAGGAGCGGCAAGGCCGAGAGGAACGCGAACAGCATGAAGACCTGGAACATCGCGTCCCAGCCGTAGGTGTCGCTGATCCACACCGTGAAGAAGCCCTGGACGATGCCGCCGATCGAGCCGAGGCCGTTCACCATGCCGCAGGCGAGCGCCGAGGCGTGCGGACCGCCGAGGTCCTGCGACGCCGAGCCCGACACCAGCGAGTCGGCCGCGAACAGCGTGCCGCCGATGAGGCACAGGCCGACGATGTTCCACACCAGCCCCTCGTCGCCGATCACGCGGTAGAGGCCGAGCGCGCCGCACAGCGCGAAGCACCAGATCGCCGCGGTCGCGATGCGCCGCCGTCCGAGCAGGCGATCGGCCATGAAGCCGGCGAAGATGACGAGCGGGATGCCGCCGGCGTCGAACGCGATCGAGACATAGCCGGCCTTGGCGGGACCGAAGTGGTAGGCCTCGGCCAGGTAGAACGGCAGCCAGTAGATGAAGGCGTACCGCATCATCTTCATGAAGAAGTAGGTCGTGCCCAGGCACCAGACCCGCGGATTCTGGAGCACCACCGGCCACGCCGCGCGCCGCAGCTCGTGGAGCTGCGCCTTGGTCAGCTTCGCGTCGATCTCCGGGTTGGCGTAGCCCAGCTCCGACGGGCGGTCGCGCACGACCAGCCAGAAGGTGCCGGCGACGACCGTCACCCAGAGCGCGGGACCGAGCAGCGCCGCGCGCCAGCCGTAGACGAGCAGCGCGGTCGCCAGCAGCTTGGCCGCGACGCCGCCGGCCTGGTAGCACGTCGACCAGACGCCCATGCGCTCGCCGCGCTCGCGCGGGCTGAACCACGACGCCATCAGCTTGCCGTTGCCCGGCCACCCGGTCGCCTGCACGAAGCCGTTGAGCGCCCAGAGCATGACGAAGATCGAGAGGATGCTGTTGAGGCCGAACGCGACCGAGATGCCCGCGCTCGCCAGCATGCCGAGCGTGACCAGGCGGCGCGGGCCGAGCACGTCGCCGAGCGCGCCGTGCACGAACTGGCCGACGCAGTAGGCCGACAGGCTCGCCAGGTCGATGTAGTTGAGGTCGCTCTTCGAGAGCCCGAGCTCCTGCGCCATCGGCTTCTTGGCGACGGAGAAGTTCGAGCGCGTGAAGTAGTACGAGAAGTACGACAGCCACGACGTCCAGAACACGCGCTGCTCGACGGACGCGGGCGCGCGCTCGGGCTCGGACATGGCGGGGACACTACCTCAGGGGACGGCCGGCGCGCCCCCCGCCACCGAGACGAAGAAGGCGCGCCAGTCGGAGATGGCCTGGTTCACGCGCGTCGACACGAAGTGCCCGTCGAACGCCATCTGGCCGTCGTACTGGAAGATCGCGCCGAGGCGCCGCTGGCCGTCGCCGCCGAGCACGCCGGGCGTGGTCGTCACCGGCCGCGGATCGAGCACGAGGCCGGTGATCGGCGACACCACCGGATCGGCGATCAGCAAGCCGGCGGCCAGCGCGGTGTTGTTCATCGTCGTCTCGGGCGAGAACGTGTCGCCCCGGCCCCACGGCAGGAGCACGTGCTTGGACGCGACCCCGGGCGGCGGCTGGCGGATGAGCATCGGGCTGTAGTTGATCGGATCGATGCGGTCGAAGAACGTCTGCCACAGGACCATCACCGGGTGGCCGCCGCCGAGGCGCTCGCCGACGAGGAGCTCGAGCCCCGCGCGGGCGTCGACCGGGCTCTTCTTGGTGAGGATGCCCTCGATCAGCACCGAGCCCGCCCCCGAGAACACCGCCGCCGGCGCGAGGTCGGTGACCGCGATCGCGGGGATGCCGACGTTCGAGCCCTGCGAGTGGCCGAAGAAGTAGACGCGCGTCGCGTCGAAGTCGACCGTGCCCGGCCCGGCGACCGCGCCCGCCGGCACGGTGAACGGCGCGACCTGCGCGACGCGCAGCGCCTGGATCACGTCGACCGCGCCCTGCAGGTGGTTGTCGCGCGCGGCGCGCGGGTTGACGATGTTGAAGACCAGGCTGTCCGGCGTGCGGCTCGACGCGCCGCGGCGCTCGCCGTGGCCGACGCCGTCGAACGTGAGCGTCGCCATCGGCGTCGCGGCGCCCGCGAGCGTCTCGGCGATGCCCGCGCCGATCGCCGCCTTGAACGTGCCGCCGGTGCCGTGCGCGTGCACGACCAGCGGCCACCCGCCGCCCGGCGCCGTGCCCTTGGGGATCGTGAGCGCGAAGCACACGTCGAGCGAGCCCTGCACCACCGGCGCGCCGGCCGCGTAGCGGATGTCGCCGCCGTCGGCGGGGCGCTCGTAGGGCAGCGTGCCGGCCTGATAGCTGGGCACGCTCATGCGGCCGTGCAGCTCCCAGTAGTTCGCGCTCGAGTCGCCGCACGCGCGCGTCACGTCCGACGCGCACGGCGACACCGTCTGCCCGTCGCACAAGGTCACGCTCGAGAGCGCGGGCAAGGCCGCCGCCTCGACCTGCGCGTCGAGATCACGGGCGACGCGGCTGTGGTCGGCGACGGTGAACACGGTCGCGGTGGCGACGTCGGCGGCGGTGCGCGACGTGCGCGTGAGGTAGTCGCGGAACACCGCGTAGCGGTTCCACGCGCGCAGGAGATCGGGGTCGGTGGGCGCGGTCGTGCCGAGCAGCGTCACCAGGTCGGCCTCCTGCGCCGGCGCGGTCCCGCTCGCCGAGCGGATCGTCGAGCCGATCCACGCCGCGTACGTGTGGCCCGGCGCGAGCGGCTGCGACATGTGATTCGAGAGCGTGAGGGCGTTCTGGCAGAGGAACTTGCCGCGCCCGGTCGTGTAGCCGAACGTGCGGTTCATGTTGACGCCGTAGTTCGGCGCCTGCGGATCGGTGATGTCGACGAGGAACACGGCCGATCCGTCGCGCACGGTCTCGAAGTCGAGCGGCAGCGAGAAGCGGAAGATGACCGGCGCCACGCTGGAGAAGCCGTCGAAGTCGGCGGCGAGCGCGTCGGCGTAGAGGTCGACGAGGTCGACGCCGAGCAGCGACAGGCCCGGCCGCGGGAAGTCGGAGAGGTCGAGCGTGCCGTCGGCCTTCACCCGCGCGTCGTTGGGGAACGGCAGACGGTAGAAGTCGGGGAGCGCGGCCCCGGCGCGCGGCACCTGCACGTAGCCGCGGAACGGCGACTGGTCGGGCGCGCAGGCGACACCCTCGAACTCGGGGTACGCGTCCTCCGCCGACGCGCAGCGTCCGCCGGCGGTGCAGGCCAGGCCGGGCAGGCAGTCGGTCTGCCCGCCGCACGTCGCGCCGAGATCGCCGGTGCCGCCGGGCGCGCAGGTGCCGAGGAGGCCGGAGAGCTCGCACACCAGGTCGGGCATGCAGTCGGCGCCCGAGATGCACACGTCGCCTTCACCGCCGCCGCCGGCGGGAGCGCACACGCCATTGCGCGCGCAGTAGAGCGCGGCGGTGCAGTCGCGGTTGGCCGAGCACGGCGCGCCGACGCCGAGCGTCCCCGGCTGCGTGCACACGCCGGCGGCGCACACGAGGCCGTTTCCGCAATCTGCCGCGATCTCGCAGGTGCTGCCGACGCCGCCATCGGGCGTCGCCGGATCGTCGTCACTCGAGAACAGAAAGCAGCCGCCGAGCGCGAGCACGGCGACGAGGACGGGCACAGCGGCCAGACGCATACGTTCCCCCGGATAGGCCAGGGTACGAGGATATCGCGCGGGAGCGCGACCGTGGGAGGCCGTGCGGTGTCTCACCTTTGCCGACCCCCGGCTCCCGGGGCTTGCGTTTCCTCCGCGCCGGGTGCAAAACGGCGCTGCCGTGCTCGCTGCCGTCGAGAACGTTACCGTTGGATCCGCAATCGTCTCCAGGGGGGCCGTGCCGGTCCGCAAAGTGGGGACAAGGATTCGAAAGGTGGTAGCTTCGTGACGATGTCGTTGTCTGCGGAAGCGGTCGCGGTCCATGTCCTCGACCGGCACGAGTCCGAGGTCGTCGACCAGGCGCTGCGGGTGGTCGCCGCCCGGGCGCCCAAGGATGCGCAGATCCTCCGCGATCTCATCGACCAGCTCCGCCAGACCAACGCGCTCCTCGACAACTGCCGCGCCCTGCGCTCCCCCACCGCCCTGGGCGGCGAGGCCCGCACGGAGCGCACGCTCATCGACCACCTGGTCACGCTCGACGGCCTGTCGGGCGACCTGAGCCTGCCGCTCAAGGCGACGCTCTCGCGGACGTTCCTGCTCACCAAGATCATGTTCCTCCGTGGCTTCATCAAGGCCACGACCGCGTGCCACGAGGACGGCGCCACCCACATCCGCGCCCTCGTCCACGACCTGAACGAGGAGCTCGCCCAGTCGATCTACACGCTCCTGTGCGAGGAGCTCTTCCTCGCGCTCCTGCGCAAGCGCGACATCAAGATGTCGATCAAGCGCGGCGCCGCCGACCAGCTCATCTCGATCTGGGACGACGCGACGATCGAGATCGACGACTTCGCGCCGATGCTCGAGTCGGCGTGGCACGCGCGCAACCGGGTCACCAGCAACTACGGCTGCCTGCTCGGCGCGTCGGAGACGTTCCGCCTGGCGAGCGAGGACTGCAACCCGCTGGTCATCGACTTCTTCGCCCGCGAGGACCGCTCCAAGGACGAGGGCCAGGCGTTCGAGGAGTTCCTCTTCAACATGACGACCGAGGAGCTCGCCACCCTGCGCGGGGCGATGCGCGACGCCGGCCTCACCGCGGTGTCGCCGGCCTGGGCGGCGCAGATCGTCGGCCGTCAGCTCGAGGAGCTCGAGCACTCGCGCGAGATCGACCCGATGGCGCTCTACCGCTCGTACAACCGGCGCCAGCTCGCGGCCGACTACCGGCTCATGTCGGGCACACCCGGCCCGCGCCGCACCGCCGAGGGCTACCTGATCGTGCACCTGCTCGATCAGGAGGATCCCGGGACGCCCTAGGCCTTGGCCGCGGGGGCAGCCGACGCGGCGTTGACGTGCTTCTCGATGAGGCGCGCCAGCTCGGGGATGGCCTCGACGACGTTCTTCTTGGCGTTGCCCCGCATCTTCTCGTAGGCCTTCTTGGCCGTGGTGTGCGAGGTCTTGGCCGCGCGCTCGTCGGTGACCTGGAGCAGATCCTCGGCGACGTCGTCGGAGCGGGCGATCACGAACTCGGCGAACGTGCCCGAGCCGCCCGCCGACCACTTGTCGTGGTGGGGCTGGAGCTTGCCCAGCCAGTCATCGAGCAGCGCGTCCACCACCGAGGGCACGAACCCGCGCTTGATGGTCTTGATCGTCGCGTACGCGCCCTTGATCGCCATCCCGGAGAGCCCGCTCTTGTTCTTCACCTGCGCGTCGATCAGCTCGACGCAATCCTCGATGACCTTGGCCCGGACGGGCTCCACTCCGATGCGCTCGACGAGGCTCTGGGACATAACGACCCGCGTGTATATGACGTCAGGGCGCGAATGTCACCCCGAAGCGCTCGCATCGCGTCGACATCTGCCCGCGATCGAAGTCGGGGAGCTGGAGCCAGTACTTCTGCGCCATCTCGGCGTCGCCGAGGATGCACGACGACGACACCACGACGCGCAGCATGCGTACCGTCCCCGGCTGGCGGTCGAGGAGCTTGAGGGCCAGCTGCCGCGCCTCGTCGTAGCTGTGGCGGTCGTAGAGCTTGTTGGCCTGGAGCATGGCCGCGTCGAAGTCCGGGTTGGTGGCGGGGTCGTCCACCTCGACCTCGGTCTTGAACGCCCCGTCGCGGCGGAGCTTGTCGGCGAGGCGGCGGTCGAGATCGGGCGGTGAAGGGGCGTTCACCCGGGAGGGCGCGCCCGAGGAGCGGCCCGCGTTCAGGTCCTCGATGCGAGGCGGGCGCGACGTCGCGCCGGCGCCTCCGCGGGCATGGCGGTCGGCGGCCGCCCGGAGCGCCGTGTCGTCGGGCGCCGCGGCCCCTGACGAACGGACCTCGATGAGCAGATAGATCCCGCCCACCGCCACCAGGACGGCGAGGGCTCCGAGGACGACCGTCCGGATGCTCATGGCGCGCGTCTGCTCGTTTTAGCACACGTGGCCTGTCGCACACTGTCGCACCGATTGAGGTTGACTCCGACGACGCGCCTGGAGGAAAAGCGCCACACATGAAGGGTCTTCCACATCTTCTTTCGCTTCTCGGCGTCGCCGCCGCGTCAGCCTTCGGGCTCGCGGGCTGCGGTGGTGACGAGATCACGTGCGGTACGGGTACGGTCCTCGAGGGGGACATGTGCGTGCCGACCAACACCACGACCTGCGGCACCGGCACGACGCTCACCGACGGCGAGTGCGTCCCTGACGGCTCGGTCATCTGCGAGCAGGGCACGCGCTTCGACATGGCCACCGGCACCTGCGTGGTCGATCCGTCGGCGTGCGCCGACGGCACCGTGCTCGTCGGCGGCGAGTGCGTCCCCGAGGACGACACCCTGACGGCGGATCTCGAAGAGGCCGCCGAGCCCAACGACGCGATGGGCGCCGGCGACTTCAACGTCCCCGCCCTCAACGAGGACGTGACGCTCCACGGCTGCATCTCGCCGCGCGGCGGCGTGCGCGACGAGGACGTGTGGATCATGACCGCGACCGCGCCGACGCTGGTCGAGATCACCGCCGACGGCGTCGGCGGCCTCGCCGCCGGCTTCATCGTGCAGGACCTCGCGATCCCGAGCCTGCCGAACTACTTCCGCGCCGGCATCAACCTGACCGGCGACACGTCGAGGCGTCAGGTGTTCCTGCCCGCCGCCGGCGACTACCTGCTGATCATGGACGACTCGCGCGCCATCCTCGTCGACGAGGTCGCGGGCGGTCCCGACACTTGCTACTACACGACGGTCAAGACCGTCGCGATGCCGTCGGCGACGGCGCTCGCGATCCCGACGATGACGGGCAACGACGACGGCAACGTCCGCGTGCTCACGTTCACCGCGGACGGCGCCGGCGACATCCTCAACGTCGTCCAGACCACGACCAGCGCGTCGCTCTCGCCGGCGTTCGTCGTGATGCGCAACAACGCGGTCTCCGGATCGCCGGCGGCGCCGATCACCAGCCCGACCACGGGCGCGGTGACCCCGCCGACCACGTGGCAGGGCGGCATGAACAACGCCGAGGTCGTCACGATCGTCATCGACAACCAGTACAACTTCTCGCCGAACCCGACGCCGTACACGCTCACCAGCGTCGACCTGTCGGCGGATGCGCTCCCCACGGACGGCTCGACCCTGATGGTGACGACGCGCCGGGCCGGCACGGACTCGACCGGGAACCCGGTCAAGTTCAACTACCTCTACTTCGACGTGCCCGCGAACGGCGCGCTCATGCAGTGGAACCTCGCGTCGACGCTCGGCGTCGACATGCTGCTCTTGCGCCAGAACCTGTTCGCCATCAACCCGGCGACCGGCGGTCTCTCGCTGCTCGGCTTCGCGACGATCAACAACCTCGGTACGGGTGACGGCTCGGCGACCGCGTTCAACAACCAGTTCACGCGCTTCCTCTCGGCCGGCCGCTACTACCTCGTGGTGCAGGACCCGACCTCGGGCGCCACGGCCGGCGCGATGTTCTCCATCACGTCGACGCTCGCCGCGGTGACCCCGGCGGCGCTCACCTACGGCACGGCGGCGACGGCGCAGGCGCTCCCCGCCAGCGGCGCGGCGTTCCACACGATCGACCTCACCAACCCGACCTGGATCGAGCTCGCCGCGACCGGCACGAACTGGGGCACGAACATCAACGTGAACCTGTACGACCTCGCCGGCGAGGGCATCGTCGGCGGCAACTACGCCGCGGCCATGACCTCCTCGCGCGTCGCCAACGGTAGCAACCCGGCCGGTCGCATCATGATCGGCGACACGCGCGACTTCCTCGTCCGCGTGACGTCGTCGACCGCGCCCGGCACCGGCCCGACGTACGACCTCAACATCCGCACCCGTCCGCACCATGCGATCGGCATGATCGAGCCGGGCACCCCGATCAACCGTACGGGTGACGCCATCGCGGCGGGCTCGAGCGCCGCCGGCGCCGCCGGCGCCACGCGCTACCTCGTGACCGGCATCAGCTACGCCGGCTATCAGGCGGTCGTGACGCCAGCCGCGGCGGAGAGCTCGAACATCGTCGTGCGCCGCCTCAACGTCGACGAGTCGACGGCGGGCGCGACGATCGACGCCGGCGGCGATGGCGCGGCCGAGACGCTCGTCGCCAGCTTCGGCGCGTTCCCCGCGACCTGGATCGCGTTCTCGGTCGGCAGCTCCGATACCGAGGCCTCGACGATCGACGTCGCCTCGACGAGCACGCCGCCGCCGTACACGCCGAGCACCGGGACCCTGGCGTTCACCGACGCGTGTGGCGCGGGGAGCACCCAGGTCATGACCGCCCAGGATGACACCCTGAGCGCGGCGATCGCCCTGCCCGCGATGTTCTCGACCTGGCCGTTCTTCGGCACCGCGACCGCCGGCTCGGTGAAGATCTCGAGCAACGGGTGGCTCTCGTTCGATACGGCGCTGACCAGCAGCTCGGCGTCGAACCAGCAGCTGCCGAACGCCACTGCCCCCAACGCCGTGATCGCGCCGTTCTGGGAGGACCTCACCAACGTGACGATCTGCACCCGGGTCAACGCGGCGGGAGACGTCTTCACCGTCCAGTGGACGGGGCACCTGTACAACACCGCAGCGGAGACGGCGCAGTTCCAGCTCGTGATGCGCGCCAGCGGCGGCATGGACTTCATCTACGGCCCGAACCACCTGATCAACGGCTCGGAGATCCCGCAGTTTGGCAGCGACGGCGCCACCGTCGGCCTGGAGAACGCGGCGGGGACCGTCGGGTTGCAGTTGCACTACAACAGCAACTCGATCATGCCGTCGACGTCGCGCACGCTCACGCCCGCGCCGTGACGTGACGTGACGTGGAACCGGGGTGCGGTCGGGTAGCGCCCCGATCGCATCCCGGTCGCATCCCGGTCGCTTCCTGGCCGTTGCCCGAGCGGCGGCCAGGGGGCGGCGTTAGAGTGCGCCTGCGAGAATGGCGCACTGGCGGGAGCTGCTGAGGCCCCCTCCGCTCGACGGAGGCGAGGTGTCGGAGCAGGCGAGCACGGCGCACGTGCTGCTCCTGGCCGGGACGGGGCTCCTCGCCCTCGCCCTGGTCGTGTCGTTCGCGCTGCGGCCGCTGCCGCTCGCGGGGCACGCGGCGTACGCGCTCATGCTGCTCGTGCACACGCTCACGCTCGCGCTCCTGCGGCGCGGCGTCGTGCGCCCCGCGATCGCCGCGTTCGCCGTCACCTACCTCCTGATCGTCGGCCACGCGGTCATCCGCGCCGGCGGCCAGCTCGCCCCCACGGGCTTCGTGCTGCCGCCGCTGGTCATGTTCGTCGGGCTCACGCTCGGCGGGCGCAGCGCGGTCGCCACGTCGCTCGCCGCCTCGGCGATGGTGCTCGGGCTCGTCGCGCTCGATCGCGGCGGCCACCTGCCCGCCCCGACCGCCGAGCTCACGCCGATCCGGGTGTGGCTCGTCGCGTCGGTGTCGCTGATCATCACCGGCATCATGCTGCAGGCGGCGCTGCGCATCATCCGCGAGTCGCGCGCGCGGGCCGCCGCCGAGGAAGCCGCGCGCCGGGCGATGGAGGCGAAGCTCGTGCAGTCGCGCCGGCTCGAGACCGTCGGCCGGCTCTCGGCGGGCGTGGCCCACGACTTCAACAACGTGCTGACCGTCGTGTTCGCCGAGGTCTCCCGGCTGGCGCGCACCGGCGACGACAAGGTCAAGGCGTCGGCGGGGAACATCAAGGACGCCGCCGAGCACGCCGCCGCGCTCACCCGCCAGCTCATGTCGTTCGGACGCCAGCAGGTGCGCAAGCCCGAGCTCCTCGATCTCGGCGAGGTCACGCGACAGCTCGAGCGGCTGCTCGGCAAGTTCGTCGGCGACCGCATCCGGTTCGCGATCGAGCCGGGCGCCGACGTGCCGCCGGTACGCGCCGATCGCACCGAGGTCGAGCAGGTGCTCCTCAACCTCGTGACCAACGCGCGCGACGCCATGCCCGAGGGCGGCGCGCTCACCGTGCGCACCGGCGTGGCCTCGGCGGAGCTGCGCGCGCGCTGCCCCGGCATCGCCGGCGAGCCCGCGGTCTACCTGTCGGTCAGCGACACGGGCACGGGCATCCCCGACGACGTCCGCGCCCGCCTGTTCGAGCCGTTCTTCACGACGAAGGAGATCGGCAAGGGCACGGGCCTGGGCCTGGCGACCGTGCAGTCGATCGCCGGCAACGCCGGCGGAGCGATCGTCGTCGACAGCGAGCCCGGCCGGGGCTCGACGTTCACGCTCGTGCTGCCGCCGCCCTGACCGGCCTCATCGGACCTCGAGCAGCTCCACCTCGAACAGGAGCGTCGCGTTGGGCGGGATGACGCCGCCTGCCCCGCGCGCGCCATACCCGAGCTCGGGCGGGATGAGGAGCGTGCGGGCGCCGCCGATCTGCATCGACGCCACGCCCTCGTCCCAGCCCTGGATGACACGCCCCTGCCCCAGCGGGAACGAGAACGGCTTGCCGCGGTCGACAGAGCTGTCGAACTTCGCGCCCTTGGCGCCGTTCACCCAGAGCCAGCCGGTGTAGTGCATGACGCAGGTCTGGCCGGCCCGGGGCTGGGCGCCGGTGCCGGGCCGCGTGTCCTCGTACGAAAGTCCGCTAGGGGTCGTGGTCATCGCCATGGCCCGCATCCTAGCCGCTCAAGGCCGGACGCTGACCACGGTCGGCGAACCTTCGCCCTTCCTGTCAACTCGCGGCAAAGGTATGGCCTTGTAAGCCGCCTCGGATCTGGGGGAGAGTGCCCGAGACCCTCGTCGCCGGGCGGTCACCGAAGGAGCATGCCCATGCGATCGATCCTCCCCGCGATGCCACTCGTTGCCATCGCGCTCGCCTCGGCGCTCGTCGCGTGCGGGCCCTCCACCAACGCCGGCGACAACAGCGACTGCCCCGACAAGAACCTGTCGAACGACCTCATGAACTGCGGCGCGTGCGGACACGCGTGCGGCGTCGGCGAGGTGTGCATCAACGGTGACTGCGACGGGACCTGCGATCCCGGCGAGACCCTCGAGTGCTACGACGGTCACCCGTCGACCGAGGACGTCGGTCCGTGCCGCGGCGGCATGCGCATGTGCTTGCCGTCGGGGCAGTGGAGCGAGTGCCTCGGACAGATCGTCCCGTCGCTCGAGGTCTGCGGCAACGGCATCGACGAGAACTGCAGCGGCCAGGCCGACGAGAACGTCGACCAGGACGGGGACGGCTTCACCACGTGCGACGGCGACTGCTGCGACTCGTTCGAGTGCGCGCAGCCCGGGCTCGTGAACCCGGGGGCGTTCGACGCCGCCGGCAACGGGCTCGACGACGACTGCGACGGCATGGTCGACAACACCACCGCGGTCTGCGACATGGGCCTCGTGTCGGGCTCGCCCAACGCGGCCGACTACGCCAAGGCGATGGAGATCTGCCAGACGGCGACCGAGGTGTCGCGTCGCTGGGGGCTCATCGACGCGCGCTTCAGCCTGACCAACGGCATGGGCACGCCCGCCGTCGAGGCGCGCTCGATCCGCCCGATCTTCGGGACCGGCCTCATGCCGCTGGCCGGCACGAGCTTCACGCTGCTCTCGAGCGGCAACGCGGCCTCGCCGGGGCAGACCAACCCGTCGCACGTCGACTTCACGACGTCCGCCGAGCACGACCTCTCGGCGCCGTTCCCGGCCGACTGGCTCCAGGCGCAGAGCCCGCCGGGGCAGCTGCCGAACGCGATGGGCTGCCCGGCGATCAACGGCGGCACCGCCGCCGAGGATCCGGTCATGCTGACGCTCCGCATCCGGGCGCCGTCGAACGCCAGGTCGTTCAGCTTCTCGAGCAACTTCTACTCCGCCGAGTACCCCGAGTGGGTGTGCAGCCCGTACAACGACTTCTTCGTCGTGCTGCTCGACTCGACGTGGGCCGGCAACCCGGCCAACCCGGCCGACAAGAACCTCGCCTTCTACCGGAACCCCGCGGGCGTCATCTACCCCGTCGGCGTGAACCTCGCCCACGGCAACACCGGCCTCTTCACCCAGTGCGTGAACGGTCGCACCGGTTGCCTCGGCACGCCGGGCACGATCTCGACCTGCCAGAGCACGTCGCAGCTCGCGGGCACGGGCTTCGACCGGTCGGCGGTCGGCTCGTGCGATTCGAACAGCCTGCAGGGCGGCGGCACCGGCTGGCTGACGACGAGCGGCAACGTGCAGGGCGGCGAGATCATCACCCTGCGCATCGCGATCTGGGACACCAGCGACCAGCGGCTCGACTCGCTGGTCGTCCTCGACAACTTCCAGTGGTCGGTCGACACGTCCGACCCCGGCACCGTCATCGGCAAGCCGGCGCGCACGGCGGGCGCCGGCGGTTTGACGTCAAACGTCTCGCACTGAGGGCCCGGGACGAGAGCCCGGGACGCCGTCAGGGCGAGACCGAGACCGTGCCCGTGAAGGAGTGCGGGCCGCAGCGGAAGCGGTAGTTACCGGGCGCCTCGAAGCGCACGCAGGTGTCGCCGTTGAAGTCGGCGGTGAAGAGGCCGTCGTTCGAGATGGCGTTGTGGTCCGCCGGCATCGTGAACTTCACGACGGTGTTGGCGGTGACGTTGGTGATGCTCGGGGAGAACGCGAACCCCGAGGTCGTGATCACCGGGGTGGTGACGCCGGTACAGGAGACCTCGGACGCGGCGAGGGGCGCCGCGTCGGGGCCGGCCGGGGCGTCGATCGGCGTGTTGTCGCCGTCGTCGCCGCCGCACGCGGCCAGGCAGAGGACTCCGAACAACGATGAAAGCAAGGGCCTACGCATGGCCCGAGTATGCCGGAGATGCCCGCGCTGGAGGTGGGATGTTGTCCTCCGCGCCGCGCTGCGTTGCCGCGATGCCGCACCGCGTGATACGCATGACAACAGGGGGTCTGCCCATGGCCGAGGCGCGCATCATCAAGCGATACGCCAATCGCAAGCTTTACGACACCCAGCACAGTCGCTACGTGACGCTGGACCAGATCTCGGAAATGATCCGCGCCGGCGACGACGTGAAGATCGTCGACAACAAGACGAAGGAAGACCTGACGTCGGTGACGCTGGCGCAGATCATCTTCGAGGAGGAGAAGAAGCAGCGCAGCTTCCTCCCGCTCACGGCGATGCGGAACATCATCCAGAACGGCGGCGAGTGGTTCGCCGAGGCGCAGCGCCGGGTGTCGCGCGTCCTGCCGTTCAAGCGCGACGAGACCGGGGACGGGCCCGAGGGCGCGTACAGCGACGAGGAAGCGCCGCCGCTCGATCCCGACGACACGTCGCTACCCGACGACGACTCGACGTACGCGGGCACCAAGAAGCAGGAAGGGCTCGCGCTCATGCGCGAGTTCCGCGAGTGGGTCACCGAGCAGCAGCACGCGCTCGAGGACTGGCAGAAGCGCGTCGACGGGCGCGTCCGCAGCGTCGTCGACAACATCTCGCCGTTCGGCGCGCTCCACAAGGACGTGAAGACGCTGTCGGACCGCATCGCGGAGCTCGAGGCCAGGCTGCTCAAGCTCGCGGAAGACGAGTCGAACGACAAGCACTGACCGAGGCTGCGCCTCGGTCGGGCCTCGGGCCTCGGGCGTCGGGCCTCGGGAAGAGGGCCGCAGGCTTCAGCGCGGCGATTCGAGCGCAGCGTCGACGAGCTCGCGCTGGTACTCGACGAGGGCGCGGTCGTAGCGGCCGAAGCCGTCGGGGCGCGCGGCGGCGAGCGCGGCCTCGAGCATCGTGGCGAGCGCGAGCGTGGGATGCCCGGCGGAGTGCAGCGCGAGCGCGAGGAAGGCGCGGAGCGCGGCGTCGTCGGGGAACTCGGCCGTGGCCTCGGCGAGGCGCGCGACGGCGTCCTCGGCGCGGCCGACGTTGCGGAGCGTCGAGCCCAGGCCGACGAGGAAGCCCGGGCGCTCGGGGCCGGTGACGCCCAGCGCGTACGCGCGCTCGTAGTGGACGATCGCGTCGTGCTCGAGGCCGATGCGGTCACAGGCGTAGGCCGCGGCCATCGCGGCGCGGACGTCCTGGGGAAACTCGCGCGCCAGCGCGATGGCGCGGGCGTGCGCGGTCGGGTGGTCGCCGGAGGCGCGCGCGGCCTCGATCTCGAGGAGCTCGGTGTCGATCGACATTGGTAGGTTTACTTTCCCCCGCCCGCAGAGCGGGTTTCCATACAACCC